>RRZU010261997.1_pt1 | contig 16571 bp, 14 predicted proteins | sample 2165561 | NCBI WGS metagenome assembly RRZU01 (sample SAMN10456909, study PRJNA506462) | wastewater metagenome | isolation source: wastewater sludge | place: USA: Moscow, Idaho
AATAATCTATTATAAAAGATTAAAAAAAGCAAATCTCATTAAATAAAAATCAGGATCAGAAGAGAATGTTCTCTAAAGAGTTGATTTTAGTCATTTATTTATAGGTTTAAAATAAACCGAACTTACTTTTATAATTAACCTCAACTATGATACACTAAACCCCCTCAATGTGGTAGTATATATTATGTTGTATTAAGGAGCATGCAAAATGAGTTATGTAAGAAGAAGAAAAGTAAAAATACCCGCTCTTTTAGCACTGATTGCGATTGTCGTAGTTGTGCTTGGACTTGGCGTATTTGCATTCAACAAATTTATATCCCCCTATCCAAAAGAGATGACAGCAAAAATCAAAGAAAATAATGGTGCTGGTAAGTATAGTCTGAAGAAGAAAGTCATAAATGATGACTATTATGTCCTTCACTACCCTAAAACTGGCCATAAAGAACTGGATCAATGGATTTCAAGTGAAATGGACAGCACACTCAATGAATTCCCAAAAACATTTGATTCAGAATCAGAAGTGAAGCACGAAGTAAAACAACTTTTTAAATCAAATGAATCACTGGACAACTTCACATCTGTTGTTTTAGAAACATATGTCGATGGCACACTCACAAAAACACTCGCAAGAACCTATGATAAAAGCACAAAACAACTTGTGAGTGCAAATCTACTCAACGATAAAGCAAGACGTGTGGTCATCCATAACCTACAAAACCCAGAAATAAAACCAGAACTTGATCGAGAAACCTTTATTAAAGAAACCATGATTGAAGAAGACTTCAACAACCTTTATTTAGATGGTGGTAACTTAACATTCTACCTCACCAATTCAAGTTATGATTTAAATTTAAAAGACAATACAGATTATCTCAGTGCAGATTTTGGAAGTTTAAAACAAGGTGATGAGAAAAACGTCCCTTCAACCTATATTGATTATGGATACAATGCAGAAGAAAAAATGATTGCGATCACATTTGATGATGGACCCTATACTCCCAACAGTTATAAAATTATGGAACTGTTTGAAAAGTATGATGGACATGCAACATTCTTCCTTTTAGGATCACGTATTGAAGGAGACGAACAGACACTCATCGATATGTTAGATCGTGGACACCAAGTTGCATCACACTCTTATGATCACCCTAATTTTAATGATATGACTGTAGAAGAAGTCAAAAAACAACTGGATGATACTTCAAAAGAAATTGAACGTGCAACAGGCTACAATGGCATCATTCAGGTCAGACCCCCTTATGGTGCGATCATGGAAACCACAAGACGTAAACTTGATTATACATTTATTAACTGGTCAATCGATACAGAAGACTGGCTCTCACGTAATCCACAAAGTATTTGTGATATTACCTTACAATATGCAGAAGATGGTGACATTGTCTTGATGCATGAGCTATATGAAACAACCGTTGAAGCTTTAAATTGTGTATTACCAAAACTTAAAGAACAGGGTTACAAATTTGTGACTGTCAAAGAACTTTTAGAAGCCAAAGGCAATGATGTTAAATTTGGACAATTATATTTTGATGCAAATTAAAACGAGTGTAATTCACTCGTTTTTTTGCGCTTACTTCTTAGTACGTTTTAAAGTATAGAAGAATGTGGAACCTGCACCTTCTTCACTGATCACACCATAATCAGAGCCTGTGGCTTCACAGATGGCGGACACAATGGATAAACCAAGGCCACTTGATTTACTACTACGTGTATGGTGTTTGTTGATTTGTGTATAGCGATCCCAAATGTGTTTTTGGTTCTCTTTAGAAATCCCATCTCCAAAATCCTGCACTGAAACCGTCACAACACCTCTTGATGTTTTGGCACTGATCTTAATTTTTTCATCAGAGTGAGAATGCTTAATTGCATTATTCACAAAATTAAAGAGGACTTGTCCCATCTTGATTTCATCTGCTAAAACATAGACCTTTGGGCTGATTTCAACTTCAAATTCGTTTGTGAATCCTTGGAATAAATTCAAGGTAGACATCACATGATCTTTTAAATTAAACTTCGATTCTTTAATGGTTAAAACTTTAGACTCAAATTGAGAAAGACTCAGCATATCATTAACGAGTTTTTCAAGATGATTGGTTTCATCTAAGATAACACCCAAATGAGAATTTCTTAGTTCTGAATCATCACCAGATATATCCACAATCATTTCCGCATACGCCTTTATCATGGTAAGGGGTGTTTTGATATCATGAGATACGTTTGCGACAAGATCGCGCCTTAACTCATCTGTCTTACTGAATTCTTCAGTTGCATAGTTTAAGGTATTGGAAAGCTCAATCGCTTCCAAGTAACCTTCACCTGAAAACTTAACACTTAAGTCACCTTTCGCAAGTTTCTTTGCGGACTCATTCATCGCATGAATCGGATAAGCAAGTTTTCTTGCAAGAAGCAAGGCAACGGTCGTCCCAATCCCAAAGATAAAGACAGAAACCATCAGAAATTGATTCTTTAAGACCTCAACTGTAGAATCTAAAAGTTTCATCGGTGTATTGATGAAAATATAATGGGGGGCTTCATTGAGAATGATTTCTTTCCCATAAAAGCCCATCCCTTGATCAAAGAACTCATTTCTAAACGGCACATCAATTTCCTTAGTGTTTGAATTTTTCACAATTTCTATATATTCATCTTTTGATTTGATGCTCATATCGTCCAAATAACAATTGGGCCCAATCACATCAACTGCGATGTTCATGATTTTGACGCCTTCTTCGTTGTATACAATACCGCACATATTTTCACGTGCGAAAAGAAGTCTCAGTTTCGCTTTTACTTCTTCATCGTTTGGATCTTGTAAAAGCCGTTGGACTTCACTGATTGAAAATACGATATTTTTAGTACGACTGGCTTTGTAGTAGGGTTCTAGAAATGTAATCTGTAGCATCCATAGTAAGATCATCATGATCGCAATAAATGCTAAAAAGTATGTCCATACCCTAAAAGCCATGTCATTGAACATCGACTTCAAATTTATATCCTGTTCCTCTCACTGTTTTAATATAAGAACGATAAGGTCCTAAGTTTTGTCTTAACATTTTGATATGTGTATCAACGGTACGATAATCTCCAAAATAATTATAATTCCACACTTTATCTAAGAGTGTATCACGAGATAAAGCTTGGTTTTCATGAATCACTAAAAACACAAGCAAATCAAATTCTTTGGGTGTAAGATTAATGCGCTCTTCATCAATACTTACTGTACGACCTGTCACATCAATTTCTAAACCTTCAAATTGATATTTTGTATGTACTTTAGTTTTTCTTCTTTCATAAACAACACGAATTCTTGCCATCAGCTCTTTGGGAGAAAATGGTTTTGTAACATAATCATCAATCCCAAGATCAAAGCCCAACAGCTTATCAAATTCATCTGTACGCGCCGATAACATAATAATCGGAATGTCTTTAATTGCCTTGATTTCTTTTGCGGCAGAAAACCCGTCTAAATTAGGCATCATGACATCTAAAATAATCACATCATATTCTTGATCTTTAATTTTTTCAATGGCCTCATAACCATCAGCGGCTTCATCACACTGATACCCACTCACTTTGGCATATTCTTTCACAACGGCTCTAATTTTAGCTTCGTCATCCACAACTAATATCTTTATCATACACTTGGCCTCCTTGGTTTATTTTATCAATAATTTGTGAAACATGGGTGAAATCAAGTTTCAAATATATGGAAATCAGAAACAAGAATGCTTCCCTCTTCTTTCACATTTCCTTTAATTAACGCAATATCATCAACATGTAACTGATCTTTGAAACGTTCATAGACATTGTTAAACATCACCGCATCCATACTGCCTGTATCATCTGACACCTGTAAGAACGCCATCAGTTTCCCATTTTTTGCGAGATGTTCCTTGATGCGATCAACCTTCACGATCACTCGATATGGATAAGTTCGTGGTACAAGCTGATAAATCGCATCCGTTTCATAATGGGCTTTTAAGGCTTTGGTTGGATAATCACTGAGATAAAAGCCCAAGACTTCAAATTCTAAGTTCAAGGTCTTTTTCTTATTGGCACTGACATGATTTAAACTGGGCTCAGACACCAAACCATAATTAAAAATGGTATGGTCATTTTTATCTTTAATCGTAATGAGACTGGCATAAAGTAGTACTTCTTGTAAGTTTTCCTTCATCGTTTCTCGGTTTAATCCAAAGATATCTAATGTCCCTGCATCAATCAGGGCATTGATTTGTTTTTCATTGAGTTTTTGGTGTTTGAGTCTTACAACCGCATCCACATATGATTTATAATCACCATGTTCATCTCTTTCTAAAACAATACGCTCTGCACTGTTTCGCGAGATCCCTTTAATAATACTTAAAGGAAGACGGATTAAATCACTATGAAGTGTATAGAAGACATCACTTGTATTCAGACTGGGTACTTCAAGTTTTACCTGGAGTCTTTGACACTCATCAATGTACTTCTTCGTTTTTGAATCATCACCAATCACAGAATTTAAAAGCTCAGCATAAAAGCGTTCTGCATAATTTGCCTTTAAATATGCAAGCTGATATGCCACCAGTGCATAGGCAACAGAGTGAGACTTATTAAAGCCATAATTCGCAAACTTATAAATTAAATCGAAAATAGACTGACTGAGTTTTGCATCATAATTCAACGCTTTTGCTCCATCTAAAAATTCTTGTTCTAAAGCTTTTAAAGCTCTCGCATCTTTGGCACTCATGGCTTTACGTAAAATATCCGCTTTTGCCAAAGAGAAGCCCGCAAACTTTTGGGCCACTTCCATGATTTGTTCTTGATAGACTAAGATACCATAAGTATCTTCAGTAATCGATTTTAAATCATCATGTAAATAGGTAATGGTCTTAGGGTTTTCACGATTGGATAAGTATGTCGGAATGTTTTCCATAGGTCCTGGTCGATATAAAGCAATCGTATCAACAATATCTAAGAAACGTTTTGGTTTGAGTTTCTTGAGTAAATTTTTCATGCCATCTGATTCCAGTTGGAAAATCCCAATGGTCTCTCCTTTTGAGATTAAATCAAAAGTTTTTTCATCATCTAAAGGAATATTTTGAATTGAAAAATCTTTCTGGGACGTTTTAATTTGTTTTGCTATACGATCAATAATAGAAAGGTTTCGTATTCCTAAAAAGTCAATTTTAATGAGTCCCAAACTTTCAAGATGTGTCATATCATATTGTGTGACATTCATTTGATCATCAAGGGCCACCATGGGCACTACATCTAAAAGTTTTTTCTCACTGGCCACAATCCCAGCGGCATGTTGTGAAATATGGCGCGGGGTTCCTTCTAATTTTAAGGCCAGTTTAAAAACTTCTTTAAGTTCTGGATTGGTATCAATTAAAGCACTGAATCTTTTATTTTGGTTGTATGCATCAATCAACATTGAGGTTGTGATGAGTTTTGAAGCTTGATTAATTTTATATACAGGCACATTTAAAATACGCCCACAGTCTCTAAAACTTTGTCTTGCACGTAAGTTTCCAAATGCCACAATATGCGCCACGCGATCATGACCATATTTACTCATCGCATAGGACACCACTTCATCACGTCGATCATCAGGAAAATCAATATCAATATCTGGCATGCTTGCGCGCATGGGGTTTAAGAATCTTTCAAACATTAGATTATATGCAATGGGGTCTACTTCTGTAATGCCTAAGGAATAAGAAACCAAACTCCCTGCAGCACTCCCACGTCCTGGACCTACATTAATGCCTTTAATTTTCGCAAAGCGAATGACATCATACACAATTAAAAAGTAATTGGTAAAGCCCATTTCATTAATGACATCTAACTCATACTGAAGCCTTTTCGTGTAGTTTTCTGTCACATTATCATTGAGACGTTTCTTTAAACCCAGTTTGCTAAGTTGTGTCAAAAACTCAGGGTTTTCTAAACCATGATGGTTTTCAAATTCTGGAAGTGTTGTTTTTAATTCAAAAAGATCGACATCACACATGTCCGCAATATTTTGTGCTTCATCAAGACACTTTTGTGAATAAAGATTTTTTAAAGCATCATAAGATTGAAAATGACGATCAGGCGCAAAGGTTAAAGATGGATCATTCATGATCTTTTGTGTATCAATGGCTCTGAGTGCACGAAATGCATGATGATCATCTTGGTTTTTATAGTAAACTTTTGGCATAGCGATGGTTTTAACATTGTAGTCATGGGCTAGTTTTTCAAGGAGCTTGTTACTGCGATTGAAAAACTTTGATTCTTGGTGTGTCATTCCGATATAGAATGTTTTAAATTGACTGGTAAACTTTTTAAACGTTTCATGTAATGAGGTCATGTCTTCTTGATAAAGTGCGCCTTCAAAGGGTCCATTTTCTGATGGTAGAATGACTATTAAATCCTCTTGTTCATCTGAAAAATCACTCAAATCGATCGTGTCACTTTGACTGAGCTTGTATGATAAATGATGCAGTACCTTCATCCCTGTATTATTTTTTGCGAGTAAAACAAGTGTATAATCATTAACACTCACTTCAAGTCCAAAAATGGGCTTGATACCCATCTTTTTTGCTTTTATAAAAAAATCTAAAGCACCATACATCACATGATAATCTGTCAGCGCAATCGATGTAAATCCATGATTTTTTGCTTGATGGAGTAATTCATCAATTGACATTAAACCATTTAATAAAGAAAAATGACTTCTTGCAAATAATTGTGCAGCCATGATGTTCACCCCTTTTCATATATTATACATCATATACCAAACTTTGGCACAAGAAAAGACATCACTGGGATGTCTTATGGTTTCTTATTAATTCGAGTAATTCTTTTTTCATTTCATTAACCTCAAATAAGTCGCATGCTTTAAATCCAGCAGCAAGGCGGTGTCCGCCACCATGGTACTTTGAAGCAATGGTATTGATGGTGATATCTTTTGATCTTAAAGATCCAATATAACCGCCATCATCTGATTCTACAAAGACAACGTTAATTTCAAATTCTTTGACATTGTACATCACAATCGCATATTGTTTTGCATCACGATCTGTAAGGCCATATTGATCTCTGAGTTCTTTAGAAATCAGTAAACTGGCCAAACCCTCTTCATATTCAACATGTTGCATAAAGATGCGTTCATGGTTAAAGTCTTCATATCGTTTTGTGAAAAATGTGCGTGATAACATCGAAATGTTTGCGCCCTTTTCCATCAGTTTAGCGGCAACTCTTAAAGTTTCTGGTTTCGTATTTTCAATACTGAAACGCACCGTATCTGTAAGAATGCCCGCAAGAAGATATGAAGCTGTTTTTTCTGAGACCTCATTTTTTTCAAGTAAGAGTTCTGCCACAATTTCACAGGTACTGGAGCGATCACTATCTACAATATATACATCGCCATACGGATGTTCATTGGGATGATGATCAATATTCAAAAGACTTTTTGTATGAATGTATTGACCATCAATTCTTACTTTATTGGCTGTATCAAGAACGATTGCGGCTGCTTTTTGTAGTTCTTTTTCACTCACATCACTTTCATCATGAGGAAAGAAATCTAAATCATCATTTCTTTCACCCATAATGTAAACTGTTTTGTCAGGATAGTTTTCTTGAATATAAGTCGCAAGGCCATATTGAGAGCCCAGTGAATCACCATCAGGATTGACATGACGAAAAATCGCGATGATGTCTTCATTTTCAATTGTTTGGATGAGTTTATTCATTGTGTAGTTCAAATGCATCACGTGATAAGACTAATTCTTCATCAGTAGGTACGATCCATACATCAACTTTTGAATCTTCTGTACTGATTAATTGTTCCTTACCGCGTGTTTTACTGTTGAGTACTTCATCATAGTTTAGTGATAAACCATCTTTGAGGCCATCAAGAATTGCTTCACGAATGCTTGTGTCATTTTCTCCAAGACCTGCAGTAAAGACAAGTGCATCAACATGTCCCAGTTGCATGGCGAAACCACCCACAACTTGGCGTACACGTTCTGCATAGATTTGACGTGTTAAGATTGCACGTTCATTACCTTCTGCAATTGCATCTTCTACTTCACGCGCATCTGATGAAACACCACTGATACCAAGCATTCCTGATTTTTTATTAAAAATATCTAAAATTTCATATGCACTCTTACCTAATTTTTCCATGAGGTATGTAACGATTGCGGGGTCAACATCTCCTGTACGGGTTCCCATCATGATGCCTGATAGCGGTGTGAATCCCATGGATGTGTTGATACATTTTCCGTTTTCGACAGCTGAAATTGAAGCACCATTTCCTAAGTGTAATGTGATTACGTTGAGTCCTTCTACATCACGATCCATCAGTTCTGCCACACGTTGTGAAACATACTGGTGTGATGTTCCATGCATTCCATAACGTCTTACTTTTAAATCAGTATAGTACTCATAAGGTAATGGGTACACAAAGACTTCTGGTGGCATTGTTTGGTGGAAGGCTGTATCAAATGAGAATGTGTGTGTTGCATGGGGTAATGCTGCTTTAAATGAGCGATATCCAATTAAATTTGCGGGGTTATGTAGAGGTGCTAAGTCATTGAGCTCTTCTACAAGTGCCACGTTTTCATCAGTTGCGATGACTGATTTTGAGAAGTACTCACCACCGTGTACAATTCTATGTCCTACTGCGACCACTTCATCAAGTGATTCAACAATTTTTTTCTCAATTAATGCGTTTAACACTAAATCTGCGGCCACGTTGTGATCTTGAATGTCTAATGTTTCGCTGTCTTTTTTACCATTGTATTTTACAGTGAAAATACCGTCGTTTAAACCGATTCTTTCAATGACTCCTGAACACAATACCGCTTCTTCAGGCATTGAGAATAATTGAAACTTTAATGAACTACTTCCAGCGTTTGCTGCTAATACTTTACTCATAATTTCCTCCTATTTTATTTTTTTCTAAAATCTCATCTACTGCATCAAGTTTGAGTGCTCTCAAATCTTCGATGAGTCTCTCATATTTTATCACAAATTGTAGCTTACTTTCCATTTCCTGCAACAAATCTCGGGTTCTTTTTAAGGTATCGTATGCTCCCGCACGCGAAATATCGAGAATTTCCGCAATCTCTTGATAAGATAAGTCTTCATGGTAGTAATACTTATAAACTTCTTTTTGTCTTTCCGTTAATAAATTTTCATACACATCATATAAAACATTTAAGTGTACGATTTTATCAATTTTCATAATCGACCAAACTGTAAAGATAACTATCAATATCAAAAGGTCTTAAATCATCTAACCCTTCACCCAATCCAATGTAACTCACCTTTAAATTCAATTCATCTTTAATACTTAGTAAAACGCCACCTTTTGGGGATCCATCAAGTTTTGTGACAATCAGTGAATCAACGGGTGTCACTTCAGTGAAATTTTTCGCTTGTGAAATACCGTTTTGTCCCGTGTTTCCATCAAGGACTAAATATGTTTGATCAATGTGTCCTGCTTCTTTAATCAGTACACGTCTCATTTTATCAAGTTCATTCATAAGATTGACCTTATTTTGAAGACGTCCTGCACTATCACAAATCACAAGATCATAACCATTTTCTTTCGCATAACGAACGCCACCCACATAGACTGATGCTGGATCTTCGTTTTCTTTACCGCCAAAGAATGAGACACCGATTTTTTCAGCCCATACTTTCAGTTGGTTGCTTCCTGCAGCTCTAAATGTGTCACCCCCAATGAGTAAGACTTTCTTACCTTCATTGTGATATTGGTGCGCCAGCTTGGCACAAGTGGTTGTTTTTCCAGTGCCATTGACTCCTACCACTAAGAACACATTCAAACGGTCTTCAAGCTCATACGGCTCAACATTCTCACCGTATTGTGATTTGATCACACCACTTAATACATTAAGTGCTTCTTCTTGATCTTTTACGTTTTTCATTTCTTTGCGTAATGATTTTATAATCTTACGGCCACTTTTAAGTGACACATCGGCTTGAATTAAAAGTGCCAGTAAATCGTCATACCAAAGATCATCAAATTGTTTATCTTTTCTAAATAAACCACTGATTTTTTCACCAAAAGTTTTTCTTGTGGCTTCTAAACCAACTTGGTAGACTTCTTCATCTTTTTTAGATTTAAATAATTTTTTAAAAAATGTCATGATCTGTCCTCTCTAAGCTCAATGGCTTCATCAAGTTTTACACTTAAGAGTGATGACACCCCTTGTGTTGGCATGGTAACGCCATATAAGACATCACACTTCGCCATGGTTCCAGGGCGGTGTGTAATGAGTATAAATTGTGTATCATCCTCTGATAGCTCTTGGATGTAGTTTGCAAGTCTTTCAACGTTCACTTGGTCAAGTGCTGCCTCTACTTCATCAAAGATACATAAAGGTACAGTACGTGCTTTAATAATCGCAAATAAGACTGAGATCGCAATCAGTGATTTTTCACCACCTGAGAAAAGACGGATATTTTGAACTGATTTACCCGGCGGTTGCACATCAATATCAATCCCTGTATTCAGTAAATCATCTGGATCTTCTAAGATCAGTCTTGCACGTCCCCCATTAAAGAGTTTCGCAAAGACATCTTGAAGTTCATTGTTGATTTTATCAAACATTTCTTTGAATTGTACTTCCATGATTTCATCAAGTTCTGAAATGACAGAAAGTATTTTTTCACGACTTTCTACAAGTTCCTTAAGTTGTGAACTTAAAAATTCATAACGCTCATTGACTTCTTCATATTCTTGAGGTGCATCTAAGTTAACGTTTCCAAGTTTTTGGATTTCATTTCTTAAAATGAGCACATTTTCTCTTTGGTCTTTTTTACTTTCATCAAAGATATTTTCCAGTGCATATTCAAAGGTCATTTGATATTCACTACTCAAGCGCATGTACGCATTGTCACTTTGTGTTTCAAAGCGCGTATTCTCAAGTTTTAAATCATTGAGTGCTTTGGTGATATCACCAAGTTCTCTTCGATACTGGCGCATCGATTGTTCTTTTGTTTGAAGTTCATTTGAAATGTTAAGACGCGATTCACGGGTGAATGAAATATTTGATGTAATTTCATCACGCTGCATCAGCGCTTGGTTTAACTTTGTGATGACCTCATCAACAATATCTACTTCACCTTCATGTGAAATGTTGAGTGCATCATATTCTGATTGTAAACGTTCATACTGTGCGCGTTTTACATCAAGAAGCGGTTCAACTTGCGCAAACGCAATACGTTTTTGCATGAGGGATTCATTTTCTTTACGATACTTTTGATTTAATTGATTCAACTTTAAGTTGATTTCATCCATTTGTGCATCAAATCTATGGGATTGTTTTTCAATGTTTTCAATCTCAAGTTTGATGGACGCTTGGGAGTTGTTGGTGTTGGCAACTTTACCACCACTCATGCGTCCCCCTGTATGAATGACATCGCCATCTAAAGTGACAATACGATAACGATAATTCAAACGTTTCGCAATGACATCTGCATTTTCAATTGTATCAACCAAAATGATGTTACCCAGTAGGTTATCTCTTAAGATGTGATACTTCTCATCTGCTTCCACAAAATCACTGGCAATGCCTAAGTAGCCTTTGGCATGTTCACACACGACCAAGGCATCTGGATGTACGTTTCTTGCTTTCACCACATTTAATGGGATGAAGGTTGCACGTCCTGATTGGTTTCGTTTTAAGAAATTAATCGCATTTACCGCAGATTGTGAATCTTCAGTCACAAGGTGCATGTTGGCGCCTGCCAAACTTGTGTTAATCGCAAGATCATATTCAGCACTTGAGTGAAGCAAGTTAGAAACAACATCATGAATCCCATAAAGGTTGTCTTTATTGTTCATAATGGTTTGTACCCCAATATTATGTTCAAAGGGCCTTGAGAGTCTGTGCTTTAAAATATTTAAACGATCATTGAGATTTGATTTTTGATTTTGAATAAAACGCATGTTTTGTGACGCTTCATTGATTTCACTTTGTAAGCTTTGTGTACTTTGAAGTAAAAGATCTGTTTCAGCACCCAAGATTTCATGACGTTTTTGACGTTCTTCAAATTCCGCTTTGGCTTCTAAGACTTTCGCATGCATTTCTTTGGCTTTTTCTTCAACATTTCCGACTTGAATCGCATACTTACGTTTTTCATCGATTTCAATCTTTCTTGTTTCTAAAGTTCCAATTTCACGCACCAAGCGCATCATTTCTTCTTGTTGTTTTACGATCTGTTGATCAAGTCTGAATTCTTCTTGACGTTTTTGTTCGAACTCATGTTCTAAAACACCCAAACGTGTTTCGAAGTTTGCAGATTCACTTTCAAGATCATAAATTTTTTGATTGTTAGCCTTGAGCTTTGTATCGTATTCTTGAATTTCTGAAACCAAAACTGAGACTTCAATTTGTTCAAGTGCTTCTTTTTTCTCAACGAATACTTTTGCTTTTTCAGCGGCTCTTTTTAAAGGTCTGACTTGTTTTTGAATCTCATCAACAATATCTTGCATCCGTTCAACGTTTTCTTGTGTACGCTCTAATTTACGAATGGATTCAATTTTTCTTCTTTTGTATTTGGCAACACCCGCTGCCTCTTCAAAAATAACCCTTCTATCTTGGGGTCTTGCTTCTGCAAAAAAGCTGATTGAACCTTGTGAGATAATACTTAAAGAATCTCTTCCAAGTCCTGTATCTAACACCAAATCATGAATGTCTCTGAGTCTACAGGGTACTTTATTGATCATATACTCTGATTCACGGGTATCACGATATAACTTACGTGTGACTTCAACTTCTTCATATTCACTGTTTAATGCTTTTGTTTCATTATTAAAAACCAGGGTGACCTGGGCAATATTTACACGTTTTCTTGTTTCAGAACCATTAAAAATAACATCAGTCATACTGGTTCCACGCATCTGTTTCACTGATTGTTCTCCTAGAACCCAGCGAATGGCGTCACTGATGTTACTCTTCCCACAACCATTGGGTCCTACAACCCCGGTTACAGGATCGTCAAAATTAATGACGACTTTATCCGCGAAGGATTTAAATCCTTGCATCTCGATTTTTTTGAGGAACATATTTCGCCTCCTTTATTAACCTTATCTATTATACCGAAAAACTCAGTAAAAATACAGTCCTTATCGTTTGTTTAAAGGGGAATCGAATTTAACACAAATGAATAACTTCACATATGAAATATGAATTTTTTATGAAATGGTATGGTTTTTAAAAAATATAGCGTATAATAAGTTCGATTGGAGTGGAATGATGAATAAAAAAATCTTCTTAATTGCAGCAGTCACCATACTGCTTATCATTTCTCCGGTTTATCTATATTTTTATTTTAGTCCAAAAGACACACAAGCAATCGCAACGCTCACAAAAAACAACGTGAATAAAGAATACAACGATTTCTTTAAAAATTTAGATAAATATCAGGGAAAACAATTACTTTATGTAACAAACACAAGTTACAACAACGAGTATATTGAAACAAACCTCATTGGACCTTTACTCAATGAAAACGATGCCGTCAACATTTCTGTTGATATCATCAATATTGATGTGGCATCAGATAAGGATCTAACGGTTACACAACTTCGAAACCGTCTTGGGATTGAAACAACCCCAGCACTTGTTTACTTAGAAGTCGAAAAAGATAAACTCGAAATCATCGATACCTTAGTGTATTATGATGATGCACCTTTCACAAAGGAAGTCCTCAAAGATTGGCTTTATACCAATGATATATGGACTGGTCCATATTTAGAGATCGAAGAATAAAACAAAAGTCAGATATTATGTTATGAAACATAGTACCTGACTTTTTTGTTTTAAATGTTTTCTAAGAATGCTTTTGTGAGTTTTGCGCTGTTATCACTCGCAAGTTTTAAGAATGTTTCAAATTCAACTTGATTTCCCTTATTTAAAGGTACATCTGAAATCGAACGAATGACCACAAATGGAATGTTTAAACGTGTGGCTGCACTCCCTACAGCTGTGGCTTCCATTTCAACACAAATGGCTTCTGGATATAACTCTTGAATCCTTTTATATGAATAAGAATTAAAGACCACAAATTGATCACCCGATACAATTTGACCGCGATAACAAGTATGTCCTAACTTAGAAATTAAAACTTCTAAGACATCATTATATTTTTGATTACCATAATAAATAAAACGTGGATCTTTATGGGTATCAGGCCCAATGTCTAAATCATGACTTTGAACCACATCCGCAATCACAACATCTCCTACCTTTTGGTTGGCTTTTAAGCCACCTGCTGTTCCTATATTTATAATCAATTCAGGTTTAAAATGATGGGCTAAAATTGAAGTTGTGTAAGCAGCATTAATCTTCCCCACACCACTTTGAGAAAGCATGACATCATGATTTCCCAGTGTCATCTTCACAAGTTTAATGTCTTGGTATATATCTAAAGTTTGATGGGTACCCAAAGCTTTTAAAGCTTCCAACTCTTCTGGCATGGCCGCAATGATTAAAATCATGGTTTCACCTTTGAGAAAACAACCATTATTTTCTCCCCTTCTTTTAAAATGCCTTCATTATCAAAGTCTGTAAAAACATACGCTTGATAACCTTTGTTTTCAAAGCGTTCAATCAGTGTTTCTGGCATAAAGACCCACTGAATGACCTGCTCAAAATGTCCATCAAGAAAGTTAATCGTATGCACAAGATGATCATCATCTTTTTCTATTTGATAAGCATAATCTAAATCTTCAACCGTACCTTCTTCATAATAAGGAATATCAAATTCTTCAAGTCGGTATGGATGATGAAAATCTACAATAATATGATCGCTCAAAGCACTCGATGTTTTCACAAATGCGTCCATATCTTCAAAAGTTGTCATATAGTTTAAAGAGTCTCCAACACAAACACAGGTATCATAGCGTTTTGTATCTTCAAAATGCATAAAGTCACCCAGTACCATTTTTGATTTTAAGTGTGGATATTTAAGGATTGCCTTACTGATCATTTCTTCATCGATATCAACCCCTAAAACATCATATTTTTGATCTAAAAGATTCAAAAGATCACCAGTACCACTGGCAAATTCAAGAACAGTTTGACCCTGTATGTGTTTCTTTAAAAACTTATCATACAGCTTTGTGCCTTCCAAATCAGAAAACAGTAAATCATAAACGTTATTCACGGATAAACTCCTTGTATAATTTATCAAGATCATAGTGTGATCTTTCATCTGTTGTAAAAATATGGGCTACAACATCAAGTGCATCCACCACAACCCATGTTGCATCAGGTGTATTGCCTTGATACTTGATTTCATAGCCACCATCCACAACCGCTTTTTCAACCGCATCTGCGATCGCTTTTACTTGGCGTAAACTTTGGGCATCACAAATCACAAAATAATCGCAAATGGGGCTGGTATTTTTAAAATCAACCACAGTGATATCTTGTGCTTTCATGTTTTCCATTGTACTTTGAATAATTTCTAATAATTTCATAAATGCTCCTTCAAATATGCTTCATTTTCTTTTTTAACGGCCATAAAGCCTTTTTCTAAATCTTGTTTTGTCAGTTCTATAAGATGTCTCGCATCATATACACGTCCTGGCTCACACTTATCCGCAATAAATAAAATCATCGCATAAGGATTATAAGACGTGCCCCCTACATGGTTTTCAATTGCTTCTAAGACATCTTTGTCTTGTATGTGATACTTTGTCTTTAAAATAAAACTTGCCATAAACCCATGGTAGAATGCCTTTGGTAAATTAAGATGTTCTGGATAATGTTTTTTCATCGTCTGCGTCATTTCATCCATATCATATTCTTTACATAAATCATGACACATACCAATTAGACGCATCTTTTTTAAATCCAATGTGTGTCCCTTCGCAAGTTCAACGGCTAAATCACTCACCCTTAAAGTATGTTCATAACGATACGGACTCATATTATTTTTACATATAGTATTCAGATATAAATTCTCATGCATCATGTAGTTAAGAATTTCAGGTTTTGTGAGATAAGACTTTCCTTCTCTTATTTCAGTCGAAGAGACGTTAATCTTAGATCCTTTAACTACAGGATAAGGATGTGCTTCTTCATACCCTTCTCTTTCATAAACGATAAATTGAACAAGGTTTTTTAAGGTTTTAAAATCTTTCCATTTGTTTAAATCTTTAATTTGATCAGATCCAATGAGCCAGCTGAACTTTGCATCAGGATGTATTTTCTTTAATGCTTTGAGTGTATCAATTGAATAAGAAGGTTTAGGCAAGTTATTTTCGATATCACAAATAAATAAATCCTTTTCCCCTTCTAACATCATCTTTAACATGGTTTCCCGTTGTTTAAAAGATGTGTTTTCTTCTTTAAAGGGGCTTTGTGCTGCCAAAAGAAACCAAACTGCGTCGGCTTCTATTTCTTTTAAAGCATTCTTTGCGATTTCTAAATGCCCATCATGTACGGGGTCAAAAGATCCGCCAAATAAAATGATTTGTCTCAAACAATAATTCTTCCTTTTTTACTGTAGCGATATAAAACAATCACACGTCCTAC
>RRZU011417672.1_pt1 | contig 16571 bp, 10 predicted proteins | sample 2165561 | NCBI WGS metagenome assembly RRZU01 (sample SAMN10456909, study PRJNA506462) | wastewater metagenome | isolation source: wastewater sludge | place: USA: Moscow, Idaho
AGATGTGATAAAGACAGAGAAATCCGAGCTATAGGAGTTTCCCTTGGAGAATTTAAAAAAACAAAAGTAAGACAAATTGCCCTTGGGGAAGATTATGACATGGAGAAAAAAATTAAACTTGCTAAACTTAAAACAGAAATAAGAAACAAATTTGGATACAAGGTTATTGAAGAGACTATTGATTGTGAGAAGGAAAAGGGGAAGGATGGGAAGGTTGTGAGGAGGACTTATTTGAGGATATGACCTTAACCTAGCCATTTTTAAAACCCTAGTACCAACCAAACGAAAGATAATATACTAGTCTTTTATTTTTTTAGCCAAAAGGTTCTGAGCAAAGAAATGGAGCAGGATCCTGTGGCGACTGCTTAATTCGCACGTTTCATGCCGACGTTTGCATCTTTGGTATTAGTAACTTCTAACTTAAAAGTTAATAGCTTATATATTACAAATTGTAAAAAAAGTTGTATTATAAATAAAAATATAAAACCTAAAAATCCCTATATTATAAAGGTTTTATATGTTTAATGGTTGTAAAAATAATTAATATTATTGACAAAAAATACAACCTATTATATACTCTGATTGGAGGTGTTCAATGGAAGAAAAACAACTTAAAAGGTTAAGTAAAATTTTAATCAATTATCGAAACCATAAACATTTAACTCAAGATGACCTCGCACTTATTTTAAATGTTTCAAAATCAACTTTAGTAAAGATTGAAAAAGAAACATATACTGGGAGTGCAACAAAACTTCTCAATAGTTTGCTTAAACTTGATTTTCAAGAGAAAGAATATGAATTTATCAAAAGTTTGATTCCTTCATTTAATAAAATTAAGCAAAGAGAAAATGTATTTGCATTTGAAAATACAAAACTAGATTTAATCGAAAAGTTTATGGAAAATACTTATCTTCTAAATAAAATTGAGGAACAAGAAAAGTTATTAAAAAATTATGAAGAAAAATTAAAATTTTTAGATTTAGTAGAGAAAAATGACATTAAAACACTTCAGAGGTTAAGAGCAGCAAATAGTGATATGACAAATACAAGTCAAATTATTAAACTTATGTGGAAGTTAAAAGATGAAAGTTCAAAATATTTTTCAGAACTAGAACTTTTATTAAAAATGAATAAAGCAGAAGAAAATGAAAAAATGAAAAAAGGACTTGTTGCAGTAGGAGAGAGTTTAATTAGAGAAGGAGAAGCTTTAATAAAACTTTCAGGTGGAAAAGGAGACATTATTAATATTAAATAAATGGAGGTTTTATGGAACAACAGAATGGTTTAGAACTACAAGTAGTACATCTTGATTTTATCGCACAAAGATTTAATAAAACACCTAATGAAGTACTTGAGTCATCTCTTTTAACTTATCTAGCAAAAAGAATGCCTCCTACACTAAAAAGATATGATATGGTTGTTGGTGGTATAACTCCAGGGTCTGTAAATATTATGGAAAAAGGAAGAGGAGGAAAAAGACCTATAACAAAAAATCTTGAGATATTATTCAACACTTATGAAACTGATTTATTAAAAAGTGAATTATTTAAGTATTCATGCTTATTAGTAGAAAGTACTCTTAATAATATTATTGAAGGGGAAGTATCTGATAAAACAAGACAAAAATACCTAGATTCTTTGTATGATTTAGATTTAATCTATCTGATGGTACAAATTGCAGTAAGATTAATTTCCTTCAAGTTAAAAGATGAAGGGGAAACATTAAATAATAGAACGCTCGATTTTATTGTTAATTCTATCAAAAATGATAGAAGAAAAATAACATTATTATTTAAAGAGGCTCATCAAACAGGAGATATTGTAGAAGCAAAACAACAATACTTCAATTTACTTGATGGTTATCTTAAAGAATTTGCAACAAGAAATTTTAATGGTACAATGGGTTATGCGGAAGAGATTGGAAGTGAATTGAATTTATTGACATTAATTGGTGAAGATACTATTTTGGCTTATCTAAATCATTGTTGTAATAGAATAGCACTTAAGGTTCAAAATGATTATGGACAACAACTCAATTTGTTTATAGAAAATATTAGTGAATAATTTTTAAAAGTAAATAAATTAGGAGAAAGTATGACAGAAAAACTATTCATAATAGGAAATGGTTTCGATTTAGCTCACGGTATAAAATCTAGTTATTCAGCTTTTAAAGATTTCTTAAAAAATAGCATTCCACCATTTTATAAGTATCAAGACTTATTATCATATCCAGGTCTTATAAAAAACAAGGATGATTTATATAGCTTTTTAATACAGGCTATTGATAAAGTTGAAGGAAATCAATGGAGTACTCTTGAAGAATCTCTTTCAAAATTAAAATTTAATCAATCTTTTAAAATGGTTACTAAGTTTAAAGCTCTCGGAGATATGAATCCAGTATGGTTAAAAAGTAACATTGAAGAATCAATCTCAGATGGATTATTGAGTTCAACAATTTATATTCAAACTGCTTTTGGAGAATGGATTAAAACTATAGATACAAATATTTCTTTAAATAAAAATATTCAACACTTGCTGTCTGGTAACTCTGCATTTTTAAGTTTTAATTATACTGACACACTGGAAAAAGTTTATACTATTTCTGATGTTTGCCATATTCATGGAAAAGCTAATGAAAAAATATATTTTGGTCATGGTAAGTCTTCTGAAATAATTGCTGCGAGTCATTCAGAATATAATGGAGCATTTAATAATTTGACTGATTTAGGAGAAGAACTAAGGAAAAAAACTGAAGATGCTTTAAAAAATAATGCTGATTTTTTCAACAGAATATCTAATTATACTAAAGAAATCTATAGCTTTGGGTTTTCTTATGGAGAAGTGGATTTAGTATATATAAAAGCTATTTGTGAGAAGCTCTCAGAAGATTCAGTTTGGCATCTTAATAAATTTGATAAAGAAAAAAATGTTATATTTATTGAAAAAATGGAAGAATGTGGGTATAAAGGGACTTTTAATACTTATTAAAAAAAAACTAATCTAATGTAAAAAGAGCTTCCAAAAGGAATTTGGGAGCTCTTTTTATCGGAACATTTTAAATATCAAAGTAAAGTAATCTAATAGAAGCGGAGTGGAGTCCCATAATCAATAAAAAATAGCAAAATTCATGTAGTATATGTGCTCAAGATACCATTTATTTTCTTCACTTTGATTATATTTTTTTACTAGTTGTTCTTCTATGTAACTATCTGGATATTGCCAATTTTTTATCATCAAATTTTCCATAGATTCTATGATTTTCTGTCTAAAATTTAACTGTTCAGTTTTGATTAGATTATTTTCAATATTCAATGAAATTATATTTACCTCAAACAATTCTTCCAAAAAATTATCCTTATTTAGCAGAGATGAAATATTGGAACAAGAAGTAAATTTGATTCCATTAGATGCATTATATAAATTAGTTAGGCCTTTCTTTACTATTTCCGGTTTCGATAAAGCTTTAGTGTTATTACATCCCTTACAGACAGGAATAAGATTAAACTTCGAGCGTGTTAACTCTTTTGAAATATTTTTCAACATTTCTTTTTCGCTTTTGTCAGACAATCCTTCTATATATTTTTCGGAAAAAATTGATTTATCAATTCTATGTTCCCTGTCAAAATTATAAACAGTTATTTTATTTCCACAATAAAAGCACCTATGTTTTGACAAAGAAATGAGCCTAGACCAAAATTCATTTTCCAATTCCTTATTTTTTTTACCAAAATAATTTTCACTCAATTTATATTTTTTATCACTTACTATTTTATTATATTCCTTAAGATTTACTAAAGTCATCTTATACCTCTTCTGCATAATCATCAAAAATACTAAAGTTTTTATTAAATGTTGGAACACTTATACTAAAAAGTTTATCAAATAAAACTTTTTCTATAGGAGATAAATTTATGTATTTTAGTGCTCTATATCTCCCATTAGAAATTTTAAGGTCTGTAAAAACTACATATTCTTTATTACTCATATAAAATCCTCTTTTATTTAAAAGAGCATCACTTAATAGTCGACGATTTTCAGAGAGTAATTTTGGTTGAGAAGAAATACTTGAAGTAATTCTTTTTAATGCTTCTCTATTACCTATTAAATCACTAGAATAACATATCTCTTTTGTTTTTACATTAAAAATTAAAAAGCCTTCTAATTCTTCTAATATATTTTCATTATTCGTTGTGGCAACTACTAATATTTTCTTGTCGAAATACTGGTATACAGTTGTAATAATATTATTTACTAATTCAGCAGAATGTTTGTCATCCAAATTAGTATTGGGTTCATCAATAAAAAATATTTTGACAAATTCTCTTTCTGCGTAATAAGTAACTATGACGAATAATTTTATTAAGTTCAACTCACCTTGTGATTTTATTTCTTTACCATCTGCATAATGAAAATCTGCAAATCCATTAATAAAGCTTATTTTTTTATTTAGAACTTCATTTTCTATTAAATTTAAAAGTATCTTTTCATTTTTCTCTATAAAATCGTATAACCCTACAACTTCTGACTGTAAACCATGTGACTCAATAAGGGCACTATAATGACTATTAATATTATTTTCTAAATCAAATTTATCTATTTTTTTTGAATTTATTCTTATTAACTTACAATCATTTTCCAACTTGTCCTTTTGGTTATTTATGTATTCTGTTTTCCCATCAGCATTTTCCCCTGTAATAATTATACCTTTCGAAGAAAAAAAATCTGCACCATTTTTTTTTAATCCTAATTGAAAACTTGTTTTATTAAAATATATATCAAACATATTAAATTATCCTTTCACTTTTTAGTAATTTATAAAAATAGTTTAATCTTTCTTGTTCTAAAGTAGCATACTTTATTGGTTCTTCGAAAATAAAATAATTTTCATGAAGAATTAAAGTTTCATCAAAAGTATCTAATTTTTTAAAAAAGTCTAGGAGTATATATATACAGGTTATGTTTTTTATATGATATTGTGACTTAGTATGAAGCTCTTTATTATTTTCTATCAATTTAATAAAATTAATGAATTTCTTTATTTCATTTTTTACATATTCCTCACGAGTAGAAATATAATTGGAGTATTCATCAATAATTGAATGTATTTTTCCTTTTGCATAGTTTATTTCATTATTTAAAATTTTTATTAAATCCTCATTTTCAAAAGAACTGTTTATAATTTTATTCATAGTTTTTTCATCTATAGATTTAAAATATTTTGAATTTTCATATTCATAGTTTATATTAAAATTAAAAGCCAATATTCTAAAAATTGATTCTTCAATATCCTTGTTTCCTAGTACTTTTTTTATTGTGGTATTATACATTTGAAAATCTTCATAGTTATATGACTTCTGGTCATTTTCTATTTTGATTTCTTTTTCATATTGTTTAGGATTAGATATATAAATTATTGTTTTATAAATATCATTATTAGCATAAATTGCTTTTCTAATTTGATTTTCTGTAAGTTTAATGCCACCAGTATTATAAATATTAAAAATATGAGCCATTGCCACCTTATCTGCACTTTTTATTGTGATAATATTTACATTCCTATTTAAAATAGTATTCATTATTTGCTCATTTACTTTAGTTAAATCCATTATTTGACCATTTTGCATCCTAACAGGGAAATCAACATCTAACGATACTCCAAATTCTTTAATTTTTTTCTCTAGTTCTAAATACTCCCTATCTTTTTTCTCTTCCATAGAATTTGCTCTTTTGATAGTTTTGAATATCTCTTTATTATAAGAAATTCTATTTTGTAAACTCTTAGGAAATGCTTTGTAGTAGAAAAATAGAAGGCTTGTTATTCTTTGTTGACCATCAATAATATATCTTGTATTTTCGTTTTCTATTTCATATGAATAAATTGGAGGAATTGGAATTCCATAAACTAATGAAGTTATTAATTCTGCTGCTCTTTTTTTATCCCAAACATATTTTCTCTGAAAAGTAGGCATTTTTATTACATCATCTTCAAAATCTCTTATTATATTTCTAAATCGAATATCTTCTTGGGAATAAGATATTCCTTTAAAGGTATCTGTATTAATTAATTTATTCATAAGTAAATCTAATATTTTTTCTATGTATTCTTGTTTGTATATATGTTTTTCTTTCTCTACATCTGATAAATTAATAATTTTTTTCTTACATAACCCTTCATAATAAAAATGAATATGTGATAATAAGTTTTCTAATTCTAGTTTTTCTAGAGTTTCAATAATTTCATCAAACTTCTTATTTAGCTCCTCTTCTTTCTCTTCAGAATCAAATATAAAGTTATCATACACATTTTGAATAATTTTAAAGCCCTCTTCCAAAGATGGAATTATATTTTTATCAATTTCTTCCATAATTACAGCTCCCTCGATAGTATTATTGCCTTCTGTAGTAGTAATTCTTAATTTCATTTAAAACTATTACCAGCCTTTTTTAAAAAATTCTCTTATATCTGAAGCTTCTAAAACTTTAGAACATTTTTCCCAGTCTATAGTTTTTAGCATGTTATTGTATTTAATCTCAAAAGGATTTTTTAATGACGTTTCTTCTATTTGCGTTTTTGCGTCTTCAATGTTGCCTATTGCAACATTAATCCAAATATCCTCTAAGGTATCGGGAATTTGACCAAATATGTCCATAATATTATGTAGTCTTTTAGACAGAATTTCATGAACCTTATCCTCTACAGAGTCCTTATATCTCATATTAAATACAAATATTTCATCATATATTTGCCCTATTCTCTGTATTCTTCCTTTTCTTTGTTCTAGACGTGTAGGATTCCAAGGAAGGTCTAAATTTATTAACGTACCTAAAGTTTGTAAATTCAATCCTTCACTGGCCGATTCAGTTCCTATTAATAATTTAATTTCTCTCTGTTTTACCATTTGTTTTAATAAATCTTTGTTACACCTTGAAAAATTATTGTTTACAAAAATACCTGATTTATCTCCTCCAGCATACAAACCAATTTTAATATTTGGATAATCTTTTGATAAGTTTGAAGCTAACCAGAAGGCACTATCATAAAACGATGAAAATATTATGCAACCTCTTTCTATCCATTTCCAATCAAATAATATCTCCTGTATTTTTTTGTATTTAGGGTCATTTTCTTGATTAAGGTCAAGGTGGTGTATTAAGGATTGAAGACATTGAATCTCTTCGTTTGTAATGTTTTTGATATCATTCAAATCATTAAAAGATATTTCGTCATCCTCCTCAAGTACAACATCTGAGGTCCAGTTATTTAAGATATTTTCTGCTGTCTTCTTCCCTGCAATAATTGAACTTCCCATTCTTCTCAGTAAAAGGGTTCTTAAAAAACCACTACTTTTAACTCTTTTTCCTAAGAGTGCACAGAATTTTTCTGCTTCTAAATATGCATATTTTAGTTCAAGAGGTAAAATTATAGCGTCATTTTCTCCTTCTCCCATTAATTTAACTTCAACTTTCTTTAAATAAGGTTCGTTCGTCTCAGGATTAATTGTATTTTCTAAATATTTTCTTTCTCTTCTAACTATTCTTTTAATAAAAGGATTAAACATTTTTATATTTTCCATATTGGATATATTATCAATTCTTTTTTTTAAAATTTTGTCAACTGAGAAGTAGTCTTCTTGAAGATAAGTATTATCGTCATCCATTTGTTTCCTATTTCTGATTATTTTAAAATAAACACCTTCGGAAGATTATGGAAAAGGATTTGAAAGAAATCTAAATAAATCCTTCGTTTCAAAATTTACTTTATTCATAATTAAATCTAATCCTCTTTGAGGATTTTTTCGCCATTCACTGTAAGATGTACCCAAAACACCGATAGAGCCCTGGGAGAGTATATTTAATAAATCCCAAGCTTCTATAGGTTCTAATTGAACAGGTGTAGCAGTACCCATTAACATATTTTTTGTTTTTTTTGAAATATCTAAAAGAAACTTCATTAAATTATTAGATTCAGGAGAATTATTTGGATATTTCAAGTTTTTACGTCTAGCTCTATGGGCTTCATCTACTATAATACATTCATAATTTAACTCTAATAAAACATCCGTTATATCAGAGCCTCTATTAATAAGACCTTGAGAAATTATTCCAACTTTTCTTGGACATTTTTTTAAGTAGGTATTATTTAATATCGGATATTCCACACCATCCTCTGTTATCCATTTTTTACCTTCAAGTATGGCACTGGGCATATCCAACAAATCATAGATTTCTTGTTGCCATTGTTTCATTAAGGTTTTGGGAACAATTATAAGTATTGGTTTATCACTAGATAGCCCTATTAATTGAGCAGATAAAGCTAATTGTATTGTTTTTCCCAACCCTACCATATCTGCTAATATAAACCTTGCTCCTTCTTTTTTTCTACTTTCCTTGAAAACTAAGTCAACAAAATATTTCTGATGTTCCCACAAACCAAATTCTTTTCTATATACTGGTGATTCTACTATTACCTGAGCAGGTTCTGGGTCTTTTCTCCATTCTTCTACAGAAGGAACAGAAGTTCTATTTATTAGCCTTTCTATGTCGTCTATAACAAAGTCTGCCAAGGGAATAGCAGAAGGATGCATCCAAAAGAAATCAAATTCTTCTTGCACCCAATTTACTGCATCAAGAGATGAATCTTCCCATAATAATTCGTAATTTAGCTTCCATGCAGAGTATGTTTCATTAATACTTCCTAAAAAAGAAGTTTTTGATCCATCATTATAGGTAATTACTCCAGCTTTCCCATGTATAAGTCCGAATACTTCATTAGGGACGACTTTTACTTCTAATTTTCCATTTTTTAATAACTCAAACAACTTTGAAAGCACTCTTGAATTAATTTTCTTCTCTTCAGGTTTAGTTTCACACCATTCTTTTCTCATTGCATTTTTTGCATTGGTTGCCGTTTCTACGTCTTCTTTTGTAAGAGAAGAGTTACAAATAATCCTAGTTTTCCCAGTTATATTTGAGATATCTTCCCCTGCTAGTTCAAAAATTGAAGAGGAAAAATATCCTGCAATTCTGTCATAAGAAAAGGCATTTTTTAATTTTTTATTTAAAAAAGTTTTATCGATTGGTTCTTTTCTTGAAGAGTATCTTGTAATCATGTTGCTCCTTATTAAACACCATCATGTTTGACTAATTCTCTTAGTATTTTCATTTCATTTATATCTTTATCCCAGTGAGACATATTTGAATAATTTTCTATCAATAATAAATAATCTAATATATGAATTATTAAATTTCGTTTATTCCAGTAATCTGGTATCTCACTTTTCAACCAATTTTTTCCATATTGAGAGTTTTCCTCTTTTTGACCTACATAAATTGCCATAAGTATTTCTCTTAATAAAGATTTTGAAAAATCATTATTTATTTGTTTATATCCTTTATTTTTAAACTCAGAAGCTGTTAATAATCTAGCTTGATTTGCTTTAGTATTTTCTAAGAGTTCTTTATACTCTTTTACACCAAAACCTCTAGCCAATTCCTGATAAGCCGAAATTGCATACAATCCAGACTTTTCTGCTTCAAGTCCCTTAATATATAATTTTTCTTCATTAGAAAGTTCTTTCCAGTTTGCCTTATCAAAGTCCTTAGGAATTAGGTAATTATATGCTATTTTTACTGCTTCCCCAATTAGTACTTCCACTTGAGTTGTTTCACCCTGTTTTCTTTCTCTAGACAATTCATACTCCAGGTCTATCCCTTCAAGCTTTCTATAAGAAGTTAGAACTTCGAGAGAAGCCGCATAAGCTGCTAAAAGATAATCTGTATCTGTAAAATTAGGGTCTTCCTTATCATCTAAGGAACGCATACTATCAATTTGTTCTTTAACTTTATCCTCTATTTCAAAATATAATTCATCACTGTAGGCTGTAGCAGTAGAAGTTTGTTTACGTAGAACTAAAATTACAGTTCCCTTAACGTAGTTTCCTCCACCTTTCAATCCTCCTGATTCTGTTTCTGTAGCTATATTCCAAGCAGATGTTACGCATAATCCAGAAGACCATAATATATAAGTTAGGTCTGCCCAAACACTGACATCCTGATGGGTGAACATTACAACTTGAGCTCCATTATTAGGCATATTTTTTACAAGATTTGAATAAACTTCAACCATACTTTCATTAAAAGATTTTCCTTTACCTTTAACTGCCAAGGCTCTTTTACTATCAATATACCAATCAGGAAATATTTCTTTTATAAATTTTTTATTCCACGCAAGAAAATATTCAGATAGCTCGTGATAATTTACTGCGTCAGCATATGGAGGGTCTGTAATCCAAATATCACAAGTGGTATCTATTTGCCTAGCATCTTGCGGTAGAATTTTCGATTTTGAAGTAAATGGGTAGTTTCTTAGGTCAAACATCCAAGCTGTGTATAAAGTACTCAATGTACGTACTGGGAAATTATAAATAGTATTTAGTGCCTGATTATTGAATGTTTGAGCACCCTTATCATAATTATAATCCCAAATAACTAATTTAGAATCCTTATTTGCTAACATACTAATTGCTAGTTGTGACAAAGCTTTCTCTTCCAGAGTTTTAGATATATTTGAAATTTTTTCCATAAATAATCCATGTAATAAAATTTGTCTAGGATTAAAAAGCTGATGCCAATAAGCCCATCCTCTTTCTCTAAAAAGTCTAGTAGTCTCTTCTCCTTCTTCAATTGGCATATCCGGTATATATCCTTTTTCTTGCCATTCATTAAACCTATCTTTTAAAAGAGCATTTACTTTTTCTTCTCTTTTAAAATCTTCTTGAGAAGGGGCTACATAATGTATTTTCCCATAACAAGCATCTGTAGCAGGGGCTGGTTTTTTTAGTACGTCTTCCCAGGTTTTATGGTCAAACTTTTCTATATATTTTATACAGTAAAGTCTTTCTTGGAAGATATCGTCTTTTCTTGGTACATATTCCTCTTTTTCCCATTTTCTTAAACCGTACTCGGTCTCTCCTAAAGAATTTCTCTTATCTTTTCTTACTGAAGAAATAGGAGTGCTATTATTACAATGAGGACAAGATAAATTTCCATTTTTTATAGTCGAAGTTTTTGATACTTCTTTTATTTCTTCTTTAGAAACGTTTGACTTAATTTCTATATCAAAAGCATGATTTTCCTTATTATAATGTAAAATCGCTATAGTTTTAAAACTTGCACTTACAACCCAATTTGGGGCAAGAGGAACTTTACATCCACACTCAGGACAAACAGCCTCATTACAGTATAAGTAGTATTTTGATTTCATTCCTAATTCATTATTTTCTATACCCCATTCATCAACCTGTTTGGCTACTTCATCAAAAACCTTTTCTTGAAATTTTTTCAATTCTATTATTTCTTCGTCTGTTTTATTCAGAATGTTCAAATTTCCCCAGTTAAGTAAAGAAGCTAAAGGATTCAAATCTGAAGCAAAAACATCTGCTCCAATTCTTCCTGCCTCAAAAGGTATACTCCCTCCTCCTGCAAAACAATCACCTATCACAGGAGTTCTACCAAAAGTTCTTTTCCCTAATTCTGATACTAGTTCTTGTAAAGAAGATGCATTGGTTTTCAAATGGTCATTTATAAATTCCCAAGTATCTTTTGAAATTACACTTACTTCTTCAGGTCTTAAACAATAAGTTAGTTTATCATCATAAGAAAGTTTATTAAAAACAAAAGCTTGAAGATAATCCTTCTGTTCTTTTGATAAACCCTTTTTATATTTTTCAATAAACTCATTATCGACCTTCTCAAAATATTCTTCTCTCTCTTTATCATTTAGAATATTAAAGATTTCTTTTGTAGAAATTGGCTTGTTTTTTCTACTAATTAAGCCATCTTTATCCATTGACATTAATTTTAAAAATACTTCTAAATCTTTTTTTTTATCATTAGTTGAAGGAAGGAGAAGACCCAGAATAACCGCTCTTACTAATACTAATGGTTTTCTTCCCCACCATTTTCCTAATCCTGTTAATGTCTGATTACTTCCTGCTTTTCTTTCTTTATAACTCTCTTTTGATATTTTAGATACAGGAAATTGTACTTCTATAAATGATTTCATTTCATACTCCCAAATTTTTATTTTTTTACTACATGTTCAAAATAATCATTAAATAAAACATTGTTTTTATTTGTATCAAAAATAGGATTTTCCGTTAATGCAAATCTTATTGCCTTTCTCCAGCCTCTTCTATCGTCAAACCTACCAGTTCCCGCATTTGTCATAGTAAAGAGCCACCATCTTTCTTCTGGAGTTAATCCTAACCAATTTTTTATTGCATATTCGACTTGAGATATTTCAGCATCTTCTATTGCCCAACATAACAAGATAAGTTCTTTTCCAAGCAATCTTTCTACGACTGTTTTTTCTTTCCACTCGGAAAGCTTAATATTACTTGATTTAAGTCTCGTATTAAAAACTTCCTTTAATGTTCCTTTTATTAAATCCCATTTAGTACTTGTAAGTCTCACTTTTAAAATATCATCTTTTCTTATAGTTTGAATTTCACTATCGTAATCCCACTTGAATCTCTCATATATTTCAATTTCTTTTGTTTTACTTTTTGGAACATAAACATAAAAGTGATGTTCTGTTTCATTTGGTATAAATCCAAATCCTATACTTTCAATTTTTTTTGCCATCTATTTTTTCCTAATCCTGTTTTATATTTTCTTCTTTAAAGTCAGATAAAGATTGTTTTGTATCTCTAATCCATATTTCAAAATCTTCTCCAGTTTTAAAATAAACTTTATCGAAATTTATTATCACTGATGTCTCTACACCTAAAAATTCTTCTCTTAAATTATTTATAATCTTATCTATTTTTTCAAAAGTAAATTTCTTCTCCTGAGAGAAAACAATATTTGTCCAATCATCAGAATCTTTTACAGAAGTTATTGTTAAGTCTATATTTGCTATTTCAGCATTTATTTTTTTAAGATAATTTAATTGGTCATAAGTACTTTTAGTATCCACTGTCTCAATACGTTTTCTTAATAATAGAGGTGCTGTCTTATTTATATCAATACCTTTTTTAACTTTTTCTCTATCTATTTTAATTTCTAATTTCTTGGATGTAATATCTTTATATTCTGCAATTGCTAAAACTAAAGAACAACTTTCAGGAATACAAAACTCATCAGTATATAGTGCCCCAGAATTTTTAGGGTCTGAACCATCAGTAGAATACCAAATTTTTTCGGCTTTTGGATAAGCTTTTAATTCTAAATAAGAATCATTAGAAGAACTAAATTGTCTAGATTTCAAAAGAATTTCGCCTCTCCAAGTTTTAGGTTCTCCAGTTTGCCTCAGATTTGAAGTATCAACACAAAGAAAAGTATAAATAAGCTCATCATCTGTTTTAAAGGTGTTACAATCTTCTACCTGCTGTGATGCTGGTGTAGGGGTATTATAACCGTATTCAAAATAAACTTTATCTCCATATTTTGGTATAATTCTAAGTACTGATTCTCCTGTATTTGGGTCTTTTGTTTTTGTAAGAATATTGACTGAGGTGTGCTCCAACTCAAAAGGACCTTTTCTTAGATGGTCTCCACCTTCTTCTCTCCATCTTCCTTGAGCTACCATCTTTTGTTTTAAAGCTTCCAAAGCGTTTGGGTGATGCCATTGCCAATTAGAAAAAACTGCTGCTTTTGCTTTAATTTCTTGCCATCTCATTTCCTTCATAGTGAATAATCTATCTTCACATTTAGATATAAAAGTTTCGTCATCAGTATTTTTAACATATTTTCCTCTGGTTGTTAATAACTCTTTAATTTGACTTTCTATATCAAAGGAATTTCCTTGAAATATCATAGCAATATCAGCGTTACGTAAGCCTTTATCTGTAGGAAAATAGATGGAAATAAAAGTTTCTCTTGTAGCTTGAAGTATTCCTAAATTTAGCTTATCAAAAGTATCTCTAGCAGTCATTAACTGAGAATTATTTTCTGGTGTATTCTCTTCTTTCATTCTTAATATTAATGAATTTAATGCTTTATATTTTTTAATATTTTCTCTTAATCTCTCCCAGGTATTAACATTTCCAGAAAGTAAAATAATTCTATTTTTATACTCTAACTGTTCGTAAAAGTCTTTAATTTCATCAGATAATTCAGAGTCTTTTGTTGGTTCTAGAACTACTAATAAATTTTTATCTAAAGAAATATTTTTATTAATATCATCCAATCCAGGAAATATTAGAACATTTTGAAAACAATCTTTAACTTTCGGTTGAAAAATGTTTAAGAGATATTTTTTTAGCTCTGAAATAGCAATTTCAGTACTGTATGAATCAATTAAAGAATTCATTTCTGCCATAATATTCTTTTGGTCTTTAAAATGTATTCTTCCAGCATTATCTTCAAATCTATACCATGCTCTTAATGTAAATTCATCTATAACTTGTTTTAATAAAGATAATTCTTTTTTGGGTTCAACTAAATATTCAACTACTTCTGAAAAAGATAAACCTAGTAATGCATTAGGAATATCCGCTAAAGAAGAGACTAAAATCAATTTGGAATATTCTTGAGCTATCTCTGTTTTGAATTGATTATCAATTATTTCAGCGATAGAGTTACCTTTTGAGCATATATCATGGGATATTGCATTAGTTAGTGATGGTTTAATGTTGGTAATTTGCGTAGAGATATCAGAATTATTTAAATTGAAATCAAAGGGAGAAATTAAAAATTTCTCTTTTGATTTTTCAGACTGATATATATCTATAACCACAGAACGCATTAATCTTATTAATCCTCTTGTTTGTTGAAATCCCTGATTTTCTTTAAATCTTGCGTATAGGTCTTTTAGTGAAGGATGGAAAGGGTATGAATTCTTTATTCCAGTAAATAACGAATCTGGAATACCATTAGTTAATTGCATTTTTTTTGCTTCATTTAGTTTTTCTTTGTATTCTAATGCAATAATATTTATTTCATCATCAGATGGTAATTTTTTAAATAACCTTGTTTTTAAAATAGAATATATTTCATCGCTAGAACTTGATACTGGCTCTAACATCAAAGCAAATCTACTTAGTTCTCCCTCTAGTTCTTTAAATGATTGTTTTATATATTCACTACCTTCTTCATAAGTGGCACTTAAATCAGATATAACTAGGCACACATTAGGTAATTTATTTATAGCATTAAATAAATTCGCTAAAGCTGTTGTAGTAACTTCAGCTAAGTTACTATCTCCTACTGTTTTGGCTTTTACAGCCTGTAAATAAGGAGGCAATTCATCTAATAAAATTAATAGAGGTCCACCTTTTAATAAATTCATCCAAGCAGATTGACCTGGAGCTTGCAAAGGACTATAATAAGAATTAAAATCTTCTTTTTTTCCTAGTTGTTCTGCCAGGGTACCCCATATACCAAAAGGAACATCTGTTTCTCTACCTGTAAAACCTATTACTCTTATGTTCTCTATATTATGAGAGACTTCAGTCTTGAAGACTTTTTCTCTTGCTTCTTTATATTTTGCTAACACACCTAAGGCAATCATATTGTGAGTTTTTCCACCACCCATAGATTGTGTTAATTTTATAATACCGTGACTTTCATTCCCCGAGAATCTTTTGAATGCGGTATCAAATAATCTTTCCATACCACTAGTTATAAAAGTCTCTTCAAAAAATTCTATAGGATTTATTTTTTCAGAAAGTAAATCAATCAAATCTAAAACATCTTCGTTTCTTTTATTTTCAATTATAGAATCTCTTAATAAGCATAATTCATTTAATGTTTTCATTTTTTCCCCCGTACTAAATTTAGGCTTTTTCAGTAACATATAGTATACTCTTTTTTATCAGTGATTTCAAAAGAAAATTGATAAATATTATAGAAAGTCAGTTAGTAGTTATAAATTAGGAATGAAAGGATAAAGAAGAGATTTCTCCTTCCAGTCGAAATGACAAGATATAAAAAAGGATACCTACAAAGAGGTATCCCTACAAAATCGTTTGATTTTTTCAAAAATCGTTTGAAGCTTTTTTTTAATTATAATTATAAAAGGATACAAGCCTTGGTTTATGTAGCTTTCTATTTTTATAAAATCGTTTGATTTTTTCAAAAATCGTTTGAATATTGTTTAACTATTTTAATATTTCTCTTTTAAGAGACATGAATATATCATTAATATTTTCTAAAATTTTATATTCTTTAATATCATCACTATATTTAAAAATGTATTTTGTTCCTGCACCTTCTCCTGTTTTTTCTATATAAGCTTTTTCTACCAAACTATTTAATGCTGTAATACTTTCGTACTTTGTAACATTTAATTTTTCTCTTACTTGTTTATTTGACAACGTTTTATTTATTAATAGTAGACTCAATATTCTTTTTTCTGTTTCACTTATATTTTCTATACTATCTATATAACTGGTATCCCAAAAGATAAATACAATACTATCTTTTTTTTCCTCTATATCAGGATATTTTAATGAGTTCTCTTTTACTGCTTTTAAAATTTTAGGGATTCCTGTTCCAGCTCTCTCACATAATTTTATATGCCTAAAGATTTCTTGAATAGCATTATTTCTAGGTTTTGAATGTTCTCC
>RRZU013258637.1_pt1 | contig 16571 bp, 14 predicted proteins | sample 2165561 | NCBI WGS metagenome assembly RRZU01 (sample SAMN10456909, study PRJNA506462) | wastewater metagenome | isolation source: wastewater sludge | place: USA: Moscow, Idaho
GTTCCGAACACGGTCGAAAAGCCGTGGCGCCCCGTTGCTGGCATCGTTCGGCTGTTTTTCCATGCTTATTCTTCCGTCGAGTCGCTGAAGAGTGATTGCTGCCGCACATTCTCCCCGCGCCCGTTTGGGGGGGACGAGCCATTCTCTTTTGCCCCCTCTCCCTCTGGGAGAGGGTTGGGGTGAGGGGCTTTAGGCAGATTCTCCACCCGCAGGCTGTAGTCGTCGTGGCCCCATTCGCAGCGGTTCAACACCTGTTTGGGGATTTTCTTGACCGTCAGGTTGGGGTATTCGTCGCGCCCACGGAAGGCGGGACACAACACCAGCAGCGTGCGCTCCGGTCCCACTTCGTCGGAGAGTTGCTGGAGTTGCTCGTGGTTCAACGCGGCGGTGGTGACGTAGAGGAAGTCGCGTTCGGTGGAATGGCCGTGCTGCCAGTACACCGCGTCGGACGGCGCGTAGCTGAAGCCTTCCAGCTTGCACAGCGCCTCGGCCAGCATGGCGGCGTTGTAGTCCTTGTTGATGACCCAGTTGCCCCACTTGTCCCGTTCCAGCAGCGAGGGCGCGAGGCAGTAGTAGCGGAAGCCGCCACCGCCCTGCCAGTTCACGGCCTTGGTGATGCCGCCGGGGTCTTCGCCGTCGATGACTTTCTTCAGGCGCGGGATGATGTGGGTGTGGCAGTGCTCGCCCAGTTCCACCATGATCCAGCGGCGGCCCATCTTGTGAGCAACCGCGCCGGTGGTGCCAGAACCGGCGAAGGAATCGAGGACGAGGTCGTTGGGGTTGGTGGCGATGTGAATTATCTGAAAGAGCAACTTCTCGGGTTTTGGTGTACCGAATGGATCAGTGTCACGAAATAGGGCGAGTATTTCCTTCTTTGCGGATTCGTTATCGCCAGCGAACTGTGCATCCCACCAAGTCATAGGAACGAGCCCTTTTTCTTCACCTCGAAATTGCTTTATCCGGGGTCGTCCTGCCCCATCATTGGGGAAATAAACACGGCTGTCCTTAAGATACGACTCAAAAACTGCTTCGGTCGCTGCCCAACAACGGCCCTTCGGAGGCTCCACAAATTTACCTGTAGGCGTCCGTATCTTGTACATCTGATTCGGCCTGAATCCCTGGGCGCTAAAGGGGATAGATCGCCAAGAGCCGCGTGCATCATTGTCAGGATTCGAATAACCAGCGTCATTCGGTGGAAGAAGCTGTCTTGCACTCTTCCATGCCAATGCACCTTGCTTGGCATAGATAAGCAGGTGATCATGTGAGGAACCAATTGCAGCACGATTCTCCCGTGACGTTCGTTTCTGCCAAACCGCATTAGCTACAAAATTCCCCCGCCCAAACACCTCATCGCATAACACCTTCAGGTAATGCGCTTCGTTGTCGTCAATAGTGATCCACAGCGAACCATCCTCCGACAGTAACCGCCGAATAATCTCCAGCCGATCCCGCATTAGCGACAGCCAGATCGAATGCTCCAAGCCATCGTCGTAATGGGTGAACGCGCTGCCGGTGTTGTACGGCGGATCGATGAACACGCATTTCACCTTGCCCGCAAACTCCGCTTCCAGCGCCTTCAAAGCCAACAAGTTGTCCCCGAAAATCAGCCGGTTGTCGAAGATGTCTCCGTCCGTCACCCGATGCGTGGCGTGATACGACTTCGCCGGGTCTTCCAGCAGAATGCGCGGTTCCAACCGTGGCCGGTTCTCCTTGCCGATCCAGGTGAGTTCCAATTTTTGGTTCTTGGTCATCGATTGGCGTCTCGTAACTGTCGCAGTTGGGACAGTAAAGACGGAATGTCAGTCTGGATAATGCTCCACAGAGTGTCGTTGTCAATGCCAAGGTAGCCGTGAATCAGGCGGTTGCGGGTAGCGATGATGATCCGCCAAGGAATTTGCGGATTCGCTTGGCGAATTGCATCCGGGACATGGGTAGCAGCCTCGCCGATTAACTCAAGGTTGCGCACCGTGGCATCGTAGTTCAGGCTGCTAGCCACGAATCCAGCCTGATTGAGGTCATCGGTATAGGCGATAACTTTTTCGGCAAATCCGATCATGTCGTCCAAGTAAAAACGCCACTCGCGGGAACCCGGCTCAGACATGGAGCGCTTCCTTTTCAATAAAAGGGCGTAACTCCGGGCGAAGAGCTTTCTCGGTAACCAGATCGACCGGGCATCCGAACAGGTCTTCAAGATAGAACTGCACGCCGAAATAGCGTTCCGATGTTGCCGGGCCATCGAAGGCAACCAGGATATCGATATCGCTGTTTACCCGTGCGGCGTCTCGTGCAGTTGATCCGAACAGGGCAAGCTGCGTCACCCCATAACGCGCAGCCAAGATCGGTTTGCTCTGGGTAAGCAATTCAAGGGCATGGGATCGATTCATGGCAGTCTCCATTCAACGGTCAGGCTCACTTTGGCGATGCACATACACCACCTCACTCAATGCGCCTCATCCCAATTGGCGCCCACGCCGATATCCACCTCTAGCGGTACCCGCAATTCCGCCGCCGCGACCATCGCCGCCCGGATGCGCTCGCTCGCCAACTCCACGGCATCCCCCGCCACTTCAAACACCAGTTCATCGTGAACCTGCATCAGCATCCGCGCCGGGAAGGCGGATTCTTGCAGCCAGCCATCCACCGCCAGCATCGCCCGCTTGATGATGTCGGCGGCGGTGCCCTGCATCGGCGCGTTGATGGCGGCGCGTTCCGCCGCTTGCCGGAGTTGCGCATTGCGGGCGCGGATGTCCGACAGATAAAGCCGGCGGCCGAACACCGTTTCCACATAACCCCGCTCGGCGGCTTGGCGGCGAGTGTCCTCCATGTACGCCTTGACGCCCGGATAGCGGGCGAAATAGCGATCCACGTAACTCTTGGCCGCACCGCGCTCGATGCCCAATTGCTGGGCCAGCCCGAACGCCGACATGCCGTAAATCAGCCCGAAATTGATGGCCTTGGCGCTGCGCCGCTGGTCGGCGCTGACTTCGTTCAAGGCCACCCCGAACACCTCGGCGGCGGTGGCGCGATGCACGTCGGCGCCGGTGGCGAAGGCGCGCAGCAAGCCCTCATCGCCGGACAGGTGCGCCATGATCCGCAGCTCGATTTGCGAGTAGTCCGCCGCCAGCATCACCCAACCCGGCTCGGGCACGAACGCTTGCCGAATCCGCCGCCCTTCCGGGGTGCGGATCGGGATGTTTTGCAAGTTGGGGTCCGAGGACGACAGCCGGCCGGTGCTGGCGACGGCTTGATGGTAGGAGGTATGCACCCGGCCGGTGCGCGGATGAATCTGCTCGGGCAGCCGGTCGGTGTAGGTCGATTTCAGCTTGCTCAGCATGCGATGTTCCAGGATGACCTTGGGCAAGGGGTAATTCAGAGCCAGTTCCTGCAACACATCCTCGGCGGTGGAAGATTGGCCGGTGGCGGTCTTCTTGCCGGCCGGCAGGCCCATTCGCTCGAACAGGATCGCCTGCAACTGCTTGGGCGAACCCAGGTTAAAGCGCTCTCCAGCCAGGTCGTGGGCTTGCTGCTCCAACTCCCACAACCGCTTCGCCAATTCGCCGCTGTGCTGGCGCAGCGCCACCGCGTCCACCCGCACCCCGATCCGCTCCATCCGCGCCAGGACGGGAATCAGTGGAATTTCCAGCTCCTCATAAAGCCGTTTCAGCTCCGATTCCCGTTCCAGTCGCGGCCACAGGCAACGATGCAGGCGCAAGGTCACGTCGGCGTCCTCGGCGGCGTAGGGTCCGGCCTGCTCCAGCGCCACCTGGTTGAAGGTCAACTGCTTGGCGCCCTTCCCCGCCACGTCCTCGAAATGGATGGTGCGCAGCTTCAGATGCCGTTCCGCCAGCGAATCCAGGTCGTGCCGGGCGGTGGAATCCAGCACGTAGGATTCCAATAAAGTGTCGTGTTGGATGCCGCGTAGCGCGATGCCGTGATTGACCAATACGTGGGAGTCGTACTTGAGATGCTGGCCCAGCTTCGGCCGCGCCGGGTCTTCCAGCAACGGTCGCAACCGCTCCAGCACTTGTTCCCGGTTCAACTGATCCGGCGCGCCGGGATAGTCGTGCGCCAGCGGCACATAAGCCGCCTCGCATGGATTCACTGCGAACGACACCCCAACGATGCGGGCGTCCAGGTAATTCAGACTGGTGGTCTCGGTGTCGAAGGCGAATAAATCCGCCGTCCGCAGCCGCTCCAGCCAGCCGTCGAGCGCCGTCTGATCCAGCACCAGATCGTAAGTGGGTGGATCGTTGACGACCTCCGCCAAGTCGAGAGACGACTGGGCCATCGCCGTCGCCGCTTGAGCTGGAATCTCCTGCTGGTCGGCCGGCAACTCCCGCAACCAGGAGCGGAATTCAAAGCGTTCGTACAGCGTCCGCAGCGCGGCGGTATCGGGCGGTGAAGGTCGCAGTTCCTCGAACGCGACGGGAAGCGGCACCTGACAATCCAGGGTCGCCAGTTGCCGGGATAGCGGCAACTGTTCCAGCCCGGCCCGCAGCTTATCGCCGATTTTGCCGGGGATGGCGTCGGCGTTGGCGACCAGGGCATCCAGCGAGCCGTATTGGCGCAGCCATTTGGCGGCGGTCACCGGCCCCACGCCGGGCACGCCGGGGATGTTGTCGGACGTGTCGCCGACCAAGGCCAGCCAATCCACGATCAAGGCGGGCGGGACGCCGAATTTCTGTTCGACTCCGGCGACATCGGTGACGACATTCTTCATGGTGTCCAACATCCGCACCCGTTCGTCCACCAACTGGGCCAGATCCTTGTCGCCGCTGACGATCAGCACCGGCAGCCCTTTCGCGGTCGCCTGTCGGGTCAGCGTGCCGATCACGTCGTCGGCCTCGACGCCCGCCACTTGCAGCAGCGGCAAGCCCAAGGCGCGGACGCAGGCGTACAAGGGCTCGATCTGCCGGATCAGCTCCGGGTCCAGCGGCGGGCGATGGGCCTTGTACTCGACAAACATCTCGTGGCGGAAGGTCTTGCCGGGCGCATCGAAGATCACCGCCAGACAGTCGGGCCGGTAATCGGCCAACAGTCGGCGCAGCATGTTCAAAACCCCGTACAGCGCGCCGGTCGGCTCGCCGGCTTTCGTGCTCAATGCCGGCAAGGCGTTGAACGCCCGATGCAACCAGGAGGAACCGTCGATCAGCAATACGGGCTTGGGTGCGGTCATCGCTCGCTCTCGTCAAGGCTGGTTGATCAGGCTCGCCAAGCACGCCGCGCCGAACCCGTTGTCGATATTGACCACCCCCACCCCGCCGGCGCAGGAGGTCAGCATCCCCAGCAGGGCCGACAAGCCGTTGAAACTGGCGCCATAGCCGACGCTGGTCGGCACCGCGATCACCGGGCGGGCCACCAGTCCGGCCACCACGCTCGCCAACGCGCCCTCCATCCCCGCGATCACGATCACCGCCCGCGCCTCCCGGATCAGATCCAACCGCGCCAACAGCCGGTGCAATCCCGCCACGCCCACATCGTTGATCCGCTCGACCCGGTTGCCGAACAGCAGCGCGGTTTCCGCCGCCTCTTCCGCCACTGGCTGATCGGAGGTGCCGGCGGTCACGATGGCGATAAAGGTTTCGGTCGGCGGTCGAGCGCGGCGCCGGATGACGAGGGTGCGCCCCAAGGGGTTGTAGCGGGCATCGGGGCTCAGCTCCGCCACCGCTTCGGCCATTTCTGGGGTGGCGCGGGTCGCCAGAATATCACCCTCGCCTTCGAGCATGGCCGCGACGATGGTTCGTACTTGGGCGACGGTCTTGCCGGCGCAATAGATCACTTCGGGGTGACCGCGCCGCAGTTCCCGGTGGCTGTCCAGCACCGCCTCGCCCAGATCGCGAAACGGCAGTTCCCGCAGCCGATTTACCGCATTATCAATCGCCAGTTCGCCGGAGCGGACCCGTTCCAGCAGCAACCGCAGCGCGGTTTCATTCACGGCCGCTCGCCCCACCGTTTGCGGAGGCTCGCTTGTTGTATCGCCGGTCGCGCTTCGATAAGCTGCAGCGTGATGGTGCCGTTAACCCTTTGCGGTTGATTCCGTCCCATGCCCTGACTCCGTCGATCCACCCAAATCCGATGCTATCCCATGTCTAAATTGCCCGCCCTGCTCGCCGGCTTCGGCCTGACGCTATCGATCGCGCAAGGCTGCGCCAACAGTCCCGATCCATCGTCGGGCCAGACCCTACCCTCTTACACCAACGGCGATTGCAGCGCCCAGAGCCAGTACGAGAAAAAATCCTGCATCCCCGCGCCGCCGCCTCCAAACATTCTCGACAACGACTGAAAAACCTCGGACGCCCCTTCAGGCCACGAGGTTGAAACTCCCCATGCGATAGCCTCGCAAATCCAAGGTCACATAGCGAAAGCCGCAATCGTTCAACGCCGCTACCACTCCCGCCGCGACCGCCCCGTCCAACAGGCGGCCGTGCTCGCTTCGATCCACCTCGATCCGGGCCAAATCGCTGTGGCAGCGCACCCGCACCGCGCCGAAACCCAGATCCGACAGGGCGCGTTCGGCCGCTTCGACCCGTCGCAGCAAGCCGAGATCGACCTCGACATCGTGCGGCAGCCGGGTCAGCAGGCAGGCGGACGCCGGCTTGTTCCACACCGGCAGGTCCAGCGCCCTAGCATAGCGGCGAATGTCCGCTTTACCCAATCCGGCCTCCAGCAGCGGGCTGCGGACCCCCAATTCCCGCAAGGCGCGAAAACCGGGCCGGTAATCGTCGAGATCGTCCCGGTTGGTGCCATCGGCCAGCCAGGCGCAACCTTCGTCGGTCGCGACCGCTTTCAGTTCGGCGAACAGGGCGCGCTTGCAGCGATAGCAGCGATCGGGCGGATTGCGGGCGACATCCACCGGCATGGGCAGATCCAAAACACGGTGGTGCACGCCGAGCAGCGCCGCCAATTCTCTGGCTTCGGCGACTTCGCGGGCAGCCATGTAAGGCGTCACCACCGTCAGCGCCAGCGCCCGATCACCCAACGTGCGCCAAGCCGCCGCCAGCAGCAAGCTGCTGTCAAGCCCGCCAGAACAGGCGATGGCAACGGAATCCAAATCCAGCAGCACCTCCAGCAACCGCCGATAGCCGGGTTCCGCTAACACCGCCGAGACCCCGGCGGTCACGGCGGCGACTCCACCGATTCCACCGGAATGTCCTGCGACACCAACCCCTCCCGCACGGCCGCGTAAACCGCGTGAATCGGCACCCCCCGCTCCAGCGCCAGCCGCTTGCAATCCTCGTATTCCGGCTTGCCGCGCAGCGGCCGACCCCGGAGCTGGGCGATTTTGACCGCTACTTGGCCGTAACGGGTCGCCACCCGCGCGGTTTCTCGGATCAAGCCGGTGCGCGCGACCTGATAACGGCGCACGCCGAGGGTCGTGGTTTCGGTCAGCAGCAACTCGGTCAGCTCCGGTTCCAGCATCGGCAGACACAGCACGCTCAACACCGTGCCCGGCCGATTTTTCTTCATCAGCACCGGCGTCAGCCAAACGTCATTGGCGCCGCCCGCGAACAGTCGTTCCAGAACATAGTCGTAGCACTCGGGATTCATGTCGTCGATATTGCATTCCAGCACGCACAGCTCGGCCTGCTCGCCGCCATCCGGCAGCGGCTCGCCCAAGCAGACCCGCAGCACGTTGGGAATGGGACCGTCGCGATGGCCGATGCCGTAGCCGATCCGGTGCACGATCAGCTCGGGACGCGACACGAACTCGTCCACGAATGTCGCCAGCAGGGCCGCGCCGGTCGGGGTGGTGGCCTCGAACGGCACGGCGCCGAACTTGACCGGCACGCCCTTGAGCAATTCCAGGGTGGCCGGCGCCGGCGCCGGCAACACGCCATGCTCGCAGTGCGCGATGCCACCGCCCAGTTCGACCGGCGAGCACAAGACCCGATCCACGTTCAGCCGATCCAGCGCGATGGCCCCGCCGACGATATCGACGATGGCGTCCAGCGCGCCGACTTCGTGGAAATGGACCTGATCCGGCGAGGTGTCGTGGATGCGGGCCTCGGCTTCGGCCAGCCGGCGAAACACCGCCACCGCCCGGCCTCGCACGGTTTCTTTGAGCGAGCTGGCGCCGATGATGGCCTCGATCTGCCGCAGGTTCCGGCGCGGCGGCTGCTGCGGATCGGTCACCACCCGCACTTGCCCGCCGGCGATGCCCTTGCGGTTGGCGCGGCTGGCTTGCAGGCCGTAGCCTTCCAGCCCCAACCCCGCCAGATCGACGATCAGATCGTCGTAATCCACGCCCAGATCCAGCAGGGCGGCCAAATGCATGTCGCCGCTGATGCCGGCGAAACAGTCGTAATACAGGACGCTCATCGCCGGCGCCCGTCAAAAAGGAAATTCACCGCGCTCCTCCCGTTCCAGGGGTTTTGCAATCGGCCGGACGGCCAGTTTGTGAACGGGATGACCGTCCACATAAATCGCCCGGTGCGGTCGCGCGGGGCAGGCGTTCTCGCAGGCACCGCAGCCGACGCACAGGTTTTCCCGCACTTCCGGGATCGTCAGGCCATCCCGATACGGAACCATGTGCACCGCCTTGGTGGGACAGTATTCGTCGCAAGCGCCACAGGCGGTGCGATCGGTATACACGATGCAGTTGTCGCGGACAAATCGGGCCACGCCCATTTGGGTGGTCTGCTTGACCGGCAAATCCAGCGGCCGGATCGCGCCGGTCGGGCAGACCTGCCCGCAGCGATTGCACTCGTAGCTGCAATAGCCGGTGGCGTAGTCCATGTGGGGTTGCAGCAGCCCGGACAGGCCATATTGCAGCAAGGCCGGTTGCAGCACGCCGTAGGGGCAGGCGCCGACGCAGAGATGGCAGGCGATGCAAAGATCGTTGAAGCGCGCCAGATCGCCCGCGCCGGGCGGCGCCACCGGCCAAGCTTTGCGGTTGGTCACCGCGGTCGGCACGCGATTGTGCGGCTTGGTTCCGACGCTGTTTCGAGGGGCCAGCCCCGCCAGCCCGACCAGAAACAGCGCCGACCGGCGCAGCAGCGTCCGTCGCGCGGGGTCGGGCGGGCGACTCTCGCTCTCTCCCGCGCCGCTCGACTCCTCTTTGACCGGAGAGAAGTGGTGGTGCGAAGGGTGAGAGCCGCTCGACAGGAGCGAAGCGGGAGGCGCGGGATAAAACTTCACCGGCCGGGGATGGGCGTAGCCGATGCCGTGCGCCTCGCAAACCGTGATGCAGTTGAAGCAGGCCACGCAACGGCTGAAATCGACCTCCTTGGTTTTCAGGCGAATGCAGCCGGCCTTGCAGTGGATCGAGCATTGGGCGCACAGGATGCAAGCGTCCTTGGGAATCCGGATCTTGAACCGCGCGAAGCGGGCCACCAGACCCAGCAGCGCCCCGACCGGACAGAGCAAATTGCAGAACAGCCGGCCTTTGGTCGCGCTCAGCCAGACCAACCCGACCAGAAACGAGGCCGGGAACGCCAGCGTCGCCGGCGACGGCGCTTTCCATTGCAGCGGAAACGGGCCGTTTATCCCCAGGCTTTCCAGCAGTTGACCGAACCCGTTATGAGCGGCGACATAGAGCGGCCGGAACAGATCGCCGGCGATGCGGCCGAAATTGCTGAACGGATCGAGCAGGCTCAGCGCCAGCGCGCTGCCGCTCAGAAACAGCCCGACGGTCAGCGCCAGCAACCCGTAACGGATCGCGTCGTGGGGCTTTTGGTAGCGGAACTTGACCTTGCGCGGCTTGCGCAGCTTGTCGGCGACGCGGATCACGATGTCCTGCAAGGTGCCGAGCGGGCAGATCATCGAGCAGTACACCCGGCCAAACAGCAGGGTCAGGGCCAGCACCGCCAGAAACCCGGTGGCCGCCCACGCCATCGTCTGGGTGAACTTCAGCAGCGACGGCACGAACTGCGGGTACAGCGCCACAGTGGCGGCCGGCGTTTCCCCTATCCGCTCGAAATCGACGAACAGGAGCGCGGTCGGTGCCAGAAACGTCAGCGCCACCACCACCCGGATTTTTTTCAACCAGGTCTGACTCATGATCGCCTACCGTAAATTGAATCAGAAAATCAGGAAGCGACCAACGCGGTCACGCGCTCGGCCAGTCACGCGCTCGGCGACGTCTCCGGCAATCCCGTTCCTTCGTAGAGTTCCGCCAACCGAACGGTCAGACCAGCGCAGGGAAGGGTCAATTCCGCTCGCGAATCGCTGAATTCCGTCCACCGCCAGTCGCCACCTTCCCGCCAATGCAAGGATGCCCCAATCCGATCCTGCTCCAGCAGCAAATAACCTTGCAAGCTGTCTAGTCGGGCGTAAGCGAAGAGTTTTTCGCGTTGGTCGATCCGGGCGGTTCCACCGGAAAGCACTTCCACGATCAGACAGGGCCGGGTACGGTAATACGGCTCGCGATCCTCGGGATCGCAACTCTCTATCTGGTCGGGGTAATAGAAGATTTCCACGCCCAATTCCTTGAGATGCAACTTGACGTCGGCAAAGAAGACTTGACAAGACGAGCCTCGCAAGTGAGCGAGTAGGCGGGCGAACAAGTTGCCCGCGATCAGATTGTGCCGGGCGCTGGCACCGGCCATGGCATAAAGTTCGCCGTTGATATATTCGTGCTTGATCTCGCTATCTTTTTCAAAGGCGAGATAGTCTTCTACGGACAACCAATCGGGTTTAAATTGTGCCGACATCGCTTTAACTCTACTTCTCCCGCTCGCTTACGGCTCCGCGCGGACTCCCTAGAGCACGATCCGCCGGATGGCGAGATTCTCCAAATCCTTGCGGCCCACGCCCATTTCGCCGGCGATGCGGATATAGTCCACCGCATCCGGCTCCAGACCGAACAGCTTGGCCGCCGCCGCGTCCGCCGTCACCAGATCGGTCGAGAGCAACTGCGACCGCATGTTGGAAACATCCGCCGCCGACACCCCGCGCGGCCCGTGGCGCAACAACACGTTATAGGCGTCCACCACGTTCAGATCGGGCTTGCGGTAGGTCGCGAAATCGGCGATGCACTGGTGCAGGTCGTTGGCGTGCCACTCGCCGCGATCCCAGACCGCGCCCATCAGATTTTTCATCGCCACCGTCAAGCGGGCGCCGCCGTGGCTTTTCAGCACCGGCACGTTGATCAGCACGTCCGCCTGCAAAATCAGCTCGTGTTCCTTGGCCTCGCGCAAGCGGCGGCCCTGGGGAATCGCGACGGTCTGGAAATAGCCCTCGCTGTGGCCCGGCGCCAGCTTGCCGCCGGCGTCCTTCACCGCCTGCTCGATGCCGCTGGTCCGGTAGCTGTCGCGCCAAGCGTCGCAAGTGTGATCGAACACGTAGACCTCTTTCGCGCCGGCTTGCAGGCAGTGTTCGACGATGCGGCGGACCAAGCGGGGATGGGTGTTGGCGGCCCGCTCCGGCGGCACGTTCCAGCCGATGTTGGGTTTGACCACCACCTTCTGTCCTTTCTTGACGAACCGCCCCATCCCGCCCAGCGCCTCGATGCCCCGATCGAACAGCGTCTCGGGCTCGCCGTTTTTGACCGCCACCAGATCGGGGTTTCCGACCGGGGATTCGGCGGCGAACGAACGGCGGACCGAACCGCCGAGAACGAAACCCGCACCCGCCCATGTCCCGACACCGACCGCCTTCAGAAAACTTCTGCGTTGCATGATTGGGTTTCCTCCGCGATTGGGCAGGATGACGATTCGCCATCCTGGAGCACCCGCCATTTCAAAGCTGCTCGAAGCACTCAGTATACGCCAACTGAAAAAACCGAAACGGCGTGGAGTTCTTCTGACGGATCATGCTGTTCGGATATTCTCAGCGGCGCGTGATCGAGCCCGGAGGTGATCGCGGACAGCGTGCAGGGCTTGCGCTTCATCGTCGAATTTCTCCCGCTGGGTTTAAACGAATCGATCCAGCAGCGTTCATGCCGAGTCCTGCCGGATGCGGACCCGAGAATTCCCGGACTCGCGACGCTTCCATCGGGTATTATTACCCGGCCGTGGCTCCGCGCATGGGCGTGTTGCCATGATTCGATCAAAATGCTGGGTCCTGTAAATTTTCCCGCGATGGCGAAGGGTCGTGGCGTGGGCTAGATCGTCAACTTTATCCAACCCCTTAATCGTGTTGAGCGACGCACATTGCGCTCACCGGCGCCGTCGTTCGGCTCGCGGGAAAATTTACAGGAGGCATATTTTTGAGGAACACAGATGACATTCGTTAGCTTTGCGTTTGCTCCGGCACGGCGGGTGGTGCATTGCCTGCTGCTGAGCTTGCTTTGCGCCATCGGATCGGGATCGCTTCCGGCCCTGGCGGCGACGGGTCACGTCAGCGAGGCCAATCTCGTTCTGCCCGATCTTGGCGATACGTCGCTGGTGGCGTTTTTCGGCACCACCTCCGGCTGGACGCTGCTTTCCTACGGACTCCTGGTCTGCATCGGCGGCCTGATCTTCGGTGGCGTCATCTACCGCCAGATTTTCCGCCTGCCGGTCCATCGCTCGATGGCGGAAGTCAGCGAGCTGATCTACGAGACCTGCAAAACCTACATGATCACCCAAGGCAAGTTCCTGCTGGTCCTGGAAGCGTTCACGGCGGTGATCATGATCGGTTACTTCTACTTCGTTCAACAGCTTCCCGTGCCGGACGTGGGGTTGATCCTGGCCTTCTCGCTGGTCGGCATCGCGGGATCTTATATGGTTGCCTGGTTCGGCATTCGCATCAATACCCTGGCCAACAGCCGCACCGCGTTCGCCTCGCTGGCGGCCAAGCCCTTTCCGGTCTATGCCATACCGATCAAGTCGGGGATCGCCATCGGTATGCTGCTGATCTCGACCGAGTTGCTGATCATGCTCGGCATCATGCTGTTCGTGCCGCCGTCGCTGGCCGGCAAGTGCTTCATCGGCTTCGCCATCGGCGAATCGCTGGGGGCGGCCGCGCTGCGCATCGCCGGCGGCATCTTCACCAAAATCGCCGACATCGGCTCGGATTTGATGAAAATCGAATTCGGCATCCAGGAAGACGATGCGCGCAACCCCGGCGTGATCGCCGACTGCGCGGGCGACAACGCCGGCGATTCGGTCGGCCCGACGGCGGACGGCTTCGAGACCTACGGCGTCACCGGCGTGGCGCTGATCAGCTTCATCATGCTGGCGGTGCCGGAACCCGCCGTGCAGGTGCAGTTGCTGGTCTGGCTGTTCGTCATGCGCGTCATGATGATCGTCGCCTCGGGCATCTCCTACCTCGGCAACGGCGTGCTCGCGGAGCGGCAGTACGGCGCGAAGACGCGCTTCGACTTCGAGGCGCCGCTGACGTCGTTGGTGTGGATCACCTCGGTCGTGTCCTTGGTCATCACCTTCATCGTGTCGTACCTGCTGATCGGCAACTTCGCGCTCGCCGGCAAGGCCTACACCAACCTGTGGTGGCAGCTCTCGCTGATCATCACCCTCGGCACGCTGGCGGGCGCCATCATTCCCGAGGTGGTGAAGGTGTTTACCTCGACCAACTCCAAGCATGTGCGCGAAGTCGTGGAGGCGTCCAAGGCCGGCGGCGCCAGCCTCAACATCCTGTCCGGGATCGTCGCCGGCTACTTCTCCGCGTTCTGGATCGGCGTGATCATCGTCGCGCTGATGGCCGGCGCCTACATCGTGTCGCAGTTCGAGCTGACCGCAGTGATCAATCCCGATCTCGCCAAGGCCACCATGATGGCGGCGGTGTTCTCGTTCGGGCTGGTCGCGTTCGGTTTCCTGGGCATGGGTCCGGTGACGATCGCCGTCGATAGCTACGGCCCGGTCACCGACAACGCCCAATCGGTGTACGAGCTATCGACCATCGAACAGATCCCCGGCATCAAGGAAGAGGTGAAGCGGGATTTCGGCTTCGATCTGAACTTCCGCGCCGCGAAGTTCCTGCTCGAAGAGAACGACGGGGCCGGCAACACCTTCAAGGCCACCGCCAAGCCGGTGCTGATTGGCACCGCCGTGGTCGGCGCCGCCACCATGGTGTTTTCCATCGTCATGCTGCTCACCGCTGGCCTCACCGAGAACCTGGACAAGCTGTCGCTGCTGCACCCGCCCTTCCTGCTCGGCCTGATCGCCGGCGGCGCCACGATCTTCTGGTTCTCCGGCGCCAGCACCCAGGCGGTATCGACCGGCGCCTACCGCGCGGTGGAGTTCATCAGCACCCACATCCGCTTGGACGAAGTGGTGAAGGCGTCGCAGAGAGACAGCAAGAAGGTCGTCGAGATCTGCACCATCTACGCCCAGAAAGGCATGTTCAACATCTTCCTGGCGGTGTTCTTCGGCACGCTGGCCTGCGCTTTCATCGAACCGTTCTTCTTCATCGGCTACCTGATCTCGCTGGCGATCATCGGCCTGTACCAAGCGGTGTTCATGGCCAACGCCGGCGGCGCGTGGGACAACGCCAAGAAGATCGTCGAGACCGAAATGCACGCCAAGGGAACCGACCTGCACAACGCTTCGGTGGTCGGCGACACGGTGGGCGACCCGTTCAAGGACACCGCCTCGGTGGCGATGAACCCGATCATCAAGTTCACCACCCTGTTCGGCCTGCTGGCGGTCGAGATGGCGGTGGGCTTGCAGGCGCAAGATTACCATTTGGTGGTATGGCTCCTGGCCGCCGCGTTCCTCGCGGTCAACCTGGTCTTCGTGTTCCGCAGCTTCTACGGCATGCGCATCGTCGCCAAGAACGAAGAGTAGGTGGTCATCGGACCGCGTCACGGCTATGATCGATCGGAGGCGGAGACTCGCGCTCTCCTTCTAGCCGCGACAATTAAGGGTAGATCCCGAACCAAATCGACTCATTGAAGAGGGCCTGACACCATGTCCATACATCTTTACTACTCGCTGATTCCGGAAGCGCTGATCGCCTCGATGTTGCCGCCCGAGGAATTCGGCCAATACTACGCGACCGGACACAAGTTCAAGTCGAAGGGACAGGCGGTTTTCTTCGAGGTCGATCCGTCCTTTCGGCACCCGTACTTCGACATCGACGGCTGCTATGCGCGCTGTGTGCCCAAGAAGAACGGCGCGCCGAAGAACTCCATCTACGTCTCGATGTACCGCGTGACCGAGCACCTCACGATCAGCGTCTTGGGCAAGCTGTACCTGACGACGGCGATGGGTGCGACCTTAGGCTTGAACCGCGCCGAGGCGCTGCCCAAGGTCGAACAGGAGCTGCATATGTACCAAGATCTCGCGCCGATCAACAGCTTGGTGGTAAGCGTGTTCGATCCGGCCGCTTACTATGCGGATGTGGTCACCCAGCCTTCCCATTCGTTTCGGTTTCCCGGCATGTGCTTCGTCGAACTCGAATTGGGAATGCTGGCCCGCGATCCGGAGAACGGTCGAGAGGGCGACCTGCCGTATTCGTTCATGCAGCACCTGCGTGAAGCGTTGATGGAGCTGGATCCGATATCTAAGCAGAATAAGCTGGTGCATCGGGTGCACTCGCTCGAATTCCCGTTCCGGATGGTGAAGAACGGTTTTTTTGCGGGCATCGGTGACGAATTGGTTTACTACCCGATGCTCTCACAAGCCGTGCTGAAAAAAGATCACAGCAACTGGTGGCGTTCGGCCAATCTCTAGCGGTGTTATACCCCAAGGCTTCGAATACCACCTCGAGCTTTCAAGGGATTGTACATACGGCGGCCTGCTGGCGCAGCGCCAGCAGGCGGGCGACAAACCATGAGGTCGACCGGGATTGCATCCGTTTCAGGGGTGGCTTTTCGGGCCGCAGCCGCTCATCACCTGATCGGGACGGAGCCGAGCTCCACGCGACGATTCAAAGATGGTCCGGGCGGTTTCGCCCCGACCGTTTCGGGGGACATCCATCACGAGCGCCCAAAAGCCCTATTCCGAAGCCTGCGAGCAGAACAAGGAGCCGATTCTGGCGGTGCTGCGGGCGTTTTTTGTCCGGCCGGGCTCGGTTTTGGAAATCGGCGGCGGCACCGGCCAGCACGCCGTCCATTTCGCTCGCTCGCTGCCGCATCTGATCTGGCAATCCACCGATCTGGCCGACAATCTGCCGGGCATCCGGCTCTGGATCGCCGAGGCCAACTTGCCGAACCTGCGCGCGCCGCTGGAACTGGACGTTTGCCGCGACCCTTGGCCGGTGGCGCGGACCGATGGCGTGTTTTCGGCCAACACCGCGCACATCATGGCCTGGACCGCCGTGGAATGCCTGTTTCGGGGCGTCGGTCGGGTACTCGAATCCGGCGGCGTCTTCTGCCTGTACGGGCCGTTCAACTACAACGGCCGCCACACCAGCGCCAGCAACGCCGAATTCGACCGCTGGCTGCGAGCGCGCGATCCGGCCAGCGGCGTCCGCGACTTCGATGATCTGAATCGATTGGCCGAAGCCAACGGGCTACGCCTGCTGAGCGATTGCCCGATGCCGGTCAACAATCGCACGCTGGTCTGGGCGAGGGAATGCGATTCAAGCGGATAGCCGGGCAAAACAGGCGGGCAATTCGTCCAACCGGCTCACCACCCCATCCGGATCGACATCCCAGGGATCGAATACGGCATCCGGCTGGCGTTTGACCCAGACGGCGCGCAACCCGGCGGCCTTGGCGCCGATCACGTCCCAGGCGTTGCTGGAGA
>RRZU011954773.1_pt1 | contig 16570 bp, 10 predicted proteins | sample 2165561 | NCBI WGS metagenome assembly RRZU01 (sample SAMN10456909, study PRJNA506462) | wastewater metagenome | isolation source: wastewater sludge | place: USA: Moscow, Idaho
GCGGCGGCGCGGGCGGATTCCGGCAGTCCGGCCAGCTCGGCTTCGTCCAGCACCTGACGCTGCCAGCCCAGGGTGGCATCCATTACCTGATTACTGAAATTGGAGGCCAGCTCGGAGAGCCGGGCCACAATTTGGCCATAGCGCTGCTGCTGCTCTTTGGGCAGACCAATGCCGGAGAGGCGGAAGTCGCGCAGGGTATTTTCGATCTGCTTGCGCTGAGGCTCGCTCAGACGCGGATATTCATCACTGGCCGCCAATTGCTGAAAGGCCTGATAAAGCCCTTCGTGTTGACCGACGAAGGTCTGGTATTCGGAAAGCAACGGCAGACAGCCATCGTGGGCCTCGCGCAACTCGGCGGAGTTGAGCACAGAATTCAGGTGCGACACCGGTGACCAGATGCGTCCCAGGCGATCGTCCACCTCTTCGAGGGGGGCGACCAGGCTATCCCAGGTCTGGGGTTCTGATCGTTTGAGCACTTCGGCGATACGCGCCTTGCAATCGGCAATCGCCTGTTCGATGGCCGGTTTGACATGCTCGGGCTTGATCTGGCTGAACGAAGGCAGCCCTTCCATGGACAACAGGGGATTCGACATAGTGCTACAACTCCTTAGCCCGCAAGAGATACGCCTCACGGATAAAACCTTATGGATCACTAAGATGTAGGCAGTGTCACCAATTATCAAGCATCCCTTGACTTGTTACTGGCCCAAGCGGTTATAAACTCTGTATATCGCTTGGTCAGCATTCATTCGAAGACAGGAACGCCATGTCCAGTTCACTCTCGAAAGCCCTCAAGGCCTCGGCCCGCCACAGCCTCTCCTTCCGGCTGCTCTCCTACATCCTGGCCTGTAGTACCCTGCTCGCAGTCCTCATCACCACACTGCAGCTGTTCTGGGACTACCGTCAGGATCGCGGCATGGTCGAGAGCAGTCTCAACCAGATCGAAGCCTCGTTTCTGCAACCCATAGCCTCCAGCCTATGGAATCTGGATGAAGAGCAGATCCAGGTACAACTCGAAGGCATCATGAACCTGCCGGCCATGCAGTTTGTCGAGGTCAAGGAGGCGATGGGCGACAGCCAGGTTCGCTTGCAGTCCCTGGGCAAGGAGTTACCCAGTTACGATATTTCCCGGGAATTTGATCTGGTCTATCAGGGCGAGAAGGTCGGCAAGCTGTTTGTCGCCTCCTCGCTGGAGATGATCTATCACCGCCTGCTGGAAAAGTCGGTGATCATCATGATTTCCCAGACCATCAAGACGCTGATTGTCTCGTTCTGTATCTTGCTGATTTTCTACTACAAGGTCATTCGCCATCTCAACCGTATCGCCAGCTATACCGAAACCTTCTCCCTCGGCCATCTGGAAACGCCGCTGGAGCTGGAAAATCGCCCTCGGAGCCCGAAGAAACTCGATGAACTGGATTTGCTGGTCAACAGTATCAACCGCATGCGCATCTCCCTGGCCGATGAATTTGCCTCCCGACAATTGATGACCGAAAAGCTGCAGCAGGAGCGCGACTTCTCCACCACCCTCATCAACTCCTCTAACCTGGTGATCTGCTGTCTGGATACCCAGTTGCGCATCGTCACCGTCAACCCGGCAGCGGTGCTGCTCACCGGCTATGTGCAGCAGGAGATGCTGGGTCTGCCGTGGCCGGAGCGTTTCGTTTCGGTCGATGAGCGCGAGCTGCTGACCAAAGAGCTGGAGCAGGTTGGCGTACTGGAGAACCGCGAGGTCACCACCCTGGATCAGCAAGGCGAAGAGTTGATCCTGCAGTGGAGTTTTGTCCCCTTTTATGAGGGGCCGGATCTGAAATACCGCATCGCCTTCGGGTACGACATCACCCCGCTCAAACGGGTCGAGCGGGAGATTATTCGCCTCAACGAAGAGCTGGAGGCCAAGGTCGATAAACGCACCCGCAGCCTCAAGGAGAGCAATGAACAGCTGGCCAAGGCCTATGACAACCTGAAGGTGGCCCAACAGACCCTGGTCGAATCGGAAAAGATGGCCTCCCTCGGTTCCCTGGTGGCCGGGGTCGCCCACGAGATCAACACTCCGGTCGGGATCAGTGTCACCGCCGCCTCCTTCCTTCAGGAGCGGATTAAGGACTTCCAGAGCAAAATCGACGACAAGCAGCTCTCCCGTAGTTACCTGACCGAGCTGATCCACACGCTGGATGAGTCCACCATGCTGCTGCAAAACAACTTGCGCCGCGCCTCGGAGCTGATCTCCAGCTTCAAACAGGTCGCAGTGGATCAATCCTCCCAGGCGCACTACCAGTTTAATGTCGCCGATAACCTGCATCAGGTGGTGATGTCGCTGGGCCACAAACTGAAAAAGAGCCAGGCCGAAGTCGACATTCACTGCGATCCCAAGTTGACGGTGAACTCTTATCCAGGCTCCTTTGCCCAGATCTACTCCAATCTGATCCTCAACTCTATCCACCATGGCTTCGAGGATTGGGACAAACCGAAGAAGATTGAAATCCATATCGAACAGCTCGACCACGAGTTGCTGATTGACTATCGCGATAATGGCCGCGGCATAGACCCCAAGATACTACCCCGCATCTTCGACCCGTTCGTCACCTCCAAACGGGGTCAGGGTGGCAGCGGTCTGGGCACGCACATTGTTTACAATCTGGTGGTGCAATTGATGAAAGGGCGCATCAGTTGTGACAGCGAGGTGGGTGAAGGCGCACGCTTCCAGATCCGTCTACCACTGGATAAGAACGACCAGGAGATTGCCGCCTGAGCCACGAATCACCAAGGTCCACCGGCACAGGCTGAGGATTGCTGCAAGATCCTGTGCCGGGTTTTGACGGTCTGGATTATCATGTCATGCCCGCATCCGGGGATGACCCTGCCAGACGAGAGAATGCCATGCCATTGATTCGACGCTATTTCACCACCGGACTGATCGTGCTCTTGAGTCTGGTGGCCCTCCAGGCCATCTATGTGCTGATCACCGGCGAGCTGGGTTGGGGCGAAGTCAAAGCACTGCTCACCGCACTGATCGGCTTTGCAGCCGGTCTCAATGCCATCACCTGCCTGACCTGCCGTCACGAAGTGCCCAAACCCTGGCTGGCCTGGTGCGGCGTCGGGCTAGGCATTCTCAGCGCCTGTCTGTTACTCGCCCTGTTGTGGCTGGATATCCACAGTCCCCACTACTGGCAAGTGACGGGCGTCACCCTGGTCTGGACCCTGGTCTACACCCACTGCCTGTTGCCCTCGCTCATCAAACTCGAGGGCTGGAAACAGCGGGTGCTAGTCCCGCTGACCCGGGCCAGCAGCTTGCTGCTCGGTGGCTTGCTCAGTTATGCCATCGTCGGTGGTGTTTATGCCGGTTGGCTGGTCCGCACCTCGTCCGTGCTCTGTATTCTGGTCGGCTTTTTCACTCTGCTATTGGTGATCCTGCATCGTCGTAACAAGAGCCTGACACCACAATTGATCCTCACCCAGAGCGAGGATGGCCTCTTCATGGATGCCAGCGGCCGCTACTATCGCGTCACGCCGGTGGAATAAACCATGCCCAATCAGCGCAAAGCCTGGCTGTATGCACTGGCCACAGTGCTGCTGTGGTCAACGGTCGCCAGCGCCTTCAAACTCTCCTTGCAGTTCTTCGCCCCCAGCCAGTTGTTACTGGTCGCCAGCGTCACCTCTGTGCTGCTATTGGGTGGGCTGCTGGCCGGTCAGCGCAAGCTCGGCTTGGCGCTGACCACCCTGCGTCGCCGACCGTTGTTTTTCATCAGCCTCGGGCTACTGAATCCGGCGCTCTACTACCTGCTGCTGTTTGAAGCCTATCGACTATTGCCCGCTCAGCAGGCCCAAGCCATCAATTATACCTGGGCTATCGCCCTCTCCTTGCTGGCGGTGCCCTTTCTCAAACAACGGCTGAATCGCTTCGATGGGGTGGCCATTGCCCTGGCTTATCTCGGCGCCTTGATCATCGCCACCCGCGGAGCACCGTTCAGCCTGAACTTCGACTCGGGCTACGGCGTGCTGTTGGCCCTGGCTTCGACCCTGATTTGGGCCAGCTACTGGATCCTGAATACTCGCAATACCACGGAGCCCCTGCTCAGTCTGTTTCTGACCTTCAGTTGCAGCCTGCCATTTACCCTACTGGCCTGTGGCGTGCTGGCGGACTTCGAGTTGCGAGCCTGGCAAGGCTGGCTCGGCGCCATCTATGTCGGTCTGTTCGAGATGGGCATCTCATTTTTGCTCTGGTTGCTGGCGTTGCGCCACGCTCGACAAGCCGCCCACATCAGCAATCTGATCTTTCTTTCACCGTTTATTTCGTTGTTGCTGCTGCGCTGGCTGGTGCATGAACCCATAGCCCCTGCGACTCCGCTCGGCTTGTTACTGATCGTGGCAGCACTGCTGGTACAGCAATGGCCCGGCTGGCGAAAGAAAGAATCGAGTGACACCCATTGATTCCACCACAGAAAAAGTTGTGGCAAAAATGGTGTTTTTTTGCCCATCTCGACGCTTGCACAGGCAGACGGCCCGGGGTTTTATGATATTCTCGCCCACCTGCTACTAATGGCAGTGCAGACTTCAAGCAATGATCAGGTTTTTACCATGACGACTCATGAACTCATCGCCTCGCGCCTCGCGGCCCTGCGTGCTTATATGGCATCCCACGCCCTGGATGCGCTGATCATCCCTCACGATGATGAACATCTGGGCGAGTATTTGCCTGCCGAGGCCGAACGCCTGGCTTGGGCGACCGGTTTCACCGGATCTGCGGGGCTGGCGATTCTATTTGCCGACAGCGCCACCTTGTTTGTCGATGGCCGCTACACGGTCCAGGCCCGTCAGCAGGCGCCGGCCGAGCTGTTCCATTACCAACATCTGGTGGATCAACCCCATCTGGAGTGGCTGCAAGGACAACTGGATCGTCGGCAAAAAGTCGGTTTCGATCCCCGGTTGCATAGCCTGACCTGGTACCAAAAGGCGAGCGCCATTCTGGCCCAGAAAGAGATTTCACTGGTCTGTCTGGAACAAAACCCCATCGATCAGCTGTGGCAAGATCGTCCTGCGCCGAGCAAGGCCGAGATGATGATCTATTCCGAGCAGTTCAGCGGCCAAGGCAGCCTCGCCAAGCGCGAAGCGATCGCCAGCAAGCTGCGGCAGCAAGGTCTGGACGCTGCTCTACTCTCTCAGTCGGAATCTATCAACTGGCTGTTGAATATTCGCGGTCGGGATATCCCCTGCTTCCCGGTGGTGCTCTGTTTTGCCGTCATTTATAGCAATGTCAGCGTCGATTTCTTTATCGACACCGACAAGCTCGATTGCAACGCCTTCAGCCAGCATGTCGGCAATGATGTTTCTGTCTACCCGCTGGAAAAACTGGGTGCCGTACTCAAGCGCATGGGGGAAGATCGTCTCAAGGTGCAGGCCGATGCCGACACCACCAATGCCTGGACCCAGCTCACCCTGCAAGAACACGGCGCCACTCTGGTTCAGGGTCAAGACCCCTGCATGCTGCCCAAAGCCTGCAAGAATGCCACTGAACTGGCGGGTATGCGTCTGGCCCACCAGAAAGATGCCGTGGCCATGTGCCGGTTTCTGGCGTGGCTGGATCGGCAAACGGATAAAGGACTGGAAGCCGATGAAGGCACACTGTCGGATCAACTGACTCGTTTCCGCGAAGAGCAGGAAAACTACATCGAGCCCAGCTTCGATAGTATTTCAGCTCTCGGTCCCAACGCCGCCATGTGCCATTACCACCACACCAACGGCACTCCGCGTGCCTTTGGTCAGGATGGTATGTACCTGATTGATTCCGGCGGCCAGTATCTGGAAGGCACCACCGATATCACCCGCACCGTCAAGGTCGGCGAGGTCACGGACGAGATGCGGCAACAATTTACCCGCGTCCTGCAGGGTCACATCGCCATCGATCGGGTACGTTTTCCGAAAGGCACCGCCGGCATCCAGCTGGACGTTCTGGCGCGGATGCCGCTGTGGCAAGCCGGTTACAACTACGACCACGGTACCGGTCACGGCGTGGGCCACTTCCTCAGCGTCCATGAAGGGCCACAACGGATCGCCAGCAAGGGCTCGCTAGTGCCGCTAGAACCGGGCATGGTGATCTCCAACGAGCCCGGCTACTACCGGGAAGGGGCGTTCGGCATCCGCTGTGAGAACCTGTTGGTGGTGGAGACCAGCGATGAGCCGAGCGAAATCCCCATGTATCGTTTCAGCCGTCTGACCCTGGTGCCATTTGATGTGCGCCTGCTGGACAAGAGCCTGCTCAGCGACAGTGAAATCACCTGGATCAACAGCTACCACGCCGAAGTACGGGATGCGGTGAAGTCCCACCTCAGCGACCACGAGATGGGCTGGCTGCTGCAGGCGACTGCGGCGATTTAAGCCGCCATTGAGTGACCAGAGCCGCGGAAACGCGGCTTTTTTCTGGTCATGATAACGAGCGGTCGCGGTATCCCGGCGGCAAAAGCTGGCGCTACCCCGGCAAATTGGTAGAATCCGCAGCTCAATCGTCAGCACAATGGGCGCCAGATGGCGCAATCAGAGATCAGGTATTGGTATGTTCACTCCGGCACATTATCGAAAACAACTCGAGAAATTGCCCCAGCTTGCCTTACAAGCCGATAGCTTGCGCATTCTCCATTCCGCCAGCGAGTTCAAGCAACGCATTCTGGCGCTGATCGCCTCGGCACAACGACGCATCTATCTGGTCGCCCTCTATCTGCAAGACGATGAGGCCGGCCGGGAGATCCTTAGTGCCCTGTATGCGGCCAAAGCTGCGCGCCCTGAGCTGGATATCAAGGTGTTTGTCGATTTCCACAGAGCTCAGCGCGGTCTGATTGGTAAAGGCAAACAAGCCGGCAACCACCTGCTCTATCAAGCGCTGGCCGCTGAACATCCCGATGCCATCGAGTTTTATGGCGTACCGGTCAAACGTCGGGAATGGCTGGGCGTGTTGCATCTTAAGGGCTTCCTGTTTGACGATACCCTGCTCTACTCCGGGGCCAGCCTCAATAACATCTACCTGCATCAGCAGGACCGCTATCGCTACGATCGTTACCATGAAGTGGCCGATGCTCACCTGGCCAGCAGTTGGGCCCACTTCATCATCCAGACCTTCGGCTTGGATGCGGCGGTTCAGCGATTGGATCGCGCTCCCGTTCCGACCATCAAGGCCATTCGCGGCGAGATGCGCCGCTTCCGCATCAAGCTGCAGGGCGCCAAATATGAATTCGCAGCCGCAGCCATTGGCCCCCGTCAAGTCGGACTGACACCGCTGGTCGGTCTGGGTAAACGGAATAATCGACTGAACAAGGCGATCCACAACCTGCTGCGCAGTGCGGTCAGCGAGGTCTTCATCTGCACGCCGTACTTCAATCCCCCCAAGCTCATCGCCAAGGATCTGGCCCAGTTACTGCGCCGTGGCGTGCGGCTGACGTTGGTGATCGGTGACAAGACCGCCAATGACTTCTATATCCCGCCCGGAGAGCCCTTCAATACGGTGGGTGGCTTACCCTATCTGTATGAAGTGAACCTGCGTCGCTTTGCCGAGCGCTACCAGCGCTACATCGACAGTGGACAACTGAACCTGATGTTGTGGCAACACGAGCAGAATTCCTACCATCTCAAGGGGATCTTCGTCGACGAACAGCTGACCCTGATTACCGGCAGCAACCTGAATCCCCGCGCCTGGTCGCTGGATTTGGAAAACGGCCTGCTGGTACAGGATCCGCAGCGACTGCTGGCCGAACCGTTTGCCCAGGAGCGCCAGCAGATCCTGCAGCACGCCCATCGGTTACAACACTTCAGCCAGCTGGAGCAGATCAAGGATTACCCGGAAGAGGTACGTCGCCTGCTGGTTCGCCTGCAACGGTTCAAGGCCCATCTGCTGCTGAAACAACTCATCTAGCGCTAGCGCTCCGGTCACGGGGTGGTGCAGACCGCCCCTGTCGGCCGCGACAGCAGCGCTCCCGTTCTGCGCTCGGCTCTGTTATGATCTGATCATATTTACAGTATTTTCGGTCGTGCGCCCATGGAGCTGGATCAGATACCGCTAACCGGCCTGAAAGGGGTTGGCAGCAAACTGGCAGAAAAACTTGGACATCTGCACCTGCAGACGGTGCAGGATCTGTTGTTTCATCTGCCCCATCGCTACGAAGATCGCACCCTCAGCTCCCCGATTGCCGAGCTGCTGCCCGGCATGCAGTGCAATGTCGAAGGTTTCATCCAGGATTGTCAGATAGTCCCTGCCCGTCGCCGCATGATGGTTTGCCGGATCAGTGATGGCAACGGCACCCTGACCCTACGCTTCTTCAATTTCACCCAAGGCCAGAAAGCCGCTCTGGCCAGCGGCCGGCGCCTGCGTTGCTTTGGTGAAATCAAAGCCGGTCACTATGGCCTCGAGATCATCCACCCTGAATACAAGCTGCTGGATGAAGCCAGCCCGCTGGAGCTGGAGGAAAAACTCACTCCCGTCTACCCCACCACCGAGGGGTTACGCCAGCAGACATTGCGCAATCTGACCGATCAGGCACTGGCTCTGCTCGCCGCCTATGGCGTGCGGGAGTTACTGCCACCGGGGCTCTATCCACAGCAGATTGGCCTGGGTGCCGCCCTGCAACTGCTGCATCGGCCGCCGCCGGAACTGGCGCTGTCGATGCTGGAGTTCGGTCAGCATCCGGCCCAGCAGCGGCTGATCATCGAGGAGTTGCTAGCTCATAATCTCTCGGTGCTAGAGGTCCGGCAGCGTAGTAAGTTACATCCGGCCTGTGCCCTGCCACCTCATCCGCACCTGGTCGAACAGCTACTGGCGAGCCTGCCCTTTGCGCCGACGCGCGCACAATCCCGTGTCGTGGCCGAAATCAGTGCGGATCTGGCCCGCCCTCATCCCATGATGCGCCTGGTACAGGGCGATGTTGGCTCCGGTAAGACGCTGGTGGCGGCGCTGGCCGCACTCCAGGCCATTGGCCATGGTGGCCAGGTAGCCCTGATGGCGCCGACCGAGCTACTGGCGGAACAAGATGCCCTGAATTTTGCACGCTGGCTCGAGCCGCTAGGTATCGGTGTCGGCTGGTTGGCGGGCAAACAGAAAGGCAAGGCCCGGGAGCAGCAGATGGCCGCCATCGCCGAAGGTCGGGTACAGATGGTGGTGGGAACCCACGCCATGTTTCAGGAGCAGGTGCGCTTTCACCATCTGGTACTGGCCATCATCGATGAACAACACAGATTCGGGGTTCATCAGCGACTGGCGTTGCGGGAAAAAGGTGCCCAGGCCGGGCTCTATCCTCACCAACTGATCATGACCGCCACCCCGATCCCGCGCACCCTGGCCATGACGGCCTACGCCGATCTGGATACCTCGGTCATCGATGAACTGCCACCAGGGCGCACGCCAATCACCACGGTCGCCTTGCCGGACACCCGACGGGCCGAGGTGATGGACCGGGTCCGCCAGGCCTGTGCCGAAGGTCGCCAGGCTTACTGGGTCTGCACCCTGATCGAAGAGTCGGAGCAGCTCGAATGCCAGGCTGCCGAAAATACCGCACTGGAGCTGCAACAACAGCTCAGTGGACTCCACATCGGTCTGGTACATGGCCGGATGCGGCCGCTGGAAAAACAGAAGGTGATGGACGACTTCAAGTCAGGCCGCTTGCATCTGTTGGTGGCGACCACCGTTATCGAAGTGGGCGTCGATGTACCCAACGCCAGTCTGATGATCATCGAGAACCCCGAGCGTCTGGGATTGGCACAACTACATCAGCTCCGTGGTCGGGTCGGCCGGGGGGCCGTGGCATCCCACTGCGTCTTGCTCTATCACGCCCCCCTGTCAAAAACCGCGCAGCAGCGTCTGGCTGTGCTGCGGGACAGCAACGATGGCTTTGTCATCGCCCAAAAAGATCTGGAGCTCCGGGGCCCGGGGGAATTGTTGGGTACCCGGCAAACCGGCCTCGCGGACCTGAAAATTGCCGATCTGGTCCGGGATCAGGAACATATACCACGGGTTCAGGTGCTGGCCCGGGAACTGTATCTGCATCATCCAACCGCCGTGGCCCCCTTGATCCGGCGTTGGCTAACGGCAGGGGAGCACTACGCTCAGGCTTGAAGCCTCCGATCGGGGGCTTCGCATCATGAGCACAAACGCCTATGATTGGGCTTAACTCTCATTGGGCTTCACTATCAACCCCATACGGTCTGACCATGCGCCTTGCGATTCGAATTTTTCTATACGGTATTCTGAGTCTGGTCATCGCCCTATGGCTGGCCTTTGGCCTCTTCAAACCTGAATATCTCAAAGCGCCGCTTGCCGCCTGGGTGCAGCAGCAGACCGGCTTGCCTCTGACCATTGGTCGTCTGGAGTTCAACCCGTTTTATCCCAATGTGTTGCTGGCGGAGCAGATCAAGCTCGGCGATGTCATGAGCGCCGAAAAGCTTTATATCGAAGTGGACTCAGGGTCCTGGCTCGAGCGCCGCATCCAGCTCGCACATCTGGATGTGATAGCGCCGCGTATCGAGCTTAAACCCGACCAACCGTTACCCTCCCTCCCCTTCCAGAGCCTGACGATCCAGGATCTGAATGTCGATCGCCTGACGCTGCTGACTCCGGATCTGAAGCTGGGGGGAGCCAGCTTCCATCTGGCCGACTGGCAATTATTGGCGGGCGGTAACTGGCAGCCCCTCGCCCGGGCCGAATTCAGTGGCGAAGCCAATCTGTTGGAGTGGCAAGGACTCCACCTAGCGAAGATCAGTGCCGACGGCGGGATAACGGCGGGGAAAATAACCCTCAAGGAAGGCAAGGCCCGGCTGCTCGATGGCCAAATCCAGGGCTCGCTGACATGGGACTCGCTCAACGGGGCATTGCTCATCGAAGATCTGACACTCACTCGCCTGCGCTTGACCGATGTCGCCCTTCCCGCAACCGCCCTGCAGCAGGTTACCCTCAAACAAGGACAGCTCAATCATCTGGTGTGGCGCCGGAGCGACGACGACATCACGGTGAATGATATCAATCTCGCGCTGCACGACTGGCAGTGGCAAGCAGGCCAACCCTGGCGTGGTGCACTGAGCGGCACCATTGGCGAAATCGCCTCTGGCTCAGCCTCCATCACCGAGCTCAGCGGTAAGCTCACGCTGCAAGCCGATAGCTGGCAAGGCGAGCTTCAGGGGCAACTGCTGGAGGGTACACTCAGTGCCACCGGACATTACCAACCATCAAAGCGCCATTTGACACTGGATGAAGTGCAACTCGCCCAGTGGCAGGCAGAGCTGCCCGCAGACTGGCGTAACAAGCTACCGGCCTGGCCGCTGGATCGACTCACTATCCGGCGCCTGGATGCTCACGAACTCGCGCTGATTTCCTTTGATGATAACCTGCCCCTGTCCCTCAAGGGGGGCGAGTTTTTTGTCACCGATCTGGACTATGACCTAGCCCACGGCCTGCAACCGGCCAGTGACAAGTTGCGCTGGGAAACCAGCTGGGGCGAGTTGGTGTATGGCGGTCTGGTCAGCCGGAGGGGCGAAGCCCAAGGGGAAATTACCGCCGCCAGCTACCGTCTGCGCGAACTGTCACTGCCGCTGGAGCAAAGCCTGCTCAAGGCTGAAGGTGAGTGGCAGCGTGGTGACCAAGCTGCACACTGGCTCACCCTGCAAGCCAAACAGCTGGATCTGGACAAACTCAATACCCTGCTGCAACCCCGTCATGAACTGGCAGGCAATATCGACCTCAGCCTGGATCTGCAGAGCAAGGGACGCAGCATTGCCGAATCATGGGCGCAATTAGCCGGCGATATCCAGTTGAGTGGCAAGGATCTGTTTTTGGACGGCATTCGCCTCGACGGCTATCTGGATGAGGTGCTGCGCCAGACTCCCAAGCCCAGTCGATTGAGCGAGCTCTATACTCAGTTGCCGAGTGGCGGAACCGGCATCAATCAACTCATGCTGCAGGCACAAGCCAAGCAAGGCGTGCTGGATCTACAAGGGGCTATGGCCACCATTACTCACTTGCTGGGGCTAAGGGGCACGTTGGATCTGAACCAGCAACAGTGGCATGCCGAGTTGGGACTACTGAACCAGCGTCATTGCGCCGAGCTGACCAGTACAGTACGCGGACCCAGCTTGGACCCATCCTTCAGCGTTCAACTACCATCCCGTTGCCAGCCATGGCCGTCGTCATCGGTTCCCTATCCGCCTCAGGGACGCCGAGGTAGCTTGCGAGGTGAATAGCGATGATCCTCACACCTCCAACCAAAAAGTGACTGGTCCGTCGTTGAGCAATGAAACCTGCATATCGGCGGCAAACCGGCCACTGGCGGTCGGGATCCCTGCCGCCTGACTCTGCGCGATAAAGTAATCGTACAGCCGTTCGGCCAACTCAGGCGCGCCGCCATTGGAGAAGCTGGGTCTGAGTCCTTTATCGGTTTCCGCCGCCAGGGTGAATTGGGACACCACTAACAGGCTACCTCCGGCTTGCTGCACATTAAGATTCATTTTGCCCGCGTCGTCGGAGAACACTCGGTAGTGACTCACCTTGTGCAGCAACTTGTCGGCCTTGGCTTCGTTGTCGTCACCTTGTACACCCAACAATACCAGTAATCCCGGGCCTATCTCACCGACTGTTTCTCCACTCACGGCAACGCTGGCGTGGGATACCCGCTGGATCAGCGCAATCATCTGTTTCTCCTGGATAGGTAGCCTGAACACAAAGGGCCCGAAACGGGCCCGATGGGAGCATGGCAGGTCTGTGCTTACGGTCGTGGTGATGCCGTTGACTGGCGAACCACCAATTCAGGCAACAACAGAGCCTGAGGCTCATGGGCCTCGCCGGCGATCAGTTGTTGCGCCAAATGCAGGGCGCGCTCGCCCAATTGCTCCAGTGGCTGGGCCACCGTGGTCAGAGCCGGATCGGAGTAGACCGCCAGTTCGTTATTATCGAACCCGACGATCGAGAGTTGCTCCGGAACCTGCATACCAATGTGTTGGGCATGGTGCAGGGCACCGATCGCCATATGATCGTTGAAACAAAACAGCGCGGTGATTTCTGGATGCTGCTGTAATAAGGTTGCCGCGGCCTGCCGACCAGATTCGGCGCTGAAATCCCCGGCCTGAATCAACGGCTCGACCAATCCTTGAACCTGGAACCAGTCCCGGCAAGCCGACAACCGCAGTTCGCACTCACTGTTTTCCTCCGGGCCGGAAATCAGACCAATTTGCCGATGCCCCAAGGCATACAAATGATCCAGCGCCAAGCGGACGCCATAGCGATTATCCACCGCCAAAGAACGCTCGCGGTGGAGTGCCGAAATGCAATTAAGCAACACAGCATTCGGCTGCATAGCCAGAAAACGCTGCAATCCCTCATCATCCATAAACGGTACGCTGGCAATGATGGCATCACATTGACGGCTAGCGAGCCGCAAGGCCGCATCCATCACATCGTTGCTATCGTGGTTGCCACAATTGATCAGCGTAAAGACATTACGGCGCCGGGCTTCGGCTTCGATGCTATCGATAATCCGCGCGTAATAACCGCCTGAAATATTGTTAACCAGGATGCCGATGACTCCGGAGCGACTGGTCGCCAAGCTCCGGGCATTCAGGTTGGGAATGAAGTTTAACTCGACCATCACCTCTTTGACGCGAGCCTGAGTTTTCGGCGCCACTTTATCCGGTTCATTCAACACACGAGAAACAGTGGCGACTGACACCCCGGCGAGCCGGGCTACATCACGAATGGTATTCAAGGCCGTTACTCTCTACTTTTTTATGTATGGGCACGCCAGCCAATATAGCACAGCGCTCGAGGCAATCCGGAAACACCCGACATCGTTTGCGCAGACCCGTAGTCGCTTAATCCCAAATCGGGGTGCGTCGAGTCCGGTAATCGCCCATGCTGGCGGTAAATTCAGCCCCCAGCAGCACCAGCCACCAGCTCAGATAGACCCAGACAAACAGGATCGGGATCACCGCCAAGGCGCCATAGATGGTCTGGTAGGACGTAAAGTGGGTGATATACAAGGCAAACACCTTCTTGGCCCCCTCCAGTAATAAGGCCGATACGGCCGCGCCCACCAGCGCATCTCGCCAACGGATCTTGACGTTCGGCACCAGCACAAACAACAACATCAGACTGAAAAAAGAGAGCACAAATGGCAGTAGCCCCAGCATCAGACTGGCTGCACTACTCAGCAGTTGCATGTGGTGGAATACCCGCAGCGAGACCACATATGAGGTAGCCAGAATACTGGCTCCGGCCAACAGCGGCCCGAGCGTCAGTATCATCCAGTAGACGGCAAAGGTGGTCATCTTCGGCCGCTGGCCGCGACTGCGCCAGATATGGTTCAGGTTCTGATCGATGGCCGAGATCAGCAGTAGAGCCACCAGTACCAGGGCCACCACACCAATCGAGGTCATCTTCGAGGCATTGGCCACGAAACGAGAGAAGTGGTGATGAATGACATCGCTGGCCGCCGGCACAAAGTTGGCAAATACAAACTCTTCAACCTGCAAGCGCACCGAGGCAAAAATAGGAAAGAAAGAAAAAATAGAGAAGACCACAGTCACCAGGGGCACCAGAGACAGCAAGGTCACATAGGCCAGATGTCCCGCGAGTACCGAGAGTCGATCTTCCTGGATTCGTCGCCAGCACAGCAGGGAAAATGCCGATAGATGATGCCAGATATTCATCCGTCGAAAACAGTTCAATACCTCCACCCCAGACTCCATTCCCTAAGTGATTGTCATGGCAGCATGCCAGTTTAGCACTTGATAAACCAGATAAAAAAACCCCGCACCAGGCGGGGTTTCGTGTTCAATCACAGGTAAGAATTAATCTTCTTTACCGGCGCTACGGTTGTAACGCTTACGATCCATTTCAGTCAGCAACTTCTTACGGATGCGGACGCTCAGCGGGGTCACTTCCACCAACTCGTCATCATCGATGAACTCCAGCGCCTGCTCCAGGGTCTTCTTGATAGGCGTGGTTAGCACGATCGCTTCGTCAGTACCGGAAGCGCGCATGTTGGTCAGCTGCTTACCCTTCAGACAGTTTACGGTCAGGTCGTTGGAGCGGCTGTGAATGCCGATCACCTGACCCTCGTACACTTCGGTGGCGTGTTCAATGAACAGACGACCACGTTCTTGCAGGTTAAACAGCGCAAAGCCTAACGCCTTACCGGTAGCGTTGGAGATCAACACACCGTTCTGACGTTGGCCAATAGAGCCGCCCTTGTGCTCACCGTAGCACTCGAACGAGTGATACAGCAGACCGGTACCTGAAGTCAGTGTCATGAACTCGGTCTGGAAACCGATGAGGCCTCGAGCCGGGATCAGATAATCCAGACGGACACGTCCCTTGCCATCCGGCACCATGTTACGCAGATCAGCCTTACGCTCACCCAGCTTCTCCATGACCGAGCCCTGGTGCTGGTCCTCGATGTCGACTGTCAGAGTCTCCATCGGTTCCATCTTCACACCATTCTCTTCACGCATGATGACTTCAGGGCGGGATACCGCCAGCTCGAAGCCTTCGCGACGCATGTTTTCGATGAGGATACCCAAGTGCAATTCACCACGGCCGGAGACGCGGAACTTATCCGGATCATCGGTGTTGTCGACACGCAGCGCCACGTTATGGACCAGTTCGCTTTGCAAACGTTCCAGAATATTCCGTGAGGTCACATACTTGCCTTCTTTACCGGCGAACGGTGAAGTGTTCACCTGGAAGGTCATGGTTACCGTTGGCTCATCAACGGACAGCGGAGGCAGTGCCTCAACCGCAGCGTTGGAACAGATGGTGTCAGAAATCTTCAGTTCGCCCAGACCGGTAATCGCAATGATATCACCGGCTTGCGCCTCGGCGATTTCGGTACGTTGCAGCCCCAGATAGCCCATGACCTGACCGATTTTACCGGTACGAGTCTTACCATCGGCACCGATAACGGTGACCTGCATGTTGGACTTCGCCTTGCCGCGCGTGAGACGGCCGATGCCGATAACACCCACGTAAGAGGAGTAGTCCAATTGGGAAATTTGCATCTGGAACTCACCATCCGGATCAGCCTTCGGCGGCTCGACGAAATCGACGATGGCCTGGAACAGCGGATCCATGTTCTCGGACGGGTTCGCCAAGTCCATGGTGGCATAGCCTTGCAACGCTGAGGCATACACGATCGGGAAATCGAGCTGCTCGTCGGTGGCACCCAGATTGTCAAACAGGTCGAACACCTGCTCCACAACCCAGTCCGGGCGCGCACCTGGACGGTCAACCTTGTTGACCACCACGATGGGGCGCAGGCCTTGGGCAAATGCTTTTTGGGTTACAAAGCGAGTTTGTGGCATGGGGCCATCAACCGCATCAACCAGCAGCAATACGCAATCGACCATCGACATAACACGTTCGACTTCACCACCGAAGTCGGCGTGGCCGGGGGTATCTACGATATTAATACGGTAGTCGTTCCAACGAATGGCGGTATTTTTAGCGAGGATGGTGATGCCGCGCTCCCGTTCCAAATCGTTGGAATCCATGATCCGTTCCTGACCTTCACTGGTACGGTCCAGGGTGCCGGATTGCTGTAACAGCTTA
>RRZU010766247.1_pt1 | contig 16560 bp, 8 predicted proteins | sample 2165561 | NCBI WGS metagenome assembly RRZU01 (sample SAMN10456909, study PRJNA506462) | wastewater metagenome | isolation source: wastewater sludge | place: USA: Moscow, Idaho
AAAAGTAAAGCCTTTCGCCAGCATTTGAATTTCTCTGAATTTTTTTAATCTCCATTCACTTGAATTTAATTTTTTATTAAATTCTCCAAAAACCACATAGTTATTTTCTTCATTATATTTATCTTTCAAAATAAATAGATAATTATAGTTTTTATTTAATAAGCTATTTTCTAAATCTTTTTTCAACTTATCTAATTCTTCCAAAGTTTCATTCTTTTTAGTTTTTCTCATTCTTAGAAAAAGTTCTTTTTCTTCTTCTTCCAAAGTATTTACATTAAGATTTATAATTTCCTGACTTACTTCTTCTGGACTAATGACAAATTTTTTTGCCATTTCCAGAAAATCTATCTTTTTATTATTTATTTCTTTAGTATTTATTACATTAATATGAATACTAATAATAAAAGTTCTGTAATTTGATTTAAAAATTATTCTTTCCAAAAAAGTCCCTGTGCTGTCTTGTTTAGGAAAGTTAAGAGAAAACTCATATTCAATTACATTTCCTTCTTCTTTTTTTCTGCTTTCTTTTATATAATTTGAGGAGAAAATTACTTCATCCAGTATAAAATTAAAGTCATCATTAGAGTTATTTATGATTCTTATAGTTTCTTTTTTATTTAGTTGCTCAAAAACTTCTACATCATATTTGTATTCTTTTATATTATCATTAAAATTGATATTTGGCTTATTTAATATTCCTATTAAAGATTTTAACTCTTCTGATTTTTTATTTGATAAATCAAATAAAAAATCAGAATTAGTATAACCCATTAACTTAAAATCTTCCAAAATTTCTTCTCTAGGAGGTTCTATTATATTTCTCTCTTTTTTTAATCTCGAAATAATCTCTTGCTCTATAACTAATTCCAAAACTAAACCTCCTAATTTTTTATTTTATTAGAAATTATATTTTTTATTGCATCTTCTATATCTTTATCATTTAATTTTATTGCTAGTTCTATTCTTCTATTTTGTTTCTGTTCTTCTGCATTTTGCTTTTCTGTAGTTCCTACCTTTGGTTTAAATTTTGACATTCCTGAAGCCTTAAAGTATTTTGCATATTTTTTTTCATCGCTACTATTCGGCACTAACATAGCATTTACAAAAGTTCTAGCTCTATTTACCGACAAATCTCTATTGGAATTCCCACCACCAATATTATCTGTATGACCTATTATTTCAATATACTCCAAACCTATCTCTTTTTCATTTTTTTCTAGTTCTTTAAATAACTCTATAAAGGCTTCTCCAACTTTTTTGGGAACATCTAACCCCTCTTTACTAATTACGTCACTATTAAAATCAAAAAGAAGTTCTGTTTTTATTTCAATTTTCCCTTGTTCTTTATCAAATGTTACTTGATCTCCTAATTTGGGTTTTAATTTTTGCTCTATACTTTCATATAAATCTAGTCTTTGAGCAACAATATTTTCAATTTCTGCATTTACATCTTTTATTTTTTTGTATTCAATAAAAGTAATAATCATAACAAATACCATTAACAAGAAAAATACCCCTGTTATATTAGTAAATAAGTCTGTAAAAGACTGCCAAATATTTGATTCATTATCATTTCTTAAAGTATTTATATTACTTCTCTTCTTCACTTATGCCCCCTACTTTACAGTTTCTAGTAATTTTTGTAGTCCATTTTGTTTTTCTCCAAAAACTGTTAAGTGATTATCAAAAGAACTAAGCATAGCCTTTGTTTGATCTACTGAAGAATTTATCTTATTTGATACAACAGAAGTCATTTTTCCCATTTCATCATCTAAACTCTTTTTAAGTTGTTCAGAAGCTATTCTTGGGAACTCATTTACACTATTTGAAAATTCGCTTATTATATCTACTAATCTTCTATTGTTTTCTTCTGTATTTAATAGAGCATTTTTAACCACTTCATCTGTTTGTCTTGTAGAATTTTGTATATCAGTTATAATGTCTTTTACATCTTTGTATGATTCAGAAAGTATATCTGTTGCTTTCATAATCTCATCTTTATTAATATTAAAGGCATTTACTGTATCCATAAAACTTGCTTTTAAATCTTCAACGATATCTCTACTACTATCCAGTTTAGATGACATTTGTTTATAATAATCTCCAAAATTATCTACACTTTCTCCAAAAGTTAAAACAGGTTGCTTAAATCTATTAATAAAATCTCCCATATCATGAATACCTTCTGTAAGATGCTTTGCTGCATCTTTCATGTCTATCGTCATATGTTGCATTTTATCCCCAATTTCTTTTAACCCTCTTTCTAAAGCAGTTTCAACTGCAGCAGCTAGAACTTTAACCGTACTATCTCCTTCATCCTTAAAATGAGGATAGACCTTATTATCTAGATAATCTTCTAGATTATTTAAATAATTTTCTTTTGTGAGGAAAGAAGAATTAAATTTATTTGAAACAAGAGATAGTATTAAGCCAATTATACTTGTCCAAAACGCAGAACCCATACTGGAAAGAGGACTTTTTAATCCATCCAATAATCCATCCATTTCTCCAAGAGTTAAAGCTCCAATAACTCCTGTTATTTTGGTAACTGCTAAAGCTAATCCCATAAAGCTTCCAAGTAGTCCCAAAGATACCATTAAATTTGGTATTCTATTTATAAATTTTTCTTTTTCTAAAATTACAGAAGGAAAATTTTTACTAATAATTACTCCTGTATTTACTTGATTATTTCCTTTCTTTAGTGTAGAACTAAATTCTTCATAAAGATTCATATTTAAATCTTCCTCGAAAAATTCTTTTCCTATTCCTGTTTCAGAGTTTCTTGTTAAATCGTTGTTAACTCTATTATAGTAAGAATATAGTTCCTGATTTAATTTAACTAAATATACAAATAGTAAAAATATAAACACACATATAATTAATCCTATAAAACCTTGTCCAAAAAAACTACTAATGAGTATTATCAATAACTTCATTACTTCCTCCAACTACCGTATTATTATTTTTGTAAAATTTATTTCTTAATCTAGTTATTTTATTATTAGGTATGTATAAACTTAAGAATTCTTGTAAAGCTTTTAAATTTAACTTATTGTACAATTCATCTTTCCCAAATTGTAAATATACGTTCTTATCAATACTCCTTTTCGACCATATTCCATTGTTTTGACCTATTTCAAAATACCAATTTAAATAGTCGCTAACAACAGACATAATATATTCAAAGTTATCATATATTCCTTGAATTAATCCAAGCTCAATTATGGAATCCTCTAAAATATATATACTAAAATCTTTATCACTATTGTTTGAGATAACTTTTTCTTCTCTACCGTCAGTTAACGTAAGAGGAGAATAAAGTCTTTTATCAATCTTGATTTCAGAAGGTAGAATATGTACTAGTTCATTACCCACAAAAAATTGCTTGAAATTTCCATTTTCTTCATTTATTAGTTGGTCTTCATTTTCAAAAAACTCATTTGAAATTAAAGAAAATACTCTTAAAAAATTATTATTATAAGGGAATAACGTTTCAAATACTTCTTTTAGTATTACAACAAAACTAAGAGCAATTTCATCTGATTTAGCATTTAAATTTCCTTTAATATTAAATTTAAATTTTATAAGTTTTCCATTTTTCAGTTCTCTTTTACTTCTGTCATACCCATTCAATTCTTTATACTCATATTTTCCAGACTCAAAACTAATATCATTCTTAAATGCATAATAACCCCTTGTAGTTATTTGACTGCTCGTTTCCATAATAACTGTTTCTATACTAATATTTTTTACATCTATTTTAGGTTTAGTTTCTGCAACTATTATATCTTTTAATTCAACTATATTATTATTTCTGTATATATAGTTTTCTGTAGCATTATCTTTCATTACATAAACTTTTCTTTCAGCTTTTTCTACTCTATCTACTTTGTAGATTTCCCCCTCAAAAGAAACCAGTTGGCCAACTAGATAATTCTGAAACACCAGATGAGGATCTGTTTTAAGAAGTTCTCTTTCTGATGAATCTACAATAGTGTATTCTTCAAATAGTTTAAAATTTGAATGATTTCTAATAGCTTCTTCAATAACAAACTTATTTTTTTCTTCAAAAGATTTTCCATTAAACTTATTTTCACTAACTATTTTTAAGAAATTTTCCTTAACTAAATCAATACCATAAATTTCTTCAAATAATACTCTCAAACTCTCTCTTACATTTTTTATATCCAATTTTGCAGCAGATAATTTATCCTTGATTTCATCCTCATAAACATCAATTTTATCTCCAACTAATGTTTCCATAAGAGTAGTGGCTACATTAAATTTATTATCTAAGAATTTAGGTGTAATACTCTTTATTGGACTATTTAGAAAATACTCTAAATTATCTAAAAAATATTCTCTAAGTAAGTAATCTCTAGTAATAATATTAATAAACACATTATTTCTTCCCAAATAGCTGTACTTATTTATAAGACTTGGGATGTTTAAGAAGGTGTCATTAACAAATAATAATCTTTCTTTATCACTTTCTAATAAGAATTCATTGTTAATAATTGTTTTTTTATTTAAATAATCTCTTAAGGTTCCATCTATTTGTTCATGGTTAAAGTATTCTTTTTTTATTCTTTCTCTATTATTATCAAGTCCTGAGATAGTTTCTTTATAACTAAGATATTTATGATTAATAAGTAAGTGATTTTTTAATTTTAATTTCCAAGGAAATAAGGCTAAAAGAGGAGAAACTCCCAAATAATTTTCATGCCCAAGCATAATTGTGTCTTGCATATGACCTGATTTTCCTTCATCCCAAATTATTCCATAAAATTCCTTTGGCTCAATCTTATTTTCTCTAAAATATTGAAAATTTATTCCTAAACTTTTTTGTAGACCTTCGTTTTTTTCTTCAGATTCAGTTGTGAAAACAATAGTCTGCATATAAGTATAAATTTTTTCAGAAACTTTAACTTTTGAAAAGTAATTGTCTAACATTTTACTCATAATTGAAAAACTAAATAAATTTTTTGAAATAGTACTTTCATCATTCATTAGAATTAACTGTAAAATACTTTTTACATTATCTCTTTCAAAATAAGTTAGTAAGTTATCTTTATTATGTATCATTTGATAGGGGCTTATAATTAATAAATCAAACTTCTCTTCTTTCCCTTCCCAAGCTTCATAGTTTTTAACTACTAAATTTTTTGTAACTTCAAACTCTCTTAAGTTATCTTCTATCCATATTTTTATCTTGTTTTTCTCAGCGATATTTTCATCATCTACAATAACTAGAATTTTTTTATCATTAGTAAATGCAGAAAAAATATAAGGGAATAAAAATGCTGAAAATGATTTAATATCCATATCACTCAATATAAGATTATTTTCTCTATACATTTCTTTAGCAATTTTTAAATATTCATTTTTTACATTTGAATTCTTTTCTTTAATTAAAGAATTGTATATTTCAACTGCCTCTTTTGTCTTATAGTCTTCTTCTTCTTGGTTGCTTAATTCTTTCACTTCTTCTGAGTTTTTAACACTCTTATTATTTACTAAAATATATTTACTTAATTTAGATAAATACTCATTGTACAAAATTTCAAAACTTCCTTTTTCAGTTTGAGTTTTATCCTCTTTATCTTCCAATGGCTTTATAGGATTTATCTTAAATAATCCAGATAAAAAAGCCCCCCATTCAGAAATCGCTATATAAGATACTAGAGGTAAATATATTATTGCATATTTAAAAATAACTGTAGGATTATACCCTGAAGCTATAATAAAAACAGCGAATATAAATAATGGTATATATTTTATAATACTAAAAAATTCTCCTAAATAGGCGTACTCTCTTTTTACAGATATTCCATCTTTTGTTGTTTCATAAAAAACCTCTTCTAGCCCTACTGGTCTATCTAGTGAAGTTTCTATAATTTCATTTCCATTTTCATCAAATGTAGTCTTATCTTTGGTTTTAGTTACTTTTAGACCTACCTTAATTACTATAAATGATACTAGTACAAGCATATTAACCGCTAAAAGTATATGATTCTTTATAAGATTAAGTAAGGGATATTTACTTAAGGTTTCAATAAAGGCTTCAAGTGTTTTAGTATCTATTTTTTTATAATTGTATATTGTTATAAAACTAAATGTAATGAAAATTAATCCAGCAATTACTGCTGAACCCAGTTGCTTGTGTCTTTTATCTTTTGGAAAATGTAGTTTTTCGTTAATCAAAACAAATATAACGAAAGCTGTCATATAAATCAGAATTACTTTGTTTTCCATTATCTCTCCCTATTTTCAAATAAAGTATCTTGTCTTATTTCTATTTGTTCTAACCCAATTAGATTTTTATCTTCATAATCGTTTGCAGGATAGTCTACCATTTTTACTTCAACTTTCCACATATAATCATTATCATTATATTCAGATAAAATATATAAATCATTTTCAAAGGCTGGTTTTTCATAATTAAGTTTTTTTATCTTTGAGCCATCTATGGAGGCATCTATATTATTCAATATCTCTTCAACAGATTTATCATTATGAATTTCTAAAAGAGTCTTAGCAGAGGAAATATGATTATCTATTTCATTTTGATAGTATCTAAGTTTTTTCACTTTAGCTTCATACTCTTCATATTCTTTTTCTATTTCTATTATATTCTTTTCTATCTCTTTCAATTGCTCCAATTCTTCTATATAGTCTTTTTTCTTAATAAATTGACTATTAATATGAGCATTTATACTCTTCAATACACCTCTAGCTTTTTCTTGTTCTTTTATTAAAATTTCTTGATTATATTTAAGTTTATAAAATGCTAAGATAACTGTAGGAACAATTACTATAGCAAGAGGGATAATAAAGCTAGTAGAAGTTAAAAAATAACTAATAAAATATATTAAGATAAATCCCACAGTTATAAAAAAGAGTACTTCTCCTATGCTAGGTCTTTTCTCCAAATATCTTCTAAATTTATTATCATCAAAGCTTTTTCTCAATTCTTTATACCAATTATTAGGAATAATGTAATCTAAAGTACTTCTGCTCAAACTATTTTTTTTCTTATGATATTCTTCTTTTTTTATTTTTCTTTCTATCTCAATGTCTATAGCTTCCTCAGACTCTTTATATTTTCCGCCTCTATAATCACTTTGAAATCTTTGCAGGCTTGCTGTATATTCCTTAATTAATCTATGGAAATAAGTGTTAACATCCTTTATCCATTCTTTCCATTCTCTCTCATCTTCAGATTTATAGTATTGCCCTAATGTATCATATTCAGGCAGTGATATTTTAGGAACTACATAAGTAACTTTATTAGCTATGTATGTTTTTATTCTTTTTTTTCTAAAACTTTCTACTTGCTCTTCCAATTCTTTTTTCCCATTAATTAGATTTTTAATATAAGAAGCAATTACTTTGTTTGTGTGTTTTGTGTCAAAATATAAACTATGTAGTTTTAAGTTCTTTTTATTCTTAAAAGTTCTATCATTTCCAAGAATAAAAGCAATAAAATAACATAATTTCATCAAGTCTTCCTTATAAAATTTATTCTGACCCTTTCTAAATTTCATTCTTATTATAGAAAATGACTCTCCTGCTATACTATGAGCACTATATTCTTTCTTTAGTAGCCTTTCTAAAATCTCAGATGGCTTGAAATCATGTAAACTATCTAATAAGTTTTCTCCTTTATTTTCAATTATCTTATCTATAAAACTTTCAAATACTTCTTCATGAAATTCTTTTTCAATTTTTTCAATTTTTTCTATATCTAAATAAATATTTCTGTCTCCATTTAATTTTGCAAAATTTGATTTGTTTATACTTTGTTCAATATTACTTTTTTTACTAATATTTTTTACATTACCATCCTCTTTACTTATGTAAGCTCCTCCACTTTTGTAAAACTCACGATAATGATCTGAAGAAACTGCTAGTATTTGTTGCTTTTTATTTTCAATTAAATTTCTAAGTTCCTTCTCTAATAATTCTTTTTTTCTCTTAAGTTCTTCCAAGAATTTTGAACTTAAAGAATGTTGCTTTTCTCCAGACAAATTTAATTTATTTTCTAACCATAATTTATCTAAAAGTTCTAAGTTTTTCTGAGTAAATAAAAAATTTACAAAAAATTGTTCTTTCCATATATATTCTTTAAGTAAATCAGAAATATTACCTCTGAATATTTTATATATGTCCTTTGAATCAAATAATATTTGAAAAAATCCATTTCTTATTGCATTCAGCTTATCTGTATCTTTAGACATTGAATCATTTAAATGCTCTGGATATTTTTCTTTTATTCTCTTAATTTTTTCTTCAATAATTTCTTCAGAAAAATATTTAGATATTTCTCCAAATATTGATTCTACTTTATTCTTTAATTTTTTTTCCTCTGTTGAAAGCTCAGCTCTTATTAATAAGTCTTTACTATCTTGCTCTATACTGATTTTTTTATCACTTATTAATTTTTTGAATTCTTCTTCAACTTTTTTTATATCATTTTCATCTATATTTTCGCAACTAACATAGCCTCTATAATCTAATTGATTAGCTATTCTATAATTAAACTCATAAGGAACTTCATTATAATCTCTTTCCAAATCATCTGTGACTATAATAAAAACATTTTTTGGTTCCAGTTTTTTACTTTTCATTTTTTCAAAAAATTCTATTTTTATATCATTTAATTGATTAGCTACTGTATAACTATACCTAATTTTTTTATCCTCTGTATTTTGATTTATCAAAAATAAGACTTGCCATTCTTTTTCTACTATTTCCATGCTTTCTAAATGAAGTTTTACATCTTCAAATATTTCATTTAATTCTTTTTCTTTTGTTTTTGTAAAAATTTTCACTTTCTTATCTCTAACATAAGGATAAAAAAGTAATTTTCCACTACCAAGATCATCTAAACTCTTATCTAAATTTATTAATATTGTATACATGCATCCCCCTTAAAAGAAGTGGTAAAAGATTTACCACTTCTTTAATTGTTTTTTATTAATTAGGATTTAACTCTTTTATTTTTCTTGTTAGGATACTTTCCCAGTTTTTATAAAGACTGCTTTCTTTATCTGCTTCACTGTAAAGAATGGATTGATTTTTTAAATCCTCTATAAATTCGGACGCCTTCTCTTTAGCTGTTTTTGCTTTATCTTTTCTATATACGGAAGATATATAATTTTCAATTTCTCCAAGTAATGTATTTAAAAGAATTTCACCATCTTTTTTAATATCATCATCACCTTGGGATTTGTCCCTATATTCATTAAAATAATTAAAAATTACATCTAAAATATTATTAGACTTCTTAAAACTTCTAAAACACCCTCTATAGAACTCATGCTCTTTTATAAGCTCTTCATATTTTTTTGTATCTTCTTTAAGATAGTCTGAATTTAATATTTCATCAACAATTATTGGATTATATCTCATTGAATCGTGAAGTTTATGATACTCTTCTTCAACTATTTCTTCATTTCCTCTTTTGAGTAATTTTGAACCTGTTAACCCATAATAACTCCAAGCTGAAGTATTATCTTCTTTCCCTAGTTGAAGTTTATTAAGAATTAATCCTATCAAAAATGCTCTATCAATTTTTTCTTTATCTTCTTGAGCTTCTCTTTGATTAATATCTGGCATATAAGCAGGTAAATGCCATCTTTTATCCAAATGTGGTGTTACTGTTTCTCCTCTATTTAGGTTTCTCTTTACACTATCATAGGCATTATAATAATCCCCTGAAGCAATTCCTCTTTCCAAATCAGGAGCTCTAAATTTTGGAAAATCTTGAGCTTCCATACCATATCTAGCTCTATACCTAACAATTTCATATTTTGAAAATGCTTCATCAACTATAGGTTGATTTGTATTTCCAAAAGTTTCATTATATTTGTCTTCAGTAAACAATTCTCTACACTCATTATGCAGACCCCAAGTTAATATTTCATTCTTTTCTCCTGAATAAACTTTAGGAATAAACGGTCTACACTTATTATCTGCTTCTCTTATTTTATCAACTATATATTTATGAATATCATCATCATATTTGCCCAAAAACTCTGCTTCTTTTTCTAAAGCTGTTACAATATTTAAGTCTAATTGCTCTGAATTTCTTGCTTGAATTTCAAACCACTTTTTTATTGTATTATTAAAGAAATTTGACATTTTTTCTATACTTTGGTCTGCAACTCTAACTTGATTTCTTCTTTTAAATGTTCTTTCGTTTTGAGCTAAGAATATTTCTTTTGCTACTTGAGGATCTAATTTATCTTTTTCTTTACTTTTACTTAAAGCCTCATTACATAATTCTTTTTTGTGCTCTTTTTTTCCAAGAATATATATTAGAGTAGGATTGCTATTTTGTTCGTGTTCTTTTTCCTTCTTCTCAATTTCTTTTTTCATATTATACAAAATATCATTTAAACTTCCAAAGAACTTCTCTATTTCATTTTTTAGAATTTCGTCTATATATTCTAAGACTTCAACATAAGCATCTTCAATCATTTTATTTAAACAATATTTTCTCAGTCTCTCTACTTGTTGTTTAGATAAATCTTCGTATTCTGCCACGAATCTTTTAAAATTTGTTTTAAATAAATCTTTTATCCCTAATTTTGTCACATACTCAGCTTTTTCATATACAGTAAGTATATTTTTATCTTCATCTTTAAAATCATTTTTGTATCTATTAATTCTTACTAGTAATTCAGCGTTTTCTTTTCTTAAACCTTTTTTCCAAGTAAAAGTATTACTATCTAACTCTTCCTTAATTTTATTTTTTACCCCATAAATAAAGTATCTTGCTGCTAAAGGATGTAATTGTCTTTTGGATTCTTTTCCAGCAATCCAATAAGACAATTCAAAAGGCTCGTCTTTCAAATCTTCATTATCTGGTAATATATCTCTTGAAATTGCTGATTTTCTTCTTCTTATAAAATCATCAACTTTTTGATTTAATTTTACTATCTCATTTTCAACTTCTTCAATCAACGTAATAGTTTGTTTTGAATCTTGTAATCTTTCTCTATCTATAGATGTATTTTTTAAATTTTGCTGAAATTCATTATCTTCACTCATCATATTCTTAATAAGCTTTTCTATTTCTGGAAGGAAAGCCTCATGTTTTTTTAATCTATCATCATCTGCTTTTCCCGAATCTAGTAAGATACTAAAAAAAGCATCATTTTTACCTTCAAATTTTTCTAAAAATTCATTGCAAAAAATACTTTTTTCTGGAGGGAGACTTTTAATTCCTTTTTGTTGGTCTTTTTCCCATTTTTTGTATTCAAGATCAAATTCTCTATCGATTTTTAACCATTTTTCACTTATACTTTCTGAAGCCCATAGACTAGTCGCATAAGAGATAATGTCTTCATAAGGGTAAATTATTGAAGTTGACCCCGCACCACAATATCTATTTTTACTACCTTTTTTTATATGGTTTAATATTTCGTTATCTTCTTTTGAGTAACTATCTCCAGATATAGGGCTAAACAACTGTAAGTATATATTTTTAGCAATTTGATTCATATAATTAGAAATTTTTCCAAGATTTTTTTCATCATCATTTTCATAGTCATATAAAAATACAAAATCATAAGGTCTTTTATTTCCTATATCAAAGTTTATTTTACCTTGTGAATCTCTTTGGTTTGGCTTAAACTCTAGTTCTAAATTTACGTTGGCACTTCCATCAGCTATGGATGTTATGCAATCAAGCTCTTTTAGACAAGCATACCCATTAGCTCTTATATTTTCTATTTGTTGGGTATTTTCTATTTCTGGAATAACCACATCTGGTAGTACAAAGCTACCTTTGATAAGTACTTTTTTATTTTTTCTATTTTCTATATAATCTCTAATATACATGGCAACCTGTAAGAAAATTCCAGCACCTGTTCCTCCACCGATTGAATTAACAACCATTACTCTTATACTGGAAGTATTTGTATCTCCATCTATCCTAAATAATCTATCTATTTTTCTTTCTAAGTTTTCTAGTTTATTATCTTCCAATGCAGCTCTAAAAGCTAATCTTGATACAGCTCTTATTTGCCCAGCACCATCTGTAAGTGTTTTATCTAATAGTATTTTCTTTTCATGTGGAAACCATTGTTTTAATATCTCTTCATCTCTACCTCTTAGATATTGAGATACATTTCTATCCGCACTTGTTTGAGTTACATCATTTTTATCTAAATTTTTTAGATTGCTAATATCATTGATATTAGTGTCAAAAGCGTGTACTATAATTCTTTCTCTTTCATTTTCTGGAATACTTCCAAAAACATCATTTACAATTTTTGATCCTATTCCACCAAGTCCTATTAACAAAGTAGGTATTGCATGCATACTAATTCCTCCTATTTATTTCTTTTCATATCTATATGTATCTTTTTTCCCACCCTTATATAACACATCTATAGTATCCCCCGATGATAATCTATGTTCCTTTTTCTTAATATCATCAATGCTTTTCTCCATATATGCAATTTCAATATTATCAACGGTTTTACCTATGAGTTTTGATTCGCCTTTTTTTATTTTTATCCTGTTATTTTCTGAAGCATAAAACATTATTCCTCTAACTAACATTTTTTCGCTTTGAAAAGGTATAATTTTATTTATAAAGCTTGCACTAAGTTTTTTTGTCTCTTCTCTATCTTTTGTTCTTTCTATTAAATGCTCACTTGAAAATATAATCTTTGCACCCTTTGAAAATCTTTGTTTAAAAATATTCCCTAAAATAAATAGAACACTAAGAAGTCCTCCAACAAAAAGTCCCCAGAATGGCCCTTGAACTTTTGCCCAACTTTCTTTTTCCATATTTATTTCAAATTCTTTTTCTATAAATTCATCTGCTCTACCAGAATCTATTTTTAATTTTACTTTATGTTTTCCTGCCTTAGGTAAAGTCCAAAAGAACAGATTGCCATAATTAAAAGATGACTGCCATAAGTTTAGTTCTTTATTATCAATTTTCTTAAACTCTTTTTCAACATCTATTTTTAAATCAGTTTCTATTTCAATTTTCCAAGTTTTAAATTCCTCCACGTCAATCTCTAATCCATTTACCAAAGGAATAAAATTTAAGTTATTATATTTTTTTAACTCTGTTATTGGAATACTTATTTTTTCAGGTATTATCTTCAAATCTATATTTCTTTTCACAATGTAACTTTCATGCGCATCTATTGTATAAATATCTGATTGAAAATTAAAATACCCTGGAAATTCAGCCGAAGCTGATATAGATTTTTTCCCTTCCTTTATTAATATTTCTCCTTCATACTTCTTAGTCTTGTCATTATAATTTAAAGGAAACTCTTCTTCATTATAGTAAGAAACAACTTTTATTCCTTCTATATGTTTTAAAGAGTTTTGACTATTTTTTTCTTGTAAACTAGCTTCTATTTTTAATTTATTGTTAGGATAAGTCTTATAAAAAGAATCTACTATAGTTTCATTCCCATTTAAAAGTTTAACTTTAAATTCAGCATCTACTTCTGGAAGTATTTTTATACTTTTACTATTTCCTTCATACATAATCTTAATTTGGCCAGGACTTAAAGTACTTTCATTTTCTAAAGTATTTGTATTAGCAAAAAGTTTAATTCCATTAGATTGAATTTCCGGTTCCAACAATTTTTGACTTCGGATTTTTTCTCCGTTAACTATAACTTCCTTGGGTTTCATGAAACTTTTATCTTTAGATTGTTCAAATATCAGAACTCTCTTTAAAGGAAACTCAGAATTAAATGTTATTGTATTATTTTCATCTTGATAATCAACGATACTACTTTTTTCATTTTTAGAAGTTATAAGATATGCTATACTCTGCATTTTTTGTATAATCTCATTTTCTCCTGTAGCGGTAAAAACTTTAGGATACAGTGCATTGGCTCCAAATACTTCTTTCCAAATTGCTATCCCATCTTGCTCTAAAAGCTTTTTCTCTTCTTTTTTATCGTTTGAAATAATTAAAAAAATTGGCTTTGCTTTACTTTTATCTATAAAAGAGTATATTTTATTTTTATATGTGTTCTTTTCACTTTCAGTAAATTTCTTACCATCTTCAAATTCTCCATCAGTTATTATAACAATCCAATTATCATCACTCTTACTATCTTTTAAAAATATGTTCATTAAATCCATGGATTCAACAATTGCCGTATATGGCGTTGTTTGAGAACTAAATCTATAATCACTCTTTATAGAACCTAACAAACCATTTTGTTTTTCCAATGATACTTTCTTACTTTTGATTCCTTTTTCTACTTCGCTCATCTTAACTATATACAAATTATCCTTCTTATCCAGTAGTGATATTAAAGTTTGAAAAGCATAATTAGCATAAACCCATTTATCATTTTTCTTCATACTTCCTGAGTCATCATAAACTACAGATATAGTCCTCGAAAATGTTAGATTAGATGAGAATATTAATAAAATTATATAAAATAGTTTTTTCATGTTCCTCCTAGTAGTTTAAAATGTAGTTTTATTTTTTGATATTAATTCTCTACTACACTATACATTATTATAATTTATGAGATTTTATAAATTATTTTAGTAACACAATAAAATAACAAGTATAGGTATAAGTTATTATAAGACTAATGGGTCAAATTTAAAAATTACGTATTTATAATTACATCATTTCAATATCATACCTAGTTTTGGGCTAAAAATTTTAATCATTAAAAACTATAGTTTTTAATGATTTTAGCTGATTCAATTTTTTTATTTACACAAAATATATAAAAAGACTCTCATTACGACAAATATTTTTATATTCATTTTTTACTATGTAATAAATTTAATCAATTAATCTCTACTTTTTTATATTAAAATCATTATGTCATATACTATTCCTCCTTTAAACAAAGAATCATTTACTTTTTATAAATTTATTAAATAAAATTTATTAATGTTATAAATTCTTCTCGTTTCGTGAAACTTTTCTTTTTGATTTTGGAGCTATTCATTCATAAAAGTTATAGAAAATTTTTAAAGAGGGGGTAAGAGGTCAACCGTAAACGCAGAACATTTCCACAAATCCATCCCTTCGTACAAAAACGAGTATGTAAGCTGGATACTTCATTCATTTAGATAGTTTAGCTACAATATTTTTATTAAAAGTAACTAAAACTCAATTTATCAGATTTGATAATTTAAAATAAACTTAACTTCAAAAAGGACATTTTGCTTTTATTGCAATTTGTCCTTTTTTTATCATGTTTTATATTTATATTAAAGATAAGATCTATAACGTTTTTTCTTACATTTATTCCTGATTCTTCTATTACTTCAACTAGTATTCTATAATTTAATAGACATTTAAGATACCAACAAACATAAAGTACTCTAATTTTTATTCGAAAAAATTTATATTTAATTAAATTTTGTGTCATTAGCATCTCCATATTTAAAAGTCATTTAATCATATTATGTATACCTGATTTTTACACCTGAATTAAAACTTTTATGCAAATTTAATACGCTACAAATCCTAACATAATACAGTTAATAAATCAAGTATTTTGTATATTAATCAAAATTATTAATATGTTGTTTTAATAGAATGTTAACAATTTTTTATAATGATTTCATAAAAAAATTTAATATAAACAGCTTTATCTATTTTTCAAAAAAGTTAGATATTAATCTCATCTTAATCGATGTATATAATTGAAAATAAGAGACATTTATGTATAGCTAAAATGTAAACTTTGAATTTTGAGATTTGATATAAACTGTCTGGTTCTGGTGCAAAAATAAGTTATATATGATATAATGAGTTAAAATTCTAAAATATGGAGATGCTAATGACACAAAATTTAATTAAATATAAATTTTTTCGAATAAAAATTAGAGTACTTTGTGTTCGTTGGTACTTGAAATATCCTTTAAGTTATAGAATGCTTGTTGAAATGATGCAAGAACGTGGAATAAATACAACTCATACCACCATTATGAGATGGGTTTTAGAATATTCTCCAATAATTGATGAAATAGTAAGAAAATACTTGAAATCAACTAATGACTCTTGGAGAATGAACGAAACTTATATAAAAATCAAAGGCAAAAATGCATATTTATATCGGGCTGTAGACTCAAATGGGAAAACAATTGATTTTTATGTTTCAGAATTTAGAGATAAAAATGCTGCGAAAGTTTTCTTTAAGAAAGCCTTGAATGCTAATCATAACAGTCAACCAAGAGTGATCACAACAGACCAATATGCAGCGACTGAATTTGCAATTTATGAAATGCAAGCAGATGGAATTATCTTAAAAGAAACTGAACTTCGAAAAATAAAGTATCTGAACAATATTATAGAACAAGACCACCGGTTTATCAAGCGTAAAGTGAAACCGATGCTTGGATTTAACAGTCTAAAAACAGCTGAGAATACAATTTGTGGAATTGAAATAATGCATATGATAAAGAAAGGACAAATTGACAGAAAAAGTCAAGATGTCCTTTTTGAAGTTAACTTTATAAATGAAATTTTAGGTGTAATTGCTTAAAATATAAAATACTATAAATTATAAATTACACAAAAAACATTTTTGC
>RRZU012585448.1_pt1 | contig 16557 bp, 14 predicted proteins | sample 2165561 | NCBI WGS metagenome assembly RRZU01 (sample SAMN10456909, study PRJNA506462) | wastewater metagenome | isolation source: wastewater sludge | place: USA: Moscow, Idaho
CATAATGCAGATATATAAAATAGATGTTTCATAGTGTTAATTTTATTATAGACGTTAATTCTTTTAAATAGTTACATGACAAAAACTATATTTTTATCAAAATTGTAATTTTATTCATCAAATAACTTTTACAAATCTATATAAAATATACTACTATGCAAAACAAAGTACTAAAATAAATTAACATATTTAATAATCACTAATATTAATAATTATTGGAAGTCAAAATTTTTATAATTTTATAAATCAACAACCTAAATCTACTATTTTGAGTCAACCAGAACTTATAGAACAACATAGTTTTACGAAAAGTCTTATTTTTAAATTAAAATCTTCTGTTTTAATTGGTCTTCGTGGGCTGAAAAATATTCAAGATAATCCTACAAAATTTCAATTTGATTCAAAATTAATTGATCAACCGATTATTGCATTTTCTGAAAGTGAACTTTGGAATCCAAATGACACAAAAGAAAATTGGATTTTAACAGCTGGTAAAATTCAGAATCTTCGAATTGCTTCTCAAAAAATTAATGGTTTAGAAATTAAAGCCAACGAAACATTTAGCTTTTGGAAACATATTGGTAATCCAAATTATGGTCAAGGTTATGTGGTTGGTCGAGAAATAAAGGAAGGTTGCATTGTACCAACGATTGCTGGAGGTTTGTGCCAATTATCTAATGCGTTGTATGATGCGGCTTTGAACGCAAATTTCGAAATTATTGAGCGTCATAAACATACCAAAATCATACAAGGTTCGTTGGCGGAAAAGGATCGCGATGCGACTGTAAAATGGAATTATATTGATTTACGTTTTCGTTCGGCTTATGATTTTAGAATCGAAACTGAATTAACTTCTACTCATTTAATTGTTCGTTATAAAAGTCAAAATAAAGATTTAAAATTATCAGAAAATATTGATAGTAAATTGGCTTTCAATTTTTTAAATGATTGTTATTCGTGTGGAAACGATAGTTGTCATCAACATGAAGATCAATCACATAAAAATCAACATATTAAAACGACGACTTATATTTTGGATGAAAAATGGCCAGAATATGATGCATATATTTCGAAAAATATAAATGAGAATGATCGTTTTATATTTTCGATGAAAAAGAATTTTTTCGTCAAAACGAATCGCTATAATTGGAGTTTTTCTTCTCATAAAGATAGCAAGACAACTTTATTTTCTGGAATTTATAGAGCTTTGAAATTACGATTTTCCAAAAATAAAAATCCATTCGAACTATCATTACAACTAGATGAAAAAATAGCAAATTCTGCTTCAAAATTAATTCCAATCGAAAGTACTCATTTAGTTATTAGTCAAAATTTATTGCCCTTTATTTATAAAAACGGAATGTTAGGCGGAAGAACTTTTGATGTTTTGATGACAAGATTACCTATTGAAACTTTGCATGAAAGATTGGATTATTCACATTTCATTTATCCAGAAAGTAAGACTTTGAAAGATTTTAGAGCAAATAAAAATTTAATTGATTTAGAAAATAATGTATTAAATAAAGCGCAAAGAATTATAAGTCCACATACTGATATTCAGAAAATGTTTCAACATAAAATTGTGAAACTTGATTGGAATATTGAACAAAATTTGAATCAAAAAACTGGGAATAAAATTCTTTTTCCTGCTTCTGCAATTGGTAGAAAAGGAGCGTATGAAATGCGAAAATTAGCAAAAGAACTCAATTTAAAATTGGTAATTCTTGGACGAAATCTCGAAATGGATAATTTTTGGAATGATGTCGAAGTTGAAAAATTTAATGGAAATTATGATGAAATTGATTTAATCATTTATCCAACAATTATCGAAAATCAACCACGACAACTTATAAAAGCTGTTTCTTATGGAATTCCAATTATTACAACAACCGCTTGTGGTTTACAAGAAAGTGAAAATGTAAAAGTTGTAAAATTAAATGATTATAATTCGTTGAAAAAAGAAGTCGAAAATTATCTTTTAATCGGTAAGTTTTCGTCAGCGCCCCATTCAGACCAAGAACCATCATAAACTCTTACCTCATCAAAACCGGCAATTGTTGAAGCTAAGGCTAGGATAGAAGCTGTAATTCCAGAACCGCATGAAAAAATATTTTCTTTGGATGAATCTGTCAATTTTTCGAAAATAGATTTTAGTTCTTCTTTTGATTTATATGTTGTACCAGCTAAAACATTCTCAAAAAATAAATTCTTAGAAGTTGGAATATGTCCGCTTCGTAAACCTTGTCTTGGCTCAGGGGAAGTACCCTTGAAACGCCCTTCTGATCGAGCATCTATAATCATTTTCGACTCATCATTTATTGCATTTAACATAACTTGTGTGTCAGCAAACCAATTCGATTGAAAATCAGCAATAAAGTTACCTTTTACATTAGGTTGAAAATAAGTAGAAGTTGTGTCAAAATTATTTTCTTGCCAAAGAGTTAATCCGCCATCTAAAACATATACTTCTTTGTGTCCCATAGCTTTGAACATCCACCAAACTCTCGGACTCGAATAAACGCCCCAACGATCATAACAAATGATGATAGAATCTTGATTAATGCCTAAATTTTGAGCTTCTTTTGTAAAAATTTCTTCATCAACAAGTGTATGAGGAAATTGCGAAGAATGATCAGAAAATTTTCCTTCCAAATCAAAGAAAAGAGAATTCGGAATTAGTTTTAATTCTTCATCTTTAATCGATTTTCCAACTTTATCAATCGTGCAATCTAAAATAATTAAATTTTTAAGATGCAAATTATCTTGTAATTCTTGTGCTGATATGATTGGTGTATTGAAAGTCATTTCTGTTTTATTTTTTATAAAAGTAAAAAAACGTTATCATTAATAGATAACGTTTTCTATATATTTTTCAGTTTGATTTTAAAACTATTTTATATTAAATCCGACTTTTATCATCGGTCCAAACATATCCATATCATAAACAAAATTGGAATTATTACTTCCTTTTTCGTAGTCCATACTTATGATTTGATAGCCCGCCATTGCGTAAAATAAATTAGAGAATTGATAACCAGCCAATCCTTCTAATTGCCAAGCTAATTTTGATCCAATTCCAAATCCTCCAATTTCTCCAGAAACATTATACAAAAACTTTTTGTTTGGTAAATTTCTTGTTCTTGCAACCAACATAGGATCTACCCAGGTTTTAGAAATACTGCGATCTAGATGCATTGTTTGACCTGTTTTAGGATTGATCATATTTACATCAAATCCAGATTTAATATTTACAAGGTTCATACTAATTCCAGCTTCTAACCAAGGAGTTATTTTTCTCAATAAACCTGCTTCAAAAGAGAATTGTTTTGCTGCTAATTTACCATCCAAAACTAAAGGATCTTTTTTAACATTTGCAGCTAAAGAAGCATAAATAATATCGGATGTAATTACCCAATCTTTGTTCTCAGCTTCGAAAGTTAACATTCCGGCAAATTTCAGGTGCTCAAAAAAGTCTGATGGAGATTGACTTACATGTACATTCGGAAGTCGAGAAACACTCGCTTTTCCTTTCATGTGTGGCAACATCATATTTGGTTCTACTTTGAAATGCCAAGAATTATCGGATTGAATTGAGTCTTGAGCAAAAGTTTGAGTACTTGATGCTAATAGAATTAAAAATGTGCTTTTTTGAAAAAAGTTAAACATGATTTTTTAAGTTTCGTTTTATTAATTATTTCAAATAATAGAGAGAAAAGTTAAGTTAGTTATGGTTTATTATAGGTTAAGTTTCTTGTTAAATTGTCTAGATAAATCTAGTTTCATTCCCAATGTAAAAACACTTTGTTCTTTTTTACCAGCATAATTTTTACCAAAAGAGATGCGCTGTTCTGTATACAATTGTACATATTTCATCGGATAATATTCTAATCCGGTAATCAAATCACTTCGTCTGAATTTTTTATCAATACTAATATTTTCAACAGATTTCTTTGTTTCAGGAACATATAAATTATAACCTCCTAAAATTGAAAATTTATTTAGTTTATATTTCATAGCAGTTTCAAAACCTTTTGCATCAAAAACATAAGAAGGATTAATTGTATTTTCAGATTGATATGAAATAGGTGTAAAATCTCCATTTTGTTGTAAGATTCCAAGTAGACTAACATCAAATTGTTTACTCGTATATTTTGAACCAATTGAATAAAAAGTTGGATGTCCAGATAAACCTAAGATATGATTATCATCAATTAAGTTTTGAGCTATAAAAGCACGGTTAAATGCAGCTCCAATACTAATATTTTGATTTAATTCTAATTGAGCAGAAAAACCAAAACCATCAATAATTTTATCATCATTTCCACCTTTTGTTTGGATTTGAGCACCAAATTGAAAAGCTTTAATTTTATTTCTGTAAATTATTGATTGATCTGCTCGTCCTGTTCCTAGCAAACCTCCATCTGTTCCACCTGTAAAAGTTGCAGAAGCGCGTCCTCCAAATACATTAAAACGATCTGTATAAGCTGTAACATCTCGGTAAACACTCCATTGTTTACCAAATGTTATTTTACCATATTTAGACAAATCAATTCCTAAGTAACCCAAGCGATTACCAAAAACTTGTTGTTTTTGTTCTGAAACAATTGTCAAAAGATCACTATCTAGATTTCCATCAACATTAAACGACGAGTTTCCTTTGAACATATTTATTTGTAATTCAACACCAGCTACAAATGCAATGTTTCCTTTTTTTAGATTAATTTCAATTCCAGCACGAGAGGCATTTTCTTGTAGCTCCATTACTTTATCATGCATAGCAAGATGACCTCTCAAACTAGTGTAAGGTCTTATCGAAATATCAATTGAATCATTCGATTGTTGAGCATTAACAATAAATCCAAATAATAGAAAGGCAGGTATAAAATGTTTGTTATTGGCAATCATATTGAATGTTGATTTAGAACAATTTGTCAAAAAATATTAATTAATTTTTCGATCTAAATTCCAACAAATGTAAATGGTTTTACATCACTAAAAAGTTGTGAAGTTTCGCCAGCATATGTTTCATTTTTACTTACGCTTAATCGTTTTGTTTTTGCATTTTTACTAAAATCAATTTTCTTTAAATCAACCCAAAATGTATTTGGAGTTTTTGTAGTTTCAAAGTAATAAACAAGATTTTTGTGATCTGAAACTGATCTCCATCTTGTAGATGATATGTTAGGTTCTGCTTCTGAAGAAATTCCTAACGGAACCGATACATTTCTAATAACACTAAAAACACTTGCAATAGAAGTACGAGTATCAGCGGTTTGCGGAATCGCATTTATGTAATATGATGCTCTTACGTAACGATCAGCAGCTCTGTTAGTTCCTGGTAACATGATTGTTCCTGGAATTCCTTTCCAATATTGATTAATTGCTAATTGCTCATCAAAAACTGGAGAATTTGTCATTACTGTATAAGATGGATCGTGGTGTATTTTCAATTTACCATTTACATATTCGAAAATTGCATTGTCTCCATTTGCATCAGAAATTGAAAGATGTAAAGTTGTAAATTTTTGAGTACCTGGAATATAATCAGAAACAATTACAAATTTTTCTTTTCTCAAATCATCCACAGCTTCTTTTACTGTAGCATAATTATCTAAAACATATTGAGCCCAAGCTGCAATTGTAACACCTGGTTTTGTTCCTTTTGGATTAAATTGCGGATACTGGCTTTCTACTAACCACAAAACATTTGCAACAAGTCCTTTTTCGTTCATGCCATCTGTTGTCGCAATATCCCAAGCGCTTGCAATTACACTTCCGTATTTTGAAGTCCATTTTTCCGAAGCATTTCCGACATTACCAGATCGATCTAGACCTCTAGGAAAAACCCAAATATTTGCATCAATTTCATCTTTCCAATCCATAGAACGAGCTGTGATTACAGTATTTTCTGGACCTTTATAGACAACTCTTGTGCATGCATCTACTTGTGGAGATAATAAAAAAAATAGGTTGGTAGAGAATAATGTCAAAGTTAATTTACTTAAAAAAGTCTTTTTCATTATGATGTATTTAGATTGTTAAAATTATTAATTTAATTGGAGAAAATTATACTCTTTTACTAATATTGTGTAGAATATTAGAATTAATTGTATTTAATTATCCATTTATATAATGTTGTTTTTGGAATATTATAACGTTCTATAATTTCTCTCTTACTCATTTTTTCATTTTTAATCTGATCTAAAATAAAATCAATAACCTCTTTGGTGTAAATATTCTTTCTGAATTTTGGCAACGAATTATCATTTGTTTTTTTATTGGTTTTATTCGTTATAACAGGACTATACAACATGAGATGTTGAGAATATAATCTAAACAAATCATATTCTAATAACTTCGACCATCGAAGAAGTAAATCTGAATCTAAACTTGATTTGTTATACATTTCCTCAATTTGATCTTCTTGACATTTAAAGAAATTTAAGATTCTTCCAGTATCTATTTCTTTTACTTGAACAACATTCTTAATAAAACTACCAATATGTATTTCTCTAAAATTTTTCATGATCTTGTAATAATTACGTTCTATTACAAATCAACGAAAAATGTTGATTTATCCTCTAAAACAAATCCCTCATTAATCCCTCTTATTTATATTTTTTTCATTATCAATGATATAAATTCCTGATTTACTAAAATTACGTAATAGATGTTAATCGTTAATTTCTTTAATTCTAAAATATAAATGATTGAAATAGAATAAATAATAATTATAGTAACAAAAAAACGCAACTAATTAAGTTGCGTTTTTAAAATTATCTTTTATAAGATTATTTTGGATTTGTTACTTCAGAAACTGGCTCGCCAATATTTCCGTTTGGCTCTTCTATATGTAGCAAAGCTGCAACTGTAGGAGCGATGTCTGTCATATAAACACGGTTATTGTTTTTACCGTGTTTTATTCCCCAACCCATCAAAACAAATGGAATGTGAGCATCGTAAGAACCCCAAGTTCCGTGCGTTGTTCCTCCAGCATTTTGTTTTCCGCCGTACCATTGTGGTTCTAAAATATAAGTAATAGCACCGCTACGTTTACGATTGAAACCATTAACCATTCGTTCTTTGATAATTGCAGGAATAGAAGCTTCTCCAATTTTATCCATATCAGCTACGAAAGAAACGCCATCAACTTTTTGCATAAATTTTACGATTTCTTCTTTGATATCTTCTTCGTCTAATTTATTTTGTTCGATTGTTTGATAATTCAAATGAACTTGATAATTTGTCAATGAACGTACAATATCAGTAGATTTGAATTTCTCTTGTAATTTAGCGTTCAATGCTTTTTTTACTTCTCCTGTTGGAAAGTATCCTGCATTACCTTTTTTATCTTGGAAATACTTTGGATTATGAGCTCCACCATGATCCGCAGTTAAGAAAACTAAATATTGTCCTTTTCCAACTTTTTGGTCTAAATGATTAAATAATTGTTCCAAATCTTTATCTAAACGCAAATAAGTATCCTCAGCTTCGATTGTATTTGGTGAAAATTGATGTCCAACATAATCAGTAGAAGAGAAACTAACCGCTAAGAAATCTGTAATTCCTTTCTCGTTTTGACCTAATTTTTCGTTATCAATAATTTCGATTGCGATATCTTTTGTCAACGAATTTCCGAAAGGAGTAGAGCGAATCAAACCTAAACCATTGTCTTTTTTCAGCGCTTTCAAATCATAAGGAAATTGCATTTTATCTAATCCTTTATAATTTTCGCGGTATGGATTTCCATCTTTTTCACTTTGTACATACGTATCAATCGGATAAAGTGTATTCCATTTGTCTAAATATTTTTCAGCAACTTTTTTATCATTGAATTTTTGTAACCATTTTGGCAACTCATTCATATAAAATGTACTCGAAACCCAATTTCCTGATTCTCCTTCAAACCAAAAAGCAGCATCAGCAAAATGACCTGCAGGTAATATTCCTCCACGATCTTTTAACGAAACTCCATATACTTTTGAACGAAAATTAGTTGCTAATTTTAATTGATCAGTAACTGTAGATGTCAACAAGTTTTTTGGAGACATTTTTCCAGCTTTTGAAGAAGTACCAACCCCATTTACAGCGTCATCTTGTGTACAATACATTTCTTGTCCTGTTGCTTGAATGATAAAATCGTTCCCCGCAATTCCATGAATAGCAGGTACAGAACCCGTATAAATAGTGCTATGACCAATAGCTGTATAAGTAGGTATATAAGGAATATAGGTGTTTTCGTTGCTAAAACCTTCGTTTAACATACGATTGAAACCTCCTGTAGAATATCTATCTTGGTAACGATATAAATAATCCCATCGCATTTGATCGACAACGATACCAACTACTAGTTTTGGACGGCTAACCTCTTGTTGCGCATATAGCGAAAGACCAGCAAATAATCCTAAAACACTTAAAAAAGTCTTATTAAATTTCATTTTAAAAATTTTACAATAGCAAATGTAACAATTAAATTTTGGGCTAAATTTAAATAATAATTAAAAAATTAGTAAATTAAACAAAATCATAAAAAAATAGAGTATGAGTGCAAAGCCTGTAGAAATAGTAGAAATTTTTGATGTTTCAATTGACAAAGTGTGGAATGCTTTGACGACAAAAGCTGCTTTTGATAAATGGTATTTTGATATTGAGAAGTTTGTTCCAGAAGTTGGATTTGAGTTTGAATTTTATGGCGGTTCGTATTTACATCATTGTAAAATAGTAGAAGTAGAGCCAACTAAATTATTAGCTTATACGTGGAAATATCCTGTCTACGAAGGAAATTCTGTTGTTACATTTATTTTGGATGAATTAACAGATGAAATTGTTCCGCAAACAAAATTAACGCTGATTCATGAAGGAATTGAAACTTTTCCGCCTGATGATAAAAATTTCTCACGCGAAAGTTTTGAAGCTGGTTGGACAGAAATTATCCGAATTAGTTTGAAAAATTATTTGGAAGGAAATTCAGAAGAAGATTCGAAAGTTGAATAAATAAAAAAAGAGACTTCGTCAAGTCTCTTTAATTTTTTACGATAACAGCTTATTATTTTTTGAATAATACTGTGATTCCTTCTTGATTTGGTAAAATCGGACGAGGATCTTCTGCTGTTACTATTCCTGCTTTTTCTTTTCTTAAATTCGCAACCCAAAATGGAATCCAAGAAATAGCCATCGTTGCAAAAAAGATGATACCCCAGAATCCGCATAAAGCGATTGTTAAGAATAATAAGAAACCTAAAAATTGAATCATGATTTTATTTTTATGTGATACAAACTTAGTAAATAAAATTTATAGAAATACTAACATTAATCACTTTTCTTTCATCAAACGATTTCTTAAATTTGTGAGATAAGTAAACAATATATAAATAATAAAAAATACCAAAATGGAATACAGAATTGAGAAAGACACCATGGGGGAAGTAAAAGTTCCTGCAGATAAATATTGGGGTGCTCAAACAGAACGTTCTCGTAACAACTTTAAAATTGGTCCTGCGGCTTCTATGCCTCACGAAATTGTAGAAGGTTTCGCATACTTAAAGAAAGCTGCTGCTTATGCAAATGCTGAATTAGGTGTTTTACCAGTTGAAAAACGTGATGCTATTGCGGCTGTATGTGACGAAATTTTAGCAGGAAAATTAGATGATCAATTTCCTTTAGTAATTTGGCAAACAGGTTCAGGAACTCAATCTAATATGAATGTTAATGAAGTTGTTGCTAATCGTGCACAAGTTTTAGCTGGATTCAAAATTGGAGAAGGTGAACCAGTTCTTAAAGCGAATGACGATGTTAATAAATCTCAGTCTTCTAATGATACTTTCCCAACAGGTATGCACATTGCTGCTTACAAAGCTGTTGTTGAAGTAACAATTCCAGGTGTTGAGCAATTACGTGATACGTTAGCTAAGAAAGCTGAAGAATTTAAATCTGTTGTAAAAATTGGTCGTACACACTTAATGGATGCAACGCCATTAACATTAGGTCAAGAAATTTCTGGATACGTAGCTCAATTAAACCACGGTTTAAAAGCTTTAAGAAATACATTAGAGCATTTATCTGAAGTTGCTTTAGGGGGAACTGCTGTAGGTACAGGTCTTAACACGCCAGAAGGATACGATGTTTTAGTTGCTAAATACATTGCTGAATTTACAGGTCATCCTTTTGTAACAGCAGAAAACAAATTCGAAGCATTAGCTGCTCACGATGCAATTGTAGAAACTCACGGAGCTTTGAAACAATTAGCTGTTTCATTAAACAAAATTGCTAATGACGTTCGTATGTTAGCTTCTGGACCTCGTTCAGGTATCGGAGAAATTATCATTCCAGAAAACGAACCAGGGTCTTCTATCATGCCAGGTAAAGTAAATCCTACTCAATGTGAGGCTTTAACTATGGTTGCTGCTCAAGTTATGGGTAACGATGTTGCGATTACAATTGGAGGAACTCAAGGTCATTACGAATTAAATGTTTTCAAACCAGTTATGGCTGCAAACTTCTTGCAATCTGCACGTTTATTAGGAGATGCTTGTGTGTCTTTTGATGAGCATTGTGCGCAAGGTATTGAGCCAAATTATGCTCGTATTAAAGAATTAGTTGATAATTCATTAATGTTAGTTACAGCGCTTAATACAAAAATTGGTTACTACAAAGCTGCTGAAATTGCTCAAACAGCTCACAAAAATAACTCTACGTTAAAAGAAACTGCAATCGCATTAGGATATGTAACTGCGGAAGAATTTGACGAATGGGTGAAACCAGAAGATATGGTTGGTTCTTTGAAATAAGAAATTTTTAAATCATTATATCACAGAGAGGTTGCTTAGGTAACCTCTTTTTTTGTTAAATTTATTTAAATTTGAGAAAAAGTTCCTTTTTTAAGAGGAAAAATTGTAACTTTAGTAAAAGTTTAAAATTATGGCAACTGTTAAACTAAAAAAATACGAACAAATCATAAATGAAATCCCTGAAGTAAGAGATTTTACAAGTGTTTATTTTTACGTAAATCGTTATAATATTGATCAAAAATACATTCAATATCTTGATGAATTATCAACGTTAAAAGACGAAATAATCTCAAGTTGGTTAAATATCACAACGCGTACCTACAGAAATTACAAAACAAAAGATGTTTCTTTAAAAGACAATACAAAAGAGCATATTGTTTTATTGATTTCTTTATACAAGCACGGTTTGGAGGTTTTCAATACGAAAGATGATTTTGAGAAATGGTTAACAACGCCTAATGTTTTGTTAGATAAAAAATCGCCAGCAGATTTTCTTGATACAGTTTCAGGTCTCAAATTTATCGATAATCGTTTAACTGCGATAGAGTACGGAGAAAACGTGTAATAATGTTAGTTTTCAATATTCGTAAAGCGAGATATGCAAAATCATTACAAGCTTCTGGAGTTGCCAACAGATGGAATAAAAATGATGAATTTGTTATTTACACAGGAAGTTCTCGTGCGCTCTCAACCTTAGAATTGGTGGTGCATCGAAGTTCTATTAGCATTGATAATTCGTACAAATTATTAGTGATAGAAATTGACTGCGAAGAAGATGAGATTTATGAAATTAAGAAGCCTAAATTACCTAAAAATTGGCAATCTGTAGAGGCTTATCCCGAGTTACAAGAAATTGGTTCTGCTTGGTATCAAGATTTTAAATATTTGGTCATGAAAGTTCCATCGTCAATTATTCCAAAAGAGTATAATTATTTAATCAATACAAAACATCCTGGTTTTGCTTCAAAGGTTAAAATCAAAGAATTAGAAGATTATAATTGGGATGATCGTTTGTTATAAAAAAAAAAATCGACTAAATATTTAGCCGATTTTTTTATAAATATTTTAGAGATTATTAAATCTTTTTATACTTTAACAATAAACTATTTGTTACAACACTTACGCTACTCAAAGCCATTGCTGCGCCAGCAATCATAGGGTCTAACAAAAATCCGTTAATTGGATAAAGCACTCCAGCAGCGATTGGAATTCCGATTATATTGTAAATAAATGCCCAAAATAAATTTTGATGAATTGTTTTGACCGTTTGCGTAGATAAATTAATTGCATGATCTATTTTTGTCAAATCTCCTCCAATCAACGTAACTTCTGCCACATCAATCGCAATATCAGAACCATTACCCATTGCAATCGAAACATCTGCCTGAGCCAACGCTGCACTATCATTAATTCCATCACCAACCATTGCAACAACTTTTCCTTTTTGTTGCAAATCTTTGATAATATTCATTTTATCATTTGGTAAAGCATTTGCGACCACTTGATCAATTCCGACTTGTTTTGCAATTGCATTTGCCGAAAACTCGTTGTCACCAGTTACCATCCAAACTTCAATTCCTTTTTCATGAAAAGCTTTAATAGCTTCAACAGAAGTTGCTTTTATTTCATCAGAAATTCCAATTAATCCCAAAACTTTTTCATCATTTCCAAAGAAAGAAGTGGTATAATTTTTAGTCGAAAAATCTTGAATAGCTTGTTCAACCTTTTCATCAATCTGAATATTTAATTCATTTATCCAACTTGTTTTTCCAACATAATAAACATTATCTAAAATATTAGCTTTCAAACCTTTTCCAGATACATCTTCAATTTTTAGTTCAGGTAAAATATCTTGCTCTCCAATATGTTCTGTAATCGCTTTTGCTAAAGGATGTTGCGAATTATTTTCGATTGTATAAAGTACATTTTTAGCAGAATCATCAAACCAAATCAATTCTTGTACTTTCGGTTTTCCTTCGGTAATTGTTCCTGTTTTATCTAAAATAATTGTATCAATTTTCTTCGCTAATTCTAAACTTTCGGCATTTTTGATCAAAATTCCTTGCTCAGCACCTTTTCCCATTCCAACCATAATCGCGGTAGGCGTTGCCAATCCAAGTGCACAAGGACAAGCAATAACAAGCACAGTAATCATCGATAAAAGTGCCATTGTAAAAGCATTTTCTTGACCTAAAATTAACCAAGTAATAAACGTTAAAATTGCAATAATAATCACAATCGGAACAAAAACACCTGCAATTTTGTCTACCAATTGTTGAACTGGCGCTTTACTTCCTTGTGCATTTTTTACTGATTGAATAATTTGAGACAAAAGTGTATCATTCCCTACTTTCAAGGCTTTATATTGAATAGGAGAGTTTTGATTTAAAGTTCCTGAAAAAACATTCGCATCAATTCCTTTTTCTACCGGAATTGGCTCTCCTGTCAATGAACTTTCATCGATAAAAGATTCTCCCGAAACAATAATTCCATCAACCGCAATTTTATCTCCAGGTTTTGCAACAATCAAATCGCCAATTTGTACATCTTCAATCTTCACTTCAACCTGATTTCCATCTTTCACAACCAACACAGTATTAGGTTGTAAACCGATTAATTTCTTGATCGCTTCGGAAGTATTTCCTTTCGCACGTTCTTCCATCAATTTACCAATCAAGATAAAAACGATGATTAAACCAGCAGCTTCAAAATAAGGATGCGCGTGTAAACCTTTGCTGTGCCAATATTCTGGAAATAATGTATTGAAAACGCTAAAAAGATAGGCTACACTAGTACTCAAAGCAACCAAAGTATCCATATTAGCCGATTTATTTTTCAATTGTTTCCAAGCACCGACGAAAAATTGTTGTCCAAAAATAAAAAGAATTGGCGTAGAAAGTGCCCACATAATGTAATTTCCGTAAGGCATATCCATAAAAAACATTCCGATAATAAATAAAGGAACTCCAAATATTAGCGCCCAAATCACTTTATTTTTCAGCGTTTTATATTTTTCTTCGTGAAGTTGTTCTATTTCTTCATCTTGATTTTTAGACTCATCAATCACCAAATCATAGCCAACTTCTACTAAAGCATTTTTCAAATTTTCTGGAGAAACAAGAGTAGGAATGTACTCGATTTTTCCCATTCCATTTCCGTAATTCACCTCCGCATTTACAACGCCCAACTGACGATTAAGATTCGCTTGAGAACTACTCGCACACGAAGCACACGTCATATTGAGAACGGGATATGATTTTTCGACAGAATCTATTTTGAAGTTATTTTGCTTTAAAGTTTCATAGATTTTAGGGGAAACTTTCCATAATTTTTTTGCCGAAACATTAATCGTTTTAGCGTTTAAATTCACAGTATATTCATCAAGATTTTCTGTTTCAGAAAGTAATTTATTGATTAATTCAACATCTTTTTCTGAATTCAAATTGATAATCGGTATAGTAAGTGTTTGTGCATTCATAACAGTAATTTTATAGGACAAATTTCCAAAGATTTTGGCGAGAAAGTATTATATAATTAGAGGTTAAAGTTACACTTTTTACCAATTACTTTAAGATGATATTAAAACGTTTTACGCCATCATTTTGTTGATAATACAAATAACCTTTGTGCGCTTCTATAATATTTTTGGAAAGTGTCAAACCAATTCCTGCGCCGTCTTTTCGTGTTGTATAAAAAGGTAAAAATATTTTGGAAATGATTTCTTCATCAATCAATTGTCCAGAATCTTGAATAATAATTTGCAATCGATTATCGGTTTGTTTCGATGAAATTTCAATTGATTTAATTTCTGCATTTTCTAATGAATAAATCGCATTTTTGATTAAGTTAATCAAAACTTGTTCAAACAAAATTCGATCAATTTCAACTTCAATATTTTGTGGAATTAAATTCTGAAAAACAATATTTTTTTGATGAAATTCAGCCGAAAAAGATTGTTCAATTCCTTGGACAATTTCATACAAATTCTGTGTCGATTTAACAGGATTTGGTAACATGGTCAATTGACGATATTGCTCTACAAATGTCTGCAAATGTTGACTTCTATTCATAATTGTATCCAAACTCAAACGAATATCATCATAATCATTTTTGTCTAAATTATCCGTTTCAAAATAAGTTTTTGTGGTATTCGCTAATGAATAAATCGGCGTCAAAGAATTGATAATTTCATGCGCAATAACTTTCATAATATTCATCCAAGCCTCTTTTTCAGTAGAATCAATCACACGTTGAATTGAATCGATAAAAATAATCGCATATTCATCATGTGCAATCAACGTTTTTGTGTTCTGAATTAGATAAGTTTGTCGCTCTTCATCATTAATCTGAATATCAATTGTATTTTTAAAATCATCAAATTCTTTATTTTCTAAAGTTTCACAAAACTGTGGAATCAATTTTTTTAGATAATTCCACGAACTTGATTTTGGAACGCTAAATATCTGTTGAAAATGATGATTGATAAATATAATTTTTCGATCATTTTCTTCTTTTTTAAGAATCAAAAAACCAAACGGAACGGCATTCAATAATTGATGATAAATGATTTCTTTAGACGAATTTAAAACATGTTCTTCTTTAATTTTATGATATAATTTTAATGCAGAATTGTCTTTTTTATATTGATTTTGATTAATATTTAAGCTAAAGTCATTATACAATAAAGCATCTATAATTATTTGATTTTTAGAAAGATAATTTTTAGAAAAATAAATTATTTCAGTAATCGAAGCAATCAAAATAATGCAAACAAATGTAAATGAAAACCAATAGTTTTTGATTCCAAGAAATGCCAACATAAACAAAAGAAATTCTAAAAAAAGTATTCTAAATACTAACTGAAAAATAAGAGAATTGCGTTTCATTATTTATAATTCGTAATGTTATATTTTTCTAATTTTCGATATAAAGCAGCACGAGAAACACCTAAATTTTCTGCTGTTTTACTAATATTTCCTTCAAAAAAGTGTAAACGTTCTATAATTTTATTTCGTTCTATTTCATTCAAATTATTTGAATTATCTGTTATTTTTTGAGGAATAAATGTTGTGAAACCTAAATTTTCAATCGTAATTTCATTTTCTTCAGCCAAAATAACTGCACGTTCAATTCTATTTTGCAATTCTCGAATATTTCCGTTCCAATTGTAGTTTTCTAATTGAAGCAAAATTTGTTCATTAATAAATGGTTTTTCAATCTCATATTTATCAGCATAAAGTTCTAAAAAATAATCAATCAAAGGTTTAATATCTTCTTTTCGTTCGCTAAGATTCGGCATTGTAACTGAAATTGTATTGATTCGATAATATAAATCTTCCCTAAATTGACCTTCTTTTACTGCTCTTTCAAGATTCGCATTCGTAGCAACAATTATACGAACATCAACTTTTCTTGGTGAACTTTCTCCTAAACGAATAATTTCTTTATTCTGAATAACTTGCAAAATTTTTGCTTGCAAATTATTTGGTAAATTCCCGATTTCATCTAAAAAAATTGTTCCATTATTTGCAGCTTCAAATCGACCAATTGTATCTTCTTTCGCATCAGTAAATGCTCCTTTTTTATATCCAAATAACTCACTTTCAAAGAGATTTTCGTTTAAAGAACCTAAATCAACATGAATAAATTTTTCAGTATTTCGAGTAGAATTTTCATGAATTGATTTTGCCAAAACTGATTTTCCCGTTCCATTTTCGCCTAAAATCAAGATTGTTGCATCAGTTTTTGCAATTTTATTGGTGATTTTATA
>RRZU010146656.1_pt1 | contig 16555 bp, 10 predicted proteins | sample 2165561 | NCBI WGS metagenome assembly RRZU01 (sample SAMN10456909, study PRJNA506462) | wastewater metagenome | isolation source: wastewater sludge | place: USA: Moscow, Idaho
AGCCCAATATCCTCCGCGTGCCGCGCAATGGCAACAGCCGCGTCAATGCGTTCCTTCTCTGACAGTGTACGCCCGGAGGTGGGATCCTCGGTGATGTCCGAGACTGAGAAAATTCCAAACTGCATACTGCTCCTTAATTGGAGTAATCCTAGTGACGATGGGAGGTGTGGGCCATGACCCCGGCCACGCAGCACCGGATTGCGCCGCGATTTCGCGTCGCTGAATTCCTATGTGGGCACACAGCGTTGACGGCTGCCCTATGTGGCGCAGCTCAACGCTGTGTAGCCACGAAGGAAGTGGTCCCGCCCTCATCGGCCGTCAACCGGACGAGATTTCCCCATGGATCCGGTGTTTCGACGGTCCGGCCGTCATCGCGGACGGCGAAGCCCGCGTGAGCGAGGCGGTCCGCCGCGGATTCAACCTCCACGCGGCTTGGAACCAGGACGTCCACACGCCCCAGCCCGAGGCTCGGTGCGCGCATCCCCGCTCCCCCGCTGCCCCACGTGTTCATGGCCATGTGGTGGTGGTAACCGCCCGCCGAGACGAAGAGCGCCGAGCTCCCCATACGTGCGGTCACCTCGAATCCCAATGTCCGCACGTAGAACTCGTGCGCGGATGCCACGTCACCCACCTGGAGGTGGACGTGACCGAGAGTCATGTTGTTCCCACCTTCGCGGGTCTGCTCCGAGACTCCCGGCATGTGCTCGGCAATGAACTGGTTCGGGTCGATGTACTCGGTGGTCATGTGAACCTGACCGTCAACCCATTTCCATTGGTCCCGCGGCCGGTCGATATATAACTCCACCCCGTTGCCCTCGGGATCGTCGAGGTAGAAGGCCTGCGAAACGTCGTGGTCACCGGTCCCGGTGAAGAGCTCGGGGGTGTGGCGCGCGATGCGGATGATCGCCGCGGCGAGTTCCCTCGGGTTCTGGAAGAGAATTGCCGTGTGGAAGAGCCCTGCGGAGCCTTCAGCCCGCAACGGCAGGGACCTGTTCTCCCTGAGAACGACGACGGCGACCTCCCCCACCAGCGGAGTACCCGCGGTGCTGACAGTCCGTGCGAGCGGATCCGATTGCTGCCCCGCTGGCAATCCGGAGCGATTGAGCCATGACGCCGTGGCCTGGCGAGAAACGGCCTGGCCGGGAGCGATCTGGCCGGAGGTGGCCTGCCCAGAAGTCTCCTGGCCGGCCACCACCGGGCGCGAGGAGGCCGCACGCCCGAGGACGACCCTCCCATCCCCCTCAGCCAGAACATCAAGCCCGATGACGAAACGGTAGAACGTGGTCATGTTCTCCAGATTGCGCACGTCGAGGATCACCGCGCCCATATGAGTTGCATCGGCCAGTTTGTTGGCCGGACCTGCCACATTGCTCCGATGCGCCACGTGCGGCGTCTGCGTCATAATCTTGCTCCATTTACTTCGAGATTCAACTACCTACCGGTTAAACGCCGTCCGCCTCGAATCATTCCCACCAGTTGCCCCACGGAAACGTCAAAGAGGCCACACAACACGGGAGAAACCGCACAACACGGGAGAGGCCACACACCTGACACTGTCACGTGCGTGGCCTCTCCAATCGGGGTGTGGCTTGCGCCTACTCCACCACGTCGAACTGCGAGTTGTAGAGCTCGGAGTAGAACCCGCCCCTGGCGAGCAGTTCCTCGTGAGAGCCAGTTTCCACGATGTCACCGTCGCGCATCACGAAGATGATGTCCGCATCTCGAATCGTCGAGAGCCGGTGGGCAATCACGAACGAGGTACGCCCACGGGTCAGGGTGTCGAGCGCGCGCTGGATGAGAAGCTCGGTGCGGGTATCGATGGAGGAGGTCGCCTCGTCAAGGATGAGCAGCGGATTGTCCGCAATCATCGCTCGAGCAATCGTCACCAACTGCTTCTGCCCTGCGGAGAGGGCGTTCTCCTCGCCCATCACCGTGTCATAGCCCTGAGGCAGCTGCTTGATGAACTCTGCAAGCCCAACCTCTTCGACCACGTGATCCAGCCGTTCCGGGCTCACACCTTCGGTGCGGTACACGAGATTCTCGCGCATGGTGCCCTTGAACAGCCACGTGTCCTGCAGCACCATCGAGAACAGCGCGTCCACGTCTTCACGCTTCATGTCCATGGTGGGCACGCCGTCAACGAGGATGCGCCCCGAGTCGACGTCGTAGAAGCGCATGAGCAGGTTGACCAGGGTGGTCTTGCCCGCGCCGGTTGGTCCGACTATGGCGACCTTCTGGCCGGGATACACGTCCGCCGAGAATCCGTGAATGATCTCCTTGCCGGGAGCGTAGCTGAAGTGGACGTCATCGAAGCGAACGTGACCGCGTACCACGTGATCGGCTGCGGGCTTGGCCGATTCGTCCGGCATCTCTTCCTCGTCCAGCAGCTCGAAGACTCGGGTTCCTGCGGCAGAGGCTCCTTGGAAGGAGGTGGCCGCCTGCGCGATGTTCGCCAGCGGCTGGGTGAACAGCCGAATGTACATCATGAAGGCGGTGATCACACCGATGGAGATCGTCCCATTGACCACGAGAACTGCGCCCACCACACAGACCACCACGTAACCCAGGTTGCCGATGAAGGTCATGATGGGCATCATCAGGCCGGACAGGAAGTCGGCGCGCCACGAGCTGCCGTACAGTCTGGCGTTGCGCGTGCCGAACTCCTGCTTGGCCAGCGGCTCGGCGTTGTAGGCACGCACCACGTTCTGGCCACTGAAGGTCTCCTCGATGTGGCCGTTGAGCGCACCCAACTGGCTCTGGCGCGCCACGAAGAACTTCTGGCTGATTCCCATGATCAGGACCGTCAGAACGAACCCGAGGAGAGCCGCCGCAATACCGGCGAGGGCCATGCGCCACTCGGTCACAACCATCATGAGCGCGGATCCGAGCAGCATGATGACGCCCGTCATGATCGAGCTCACCGAGCTGTTGAGGGTCTGGGACAAGGTATCCACATCGTTCGTCACACGCGAAAGAGTGTCGCCGTGGCTGATGCGATCGAAGTAGGACAGCGGCATCCGGTCAATCTTGCGATTGATTTCGGTGCGCATGTTCTGCGAGGTGCGCTGGGTGGCGACGACCATGAGCCGCGCCTGCACGTAGCTGAAGACGAAGCTGCCCGCCATGATGGCGATGGAGATGATCACGAGCGTTCGCACGCGATCCATGTCCATGTTTCCCTGCATCACCCCGGCAGCGATGGCGTCCGTGATTTCACCCAGGAAGTGCGGGGAGATCACGGTCAGCACCGAACCGGCGATGGCCATGACGACGGCCACGATCATGTAGGCCCAGTACTTGCGCGCAAACTGCAACACGCGCCCGAGCGTTGGGCCCATGTCGCTGATCACTTGCTTGTTGACGGCCCCACCTCCGCCTCCGGGGCCTCCGCCACCAGGACCCCCGCGGTGAGCTCTCCCGCCCGAAGTCTCAGTGCCGAGCTGTTCCTCCCGGGCTTCCTGCGCCACGCGGGTTCCGGCGGCAGCGGATGCCACTTCATCGTCCATGACGTTCCTTGCGGAATCACGAGTTCCGAGGACGACGGCGTCCTTCAACGTTTCCGTGACCGGGCTTCCGGTCATCTTGCTCTCTTCTGCGATTCGGTTGTCACTCATGCCAACTCCTCCTCGCTGAGCTGCGAGTATGCGATCTCGCGGTACACCTGATTGTTCTCCATCAGCTCCGCGTGGGTTCCCTGACCAACGATGCGGCCGCGGTCGACCACGAGGATCCTATCTGCACCCCGAACCGTTCCGATGCGCTGGGCAACGATGATCATGGTGGCATTCCCGGCGTGCTCACGCAGGGCAGCGCGCACGTCGCGATCAGTGCGGTAGTCCAACGCGGAGAAGGAATCGTCGAAGATCATGATCTCGGCATCGCGGGCCACCGCGCGAGCGATGGAGAGGCGTTGCTTCTGACCACCGGAGAAGTTGGTTCCTCCCTGGGCCACATGGGAGGCGTAGCCGTCCTCCTTCGTGGAGACGAACTCGGTGGAGGCCGAGACCCGAGCGGCCTCGACGATGTCCTGCGGCATGATCTCCTTGGATCCGGATCCGTAATCGATGTTGGAGGAGATCGTTCCGGAGAACAGCGTGGCCTTCTGTGGGACGTAGCCGATGCGGTTGCGCAGCTCGGCCTGCTTCCACTCCTTGACGTTGACGCCGTCAACGAGAATCTCACCATCGTGGGCATCGTAGAAGCGCGGGATGAGGTTGACGATCGAGGACTTGCCGGAACCCGTCGCGCCGATAATGGCGACAGTCTCACCCGGGCGGGCGGTGAACGAAACGTCGTGCAGGGCGTCGTCGTCGGCATCCGGGTAGCGGAAATCGACGTTGCGGAACTCGACGAGACCGCGAGCGGTGGCGGAATCGATCGGGCCGTCCTGAATCGAGATGTTGGTGGTGAGCACCTCGCGGATGCGGCGGTAGGCCACGCGAGCGCGCGGGAAGAAGATGAACACCATCGTGAGCATCATGAATGCGCCAATCACCTGCATGGCATATGCGGAGAAGACCATCATCTCTGAGAAGAGCCGCACCTGATCCGTGGGATCAGTCGCGTTGTTGATCATTCCCGCGCCCAGTGCATAGATCGCGAGGGAGAGGCCGGACATGATCGTGGTCATGGCGGGCATCATCAGCGCGAAGGCGCGCATGACGTACATGTTGGTGTCCGTCAACTCGGTGTTCGTGCGTTCGAAGCGCTCCTCGTGGAAGTCCCGAGAGTTGTATGCGCGGATCACACGGAGGCCGCCAAGGTGTTCGCGAGTGACGCGGTTGAGATCGTCGGTGATGCGCTGCATGCGCATCATGCGCGGCATGACGAGCGTAAGCAGCACGCTCATCATGATGAGCAGGATGACGACCGAGATGCCCGTGGCCATTGTCCAGGTGAAGTTCTTGCCCGCGATCTTGGTGATTGCCCAGACCGCCAGAATCGGCGACTTGATGGCCATCTGGAGACCCATCACCACGAACATTTGCACCTGGGTGACGTCATTCGTGGAGCGGGTGATCAAGCTGGCCGCGCCGAACTTGTTGTACTCCTCCATGGAGAACTCCATGGACTGGTCAAACACGGCGGCACGCATGTTTCGCGAGAGTGTGGCGCCGATCATCGCCATGCAGAATCCGGTGACCACCGCGGCCGCCATCGATCCGAGAGCACAGCCCAGCATGTAGGCACCCTGCTCCAACACCTCCGAGATCTCCGCGCCCGGCATCACGATGATCTGCGTGATGTCCTGCATGTAATCAGGTAATCGCAGGTCAAAGAAGACCTGAGTGATGATGGCAATCAGGGCAATGGACGCCATGGCCCATTCTCTCCTGCCAATGAACTGCGTGATTTTCATTCGATCCGTTCGATCCGTTGCGACAGCCGCTGCGTCTCCACATCCGGATGACAATCTGTGATGTGCGATACAAGTGACTCTAAGAGACATTCGTTTCAATGAGACAGTTGTATCAACAGTGTGCCATACTGTCAATTGAAGAGGTACAGATAGTGGCGTGAAGAATGGCATTTCAGGGCATTCTTCGGGAGGCGGAACCGATGGCTCGTCAGGCAAGGACAACTGAGAATCTCAAGGAACGCATAGCCGATGCGCTGCTGGAGTTGCTCACCGAGAAGCCTTTCGCCGAAGTCTCCGTCTCCGAAATCACGGATCGTGCGGACGTGGGCCGGGCGACCTACTACCGGCACTTCTCCACCAAGGAAGAGGTGCTGCTCTTCAAGTTCAAGTCCATCTTCGAAGATTTGCCCGTCCCGGATCCACACAAGGATCCAAGGCCGCGGGCCGGTTTCAGGCCGCCGAAGAGCCGCGAGGTCAATGAACATTACTTCGCCGCGTACCTGCATCACTTGGAACAGAATCAGAGTGTTCTCAAACGCATCTACGACGCACAACTCGACTACGCGCTCTTCCTGTACCTGTATCGCGACAACGTTGCCGCATTGCAGAACGCCGCGGCGATCGACCGGTACCGGGCCGCACTTCATTCCGCGTCCGCATTCGCAATCGTCGATCAGTGGATCACCTCGGACTTCCACGAGAGTGCGGACGAGCTGGCCCACATGCTGGCCAAACAGCTCTTCGAGCACCACCCGCCGAAGCATCCGGGTGGATGCACGCAGGGGTGTACCTGCGACCGCGCCGAAGGAGTGGCATCTTCGAACGACGGCGGCGTGGCCGGGTACGAAGGCGACGTGACGGCAGGGCGCGAGACTTCCGGGGCTGGCTCGGATCTGCAACAGGTGGGGTAAAGAGGCCACAGTCCGCGCACGTCACGGCCAACCTCACCCCCTCACCCCCGAAGAGGCCACAGTCCGCGCGAGAGGCCACAGTCATGACGGTGTCACAGGCGTGACCTCTCCCGAGAAGTGTGGCCTCTCTGGCGGCTCTCCAGCTTGGGCAACCCTACGGCTTGGGCAACTCTCCTCCTGACGAGAAAAGGGGCTGCAGCAGGAGGCGATGTGAACCTCCTGCCGCAGCCCCTTACGGGTTGGGAAATCAGCCGGCGCTGGGGTGGGTCATGTCCGCAGGGACCACCCAGGCATCAAACTCCGCGTCCGTCACGTATCCGAGTTCAAGCGCCGACTCGCGCAGAGAGATACCCTTCTTGTGGGCATTCTTGGCGATCTTCGAAGCTTTGTCATAGCCGATGTGGCGATTGAGCGCAGTCACCTGCATGAGATTGATGTCCAGATTGTGCTGGATCTTCTCATGGTTGGGCTCGATGCCGCCGGCGCAGTGCTCATTGAACATGAGGCAGGAATCGCCGATGAGCTCGATGCTCTCCAGCACGCACCACGCCATGACTGGCTTGAACACGTTGAGCTGGAAATTGCCCTGCGAGCCGGCGAAGCCCACAGTGGCATCGTTGCCGAACACCTTGGTGGCAACCATCGTCATGGCCTCGCACTGGGTGGGGTTCACCTTGCCGGGCATGATCGAGGAACCGGGCTCATTCTCCGGGATGATGAGTTCACCAATGCCATTGCGGGGGCCGGAAGCGTACCAGCGCACGTCGTTGGCGATCTTCATGAGGGCGTCCGCAAGCACACGCAGCGAGCCGGAGACCTGCACCAAGGCGTCGTGAGCGGACAGCGAGGCGAAGAGGTTGTCCGCCTGCACGAACTCCAGACCGCTCTCCTCGCTGATCTTGCGTGCAGTAACGGGGCCGAAATCGGGATGAGAATTCAGGCCGGTTCCCACAGCGGTGCCACCGATGGCCAGCTCGCGTGCCCGCGAATCGGCGTAGTGAATGCCATCGAGCGCGAAATCGATCTGGGCAACCCAGCCGGAGATCGCCTGACCGAGTGTGATCGGCGTGGCGTCCTGAAGATGGGTGCGCCCCACCATGACCACATCCACGAACTCCTTGGCCTTCGCATCCAGGGTGTCACGCAGTTTGGCGACATCCGGGTAGAGCTTGTTGTTGAGCTGCTCCACCACCGCGATGTGCATCGCCGTGGGGAAGGTGTCATTGGAGGACTGGCCACGATTCACGTGATCGTTCGGATGAACCGGCTTCTTGGTGCCCATTTCCCCGCCGGCAATCTCAATCGCACGGTTGGAGATGACTTCATTGGCGTTCATGTTGGACTGTGTGCCCGAGCCGGTCTGGAAGACCACCAGGGGGAACTCTTCGTCGCGTTCGCCCGAGATGACTTCGTCCGCTGCCTGAGCGATGAGGTCCGCGATGTCATGGGGCAGCTCGCCCAGTTCCTTGTTGGCCAGAGCGGCCGACTTCTTCAGGACTCCGAGAGCCCGAACCATCGGGCGGCCCCACACGAAGGTGGAGCGACCAATGTCAAAGTTGTGGAGACTACGCTCTGTCTGCGCACCCCAGTAGTGGTTGGCGGGAACATCGATGGCCCCCATGGAATCGGATTCTGTACGCAACGCTGTACTGTTCGTCTTGACCATACCTCCAGCCTAGCCACTGGCTCCGACGCGCTGGAAGGATCTTTGGCATCTGTTCCCTCAATCTTGTTTTGGAAAGGAAACGCTGCCACAAATTGGATGAACACAATAGGGGCATTTGTCCTGACCCAGCCAATTCGCACCAAGTCACATTGAGGTTGGGAATAGGACGCTTGTCCTACACGTTCCGTTCATGTATAGTTGATCGTCATCTACTACGGTGGATAGCGCAGACGAATGCGCGTCCGGTTTTGACAAGCCGGTTGCCTGCGGGATTACCCGCCACCCCAGCTTCGGTTGGGACAAGGAAATACGGGCGTGGAGAATATCAGACTCCGCCCAAGAGGATGGAAGAGAAGATAAATGAATATGAGTACACGAAAGATTCATGACGCCAGGGCCGAACTTGCATCGGCACGCGCGGAGATGGCCTCACTGGGAGTCAACACTTCCGCATCTCGCGCAGAGCGCGCAGCCTTCCGCCTCTCCGCTGCAGAACATGCACTGAAGAGGTTGGGACACCAGATGGACCGCGCAGCCTGAGGAGGTAACTACATGGGATTTGTACGCCAGCTACTCGGTAGGAGGCGCCCGCGAAAGAGCGCTCTCGAGATGGTTCTCGGTTACAACGACCGCCCCAAGTGGGAGGACAAGGACTCCGAGAAGTCTGATCGCTGAGCCACGAGGCACGAGGCACGAGAATCAACGAGACCCAACACCCGTTTCGACTCGTTGAGGGCCTCGCAGGGCAGTGTGGATCGTGCGAGCAAGTCAATATCGAAGAAGCCCCTGCGGCCACAGCTCATGTGGCGGCGGGGGCTTCTTGTTGCGCTTTGGCGGGGACCCGGGGCCACCACGGGCCATGCAGGGTAGTGGACCCTGACCTTGGAGAGGCAACGGTTCACTTCCGGGACCATCCGCTCACGCATTCACGAAATACTCGTACAGGCTCGGTTCCAGCGCTCGTTCCAGGTCCAGTTTCATCGTGACGACGTCGACCTGCCCTCCGGTGTCCGTTGACATGAGTTCCTGTAGCGGACTACGTGGCGTGGCCTTCCCCAGAAAATAGAAATCGGTTCCCTCCGCGTCATCCTTCTTTGCAAACACGTACAAGGGCACGACCCGATCGACTATCGCCCGAACTTCCGAGCTCTGCAGATTCCTTTTGCTTCTCGTGAACCATCGGAGCGTGGACGGATCGATGAACTCGTCCTCGTACTTCGTGCTTGCAGCGACGTCCTCACTCTTGTGATAAGTGACGAAGATGGGACACGTCTGCGAAGCTCGATCCACCTTGTACCCATAAATCGTACTTTGCTCGTTCCGGTCCCAGTTGAGCAAACGGCACACGTCCTTGCGGGAGTATCGTTCGCCGATCTGCAGGTCTCCGGACCACCGGTACGTGTGGCGGGCAAGGTAAAGCCCGGTGCGAACGACGTCGTCGACCTGCTGACTGAACTCTCCGCACTGTTCATACAGTGAGGAGAACTCTCTTCCCAAGTGGTATTGATCGTTGGTGAACTCGATCAGCCGGGTTTGACCGTATGGCTTCTTCTCGGCGCTGTTGAAGAACCCGAGGGTGAGGACATTCGTGATCGAATCGATCGTTCGCGGATCACTGCTCAAGCCTGCGTTGTGCAAGAGCACGACGAGCTCCGCCTGGCTCACGTACGTTCCACCAAGAAGCTCACGCAGAAGCAACAGCTCATGCGGACGTTTCCCGTTGAGCAGTTCAATCGACAGGAAATTCAGAATGGACTGCTCGCGGGGAGTCGGGGCCACGTCAATGGCCTTGAAACCATGTACCAAGTTCCAATAGTTCTTCTTCTTGGTCGCCACAACCACCGGATCGGCCGTTTCAAAGCGGGCAAAGTCGATGAGGCGCGGACTCCTACCGAGTCGCTGCCTCAGCCCAACAAAGGAGTTCTTCAGGTTGCCAACACTGTTCAACCGGACCTGGGCGAGGGACTGGAGCACTCGCTTGCGAGCAATCTCGTCAAAATTGATGCTGGAAACTCCGGCGATGACTCCATCCGCATCGGCCTGGATCAGCCGCTTCCGGATGACATCCTTGTTCAAAGAACTATCTCCCGTCAACGCTATGGGGATCAGATAGTTCGTGTCATAGTTGCCAACAAAATCAAGCACCCGTAGGTGATCCTTGCCGGGCACCTTCCTCAGCCCACGTCCCAGCTGCTGAGTGAAAATGATGCTGGACTTGGTTTGCCGAAGCATGACGACTTGATTGACACAGGGAATGTCGATTCCTTCGTTGAAGATGTCAACGGTCAGAATGTAATCGATCTCCCCTCGTTCGAGCCTCCGTACTGTCGCTTCTCGATGTTCGATGGAGTCACTCCCGGTCAACACTGTTGTCCGCAGCGCTCTGCCGTTGACCTGCTCCCGGTTCAACAGGTTGGAGAGCTCGATGGCCTCGTTTGTTCTGCTACAGAACATCAATCCATGCACGTTGGACGGGAAACCATACGTCTCGATCATGCGAAGGAGGTGCTTGACTCTCTCGGGGGCAACCAGCCTTGTCAGGTCAGACTTGTCATCCACCGAATGACCGGCTTCGTCGATGTAATCTGTGACACCGTAGTAGTTGAAGGGGACGAGCATGTTGGATTCAAGGGCCTTCTGCAGCATGATTTCATACGCCACGTTGTAGTCGAAGAGATCAAAAATGCTGAAGTCATCTGTGCGTTCTGGCGTTGCAGTCATTCCCAACAGGAACGTGGGTGCCATCTTGGCCAGCAACCGCCGATACGTCTCCGCTCCCGCACGGTGCACTTCATCAATGAGGACATAGTCGAATTGCTGCCCTGCCAACGCTTCGAGCCCTCGAGGCGAGGAAAGCGATTGCACGGTTGCGAAAACATACGTGCGATCAAGCTGTCGCTGAGCCCCCACATACTTGCCATAGTCCGACCGGTGACCGCCGACAACTCGTTGGAACTCGGACATCGCCTTGTCAAGGATCTGCTCTCGGTGCGCCAGGAAGAGCATGTGCTCTGGTTGAGCCGCGCGGACATCCAAGGCGGAGAGGATCGTCTTGCCCGTTCCCGTCGCCGAAATGATCATCGCTCGTTGCGCACCATCCAAACGAAGCTCTTGTAGCGCCTCCAAAGCCTCCTGCTGCATTGCGTTGGGCGTGATCCGATGCGATGCCGATCCGCCAGGCATCGTCGATTCGGTGGCAGCTCTGTTCGTTGCTTCTCTGAGAGCGGCCCTCGCAAGGTATCTTCCTTCGTATTCGGCAATCCACTCGCGGGTCAGGGGGATCGCCCGTTTCGCTTGGCGTTCAATCGCCCGGAGGATCTGACCCGTGACGTCGCCGTCGGGAAGAGCCGAGAAACGAAGGTTCCATTCCTGGTTCAGAAGCAGAGCATTCCGAGTCAGATTGGAACTGCCCACGATGGCAGTGATGCCCTCCTTTTGGGTGAACACGTAGCCCTTGGAATGGAAGCCGTCTTGACCCTCCGGATACACAAGAACTTCGATGTCCTTCAAGCCAAGAAGCTCTCTGAAGACGTCTGGCGAATTGAAATCAAGGTAGGACCCAGTAATGATGCGGCCGCGTCCCTTGAAGTCGTGAAGTGCCTGCTTCAGGAGTCCGAGAGCCCCACTTCCAATGAACGCAATGGAGAAATCAAAACGCTCGGAGCGTCGCAACTCTTCCCTGATGGCGCGCAGCATCGTGTTGTCTGCTTCATTGGCGATGAGTCGGGGGTTGTAGAGCTGGCCGGACTCGGTGCCCGAATCAAGGAAACCGAAGATTGTATCGGCTTTGATGACATGAAATGGAGAGGTCATCGGATGTGATCCCTGACCACGTGTCTCACGGCCGGAATATCTGCGGGAGCCCAATCCAGCTGCTCCAGGTTCTCTGCCGGGACCCAGCGAATGGCCGCATGCTCCGTGAGATGAGGAGCCTCGCCCACAAGCTTGCAGTAAAACGTGGTCAATGCGACGATCCCGAAGTCATACTCGTGCTCGGTGCTCTCGACGAGCGCACCAATCTCAATCTCGCACAGCAGCTCTTCCTTGAGTTCGCGCCCCAGAGCTTGTTGGGGGCTCTCCCCCGGTTCAATCTTGCCTCCTGGGAACTCCCACAATCCGGGCAGACTCATTCGATTGCTTCGTTGAGCCGCAAGAACTGTTGAACCGTCCATGATGATCGCTCCGACAACTCTGATCCGCTTCTTCGGCTTCGATTCCGTCACAATCAGGTCCTCCATGTGGCTACGGATACTGCGTGTCCAGGCTACTCGATTGCTCCACCCAACTTTCACCTGAAGCGCCAGGTCCGCCAACTGCTCGGCGTTCTCACCCGGCGCACTGTCACGAGTCCCTCACATTCGGCACTCACCGCAGCCGCGAATACCCCGGACCGTTATCATGGATGTGGCCCATCCGGGTCCTGGCGGCCCACATCGGGTTCGTGGGCCCATTCTCATGAGGAGTGGAGGCATCGTGGCTCTCGACGTCAAGGAACTCAAGATCGAAGATCTCTTCAGTTCTTCCTTCCTGCTTCGTATCCCCGATTTCCAGCGCGAGTACGTGTGGGAAACGGATCAGGCGACGCAGCTATTGGACGACATCGCCGAAGCGTGCCTCGCGGGCCGTTCCCCATACTTTCTCGGATCCCTTGTCCTCGTGGGGACTGACAAGGCTGGCAAGGCCTGGGACATCATTGACGGCCAGCAGCGGGTCACGACCCTCGTCCTGCTACTCGCAGCCATGCGTGATCTGGAGGAGAACGCGCAGTTCCGCGACAGCCTCGACGAACTCCTGAACGATCGCGGGAATCCCATTGTGGGCCGCAAAGCCTCTCCCCGGCTCATTCTGCGCGACCTCGACCGCGAGTTCATGCGCACCTACGTTCAGGAAGGCTCCGTCGAAGAACTCTTCGCCCTGACGTCCGTGGACACCACCACCCACGCCCAGAGCCGAATCATCGAGAACACCCGGGCCATCTACGATCACCTCGCCTCCACCTACGATGCGGCCCAGCGCCGGGCCATCGCGGGTTACATCCTCACTGACGTGGCGATGGTCATGGTCGGATCCACCGACTACACGGACGCCTATCGGATGTTCCACGTTCTCAACGACCGTGGCATCCCGCTCACGGCATCCGACATCCTCAAGGCCCGTATCATCTCCCAAGCCCCACAGGATTCCCGCTCCGAATACGCCCGCAAGTGGGATACCGTGGCCGAGAGGCACGGTGGCGAATTCGAGGAGTTCCTCCGCACGATCTACGTCGTCGAAACTGCCGAACCACTCACCGGCGATCTCATCGAGGAGTTCCCCAACAAGCTGCTCTCCACGTACGGAACGGGCCGGGCCCACGAGTTCATCGACGACGTCGTCGTCCCCCACTCGGACATCTACGAACGGATCAGCCGTCCCGACAACCGCCTCGAGAACTTCGGGATCTGGTCCGAACTGGACCTGCTCGGGCAGTACCAGACTCACGAATGGTACTCGGCCGCGATGTGGATCCTGCGCGCATACAAGGACAACCCGGACACCGCCGCCGAGCTGCTGCGCAACCTGGAGCGGGTGACGGGCGTCGATGCCGTCGCGCAAACAACTCACAGCCAGCGGATCGGGCGAATAGTTCAGATCATCCGCGATCTCAAGGACGGTACGCCCCACAACCAAATCTTCCGCGTTTCCGACGAGCTGCGACGCCGAGTCCTGGGCAATCTGCGCGGCCCGTTCTCCCCCCGCAGCTCATTGGCCCGAATCATCCTGCTACGCGCCAATGCGCAGGCCAGAGGCGTGGCCAACGTGTCCGTGCGCCGTTCCATCAACGCACTTCGGATCATTCCTTCGAAAGACTCCGCGCTGAAGTGGAGCGGCCTCTCCCCCGCTCAGCAGGACTACTGGTACGACCGCCTCGGCAACATCGTGCTCTCCACGGTGCGCCCGACGAGCCTGAAGAGCTCCACCGATTTCCCCACCCGCCGCAAGAAGATCCTGGAGGCGGGAGATTCGGCGCAGTTCCCGTTCACTGCGGAAATCTCGCGCCTGTCCGAGTGGACCGACGGCGTGCTGAACGAACGGCAGGACAAGATCGTCACCCAGGTGAGCACCTACTGGTCGATTCGGCGTGACTCCGAGGGCATCGATCTGGCCGCCATCAGCGAGGATCGCCTGCTGCTGGGCTCGCGCGCCTCATCGCAGCGTGGGCGTCAGGTCAAGACAATCGATCTGCTGCGGGTGGGACTGGTGGCCGAAGGAGACGTCTTCATCTGGGAGCGCCCCCGGCTCGGCCACGTTCACAAGGTCACGATCACCCCCGAAGGGCGATTCCGGTTGGAGGACGGCAGCATCGAGACCTCCGCTTCGGCGGCAGCTCGCGCCGTCTCGGGATCCGCTCAGAGCGGCCTGCGGGTGTGGAAACGCGAGAGCGACGGCAAGTCGCTCGCCGAGCTGAATGAGCGGTACAGCCAGCGCGCCTGAGAAGGGCCGCGCGCCAGCGCGCCGATCATGGATTCCTCGCTGCTTCGATTCCTACGAGGGCATGACAGCGTTCTGTATGCCGTATACGGCGCGGAGACCGCTGCCATGCCCTCTTGGATCAGCACATGCCCTCGCGGGCCATCAGGCGGCTGAACGGGCCCTCCGCCGCGGCCAGCTCGCTCGGCGTCCCGCTCTCGACGATCCGCCCCTGATCCATCACGAACACGCGATCGGCCAGCAGCGCCGTGGTGGGGCGGTGGGCGATGAACACCAGTGTTCTGGCCGGCGCCAACGCCCGCAGATGCTCGGCCACCTCGCGCTCGGTCTGCGGGTCCAGATCCGACGTCACCTCATCCAACACCAGCACCGGGGCCTCACGCAGCAGCGCGCGGGCCAGTGCGATTCGCTGCCGCTGACCTCCGGATACACCTCCGCCGAACTCGCCCACTCCGGTGTCGAGCCCGTCCGGCAGGCCAGCAGAACCCATCGCGAGCGCAACCGCCGAGCATGCGCGCACCAGCTCGTGCTCCGTGGCCTCGGGATTGGCCAGCAGCAGGTTCTCGCGCAGCGTTCCCGAGAACAGGAACGGCCGCTGCGGCACGAGAGTCACTGCCCGGCGCAGCTCCTCCTCCGCCACGTCACGAACATTCACGCCGCCAATGCGCACTGTCCCGGCGCCCGGATCCCACACTCGCGCGATCATCGAGCCAATCGTCGATTTGCCCGAACCCGACGGCCCCACCAGCGCCACGACTTCGCCCGGCCGGATCGTCAGCGAGACATTCGTCAGTGCCGACGCCGCCGCGCCCTCACCGAGCCTCGAACCCACGTCACTAGATGCCAAGCGGCCGCAATCAGGCAGTGTTGCCGCCGCGGGATCTTCGGCAGGCGCCGCAGGGTACCGGAAGGTGACGTTCTGCAGTTCGATGCCCAGCGCAGTATTGACGCCTTCAGGCACCGCCGAAGGTTCGGGGAACGACGGCATCGGGTTCCGCGGCTGCGCCATGGCGGGAGGAGCCTCGGTGATCTCGGCGACGGCCCGCGCGGCCGCGAGGGCGTTGTCAAGAACAGCAACGAATTCCTCCACGGCAAGCACCGCGGGCATCACGGCCGCGGTGGCCACCACCGCCATGACCAGCGTTGTCACGGGCATGTCCCCGCTGGTGACCGCTCCGGCGCCCGCCAAGAGCACGGCCGCCGGTGCCCCAACCTGAACGAGCGCCACCACCGCGCGCCGCCCGGCGAGCAGGCGGGCGTGCCCGATGAGGAGTGAGCCAACACCATGCTCGATCTCGCCCATGTGCTTCAGTCGCTGTTCCTGAATGCCGAAGGCCAGAACTTCCTCGGTGCCCTGAACTGAATCGGTGACGTGGTGCGCAAGGTCTCCGCGGCGCTCCCGCAGAGTCTTGGCACCCACGGCCGCGGACCTCCATCCGATGAGCGGAACCACCAGTCCCACGATCGCCCACCCCGCGAGCGCAATGAGGGCGCTGATCGGATCGATCGCGATGGCCATCCAGCAGGCCGCCGCCACGGGAACGATCACAGCGGTCATCGCGGGAGCCACCGTGTGTGCGAAGAAGGTCTCGATGCGGTCGATGTCCTTCGTGCCCCGTGCCAGAAGATCGCCCGTCCGGCGGCCCTGAACCGCCGCGGGTGCCTGGGGTTCCAGGTTGTCGTAAAAGTACGAACGCAGCCTCGCGAGCGCCTTGAACGCCACGAGGTGGCCGGTGTACTGCTCCAGGTAGGAGCACAGCGCCTTGACCAGCGCCACGGCCGCGAGCGCCAGCACAACGGAGTGGATGCTCGGCGTCAGTTCGCCCAGCGCGGCCGCGGTGACGGCGCCCGCGGCCGCCACCAGCAACACGATGCCCGCCACCTGGCCAAGAACCCGGAAGAACGTCGAGGCCACCAACGGCCCCAGAACCGGGCGCGCCACCCGCATCAACCAGTGGGCAAGCTGGCCGCTGGTGGCCGGAATTGGGGATCGGCTCGCTCGCGCGTTCACGCGATCACCTCGCCTTGACGGACTTCGAGTACTCGGTCGGCCGCGTCCACGAGGGCACGGCGATGAGCAACGGTCACCACGGTCCGCCCCTGGCCGAGCCGGGCGAGCGCATCGCGGATGGCTCGCTCGGAGGCGAG
>RRZU011395566.1_pt1 | contig 16554 bp, 9 predicted proteins | sample 2165561 | NCBI WGS metagenome assembly RRZU01 (sample SAMN10456909, study PRJNA506462) | wastewater metagenome | isolation source: wastewater sludge | place: USA: Moscow, Idaho
CAGCACCTTGTACGTTGATACCACCACCGCGAATGGTCGAAGAGTTTTTTTCAATTTTACAATTTTCAACCGTTGTTTCATTTCCGGATGCGGTGTTAATGTAGATTCCTCCTCCGCCATTAGCATTTGTTGTTTGTCTGTTGTTGTAAATCCAGCTATTCTTTACAGTTCCTCCTGTCATGTTCAATCCTCCACCGGCACCATCCAATGCTGTTGAATTTTGAATTACGCAGTTCTGTATGACCATGTTGTTTCTTACCACAGCTGCTCCTCCCGATTTACTCAGAGTGGTTCCAATACCATTTCCATTCGTCAAAATAAAACCATCCACTATGGTAGCCATATCGAAGTTTGAAGCAGTTTCAATCAACCGGCAATTATTTGCAGTCAATATCGTCGAATTGGTAAATTCCCAGGGTTTGCCGTTTGTCATTTTTGTACGTTGATCTACAGCTGTTTCTGTACCAGCAAAACTTCCATAGAGACTTATACTGTCAGACATTACAATTGCTGTACCTATCGTATAATCCCCTGCAGCTACCCACACATCCTTACGTGCAGCTTTATCAGCACGAGCTGTGTTAATGGCTGTTTGAATATCTCCCATAGCATTTGCCCATGAAGTACCATCGCCTGCGCCACCCGGTTTTACATACACAATACCGTTTTTCTGTTCTGCCATTGCTGTCATGGATAACAGTACAACTAATGATAATAATAATTTTTTCATATTAATTAAATTTGATAGTTTTAGTTAGGATAAATCCAGACACAGATTTTGGCTGTGTCTGGATTACTGTGTGATTTTTTATAGATAGATTATTTAACAATGACTTTTGTTGCCTGATCAGCCGCGCGTACAATGTAAATGCCTTTTGATACATGTAGCGAGATATTGGATGCATTTGCATTGACTTCTTTTACTTTAGCTCCCAATGCATTGAATACTATAACTTTCTCACCGATATTTATTCCTTCTATTGTTATTTGATTACTTGACGTAAAGCATTTAAAAGTACTTTTCAGATTTGACAAGTGGGTACCCGGATCTGTTTCAAATGTGACATTCAGAGTCGAAATTCCTGTTAGTGCCGGAGCGGTGTATACATTTTCAGAAAGTTGTGATGTTACATCTGTACCGTTATATGAAACAGCAGAAATTTTATAACCTGAATTGGGAGTAATCGTATAATTCATTGCGATCCCTTTAGGTTGAGCGATGATATCTCCTGATGTATAAGAATTGACTGTTCCACCTGTGTTAAATGTAACTGTAATGTTGTAATAAGGAAGTTCATAAGCGCCAATGTCATAAGCACTTCCCTGCGGACGGGCAAGACCGGTAATGTCTGTGGTTATAGATGCAATAGTCTGACCAGTGTTGAGAAGTGCTGACTGATATGTAAGGCCATAAATATTATTCACAGGATCAATAAATGCAGGATATAAGATACCTTCGGTTGTTCCGGTATTTTCAAAATCCAGTAAAGTATTGTTGATGTTGCTGCTGCCAGTTAAATTAGCACTTTGTAAAGATGTATATGCAGTGTTTTGTATTATTGCAACTGAGTTTGATGCCACACTTGATATGCCACCTGATTTTGTATCCGGTCCCCACACAACAGAGTTGTATATTTTTGACGGAATTGTAGCACTGGCAATGTAAACGCCCCCTTCTGCATTGTTTGTTACTGTACAGTTGTTCATAGTGCCTCCAAGCATGTAAACAGCTCCTTTGGTAGTGTTTCCGTAAATGATACTATTGGAAACAGTCGTAAAGTTAGTTGCAGCTGCCAATTGAACGTGTATAGCGGAACCATTTCCAGCAGCTTCATTATTTCTGAAAATACATTTATTGATATTTAATGTCCCTGCTGCCTGACTGCGTAATGCACCACCCAGATTATTGGTTCCACCGGCAGCCTGATTGTTTTCAAACAGACAGTTTGCAATTTCAGAAGTTAAACCTGCACTGGTTCCACAATGCAAACCACCTCCGGAATTTCCTTTGTTGTTGCCAAAATAGCAGGAGTTCACATTTCCGCCTCCATTTAAAAGTAATCCACCACCGTTTCCTGTCGACACATTATAAGTAAATTTACAATATTGTATGGTCATACCATCTCTTCCTACAATTGCTGCACCAGTTCCGGTTCCTGCTTTATTGATAGTCAAACCATCGATTATGGTGTTTACACGTGCACCGCCAGGGGTAAAAATCTGTGCGGTATTGTTGTTCCCATCCAAAATGGTTTCATTGGTAAATGTCCAGGGGTCTGTTCCTGTGCTTCTTTCAGCTATAGTAGTTTCCGTGCCGATAAATCCACCATACACATCCAAACCGGCTGTTGGAAATGTGTATGCTGCTGAAAAGACATAAGTTCCTTTGATGACCCATATTTCATCGGCATTTGTAAAAGTGGTGGCTGTGAGCCATGTATTTAATGTTTTTGCAGCAACTGTCAGATCCACCAGAACTTCGCCATCGCCCGCTGTTCGCCATGTGGCTGCTCCGGCAGTTCCAAGTTGTACAAGATAGCGGGATGAAAAAGCAGATAAACTGCAAACTAATGCGATTGTAATAAGTAATGTTTTTTTCATAATAATTATAATTTTAAAGTTGACTATTATATTTAAATGTTTATTGTTATCGTTTTTGATATTATCCACATTGCAAAAATAGCTTATGTTCTTACTGTATATAACCTAAAATTATGCGCAAAAGGTTCATTTTTGTACGTATTTTCGGTGTTAAAGGCCTTATTTATTAATATAAATCAACCGTATTTGATTTCCTTACACAGTATTTTCTCCGTGAACCACGGGTCGGTGACTTCCAGTGTGTCATGAGATGAAATTCTCAGTAAAAGTTTTATCGTCCGGTGATTTTTCTGTGACGTTTTGCTAATTTTTCAGTCATCTTTTTGTTGGCTTTTATCAGGTTATATTTCTGTCCAACGTCTTCCTTTATGTTGAATAAACCACCACCCGGAATGTTGGCAAGTTCGTTTCCTGTATTGTTTCGTTCGCGACCTATGTATTCGGGAATATATACCCAGTCGCCCGAGCGAAGTGCAGTGCGACCCTGTGCTTCAACAACAAGTTCTTTGCGTGCTTTTTTGGATTTTCCCAAAAATGCCGGAAGTGTATTCTGACTGTCTAAGCCTTTTTCCAATTTCTGACCTGATAGTGTAGCTATCGAAGCCATAAAATCGAGCTGGCAAACAATCGCATCCGAAACTTGTGGCTGTATTTTATCTTTCCAGTAAACCATAAACGGAACGCGTGTACCGGCTTCGAAAAGGCTGTATTTACCTCCGCGAAGAGGGCCGGCAGGTTTGTGGTTACCAAGTTTTTCCACCGCATCATCAAAATATCCATCGTCGAGCACAGGTCCGTTGTCGCTCGAAAAAATCACCAGTGTATTTTCGGTCATACCTAATCTGTCGAGTTCGGCCATGATTTCACCCACGCTCCAGTCGGCTTCAAGAATGGCGTCGCCCCGTGGCCCCATGCCACTTGCCCCTACAAAACGTGCATTCGGTGTGCGTGGCACATGCGGTTGATGCAATCCAAAGTACAGGAAAAAAGGGTTGTCTTTGTTTTCGTTCAGAAATTTCTTTGCCAGTCCGGTAAAATAGTCGGCCATGTCTTCGTCCACCCACAATGCACTTTTACCACCGCGCTGAAAACCAATACGCGGAATACCGTTGTGTACCGAGTTATTGTGTCCGTCCGACCATTTCATTTTTATTAATTCAGGATGGGTCAGAGCAGTAGGTTCGCCTTCGAAATTCTTTTTGTAACTTACCTCAATCGGGTCATTGGGATCGAGACCCACTACATTTCCGTTTTCCACAAACACATTGGGCACACGATCGTTGGTGGCAGCTATCAGGTTCGAATACTCAAAGCCAATTTCGCGTGCACCGGGTTTTATGGTTTCGTTCCAGTTTACATTACCTGAGCCCATTCCCAAATGCCATTTTCCGATGGCTGCTGTCCTGTAGCCTGCTTTTTGCAGCATTTTAGGCAAAGTGAGTTGCGTTTCCTTAATGAGCAAAGGCGCATCGCCCGGAAGAATCTGTGCATCAGGATTGCGCCAGGGATACATGCCCGTAAACATACCATAACGACTGGGTGTGGAAGTAGCCGAGGTAGCGTAACCGTTGGTAAAACGCACCCCGTTATTGGCTAATTTGTCGATATTAGGCGTGTGGATGGTTTTCGAACCATAGGCGCTTACATCGCCGTATCCAAGGTCGTCAGCAATAATCAGAATGATGTTGGGCTGTTTTTCGGGCGTTTTAGCAAAACTGGTTAGTGCCATTGCCGAAAGCGATGCAAGTACAATGTGTTTGTTCATGTGATATTGTAAAAATTCCTAACCCTGCCCCTAAACCCTAAAGGGGGAATAAGAGTCGGAAAAGAGAATGGTTTGCGTTGTTAAAATTTATTTGTATTGTGAAATGATAAACTTGTATTTGCCACTTAGGCGAATCTTTTTATCACGGAGTGTAAGGCGGAAAATTTCATCGCCCCACACGAGCGACAGTCGCACGTCGTCAAGAACAATACTTTCAAGACTGGCTTCGAATGTGTTGCTATCGTAGGTCATTTGCATTTTTTCACCGTTCACATATACTATGATTTTGTTTTTCTGAATTTCGGGCTTCGAATGAAGCATAAAATGCAGTTCATTAGGTTTTTCTGCATTTTTCAATGTGAACTTATCGTTTATCACCAGCGATTTATCATTCAACTGATAAGTTCTTGTCCAGTTTGTTGCTTTTGCTTCGGCAGGATAAGCGCTGGCAATGTTCATCGACAGTTGCTTTTGGGCTGCGTTTACTTTTATGTGAGTAGCTTTGAATTCTTTCCCGAATTTCTGTTCTACACCATTGATGGTGGGCAGGTTGTGGTAAATACTGCGCATGGTCCATATACTATATCGTTCGGCTCCAAAAGTCTGACGGGTGTATGTGCCCACGCCGGCATCGATAAATACAGGTTTTTTTTTGTACCACAGCGAGAATGTTCCGGCATCGTTTTGGTTGTGGCTTTCGGCATTGTACCCGCCTTTGGCAGCCATAAAGAAACCTGTTTTGTTTTTGAAATAATAAAACTGTGTACCGGGATAAACAGTAGCATCAGGTGTTGTGTGTTGTGCTTTTTCGTTGCGGAGTTCTGCATCGCAGCTCAGACTTTCGAGCATTCTGAATATATCGGTTCCCGAGCCAATGCTGAATTCTTTTTGCTGAATAAGCAGCGCTGCAAACTGTTTCATTTCGGTGCTGCCAATGGCTTTTCCGTAGCGGTAAATAAGCGGCGCATCCGACGAAAAGCGTGCCGAAGCATCGGCAAAGTTGACCACCCAATCGTTGCCCACATACGAGCGCGAAATGTAATCGCCCATGTCTTTGATCATTTTATGATTGAAAAGATTAATTTTTCCGTTGCTTAACATCGAAAGCAGCTGCAGGTAGTCGTACAGTTTTCCGGCTGCGTGTCCCCAATAAGATGGACCTTCCTCGCAGGCGCCGTCGTCTTTTACATAATTGATAAATTTATCAACCGAAAGCATGGAACGGTAAATGTCTTTGGTAGTTTGCACAGGATCAGACTCGAGTAAAACAATGCACTGCAGGGCATTAAAGTTAGTCCAGGGATTCCAGTTATTTACAATACCGTCAGGGCGAGGATGAAAAGCCATCCACCAGAAACGATCGTTTTCACGGTAAGGAATAATGATTTTATTATAGATTTCAGTATAAAGGCGTTTCGATATTTCGGGATTTACTTTGTCGAATTCCCTGTGAAAGAAATAATAAGTCCAGGCCAGAAATGCACCAATTTCACCCGAGCCAAGGTCAATGACCTGTTCGGCAGTTTCGGGTAGCGTGCGCCCCGATTTCTGTGCGGTAAGATGTGCCGAAAGAACCCACGAAGTCCGTTCGCAATTATAAAACACGCCATTGATAATCTGATCTATAAAGCGTCCTTTTCCTTCGGCAAGTTCTGCAAATACCAGGTCGGACAGTGCGTTGTTGTTATCGGAGTTTGGGTCTTGCATAATGTTGCGGTTGCCGCTACGCTCGTATTCGAGATAGTCTGTAGCCCTTATCACCTGCCACTGATAGTTGAGTTGTCGCTCGCCACGTTTGATAATATTGTCGCGGTTGCGGCCAAAAAGTGCTTCCCATGCATCGCGCTTGTTGTAGTCGGGATAAGGCACCCATTTCTGAGCAGGAATAAGGGCTTCCGAAATGGTTTCGGGATTGAAGTTTCCGGCAAGCAGATTGCGCTCTGCAGACATAGTTGTATGTAAAAATATAATTGCAAAGAAGAGAGTAAGAATGGATTTTCTCATAATGGTTTTTCTGAAAATTTTTTATGAGATAAAATTACTGCGTTTCGCATTAAGATCGGAGGCAGAAAATGACGAAAAACAGTACAAAATTGTTCACTGACCGGATCAAATCAATCATATTCTTCCGTTTCGTTGTGGCTATCGTCGCCCTTGCGATACGACGAGGGTGAAACGCCGAATTGTTCTTTAAAGCATTTTGTAAAATATTTAGGCGTACTGAATCCGAGCATATAGGTTATATCCGAAATATTGTGTTCGGGATTGTTGCTGAGAAGCGAAGCTGCCTTTTTCAGTCTTACATTCTGAATAAACTCGTTGGGTGTTTGTCCTGTGATGCCTTTCAGTTTGGTGAAAAGTTTGGTGCGTCCCAAAGCCATTTCGCGTGAGAATGCGGGTACATCGAAATCGCTGTTGTCGAGATGTTGCTCTATAACTTGCTGTGCTTTTTCCAGAAATTCCAGATCCATTTTGTTGGTGGCAATAAGTCGCGGACTGAAGCCTGTTTGTTTACTGAATTTGTCCTGAAGTACTTTGCGGTTGTTAACCAGATTATTGCAACGTGTGATTAATGTTTTTACGTTGAAGGGTTTTGTAATATAATCGTCGGCTCCGAGGCGCAGACCTTCTATGTTGTATTCCACAGTTGTTTGTGCGGTAAGCAAAACCACTGGAATATGGCATACCTGGAAATTATGTTTGATTTTTGAACACATTTCGCTACCCGACATTTCGGGCATCATCAGGTCGCTCAGCACAATGTCGGGCTGATGTGCAATGGTCATTTCCATACCTTCGACACCGTTGGCAGCAGTATATATTTTGTAGAGAGGTTCGAAAATATTTTTGAGCATTTCGCGCAGTTCGTCGTTGTCTTCCACAATAAGCATGGAATACACAGGCTCGTTATTTTGCAATTGTGTGCTTTTCACTTCCTGCATAAATTCATCGTCAATCTCTTTTACCTGCTGCAGATATTCTTCAGTTTCGGTGGCTTGAGTCACTTTCTGTTCGTCGCTGAAATGTGTGGCGCCTTTTTTTATTCGAACAATGAATTTCGACCCTACTTCAAGTTCACTCTCTACTGAAATTTGAGCACTGTGCAGTTCAAGTATATTTTTGGTCAATGCCAGTCCGATACCTGTTCCCGGTGTTACATTGTTGATGTTGAGCCCGTTTTCTGCCTGATAGAATCTGTCAAATATCTTCTCAAGATCATTAGGCTTTATGCCGTGACCGCTGTCAATTACTTTTACTACTACATATTCAGAATCCTGTTCAACCTGAAGTGTTATATTTCCATTCTTGGGGGTGTATTTTAATGCATTTGAAATCAAATTGTAAAACACTTTTTGTAATTGCAGAGGGTCATACCAAAGCTGAATTTGTTCTTCTTTGCAATCAAATAAAAAATCGATTTGCCGGTACTTGGCATGTTCCCGGAAGGAAAGAAAAATTTCGTACAGAAAATGGATAAAATTATATTCGCCCACTTTCAGCATGAGATGTCCCTGTTCGCTTTTTCTGAATTCGAGCAGCTCTGTAATCAGCCTCTGCATATTCTGCGTATTTCTCTTAATACTCAGCACACGGTTATAAATGAAAGGAGGTACATTGTTAGATTGCATCAGCATATCCACCTGCCCAGCAATAAGGGTAAGTGGAGTACGAAATTCATGTGAGATGTTAGTGAAAAACCTGAGTTTGGATTGATTGACAGCTTCCATATTTTCTTTCTCCTTTTTCTCGTAATCCAGTGAAGTCTTAAGTAATACCTGGGAGCGATTAAACTCTATTATCCTCCAGATAATAAATGACAACAGTATCAAATAAAGCAGATAAGCTAACCATGACCTGTAAAAAGGAGGTTTTATTCGTATTTCCAATGAGGTACTTGCATTTACTTTGCCGTCAGTCGGAGAAAAGGCCTGAAGTTCCAGTTTGTATCTTCCTGCATTCAGTTGCATGAAATTGAGTTTGGTCACATCAGGTGGTAATTCATTCCAATCATTCGACAGGCCTGCCAAACGGTAGCGGTATGATTGCTGATTTCCGGGTATAAAATTATCTATAGCAAATTCAATCATAACCATTGATTGCTTGTAGTTTAATATCAATTTATTGGTGTAAGGCAGCGATTTTTTCAGAATTCCTGTTTTATCATTGGGAGTTATCAGTTTGTTGTTTACCCAAAGTCCAACAAAACGTATATTTAAATCCCTTGGTGTAAGTGCAAGCCTTTCCTCGAAAAATGAGACCATTCCATTCATTCCAGCCAGAAATATTTCGCCCCTTTGGCTAAGCGCTACTCCTCCGTTATAAAGGGAATTTAACGGCATTCCGTTTTCTTTCCCGTAATTATAGATTTTCCCGCTTTCGGGGTCAAGCATCGAAAATCCTTTGGTGGTAGTAATTATGATGTAGCCATTCTTAGATTCAATTAAATTACTCACAAAATCGTTTCGCAAAGCTGAATTAGAAGAATTATAACGTGTAAAATTATCGTTTTTTTCATTGTATAAATTTATCCCTTTACCATTCGTTCCAACCCATAATCTTCCTTTGTGGTCAATGAGAATTTTTGTGGGATTATTATCGCTGATACTGTTTTCATCGTTAGAGATATATGTGTACCTAATATAATTTTCTGTATTTAAGTCATACTTTACAAGTTCATTACCTGCTATCCAAAGATTATTTCTGTCATCTATCTTGATATCAACAAAGTATGTAACAATTTTATGCAATTTCTCAGAAAATAAAGTGAACTTACCAGTAGCTGGATTAAGCGTAAACAGACCGTTGTAAGTAGCTATGAGCAAGTTTCCCTTATACGGTACAATAGCTCTTACTATATTGGACTGTTTCCATTCGGGCTGTATATGCTCATATCTTGTGAAACGTTTACCCGGAATATCAAAAAGAGTAACTCCTCCAAGATGTATTCCCAGCCACAATTTTTGATTGGCTTTATCTAAATACGCTACTTTAATATTATCGCCTGAAAGTGAATTAGGATTGTAATCGTCTTTTGTGTAATCAATATACGTCCTGCTCAGAGGATCGTAATCAATCAATCCATTACCTTCTGTACAGAGGAATATATGTCCGTTTGCTGCTTCTACAATATCGCTTATGATAGGGAATGGCTGATTGATAAAGTTTCCTTTTTGTAAATCGTGGTAGGTATAAAAATTGACTTCAGGGTTGAAATAGTTAACTCCACCGTGATAGGTTCCCACCCAGATAGTGCCTTGTTTGTCTTTATATAACGCCCAGACAGACCTGTTGGAAAGGCGCTGGAAACCATATTCATCGGGATCGTAATGCTTGAATGTAGTAGTTTCAACCGTCAGGCGGTCTAATCCTTTTGTTGTCCCAATCCACAGGTAGCCCTCATTATCTTCACAAATGTCTCTTATGAAATTGGCCGAAATACTATTATCATCTGAATAAGTATAACTTTGAATTACTCCTTTCCGGTCAATGCGAAAAAGTCCTTTTTCCCAGGTTCCTATCCAAATATTTTTCTTACTGTCTTCATAAATTTTTGATACCTGACTGCAATCTTTTAATAGTTCTCTTACTTTTCTGTTTTTATCTACTACCAACAATGATGTCAGTGTTCCCAAAAAAATCCTTCCGTCAGATAAATATAAAATCCGCTTTATTTTTGAACTACTCTGACTTAGTTCGACATAAGGCTTTTTCACATTGTCTTCGTAACTGTAAAGTGTTTTCTCAGACGCTGCCCAAAGTTTACCATTGGCAAAAGCGATGGTTTCAAAAACGCCCCTCTCCACCAAGGTCATTCGAGAAGCCACCATATCATATTTGTTTATCCCTTTATGCGTATGAATATACACCGAACCTTCTCTATCGCCAACAATAGTACTAATTAGATTGCTTTGAAGAGAGTTATTATCGTTTTGAACAGGTTGAAAGGTATGCATACTGCTTCCAGTGTAAAGATTTGCTCCCTCACGAGTACCAAACCACATCCCTCCTAATTCATCCTGATAGATTGTGACAACCGACAATTGAGATAAACCCTGATCGATCCCTATCTTAGAAAAATAAATATCGTTGGAGGAATAGGAAAAAAAAATATTGAACCAAATTAATGCAAAAATTATAAGGTTCCTTTTCATTATTTTCGTATAACTAAACTTTGATTTCAATTTCGTCTTTTTCACAAAAATGCGATTTACTTGCTGCTAACTAATTCACCTTAGTGTTAAATAGTACTTAACATCAAATCATTTCACTTAAAACTGCTATAGTGATGAAAATGCACTCACCTCACGAAAACTAATACGGGACAATATCACCGAGAATTTTTTGTTCATACCAGGGATCTTCCGCATCTTTGAGTAGAATAGCAAGTTCTTTGAGCATTTTGCGGTATACGCGTTTGTTCTTTTCAGCAGATAAGTTCCGGAGTTGATAAGGGTCTTTCTTGTCGTTAAATAATTGAACTTTAGCCAATTCATTTCTCCTGTTGATTGTTAGCTCCAAGGTATAGTTTTTCGTTTTCACACCCCGAGCAGTAGGGAAATAATCAAGGACAATACCTTCTTTATCTTTATTTCCATCCAGATTCCTGATATAAAGCGCAGCTTTAGGTTTGCCGAATCCTCGTTTTTTTATGAAAAATTTTGAAAAATCTCTTCCATGAATATCTTGAGGTGTCTCCTCTTTCAGATTGCTTAAGCTCAACAATGTAGGCATAATATCCGGTGTGGAAATCAACAAATCGCTTATCCTGGGTTTCAGCACATCCGGATAGCGAATCAGGAAAGGCACATTCGTAGATTCGGTATAAACAGAGTTTTTAGGATCGTCAATCGAATGTGAGCACATTGTTTCTCCGTGATCCGAGGAAAAGACCACAATCGTATTTTCATCCAGATTGAGTTCCTGAAGAGCACTCAAAACACGTCCAAACTCCCTGTCAACACCCTTAATCTGAGCAAAATAGTATGGTGCCGAAGCGGCTTTTGTCATTGTAGTATCGACATTTTTCCTTACCAAAAGCTGTGAAAGCGATTTATCTTTATAAAAATCATAATCTTCTTCCATACAATCATCCAGTGAGCTATAAGGATGATGAGGAGGATTCATGCTTATTACCATGAAAAACGGCTTTGATGCTTCACGCTGGTTGTTGTCATTTCTCAGGTAGCCTATTGCCATATCAGTTTCGTGCTTTGGCGACCATTCCCTTATTTCATGCCGGTTACCCTGCGTATCCCAATAGTGTGGCTGTTTGTGTACATCAAAAGTACCATAAGAGTACCAAAAATTAAAACCGTGCCTTCTCTCAGGTGGAGTATAAGCATCCCATTTGGGATTTTTATCTTCTATATAAGTTCCGGGATTTTGCGGATTATTGGGTGTGGGAAAATCAAGGTGATATTTCCCGATGTATGCACAATCGTATCCATTTCTGCTATAAACGTCACTCAATGTAGTCACATCTGCACGTAAAGAACTAATGGGACGATTGGAATTACAATTTAGTGTAGCCCCTGTTTGGTTTGGAAACAGTCCTGTAAACAGGGAACCACGGTGTGGAGTGCTCAGGGGACAATTGCTGTATGCAGAAGTCAAAACTACTGATTGGCGGGCAAATTTATTTAGATTAGGAGTGTGTACAGGGTCCGGAGTAAAATTAATGTGTTCTGAATATGGCTTTTCACTCCAAAATTCCATTGCACTGTTACGCATTTGATCCGGAAAAATGTAGATTACATTTGGTAGTTTCTTATCTGTCCTCTTTGTAGCAAGTATGTTGTTTGACGAAACAGCAAAACCCATTCCTGTCAAAATTAGTAACTGCAAATTTCTTGTCATGATATTATATAATATGATAATAGATAATAAATGAGAACAATAATCAAATAATTAACACTTACCTGGTTAGATTGAAAAATTATTTGTTCAAAAATAAATAAAAAAAATGAAACTATTACTCGATAATTTTATTTTAACTGAGTTTGTCGAAGGGAATGATTTCATAGAGACGTCGAACCTGATAGTGTATTGCTTCTGTCTGAGTTATCCTTCTGTGATTAATAGCTGATGCAAAACAGATTTTTGTTTAAATAACTGATGATCCTTAATTATGCTCGATATATATACAAAATAGAGTTTTCCAAAATTGAGTATAGCAAAAAAAAGCAGTCAGATGCTAATCTAACTGCTTTATAATCATTATTATTTTTTTGTGATCTCGTTGAGATTCGAACTCAAGACCCACAGCTTAGAAGGCTGTTGCTCTATCCAGCTGAGCTACGAGACCATTTACAAAAGTGGTGCAAAAGTAAGCCAATTTTCCCGACTTTGCAATACTTTTCCTTAAAATATAGTCTAAAACATCTCTAATTGCCAAAAAATGAGTAATATTGCAGTCGGAAATCTTTTTGACACCCTAAAGGTGTTTTTTTTCGGTTTTTATTTCCGAAAACCTACTTTTTTAATCAGATTTTAAGCATTTTATCCTTTTGTCTGAAATCAACGAAAGGATTTTTCATTAAATACAACTATTTTGTGTTGAAATCCATTCGGAATTTTAATACGCTATTTAATTTTTTTAAGGATGAAAGTTATCAAATTCGGAGGAACTTCAGTCGGTACGGTCGAAGGTATTTTGAGCTTAAAGAATATAGTAGAATCACAGCAAGAGGCTGTGATAGTGGTCGTTTCAGCTTTGTCGGGCATTACCGATAAGCTTTACGCTACCTCCAAAATGGCTTCAGAAGGCAATCCTGCCTATCTGTCGGAATTCGAGCAAATGGTATCGCGTCATTTAGAATTGATTGAGAAAGTCATTTCACCCGAGGAAAAAAAGCAAACCATCAGACTGGTTCAGGAAAACTTCACCGATCTGGCCAATATATTTCGCGGCATATTTCTGATTAAGGATATTTCCATCCGCATCACCGATACCATTGTGAGCTACGGTGAGGTTATTTCATCCATTATTGTGAGCCATCTGATACAGGATGCAGTGCACTTTGATGCCCGTAATTTTATCAAAACAAACAATCAGTTCGACAAACACATCGTCGATTTTCCCACTACCAATAAACTTATACTGGAAACGTTTACCGATGCCCCCCGGGTTTGTGTATGCGGCGGATTTATTTCCACCGATGCCAAAACCGGTTATATTACTAATTTGGGGCGTGGTGGCTCCGATTATACAGCAGCCATCCTTGCATCGGCACTCAATGCCACAAAACTCGAAATCTGGACGGATGTGGACGGATTTATGACTGCCGATCCAAAAATCATCAGCAACACATATACTATTGAAAGACTGAGCTTTAGCGAAGCAACAGAACTCTGTAATTTTGGTGCCAAGGTGATTTATCCACCCACCATTTTTCCGGTCTATCACAAAAACATTCCGGTTGAAATCAAAAACACTTTCAATCCCGAAGCTACCGGAACATATATTTCGAGCGACAAAGACACACGACAGAAAAGTCAGCAAAAAGCCATTAAAGGAATTTCCTCCATCAACGACACATCACTCATCACCATTCAGGGACTGGGGATGGTGGGCGTTATCGGGGTCAATTACCGCATTTTCCGTGTGTTGGCCAAAAACGGTATCAGCGTGTTCCTGGTATCGCAGGCATCGTCCGAAAACACCACCTCCATCGGGGTGCGAAATGCCGATAGTGAATTGGCAGTAGAAGTACTTCGCAAAGAATTTGCGCAGGAAATCATTCAGGGAGAAATCAATCAGATATTCTCCGAAGACGATCTGGTGACCATTGCCATTGTCGGTGATAATATGAAGCGTACTCAGGGCATTGCAGGTAAACTTTTCGGTACACTCGGTAAAAATGGTATCAATGTGATAGCCTGCGCTCAGGGAGCTTCTGAAACAAATATTTCGTTTGTGACTGACAGAGCTGTTTTGCGTAAAGCGTTAAATGTTATCCACGATTCATTCTTTCTTTCAGAATATCAGGTTCTCAATTTGTTTATTATCGGTGTGGGTACGGTGGGCAGCAGCCTGTTGAGCCAGATTAAGAAACAACAAAAAAATCTGATGGTTTATAATGGCCTGAAAATTAATGTTGTGGGCATTGCTTCGGAAAAGAAAATGATTTTTTCACGCAGTGGAGTTCCGCTGGAAAATTGTGTGGAAAGGTTGAAAAAAGAAGGTCAGCACGCTGATACACAGTTGATATGCGACGAAATATTGAAAATGAACATCTTTAATTCGGTTTTTGTGGATTGTACAGCCAGTGCCGAAGTGGCAAATATCTATCAGAAATTACTGGAAAATAATATTTCGGTGGTTACTGCCAATAAAATTGCTGCATCGTCGGAATACGAAAAATATGTGCTGTTGAAAGAAACATCGCGTCAGCGGGGTGTCAAATTTCTCTTCGAAACCAATGTAGGAGCCGGATTACCAATCATCAACACGATCAACAACCTGACCAACAGCGGCGATACAATCCTCAAAATTGAAGCCGTACTTTCAGGAACACTGAACTTTATATTCAATACACTGAGTTGCGAAATTCCACTGAGTAAAGCCATCCGCATGGCCAAAGATGCCCGCTACTCCGAACCCGATCCGCGCATTGACCTGAGCGGCAAGGATGTTATCCGTAAACTGGTGATACTGGCACGTGAAGCCGGCTACAAAATCAATCAGGAGGACGTGCAGAAAAACCTCTTTATCCCCGACCGTTATTTTCAGGGTAATCAGGATGATTTCTGGAAATTGATACCCGAACTGGATGCCGATTTTGAAGAAAAACGAAAAGAACTTGATAAAAAAGGATTGCGTTGGCGATTTGTAGCTACGCTGGATAAAGGAAAATGCAGCGTAGGGCTGCATGCAGTAGATAGTTTGCACCCATTCTACGATCTTCAGGGAAGCAACAACATTATACTGATATCTACCGAGCGATACAACGAATTTCCGATGATTATCAAAGGCTACGGTGCCGGGGCAAGTGTAACTGCTGCCGGAGTTTTTGCCGACATTATCAGTATAGCAAATATCAGATAATGAAGACATTAAATCATTTATTTCCGGTAATAATTATTTTCTGTATTGGATTAAGTTCCTGTACCAAACCTTCGCCTCAGCTCCCATCCAATAAAACTGCCAATGGGAATACTGCCATCCAATCGATGCTTGAAATGAATAAAGTGCTGGCTTTGAAGGAAGACAGTACCATTCAGGCAATGGTTGACGAACAAGCCATTCCCTACATAAAATCAAAATCAGGCATTTGGTATAGTGTAATTCACGCCACCAATTCCGATTCGTTGATAAACGACTCCATTGTCACCTTCAGCTATAAAATGTACGACCTGAACGGAGCAGAAATGCTAAGTGAAAAGAAAACCGTCCGGTTTGGAAAAAAAGAAATTCCTACCGGGCTGGAAGATGGTCTTAGACTTATGCGAAAAGGTGAAACTATACGGTTAATTGTGCCCTGGTATCTGGCCTACGGAATGAAAGGAGAGGATAATATTCCACCATACACTTCGCTTATGTATTTGATTGTGAGCGAAATTACCAGCCCACAGGCCCATTGAAGGAGGAGTTGCAGAGTTTTAAGTGAAGTAAACCCCTGCTTTTCTACGGAGTTAATATTTTCAAATAAAGGTCCGATATCCACTTGATAGCAGGTAACCGGCATCATATAAATGCCAGCTATATAGTTACATGTGAATTAAAAATTGCTTGTTACTAAAATTTAACTTTTGTATATCACTATAAAATCGGATATTTGCATTACATATTCTCTATTAAAAATAAGCCAGACTTCCCACAAAAAATGAAAAGATTTCCCTCAATATTTCTGATCACATTATCACTGCTGATTTCGATTTCCTGCTCAAATAAAAAGACGTATTCCGAGTTGCTTGATGAACAGGATGCCACCATACAGGCATACATTCAACGCAACAGCTTTAACGTTATAAAAATAACCACCGATACGCTCCCTGCTAATGCGCTGAAAGGTGAAAAAGACTATTACCTTATGCCTTCGGGATTGTATTTTCATATAGTAACTGAAGGCGACAAATCGGTTAAAGTAGCCAGTCGTACGAAAGTAGCCCTCCGCTACAGACCGTATACGCTCACCAGTCCGGCCGACACGTTAGCTAATAACTGGAATACAATAGCCAGCACCGAC
>RRZU010420874.1_pt1 | contig 16552 bp, 14 predicted proteins | sample 2165561 | NCBI WGS metagenome assembly RRZU01 (sample SAMN10456909, study PRJNA506462) | wastewater metagenome | isolation source: wastewater sludge | place: USA: Moscow, Idaho
CCAGTCTTCCGGGGTGTCGATGTCTTGCACGCGGTGGCGCGGCAACACCACTGCTTGGGCGCGGCTATTGAAAATGGGCTTTTCGGCCAACCAAGCGGCGGCGGTGCCCCAGTAAAACTGGCCGGCATCGTGCCAAGCTTCTTCCAAGTCTTGCGAGCGCACGGCGAAGTTTTCGGGCTGAAACATGCTCAGTGCACCGTCGGCCTGTTGGCGCAGCGCGCGCTGAATCGGAAAGGCAAAGCTGGTTACGCTAAAGGCATAATCGTAGGCACCACTGCGCAGCACATCCAAGCCGCGGCGGATGTCGGCGGCGCGCACAAACGGCGCGGTGGCATACAGGCAGCAAGCCGCTTCGGCGGTGGTGTTGTGGGCGGCAAGCCACTGTAAGGCGTGTTTGATGACCGCAGTGGTGCCGGTGTGGTCGTCGGCCAGTGCGGCCGGGCGCATAAACGGCACTTCGGCGCCGTAAGCGCGGGCAAGGGCGGCGATTTCGTCGTCGTCGGTGGAAACCACTACGCGATCAAAACAGTGGCTGGCCAAGGCTGCCTGAACAGAATAAGCCAGCATGGGCTGGCCGCAAAAAGGCTTGATGTTTTTGCGCGCAATGCGCTTGCTGCCGCCGCGGGCGGGAATAATGCACACCGCACTCATGCCAAGACCCGGCGCAAGCTGTCGCACACTTGCTCAAAATCGACATCGCTCAGCTGAGGATACATGGGCAGGCTAAGTGCTGCCTGATAATAACGTTCGGCTTCGGCAAAGTCGCCGAGTTTAAAGCCGAAGCGCTGGCGGTAATACGGCTGGGTGTGTACGGGAATGTAATGCACGTTGACACCGATGCCGTCTTGGCGCAAGGCATCAAACACCGCACGGCGGCGGCTGGCATCGTGCAGGCGCACCACATAAAGGTGGTAGGCCGAATAGGCGTCGGGGTGTTGTTGGGGCAGGGTGAGCGGCAGCGCCGCCAGTGCTTGGTGGTAGCGGCGGGCAAGAACATGGCGCTGTTCGATGTATTCGTCTAGCCGTGTTAGCTGGCTTAAGCCCAAGGCTGCCTGAAGCTCGGTCATGCGGTAGTTGAAGCCCAAATCAATTTGTTGGTAATACCAAGCACCGTCGGCCGGCTGTGTCATCTGTGCCGGGTTGCGGGTGATGCCGTGGCTGCGCAACAAGGCCATTTTCTCGGCCAAGTGTGCTTGCTGGGTAAGCGCCATGCCGCCTTCGGCACTGGTGATGATTTTCACCGGATGAAAGCTGAATACGGTGATGTCGCTATAGCGGCAACTGCCCACCGGCTGCTGTTGGTGGCGCGCCCCAATGGCGTGGGAAGCATCTTCGATAATGGCAAAGCCGTATTCCTGCGCCAAGGCATGAATGGCGGCCATATCGCAAGGCTGGCCACACAGGTGTACCGGCACCACCACTTTGGGTAGGCGTTGTTGCTGTTTGGCCAGTGCCAGTTTGGCGCGCAAGGCGGCCACCGACATATTGAGCGTGTAGGGGTCGATATCGACAAAATCCACTTGGGCGCCGCAATAGAGGGCACAATTGGCCGAAGCGGTGAAGGTAATCGGGCTGGTCCACAACCAGTCACCAGGTCCCAGCCCCAGCGCCAAACAGGCCAAGTGCAGCGCCGAAGTGGCGCTGTTCACGGCCACAGCATATTTGGCGCCGCAATAGGCCGCCACCGCCTGTTCAAAAGCCGGTACTTGCGGCCCTTGGGTGAGGAAGTCGGATTGCAATACCGCCACCACGGCATCAATGTCTGGTTGGCGGATGTCTTGGCGTCCGTAGGGAATCATGCTAGATGCGTCCGATTTTGTGTTGGTTGGCGTGCAGCCATTGGCGCAAGGTATCCTGGCTCATCCACTCCGGATTGTTGTCGCTGGCGTAGACAAAATTTTCCGCCACTTTGCGCCCGTCCTTAATGCGTTCAGGGCTGTTGTGCCAGTTGTTGATGGCGGGCAGGATTTTGAAATGTTCGGCGTATTCGTAGGTGTAGTGGGCGTCTTCGGCGCCAATCATCTGCTCGTGCAGTTTTTCGCCCGGACGGATGCCCACCATTTCCAGCTGTGCGGTGGGGGCAATGGCGTGCGCCAATTCGGTGACTTTCATCGACGGGATTTTTTTAACGTAAATTTCGCCGCCCACCATGTCTTCAAAGGCATGCCATACCAGCTCCACGCCTTGTTCCAGTGAAATCATAAAGCGGGTCATGCGCTCATCGGTAACCGGCAGCGTGCCTTGGTCTTTTAAAGACAAGAAAAACGGAATCACCGAGCCGCGCGAACCCATCACATTGCCGTAGCGCACCACCGCAAAACGGGTGCCGTGCTCGCCGGAATAGGCATTGGCGGCCACAAACAGCTTATCGGAAGCCAATTTGGTGGCGCCGTAGAGGTTTACCGGGCTGCTGGCTTTATCGGTGGACAAGGCCACCACACGCTTAACCCCTTTATCGATACAGGCGTCAATCAAATTCATGGCGCCATTGATGTTGGTTTTCACGCATTCAAACGGGTTGTATTCGGCGGTGGGCACAATTTTGGTGGCAGCGGCATGCACCACGTAATCCACGCCGTCCAGAGCGCGGTAGAGGCGGTCTTTATCGCGCACATCGCCGATAAAAAAGCGGATGCGCGGCTCATTAGGATAGAGCTTGGCCATTTCCCATTGCTTCATTTCGTCGCGCGACAACACAATGATTTTTTTGGGTTGATATTTGGCCAGGGTCATCGGCAAGAAGGTATGGCCGAAAGAGCCGGTGCCGCCGGTAATGAGGATGGTTTGATTGTGAAGCATGGGAGTCCTGAACAGAAAAAGCCTGCAACGGCCAAAACAGGGTGTATTGTACGCCGAAGTATATAAAAAGCACAAAAAAGCCGATTCAAACGCGGCTGTGGCGCATACCGCAGCGGCGTTTGAATCGGTTGGTTTTATTTAAGGTTGCTGTGCCAGCAGGCGTTGGATGGTTTGCGCCAGCGGGGTGGGCGCGGCCGCCGCCGGTAGGCGCTTTAATAGGGCGTGGCTGTTGAGCACAGTGTAGGCGGGGCGCAGTGCTTGGGTGGGCAAGTCGGCAGTGCGGATGGCATTAACCGCTACTTGGCGGTAATGCAGGTTTTGTTCGCCTGCCACGGCAAAAATCTGCCGTGCAAATTCGCACCAGCTCAAAGCGTGGCCGCTGCTGTAGTGGTAGAGGCCGCGGGAGATGTCGGCATGTTGCAATATTGCAATGATGATTTGCGCCAAATCACCGGCATAAGTGGGGCAGCCGGTTTGGTCGGCCACCATGTCGATTTGGTTTTTTTCCTGCCCCAGTTTGAGCATGGACTTCACAAAATTATGGCCGTATTCGCTGTAAACCCACGAGGTGCGCAGCACTAGGGTGTCGGTGTGTTCGGCCAGCGCCAAGAGTTCGCCCGCCAGCTTGGATTGGCCGTAAACATTGAGCGGATTGGGCGGACAGTCTTCGGCGATGGGGCTGTTGTGGCTGCCGTCGAATACATAATCGGTGGAAAGATGGATAAAACGCGCACCGGCGGCCTTGGCGGCGCGCGCCAGATTCAAGGTGCCGCTGGCATTTACCGCAAAGGCTTTGGCGGCGTTGCTTTCGGCTTTGTCTACTTGGGTGTAGGCGGCGGTGTTGATAACGGCATCGGGCTCGAAGGTTTTCACCATATTGAGCACATTGCCCGCATCGGTGATGTCCAGCGTTTTGGAGTCGGTGGCAATCAGCTCCCAGTCTTCAGGCAGCCTGTCTTTAAAACATTGGCCGACTTGGCCTTTGGATCCGGTGAGTAGAATTCGCATGGGTTGGCCTTATGAATGATGTTGCGCTACAGCATTGGGGCATCATAGCGTTTTTGCCTTGGGTAGTCTAGGGTCTGTTTAACCGCGTGTGAGCACCCATTTGATGTCATTGCCCAATGGGCTGATGCTGTGGCTGTGCCAGCCCGCTTGGTTTAAGGCTTGCGGGTTTTCAGGCAGCCTAAAGGCGCTTTGGCCAGTGTGGCCGAGTATTTTCGGGGCTTGGTAGAGCACGATTTCGTCTACCCAATCTTGCTCTAAGAAGGCGCTGTTTAAAGTGCCGCCCGCTTCCACCAAGATTTCGCCATAGCCTTGTTGCGCCAATAAGGGCAATAAGGCGGGCAGATGGATGCGGCCGTTTTCATCGGCAGGCGTGCTTAAGCGCGATACATGCGGCGGCAATGCGGTGTGCTTGGGTGTGGTGTTGCTCGCGTGTACCAGCACGGTGGCGCTGCCGCTGTCTTGGATGATGCGGCTGCCTAGCGGGGTGCGGGCGTGGCTGTCTAACACAATGCGTGCCGGTTGGCGCAGTGCCGCAAAGGCACGCACATTGAGCTGCGGATCATCGGCCAAAATGGTGCCGATGCCGGTGAGCACGGCGCAGCTTTCGGCGCGCAAAATTTGCACATCGTGGCGGGCTTCGGCGCCGGTAATCCATTGGCTGCGGCCATCGCTCAGAGCCGTTTTGCCGTCAAGGCTGGCGGCCACTTTCAGGCGCACAAACGGACGGCCACGCTCGATGCGCGACAAAAAACCACGGTTTAAGGCGCGTGCTGCGGTTTCCAGCAAGCCGGATTGCACTTCGATACCGGCGGCACGCAGCATGGCAAAGCCTTGGCCGCCCACCAATGGATTGGGGTCTTGCATGGCGGCCACTACGCGGCAGATACCGGCATTAATCAAGGCTTGGGCGCAGGGGCCGGTGCGGCCGGTGTGGCTGCACGGCTCCAGTGTGACATAAGCGGTGGCGCCGTGGGCGTGGGCACCGGCTTGGCGCAAGGCATGCACTTCGGCGTGCGGCTCACCGGCGCGCAGGTGAAAGCCTTGGCCCACGATTTGGCCGCCGTGGGCAATCACGCAGCCCACGCGCGGGTTGGGGCTGGTAGAAAACCGCCCTTGCCAAGCGAGGTCAAGGGCGGTTTGCATCAGCCGGGTGTCGGTGGCGCTAAAGGTTGTCATCAATTGCAGTCTTAAAATTAAGGCTTGAGGCTGATGTTTTTTAAGGCATCGGCCAATTGCTGTTGGCTGGCGCTGTCGCTGCTGGCGCAGGCAATGTATAAGCCGCCGGTTTCGTAGATGGCCACGCAGTTTTCGTTTAGCGTGCTGCCGTCTTGCTCATGCGCAAAGCGGTAGTTCATGCGGTTTTCGGTGGCCGCGCCGGTGTCTACATCTTGCAGATTACTGTCGGCTTTCAGCGCTTGCGCCAATTGCTTAAAGTAAACATCGGCACTGCTTTTGGGTGCGCCCAAATTGCTTACGGATAGGGTAATGCCGCTGTTGTCATCGCGTTGCAACAACACCAAGCCGGATTGGGCTTCGGTACCCAGCCATTGGGCGGCATTGGCCAGTTGGTCGGTAAATTGGCTGTTGGCGGTGGTGATGCTGATTTTGCCATCGCTGCTGGTCAGGGTTTGTTCGGCGACAGCGGGCTGGGCGGCGGTGCTGGCGGCGGCGGCTTCGCTGGCGCTTAAGGATACGGAAGTGTCGTTTTTATCGGAGCAGGCGGCCAAGGCCAGCAGTGCGGTAAGAGCCAAGGCGGGCAGCGCGGGTTTGAACATGGGAAGATCCGTTCTCACAAAAAATTCAGATTGCGCCAGTATAGCAATTTTGCCGTTGGCTGCCCACGCGCGCGGCGGCGGCAATGCCTTTTCAGGCAGCCTTAAAGTGGGCTTGGCTAAGCGGCTGCAGATTATTTTTTATTTAAAGAAGCAATGAGTTGGGTGAACTCGGAAACATCGTGAAAACTTTTGTAAACCGAAGCAAAGCGCACATAAGCCACTTCGTCGAGCAGAGCCAATTCATCCAGCATCATTTCGCCGATGGCCTGGCTGGAAATTTCCTTCACGCCCAAATGGTATAGGCGGCTTTCGATGGCGGCGATGGTGTCTTCCACCGTTTCGCTGTCGATGGGACGCTTGTGCAGCGCGCGGTTGAGGCTGGTGTGCAGTTTGGCTGGATCGAACAGCACTTTTTCACCGGTGCGCTTAATGATTAGCGGCATGCGCATTTCCACACTTTCCATGGTGCTGAAACGCTTGTCGCAGGCCATGCAGCGACGGCGACGGCGGATGCAGTTGTGCTCTTCGCTTAAACGCGTGTCGATAACTTGGGTATTGGCGTGCTGGCAAAACGGGCATTTCATAATGGCGTGGCCACGGGCAAGCGGCAGCGGAAAAAGGCATATTGTTGCGCTGATTTAAAATGCTGGCAAGCTTATCCCGCCAAATGCAGCGCAAGTGTGCGGATAATATGTGGACAAAGCACTTAATTATTTGCGCGGGCATGGGAAATTAGGGCTGCTTAAAAAATAGGCATTGCGGCGGCCTTATCCGCGACCATGGTGCAGTGCCATGCGGATAAACTGGGGATAAGCCGCTTAAGCCGTTATTGCGGTAGTGAAAACGGCTATTGCCTAAAAAACAGGCAAAAAGAGGGTGTCACGATATTCATCGGCCGGGTGGCAACCGCTATTTTGCGCATGGACGTTTTCCCCGCTTTGCACAGGCAAACGCGGGTATAAGCTGGGGATAAATCGGCCAGCCGTTTGTTGCCACAGCGCTTTTTCAGGCTGCCTGAAAAATGGGCATTGTATTTGCCGCAAAGCAGCATAAAAAGCCGATAAACCCATTCCAAAAAATAACCTAACTGCGTTGGCTCGCCTTGCCGTATATCTATACTGTCTGCGGCTCGCCGCCTTGTTATCTTATTTTTTGAAATGGGTATAAACAGCCAAAGCGGAAGCGCTATAATGGCGTGATTTTTTGCTGCGTTGGCCTGCCGTGGCTGATGCCATTTTTATTTCGCGATTATTGGAGCGTAAAACATGTTTGCCTTTGCCCACAACCACAGCGCCTTGCGCCAAGCCATCACCGCCGCCTACCGCCGCGATGAGGCCGAGGCGGTGGCCGATTTGTTGCAACAAGCGCAGATGACGGTGTTGGAAAAAGAAGAAGCCGAAAAGCTGGCGCGCCGCTTGGTGAGCCAGGTGCGGCAAAACCGCAGCAAATCGTCGGGCGTTGATGCGTTGATGCACGAGTTTTCCCTCTCCAGCGAAGAAGGCGTGGCGCTGATGTGTTTGGCCGAGGCCTTGTTGCGTATTCCCGATAAGGCCACCCGCAATAAGCTGATTCAAGACAAACTCTCCGGCGGCAATTGGAAAAAACACCTCAACCACAGCCCGTCGTTGTTTGTAAACGCCGCCGCTTGGGGCTTGCTGGTTACCGGCAAACTCACCAGCGCCACCGATGAGCAAAACTTGGGTGCTGCGCTCACGCGCATGTTGGGCAAGGGCGGCGAGCCCTTGATTCGCAAAGGGGTGGACTACGCCATGCGCTTGCTCGGCAAGCAATTTGTAACCGGCCAAACCATTGAAGAAGCGCTGGCCAATGGCCGCGAGCGCGAAGGCATGGGCTATCGCTTTTCATTCGATATGCTTGGTGAAGCGGCGATGACCCAAGCCGATGCCGAGCGCTATTATCAAGATTATGTCAACGCCATCCACGCCATCGGCAAACAAAGTGCCGGGCGCGGCGTGTACGACGGCAACGGCATTTCGGTGAAATTGTCGGCCATTCACCCGCGCTATAGTCGCGCCCAGCATGAGCGGGTGATGGCCGAGCTGCTGCCGCGCTTAACAGCGCTGTTTATGCTGGCCAAACAATACAACATCGGTTTAAACATCGATGCCGAAGAAGCCAACCGCTTGGAATTGTCGCTCGATTTAATGGCAGCCTTGGTGGCCGATGCCGATTTGCAGGGCTTTAACGGCATCGGTTTTGTGGTGCAGGGCTACCAAAAACGCTGCCCGTTTGTGATTGATTATCTGGTCGACCTGGCGCGCCGCCACGGCCAAAAGCTGATGATTCGCTTGGTAAAAGGCGCTTATTGGGACAGCGAAGTGAAATGGGCGCAGGTAGACGGCATGGACGGCTACCCGGTGTACACCCGCAAGGCGCACACCGATGTGTCTTATCTGGCTTGCGCGCGCAAATTGTTGGCCGCGCCGGATGCGGTGTTCCCACAATTTGCCACCCACAACGCCTATACCTTGGCGGCGATTTACCAAATGGGACAAGACAAGGATTTTGAATTCCAATGCCTGCACGGCATGGGCGAAACCCTCTACGATCAAGTGGTGGGGGCAAAAAATCTGGGCCGCCGGGTGCGCATTTACGCACCGGTGGGCACCCATGAAACCTTGCTGGCCTATTTGGTGCGCCGCCTGCTCGAAAACGGCGCCAACTCCTCGTTTGTTAACCAGATTGTCGACGAAAATGTGAGCATTGAAGACTTAATCGAATGCCCGCTGGATGTAGCGGCAGGCTATGGCGGGCGGATGCACGCCGCCTTGCCGCTGCCGCGCCAGCTTTACGGCAAAGAGCGGCTCAATTCGCAAGGCGTGGATTTAAGCAATGAGCAGGTGTTGCAGCAATTGCAGCAAAGCATGAATGCCGCGGCCACACAGCCGTTTCAGGCAGCCTCTTTATTGGCGGTGGCCGATGTGGCTGCCGCCGCACAAACGGTGAACAACCCGGCCAACCATGCCGATAAGGTTGGCACCGTGGCGTTTAGCCAGCCCGAGGTGGTGGCTGAGGTGGTGGCTGCCGCAGCGGCGGCACAGGGCGAATGGGCGGCGGTGCCGGTGGCCGAGCGTGCCGCCTGTTTACGCCGTTTTGCCGATTTAATGGAGGCGCAACAGCCGGTATTGATGATGCTGGCGCTGCGCGAAGCGGGCAAAACCCTGGCCAATGCCAGTGCCGAAATCCGCGAAGCGGTGGATTTTTGCCGCTACTACGCCCAAGAAGCCGAGCAAACCTTGGCTGCCGATGCGCAGCCGCTGGGCACGGTGGTGACCATCAGCCCGTGGAATTTCCCCTTGGCGATTTTTGTCGGCCAAACCGTGGCGGCTTTGGTGGCGGGCAACACCGTGATTGCCAAACCGGCCGAGCAAACCAGCCTGATTGCGCATTACGCCATCGGCCTGCTGCATCAAGCCGGCGTGCCGCGTGCGGCGCTGCAATTGATTTTGGGCGCGGGCGATGTGGGCGCGGCGCTCACGCAAGACGAACGCATCAACGGCGTGATTTTTACCGGCTCCACCGAAGTGGCGCGTTTAATCAGCCGCAGCCTGGGGCAGCGCCACGATAATCCGGTGCTGATTGCCGAAACCGGCGGCCAAAACGCCATGATTGTCGACAGCACCGCCTTGGCCGAGCAAGTGTGTGTCGACGTACTCAATTCCGCTTTCGACTCTGCCGGTCAGCGCTGCTCGGCCTTGCGTGTGCTGTGTTTGCAAGACGATATTGCCGAACATATGCTGAGCATGATTAAAGGCGCAATGGACGAATTGCGCGTGGGCGACCCGCGCCTGCTCGCCACCGATATCGGCCCCGTGATTGATGCCGAAGCGCAGCAAAACCTATTGGCACACATCGAACGCGTGCAAAGCGGCGCGCGCAGCGTGCACCAAATCAGGCTGCCTGAAAACGCCGCAGCTGCCACTTTTGTGGCACCGGTGCTGCTGGAATTGAATAATTTAAGCGAGCTGAAACGCGAAGTATTCGGCCCCGTGCTGCATGTGGTGCGCTATGCCGCCGCCGATTTGGATAAGGTAATCGACCAAATCAACAGCAAAGGCTATGCGCTCACCCACGGCATCCACAGCCGCATCGACAGCACTGTGGCGCACATCAGCAGCCGCATTCAAGCAGGCAATGTGTATGTCAACCGCAATATTGTCGGCGCGGTGGTGGGCGTGCAGCCCTTTGGCGGTCACGGCCTCTCCGGCACCGGACCCAAAGCGGGCGGCCCTTTCTATTTGCAGCGGCTGGTGCAATGTCACCACTGGCGCATACCCGTGCTCAGCCGCACCGGCCATGCCGACGAAGCCGCACTGGCGCGCTTGGGCAAGGTTATCGACCAAATGGGCTTTGAGCACAATACACGCGTGGCGCTGGCCGAAGTGGCCGGACGCAGCAAAGTGCACACCTTGCGCGGTGCCGAATTGGTGCTCGACGGCCCCACCGGCGAGCGCAACACCTTAAGCTGGCACGCACCCAAAAAAGTGTGGCTCTACGGCGGCGACTTGCAAGCCGCCGTGGCCGCACTGATTGAGTTGGCCGCCAACGGCATTCACGCCTACATCCGCCCCGACCACCCGCTGGCCTTATGGCGCGAACACCTCACGCCATGGCTGTCGGCCAGCCCGCATCCGCTGCACGAAGGCATCAGCCATGTGTTGCAACTGGATCCGCTGCCGCCACACCTGAAAGCCGAGCTGGCCGACAGCCAAGGCCCGATTGTGCATTTATGCAATGCCGCCGAAGGCGTGGACATCTTGCGCCTGTTTAACGAAATCAGCCTCAGCGTTAATACCACCGCCGCCGGCGGCAATGCCAGCTTAATGGCGATGTCGGAGCTGTAAGCGTTGCTGGTATTACAGGCTGCCTGAAAGTTTCAGGCAGCCTGTGTTTTTATTGACACAATCAGTGGGGTTTTATGCTTTATTTAATAATCAGTATTGTATGCAGTGTGGCGGTGTCGGTATTGCTGAAGGTGGCGCGTGGCCGCGGCATAGTGATTGAGCAGGCGATTGCGGTGAATTATGTGGTGGCGGCGCTGTGTTGCGGGTATTTTTTGCGCCCCGATTTGGGGCAGTGGCAAAATCTCTTATCGGGCTGGCCGCTGTTTTTGGCCTTGGGGATGTTGCTGCCCAGTGTGTTTGTGATTATGGCGCGTTCGGTGGCGGTGGCCGGGATTGTGAAATCGGATGCGGCGCAGCGTTTGTCGCTGTTTTTGCCGATTGCGGCGGCGTTTTTGCTGTTTGGCGAAACCTTAAGCGTGAATAAAGCGGTGGGTATTGCCTTGGCATTTATGGCCTTGCTGGCGCTGCTGTATAAAGACGGCGGCGGCAAAGGCGGCAATAACAGCGCCGGTGCTGCCGCCTTATTGCTGGGCGTGTGGGCGGGCTACGGCGTGATTGATATTTTATTCAAACAGCTATCCAAAAGCGGGCAGGCATTTTCGGCCACGCTGTTGCTGGCGTTTGTGCTGGCCGGGGTGGGCATGTTTGGCTGGCTGTGGTGGCGCAAAACCCGCTTTAACGCCGCCAGTATTTTGGGCGGGCTGCTGCTGGGCTGCCTGAATTTCGCCAATATCCTGTTTTACATCCGCGCCCACCAAGCCTACGGCAGCAATCCCACGCTGGTGTTTGCGGGCATGAATCTGGGGGTGATTACACTGGGCACTTTGGTGGGCGCGCTGGTGTTTAAAGAAAAAATCCACAGCGTTAACGCCGCCGGCATTGCGCTGGCGCTGATGGCAATTGGCTGCTTGTTTTATTTGGATACCTTGCGGGGGATATTGGGGGTGTAGCTTGGTAATATAAGTTACGCACTTGTTTATCAAAGGCTGCCTGAAATGTAAGGCTGTCATTGCCGAGCCTGATTCGGCAATCCATTTTTTCAGGCAGCCTTGCCCACCACCGCCAGCGCATTGCGGGTGGTGTGCTGTGCTACGGTTTGCCAATCGCTTTGGCGCAGGGCGGCCACGATTGCAGCGATGCGGCGGGTGTTGCACGGTTGGTTGGGCTGGTCGGGCGTGGGTGGCATAAAGGGGGCGTCGGTTTCCAGCACCATATCGCCCCAAGCCAAATGGGTGGCTAAGCGGCGGATTTTTTGGGAATTATCTTTAAGCAATACCGAGCCGATGCCGATTTTAAACCCCAGCTTCAGCCAGGCTTGTGCGCTTTCCAGGCTGCCTGAAAAGGCGTGGGCAAAGCCGCCTTGCGTAAAGCCGCAGCGGCGGATACCGGCCAAGCAGGCGGCATCGGCTTTGAGGTTGTGCAGCACAATCGGGCGTTGCAGGCTTTGTGCCAATTGTAGCTGTGCCTCGAAGCAGGCGCTTTGGGCGGCGGCGTTGTGGCGGCGGCTTGGGTGGAAATCCAAGCCGATTTCGCCCACCAAGGCTTGAGGGTGTGCGTGCAGATATTGTGCCAGCTTATCCAAGGCATCGGCGGGTTGATTATCGACAAACCATGGGTGAATACCCAGCGCAATATCAATCTGCGCGCTGCTGAGTTTAGCCACGGCAGCCCAGTCTTCGGCGCCGGTGGCTGGTGCTAAAAAACGGCGCACCTCTTGCGCGGCAGCTTCGGCCAGCACTTCAGGCAGCCTAGTGTGCAAGGCGGGGTGGCTTAGGTGGCAGTGGGTGTCGAATAACATGCAGGGTTGTCGGTAAGGTGGCTGATGTGATACCCATTCTACAAAATAACCTAACTGCGTTGGCTCGCCTTAGCGCACAGCGAACGATTTTGTAAGGCACTAAAGCGCCAACAAACTCTGTTCCGTACTAGGTGTACTGTCTGCGGCTCAGCTCAAAGAGAACGATTTACTAGGGTGCTGAAGCACCGAGTAAATCTGTTCCGCCTTGTTATCTTATTTTTTCGAATGGGTATGATTTGCGTTCCGCATAAAAATACAGGCCGGAAAACCGGCCTGTGTCTGGGTGCGCTTATGCGTTGTTGTCGGCAGCGGTATCGCTGTCGGGTGTGGGGGCAACGGGTTCGGCAGCCGCGGTTTCTGCGGCAGCGGCTTTGGGCGCAGGCGCTTGCACCAGCGGGTGCTGTTGCGCCACGGCTTGTTCTTCGGGGCTGACTTCGCCTTTAAAGCGGTTGTTCAGGTCGAAGCGTTTACCGCCGCGAGCCAGTGCTTTCAGGTAGCGGGGGCGGCGGCAGTGGTTGGCCAGCACGCGGGCAATCAGGGTGGGGTCGAATTGGGGCAAGGCGGCCACCAAGTCTTGGTCTATGCCCAGTGCCAATGGCTTAAAGCGTTTGAACACATCGTATTTGTGATAGATGTGCTCGGCAATCATATCGGTTTGCTTTTTTTTGCTCATGGTTTGCACGGCAGATTTCAGGGCCGCGCCCAAAGCGGTTTCTTGAGTCATTTTTCTGATGTTCCTTGATGGTCGGACGGCGTATCGGCTAAGCACCCGCATGGATATAGTGAATTAAATTTAAACTAATACTGCGTTGGCTCGCCTTAGCTCGAAGAGAACGATTTTGTACGGTGCTAAAGCACCAACAAACTCTGTTCCGTACTGCTTGTACTGTCTGCGGCTTGCCGCCTTGTCTTAATTTAAATTTTATCCACTATAAAATACAGCGCTCGGCGTCAAACGCTTTATTTTCGCATAACTTGACCGGAATTTGCGAGAAATTTACGCTGAAATGCTGGGGTGGCGGGCGATATCGGGGGTGTTTACGCGCACATCGGCATTTTGCGCCCGTTGGCGCAGGGCGTGATCCATCAGCACCAAGGCCAGCATGGCTTCGGCAATCGGGGCGGCACGCAAGCCCACGCAAGGGTCGTGGCGGCCATGGGTGGCAATGTTTACGGCGTTGCCGTGCACATCAATCGAGCGTCGGGGGGTGGCGATGCTGCTGGTGGGCTTGATGGCGATGTTAACGCGAATATCTTGGCCGCTGGAAATGCCGCCGAGCACGCCGCCGGCATGGTTGCTTAAGAAGCCGCTCGGGGTGAGCTCGTCGCCGTGTTCGCTGCCGCGCTGTGCCACGCAATCGAAACCGGCGCCGATTTCCACGCCTTTAACCGCGTTGATGCTCATCATGGCGTGGGCGATGTCGGCATCGAGGCGGTCGAACACCGGCTCGCCCAAGCCCACCGGCACATTGCGTGCCACGATGTGCAGCTTGGCACCCACGGAATCCAGTGATTTGCGCACGCTGTCCATATAGGCTTCCAGCGCGGCAATTTGGCTGTGGTTGGCGGCAAAGAACGGGTTGTGCGTGATGTGTTCTTCGCCTTCAAAGGCAATGATGTGCTCGCCCACTTCGGTAACATAAGCCACGAGCTCAGTGCCGAATTGCTGTTGCAGCCATTTTTTGGCCACGGCACCGGCGGCCACACGGGCGGCGGTTTCGCGTGCCGAGCTACGCCCGCCACCGCGATAATCGCGGGTGCCGTATTTGTGCCAATAGGTGTAGTGGGCATGGCCGGGGCGGAATTGGCTGGCGATGTTGCCGTAGTCTTTGCTGCGCTGGTCGGTATTGCGGATAAGCAGGGCGATGGGGGTGCCGGTGGTGTGGCCTTCAAATACGCCGGAGAGGATTTCCACTTCATCGGCTTCGCGCCGTTGGGTAACGTGGCGGCTGGTGCCGGGGCGGCGGCGGTCTAAATCGGCTTGGATATCGGCGGCGCTTAAAGCCAAGCCCGGCGGACAGCCGTCGATAATGCAGCCAAGTGCCGGGCCGTGGCTTTCGCCAAAGGTGGTTACGGTGAATATTTGCCCGAATGTATTGCCTGCCATAAACAAACCTGTGTGGAATTGGCTTTCAGGCTGCCTGAAAGCACTATAGTGAAATGCATAACAAAGTGCTACGGCGTTGGCTCGCCTTAGCGCAAAGCGAACGACTTTGTACGGCGCTAAAGCGCCAACAAACTCTGTTCCGTACGTGTGTACTGTCTGCGGCTCAGCTCAAAGAGAACGATTTATTAAGGTGCTGAAGCACCAAGTAAATCTGTTCCGCCTTGTATCACTTTATTCTTCATTCCACTATATGTGGGTGAAAGGCGCAAAGTTTAACATGAACGCGCGGTTCAGGCAGCCTGTTGTTTCAGGCAGGCTTAATGCTGCGGCCACGATTCGCTGCGCACGGCCTTGCCGTTTTGGTATTGGGTTTGCGTGGCCAGATTGCCGTTGTTGTAGTATACGCTGTGGCTGCCGTCGGCCGGGTAGGCGTAGAAGTCCATCAGCTGGCTTTGTTGCAGCAGCATGGGGTCGGTGCGTTTGCGGCGGCTGTCTTCGTAGAAGTCTTGCACCAAATAGAGTTTGCCGGGGCGTTTGGCCAGCAATTCGCGGTAGTAGCCGCCTTTGGCCGGGCTGCGTTGGGCTTTAAAGTTGGCATCAAAAAAGGTGATGATTTGTTCTTCGCTGATGTTTAGGCCGCTGTTGTTGACGTTTTGGCCCAAGGGGAAATGCAAGGAAGTGCCGATGCCGAAATGGCTGCCGCCGCCGCCAATGCCGATGGACATGCCCGAAGGCGTGCACGCGGCCAGCAACAGGGCGCAGGGCAGGGTGAGGAGGTGGGTGGATTTCATAATCAAATGGCCTTGATAAATGCGGCGAAGCCGGAGGCATTGAGTATAGCCCAAGGCATAGCCAAATGCACTTTCAGGCAGCCTTATTATTAACTGAAGTTACGCATCTATATAAATTAAAGCACTTAACTTTATTCGTGCTACCTGAAACGTACAATCCGTGCAGCCTTTCCCCTGGCGCAGCCGAATCGGAGCGGATTTTAGCGGGAGAAGGGTGCGCTATGTTTGAGCGCAGCGAGTTCGCACCCGCCGCTAAAATGCGTGTAGATGAGGGAAGTTTGGCGTAGCCAAACCTGCAACCGGGGTCGCCTTTCTTTTGCTTACTTTGCTTTGGCGAAGCAAAGAAAAGTAAGTGGCCGCGCGGCCATGAAGCGCAAAGTAAAACGATAAGCAACGAATACAAAAACACAGCTTATTTTTAAATGCCTCACTTCATTTTACAGCTTGTTAATGGATTGCCGAATCAAGTTCGGCAATGACGATTTTACATTTCAGGCAGCCTTGGCAAATGGATGAGTATCTTCAGTTATTAAAGTATAAGGCTGCCTGAAAAGGATAATGGCATGGCTTTAATCAAGCTGTGGGTTTGGCCAAATTCGGATTTTGCCACTGCTTCAGTTAGGCAGGAGCCGGGCAGCAATGCGCCGCTTTGCACCGGGCACCTGCCTTTGTGGGTGCGACAAAGATGATGTTGCCAAAGCTTTAAGCCGCGGCTTCCGTTGCTTTCGCAGCCTCTTCTTTTTTCTGCTTCGGCACCCAAGCCCAGGTCATTTCCACTTCCACTGGCTGCTCGCCGCTGTCGTCGTATACCGTGCACGGCACCACCAGGTTGCCGCGTTCTTCTTGCGCAATCATGGCGGCTTGTTCGTCGTTAATTTGCGCCACCGCCCGCATATTGCCCACCGAGCGGCGGGTGTAGTTGATGTGCATGGCTTTGAGCAGAATCAGCTTGTCGTCGGGCGTGTTCATATTGGTAACAAAGCCGGTGGCGGTTTCGGCCAGCAAGGCCATGGCACAGGCGTGCACGCCGTTGATGTGGTTTTGGATTTTCTTGCGGTTTTGCACGCTCACGCACACTTCTTCGTGGCTGATGCGCTCAAAGCGCAAACCGGCGGTTTTCAGAAACGGCACAAAGCGGCCCATAATCTGGGTTTGCAGCCATATTTTCCAACCGGCGGGGAATTTGTCTAATTGGCGCAGCTGGCGCGACATGGTGTTTTCAATACGCATGGGTTTCCTTTATTGTTTTTTTGTTATCAAATTGACGCAATACCCGCCTGCGCGGGCAGATTATAGTGGATTAAATTTGAATCAAGACAAGGCGGAACAGATTTACTTGGTGCTTCAGCACCGTAGTAAATCGTTCTCTTTGAGCTGAGCCGCAGACAGTACAGATAGTACGGAACAGA
>RRZU012005586.1_pt1 | contig 16552 bp, 20 predicted proteins | sample 2165561 | NCBI WGS metagenome assembly RRZU01 (sample SAMN10456909, study PRJNA506462) | wastewater metagenome | isolation source: wastewater sludge | place: USA: Moscow, Idaho
GATCTCGGGGGGTAAAAAGTTCGGCCAGCGCCAGATGTCTTTGGGCACGTCGCGCCAATGGCGGTAGAAAAGGGTGGTCATGGATATCCTCCGGATACGAAAAAGGCCCGCCGGGAGGGCGGGCCGTGGGGTGATGGGGTTGGGTTGCGCGTGGTGGTGCTGGCCGCCCGGCGCGCCAGCCGCCGTCGCCGAGGCGCTTCTGCTGCAGGCCGCTCCCGGTGAGCAGGGTCACAATCACCCCGGCGGTCAGCATCCGGATGATTGTCTGGGCGGCGGTCCGGCGCATGAGGCGAATGCCCTCCAGGAGCGCGCGCAGATCGCGGATATCGAGTGCGGCTTCCCTGCCGTCGAGCCCGGCGTCGACCAGCGCACGCCTCGCGCCTTCCTGTGCAGCCCTTGCCAGCAGTTCTTCAAACTCGCTCTCGCTCATCTGCAGCATGTCGTCGAGACGTTTGGGTGTCATCCGATCTTCGCTCCCCAGAAAGTGGTGTGGTCGGCCGCGAAATACCCATCCGCCGCCCGGAATGTGCCCTGCAGTGCGACGGTGTCGCCTGCGTCCAGCAGCACCATCGTCTGCAGCCAGAGGGCCGTGGCCTCGGACACATGCGCGCTGGAAATCTCGCCGAACGAGCCTCGGATTTCCGTGGATCCGTTCAGCACCAGCCGCCCGCGCATCCGGGCATTGCTGCTGGAATTGATCTTGAAGAGCAGCGATGCGCCGAAGAGATAGGTTCCGGCGACCGGTGCCGTGAAGCGATTGGTGCTCGCGTCAAAGCAGCCCTGGTCGTTGTATTCGGCCACGTTGATGCCGAGCGTCGCCCAGGTATCGATGGCGACGTAATTGTCGTAATTGGTGAAGGCCTTGAAGCGTGGCAGGTTTGGCTGATCCACGATGCCTGTCGCCGGATCGACGCCCAGCGCATCGCGGAAACTGGAACCGTCCGGCGAAACGGCAATGCGCAGCTGATCCGATCCGAACATCCCGATCAGCGCCCGGGTGGAAAACCCGGTCTGCAGGATCAGCCCGGCATCGTCACTGCCCGTTTCCCGGTTCAGGGTCTGGGTGAGATCGCCACTGCCGCCATCTGCCGCATAAAGCGCGGTCCAGAGAGCGCTGTTCAGCTTGGCGGAGAAGGGTGCACCTGCGCTGGCCGCCATGCCGATGCCGAGGCGGGTGAGATCGTCGAGGGCGGTCGGGATCACCGGTTCCCAGCCCGCGCCGTTCCGGACCAGCAGGACCGCCTCATCCTCGATCCATGCCCGCCAGCCATCGCGCGGCGGCAGGCGCAGCCAGGCGCCATCGGTCCAGAGGGCGACATTCAGATCCCAGCCCGCCCAGCCGCCCGTCGCGCCAGAGGCAACGATATAGCGGTCGCCATCGGCGGGGCTTGCCGGTGGCGCCGTCAGCCCACGGCTCTTGACCGAAAGCTGCACCAGCCCGTCAAGCAGGCGCAGGGCCTCGTTATGGGTGACATGTTTCTGCGCCTGCGCCGCCATCAGGTATGGCAACAGCAGGTTCTTGGTGCTGTCGGACATTTTGGGGATTCCCGGTCGTCAGAGATAAAGGGTGGTGGTGATGGCAGTGCCGCGCCCGATACGGGCGGAGAGCTGGCAGATGCGGATCGTCAGACTGTCGCCCGGCGCCAGTTCGGCGCCCCAATCGGCAATCTGCTGGGCGGCGGTGTAGGTGACCGACGGCGCAGTGCTGGTCAGGGTCCGCGTCACGGCCGCGCCGTCCATGATTCTGACCTCATAGCTTTCCTGTTCTTCTGCCAGCGGCACTTCCATGCCCTGCCAGCTGTCGGCGGCGAGATCACGCGACCGCCGCATCCAGCGGATCACCAGATCGCCCGGGACATGCGGGTGCCGCCAGGGCTGGTCGATATGGACTGGCGCAAAGGGCCGCAGCCCTTCGCCTTCGGGCGTGAAGGTAAGGGCGGTGAAGGTGTCGCTGCTGACCGGATGGCGGGCGGGGCCGATGCGCCAGTTGAAGGGAATGCCGAGATCGGCCTCCGGGATCGGCAGCGGGGTCAGCGCCTCGTTCATCAGCACGGCCCGCGCCCCGGCCGGGGTGGGATTGCCGATGGCCTGCTCCGTGCCGCGCTGGCCACGCAGCAGCCGGGTCAGCGCGTAACCGGCCGAGAGCGCGTGTTCGGCCAGAATGGCGTGAACGGGTTTGATGTCCCGCGCGGCGCGGATGCGGTCGGCGAGATCGAAGGCCCCGGCGACCTCACCGCCGAAACTGTCGATCTCCAGCGCGATGCCGCGAATGGCGGGGTCAGAAGCCGCCGCGTCGATCTGGGCGGCGAGGCCCTCATAGGAGGTCAGGCCAGAGCTCTGGCCGATCCAGGCGCCGCGATGCACCAGCGTTCCGGCGATGGCGATGACGGCAACACCGTCGATGACCGGGAAGGGCGCATCGGCATCTTCACCATGGTGCTGGGCGAGGCTGCCGCCGATCAGCGAGGCGCGGGCCTTTTGGCGCGCCGCTGTCAGATCGGGTTCAGCGATGGTCCCGCCGTCAAATCTGATCTCCTGCCCGGTGATGCGCGGCCCGAGGCCGGAGAGAAAGGCCAGCGCCTTGGTGGGGGCGATCATCAGCGGGGTGTCGAAGGCGCGCTGGGCGATCTGGGCATGATGCATCAGCGGTCCTCCTTTGGTTTGGTCTCGTCGTCATCAGGGTCGGTGACGCTGTCATCGCCCTCGTCCTTGCCGATGGTGTCGTCAGTGCCATCACCATCCGCCTCACCCTTGGGCCCCTGCGCGGGCGATCCGGGACGACGGAAGTCGAGACCCAGTGCCGCCTCGCGTTTGCGTTCTGCCGCGATCTCGCGGTCGACCTGTTCGGCGTCGTATCCGCGCTCGGAAATCGCCTGGCTGCGGGATTTGAGACCGGCTTCGATCTGCAGGATCTCGGCCGTGGCATCCTTCATCGGATCGACCCAGTCCCAGCGCGTCGGCAACCAACTGACGGCCTGAAACACCCGCCGGTCGCGGTCATAGCCCGGCAGGTCGATGGCGCCGGACAGCACGGCGAGATCCAGCCAGCGCTGCCAGACCGGGCGGCAGAGTTCGGGGACGATGACGCGGTGCTGGATCGCCGAGACCCGGCGCCGGAAGTCCAGCAGCGCGACGCGGGTGTTGGAAAAGTTGCCGCGCGCCGCATCGCCGGTCAGGCAGGGGTAAGGGATGCCCAGCGCCGCCGCGATCTGCAGCAATGTCCGGTATTGAAAGGGCTCATAGGTCGAGCCGGAATCCGGTGTCGCTGGGGTTGAGACATCCTCGCCGGGATCCAGACGGATGTCGGCGACGGTGGTCGCATGCAACGCCCCGTGCCAGACATAGGCCACATCGCCGGGAAACAGCGCCCAGGCCTCGCGCCAGTCGGCCCGGTCATCGTTCAAAACTTTGCCGGTGCGTTTCGTGGCAGATGCACCGGTCTGGTTCCGCCAGCTGGGATCGTATTCCACCCCATAGGGCGGGTCGGTGACCATGAGCAGCGGGCGGACATCGCCCAGCAGCTTTGCCACGACCTCCGCCGAGGTGCTGTCGCCGCAGATCAGCCGGTGCGGCCCGAGCCGCCAGAGATCGCCCGGCATGGAGACCGGATCGACAGGAGGTTCCGGCACCAGGTCGTCGCCCTCGGCGGCGCTATCATCCGCCAGCTCCGGATCCTGCAGCAGCGCCTCCAGCTCGTCCTCGGCAAAACCCAACAGCGACAGGTCGAAGTCGTCCGCCAGAAGCCCAGCCACCTCGTCACGTAGCATGCCTTCGTCCCAGTCGCCGAGTTCCGTCAGCTTGTTGTCGGCGATCCGAGGCATTGGTCTTGGCCAGATTCGGCAGATGCACCTCGACATAGCGTTCGACCAGATCCCTGAACCGGGGCGCTTCCCGCCCGTCCTCTTTCGCGCCCAGCGGATCGCCCCCGGCATCGATGTCACGGCGCAGCTCCTTGGCCCGCTCGCGCGCCGCCGCCGTCGACCATTCCGGCCAACGCCCCAGCGTCATCCGCCGTTGCCGCCCGGCATGGCGGTAATCCAGCGTGAAGGCCCGGTTGCCGGAACGGTAGATGCAGATGGCAAACCCCCGCACTTCGCTGTCGAAGATCTGATAGTCCCGACCCGGCTCAGGCACCGCCTCTCGCACCGATTTCTCGTTCAACCTCAGTCTCTTGACCATGACCAGTGCCTCCTTTGCATCCCACACAAGGCTCAGCCTCGCGCGCATGGCAAGTCATACATCGCCGCACACACCGGCAGGGAGGCGGAAGAGGGCGGAATGGGGCGGGGAGGGGCGCCGGTATGAGGGAGTATCTAGGGTAAAACGGGCGGAAAGCGGTCAATCCCCGCGGGCGCGCAGGCAATCACGAACCAATGATTGAGCGGACATTAAACCAGCTAGCTGATCGGGCACCCGCCCGACCGGCACGACACCGGTCGGAGGCAGATATTCTTCGCCGTGCAGAGCCCTACGATGCTCAGACTGGTGGTGAAAAATCATTCAGCAAAGAATTTGCGCCTGTTCCATTTGGCGCGCGCCGCGAAGCTTCGCTCCTCTTTAGTCATTTCGAGGCGGCAACAGCAGCGGCTAATCGCTTCTGCTCTCGACCGAGCACGCCATGCTAAATCCGGCGCAACGCCGCTTGGGCGATCACCGGACCAGTGGCGACCCCGCCCGGTGCGCCGCCGACGGGTTCGTCGGTGATGGCCAGGGTGGCGTTGGCAACCAGCATCTGAAGGTTTTCCGGGATCGTCATTGCGGCCTGACCCTCATGCGGCATCACGCCGAGCGAGACCGGCGCGCGGTCGCCCTGGATCAGCCACAATTCGAAATCGCGGCCCGCTGCCGGGCGCTGGCCCGCAACCGAGACGCGCATTTCGCCATCGGTTTCGTCGTAAAGCGCGGTCAGGCGGACGGTGCTGTCGGCCGAGACCATATCCGAGACCCAAAGCCGCCGATCCGGGGTCTCGCCCGGCTGACCCGCCCAGAGCAGGATCAGAAGCAGCGCCGCGGCGCAGGCCGAGCCGAGGGCAAGCCATCGCCACAGCCGCGCCGCTGCAGATGGTCCTGTTTCATCGGCCTGCGGAAAGCTTCGCTGCTCGATCCTCGACCAGATATGGGCCGGGGGGCTGACGGGCCGGACCTCTTCGGCGATCGGATCGAAATGCGTCTCCCACCGGACGACCTCGCGCGCCAGGGCGGGCTCAGTCAGCAGGCGCAGGCGGAAGGCCTCGCGTTCGGCCAGGGGCAGGGTGCCCAGCACATATTCGCCGGCGGTGGCGATGTCGCGGGCATCAAGGCCGGCGGGATCGGGATCAGGGGTATCGTCGGTCATTGGGTCAGACACTCCCTCAACTTGATCAGGCTGCGTCGCAGCCAACTGCGCATGGTGTTGAGGGGCAGATCGAACCGTTCGGCCAGCTCGAGATAGCTTTCACCCTCGACATAGGCGAGGCGGACGGCGCGGGCCTTGTCGGGATCAAGCTCGGCAAGGCAGGCCTCGATCCGCCGGCCTTCCGCGCGCATCACGGCCGCCGCCTCGGGGCCGGGGCGGTCGTCGACGATGCGTTCGGCAACGTCCAGATCGCCGCCGCCGGGCTTGCGCTTGCGCAGCATGTCGATTGCCAGGTTGCGCGTCACGGCGTTCATCCAGGTTTGGGGGCTCGCCACCTGCGGAGTGTAACGGTCGGCATTGTGCCAAATCTTGACGAACACCTCCTGCAAGGTATCTTCCGCCTCTTGCTGATCCTTGAGGATACGCAGGCAGACGCCGAAGAGTTTCGGGGAGACCTGCACATAAAGCTGCCGGAAAGCCGCACGGCTCCCCAGCGCCACCTGCGCCAGCAGGTGTTCCAGCTCTACCGTTTCTGCGGTCATCCATCGCTCCGGTCTGATCGACAGAAAGATGCCGCAGCGCGGATCAGGCCGCAAGCCATCGCATCACTTCACGAAAGCGTGATCGCTGCAACTATCCGGGCTGGTTCGGGCGTATCTCATCAAAAGCGTGAAAAGGAACGAGATGGACGACCCGATTGGCGCGGTGGCACAGCGCACCCCTGTATCCTGCCCGAACCACCTGACGCGGGGCTGAAGAGTGCACACGCCTGAACGACGCCGCATCGCGATCATTGGCAGCGGGATATCTGGCTTGGGTGCCGCATGGCTTCTGGACCCGCATCACGACATCACGCTGTTCGAAAGCGAGCCGCGCGCCGGAGGTCACGCCCGTACCGTCCACGTAGAAGGCGTGGACGTCGATACCGGCTTCATCGTCTGCAACCGGCGGACCTATCCGCTGTTCGTGCCGCTGATGCAGCATCTGGGCTTGGCGCTGGAGCCGAGCGACATGTCCTTCTCGGCCAGTTTCGACGGCGGGCGCTATGAATATGGCACCTTCTCGACGCGGGCGATGTTCGCGCAGCCCTTGTGCCTGATGGATGCAGGTCATTGGCGGTTGATCCGGGATATCCTGCGCTTCTTCCGCCATGCGCCCGGCCATCATGCGCATGAGGGCAGCATCGGCGACCTGATCGCGTCGATGCGGCTGGGGACCGAATTCCGTGACCGCTTCCTGCTGCCGATCTCGGGGGCGATCTGGTCGACACCGACCGCCGACATGATGCAGTTCCCGGCCAGCGCCTTTGTCAGGTTCTTTGACAATCACGGACTTCTATCGGTGAACGGCCAGCCGCAATGGCTGACGGTCAGCGGCGGCTCGCAGAGCTATGTCAGGGCGATCCTGTCGTGCCTTCGGGGCGATCTGCGGCTGTCCTGTCCGGTCCGTTCGGTGCAGCGTGACGCCGAGGGCGTCATTGTGACCAGCGCGCGCGGAGCCGAGCGGTTCGACCGGGTGATTTTCGCGACCCATGCGCCGCAGGCGCTGGCGATGCTGGAACGCCCGGACGCAGAGGAAACCGCCATCCTTGGCGCGCTGCGCACGCAGGCGAACAGGATGGTGCTGCATTCCGATCCCCGGCTGATGCCGCGGCGGCGTTCGGCCTGGGCCTCGTGGAACTATGTCACCCGTGGTGCCACCCCGGCGACGGATCGGCCGATCAGCCTGTCCTATTGGATGAACCGGTTGCAGAACCTGGCCACGCCGCGGCCGCTGATCGTGACCTTGAACCCCGAGATCGAGCCAATGCAGGTCCACGACGAGGCCAGTTTTGCCCATCCGCAATTCGACGCGGCCGCAATTGCCGCGCAGGGGCGGCTGGCTGGTATTCAAGGGCGTGGCGGGGTGCATTACGCGGGGGCATGGACCCGCTATGGCTTTCACGAGGATGGCTTGCTGTCGGCCCTGCGCGTGGCGCAGTCGATCGGGATCGGTTGGCCCCTGGGTCCCGATCCCTGGGCCGTGCCGAAACAGGTGCCCGCATGAGCGTCGATCTGTGGCATGGCGCGCTGATCGATGCCGCGATCTGGCACGCCCGTGCGGGCGATGTGGTGCGGCAGTTCCGCTATCATGCGCTTTATGCGGCGCTGCCGGTCGATACGCTGGAGGCGGGCAGCCTGCCGCTGCGACCTGACCATCCGGGCCTGTGGCGGATCAGGCGGCGGGATTATGGCGCGCGCGATGGCAGCGCGCTGTCGGGCTTCATTCAGACCCAACTGGCTCCGGTGGGACTGGGCCATTGCAGCAGCACGCTGGTGACGATGCCGCGCGGTCTTGGCTTTGGCTTCAACCCGGTCAGCTTCTGGCTGGCGCGCGACGATGCGGGCTTGCGTGCCGTGCTGGCCGAGGTCTCGAATACCTTCGGTGAAAGCCACCTTTACATGTGCCGCCATGCCGACAACCGCGTCATCGGCCCCAGCGACCGGCTGACCGGCAAGAAGCTGTTCCATGTCTCGCCCTTCCTGCCGCGCGAGGGGCATTATGTCTTTCGCTTCCATGCCGGACCGGGGCGGTTCGGGGCCTGGGTGGACTGGTTCGGCGCGGGCGGGGGGCTGCGACTGCAGACCTCGATGGTGGGGCCGGCGCGCGCCCTGACGCGGGCCAGCTTGCGCCGTGCCGCCCTGTCGCACCCCATCCAGCCGCTGCGCGTCGCCGGGCTGATCCATTGGCAGGCTGCCAAACTGTTCTCGCGCGGCATCCGCTATCGCGCCAAGCCGCCCCAACTGCCCCTGCGCGGGTCGCAGGCCACCATCCCGGAGGATGATGATGTTTGAAGAGCGCATCAGGTCGCAATTCTTGCGCAGCCTCGAGGGCATCCGCGCGGGCCAGCTGCGCCTGACCACGCCCGACGGTGCCGTGCGGGTCTTTGCCGGCGCACAGCCGGGACCGGATGCCGCCCTGACGATCCATGACTGGCGCATGGTGCCGGCGCTGGCGGCCAAGGGCGATATCGGGCTGACCGAGGCTTATCGCGACGGTTGGTGCGACACGCCCGACCTGACCGCGCTGCTGACCTTCGGACTGATGAACGAAGACGCGCTGGAGAATTACATCTACGGCAGACCCCTGCAGGCGCTGGCGATGCGGCTGCTTTACCTGCTCAACCGCAACACAAGGGCGGGATCGCGGCGCAATATCGCTGCCCACTACGATCTGGGCAACGCCTTCTATGGCTTATGGCTGGACGAAACGATGACCTATTCCGCGGCGCTGTTTGCCGAAGGCGACGATCTGGCGGCGGCGCAGCGCCGCAAATATGACCGGATCATCGACGGCTTGTCCGGTCGGTCTGGACGCCTTCTGGAAATCGGCTGCGGCTGGGGTGGCTTTGCAGAACGCGCGTTGCAACGCGGTGATTTCGCACCGAAGGGGCTTACGCTCTCGACCGAACAGGCTGCCTATGCTCGGGCACGTCTGGGGCAAGGGGCCGAGATCGCCCTGCAGGATTACCGCGACGAGCGAAGCCGCTTTAACCATATCGTCTCGATCGAGATGTTCGAGGCGGTGGGCGAGCGATTCTGGCCGGTCTATTTCGGCAAGCTGGCCCAGGCGCTGACCCGGCACGGACGCGCGATGATCCAGACCATCACCGTCGCAGATCCCTATTTCGACCGCTACCGCCGGGGCGGCGACATGATCCGCAGCTTCATCTTTCCCGGCGGCATGTTGCCCTCGCCCCGGCGGTTCCAGACCGAGGCCGAACGGGCCGGGCTGCGTGTCGATGATGCCTTCGGCTTTGGCCGCGACTATGCCCGCACGCTGGCCCACTGGCTCGACCGTTTCGAGGCGCGCTGTGCCGAAGTGCGGGCGATGGGTTTCGACGAGGCCTTCATCCGCGTCTGGCGGTTCTATCTGTCGGCCTGCATCGCCTCCTTCTCGGTCGGGCGGACGGATGTGGTGCAGTATCGGCTGGCCCATGCGTGAGGTCGTCCGATGAGCGAGCGCATCTGGATCATGGGCGCATCCGAGGGCATCGGGGCGGCGCTGGCCCGGGCCTGGGCCGCGCGCGGCGCGCGGCTGATCTTGTCGGCGCGCTCGGGCGACCGGTTGACGGAACTGGCCGAGAAACTGGGCGGGGCCGAGGTCCTGCCCTGCGACGTGACCGACCGCGAAACTCTGGCACAAGCCGCCCGGCAGATCGGCGCAGGCGGTCCGCTGGACCGGGCGGTGACGCTGGCTGCCCTCTATGATCCGGGCAAGGTCATGCAGATCGACCCGGATCGCGCGGGTCAGATCGTGACCGTCAACCTGACGGGCTGTTTCAACTTTGCCCGTGCGGCGGTCCCCTTGCTGCGACCGGGCGGGCAGTTGGCCCTGACAGGCTCGGTCGCGGGCTATGTCGGTCTGCCGCAGGGCCAGATTTATTCCGCGACCAAGGCGGGGGTCATCAATCTGGCCGAAAGCCTGCGCGCCGAACTGGCGCCCGATGTGGATGTCAGGCTGATCAGCCCCGGCTTCGTTGCCACCCGGCTGACCCTGAAGAACGAGTTCAAGATGCCCGCGCTGATGCAACCCGAGGCGGCCGCGCAGTCGATCATCCGCGGCCTTGATCGCCGCGGCTTCGAGGTGCATTTCCCGCGACAACTGACCCTGCCGTTGAAGCTGCTGCGCATGCTACCCTATGGCCTTGCGCTGCGCCTGACCAAGAGACTGGTGAGAGAATGACCCGATACCTGCCCCATCTGACGCTTCTGTTTGCCATCCTCTTCGCCCTGTCGCCGCTGGCCAGCGACGGGTTCAACGGCTTTACCCCGGATCAGTTTCCCGTGGTTCAGGACCGCTGGCCGGTGCAGCCTGCGGGCTGGGCCTTCTCGATCTGGGGGGTGATCTATCTGTGGCTGATCGCCGCCAGTGCATGGGGTCTGCGGAAGGCGCCAAAGGATGCGGGCTGGCAGGCCATGCGCGCGCCGCTGCTCATCAGCCTGATCGTCGGCACGTTCTGGATCGCCGCCGCCAATGCCGCGCCGGTTCTTGCGACGGCGATGATCGTGGTGATGGCCGTGGCGGCGGTCATGGCCTTTCTGCGCGCGGGGGCGTCCGATCCGTTCTGGCAGATCGGTCCGGTCGGGCTTTATGCGGGCTGGCTGACGGCGGCGACGGGCGTGGCGATTGCCGTGCTGCTGAGCGGTTATGGAATCCTGTCAGCGGTAGTGGCGGCCGTGGTATTGATCCTTGCCGTGCTGGTCGTGGCGCTGTGGGTGCAATCGCGAAAACCCGGTGCCGTGACCTATTCAATCGCCGTCGCCTGGGCATTGATCGGTGTTGTCGCGGTCAACTGGGGAACCGATTCACGCGATGTCGCCGTCGTGGCCGGGGTCGGGATTGCGCTGCTGGCGGTGCAGTATCTTTGGCTTGGGCGCAGATGCTGAGCCGGCGACCGATCCAGACCGCTTCACCACTCGATCCTTTTGCCCTTCCAGTCCGAGAACGTCCCGGTGTCATCGGGTGTCAGCCGTTCCATAACGGCCAGAAGGGCCTTGGCTGACTCGTCGGGCGAGATCGCGGGATGGCGGTCGGCATAGGCAGCGGAAAGCCGTGTGGCCACAGTTCCGGGATGCAATGCGACGACGATATGGTGTTTCTCCTTGCGGGCAATCTCGATTGCCGCCGTGCGGATGATCTGGTTCTGCGCCGCCTTGGCTGCCCGATAGCTGATCCAGCCGCCAAGGCCGTTGTCACCTATCGACCCCACGCGCGCCGAGAGCGAGGCGAAGACGGCGCGCCGCCCTGCACGCAGCAGCGGGCTGAAATACCTCAACAGCAGGGCCACTCCGGTCGCATTCAGCGCGAATTGCCGGGCCATGGCATGGGCATCGATCGCGCGGATGGTCTTTTCAGGCGCGTGCCCGTCGATGACCAGCGCACCCGTGGCATTGAAGATCAAATCAAATTGCTGCTCCGCAAGCATATCGGCCGCGCTTGCCACGCTGTCCTGATCCATCAGATCCAGCCCGTCGCGGCGTGACAACCCTGTGACTTCCGCACCATCCAGACGAAGAGCCTCGGCCAGCGCAGCCCCAATCCCGCCGCTGTCGCCAATAACCAGCGCCCTCATATCAGCCAGCGCGTGATGGTGATCCCCGCCCAGGCCGAGAACCCGGTCAGAAAGCCGCCCCAGAGCGTATCGGTCACCACCTGCTGCATCGACCAGTCGCGCAGTGTGGCGTAATTGGTGAACTCATAAGTGCCATAGCACATCAGTCCCAGAAGTGCGCCCCCGATCAGCGCTTTGACCGGGCGCTCTTCGGCCAGCGCCGGCAACGATACGAAATAGAGCAGCCCGGCTATATAGGCCGCATAGAAGGCCGCGGCCGGCACCATCCGGAATGGATCGGCCAGCAGATCCCCGACATGACGCTCGAAGACCGGTCGGATAATCTGGGTGATGCCTACGAGGTCGATGGCCAGGAAAATGAGCAGTGTCGAGGCATAGAGCGCGGCAATCTGCATGGATGTCTCCGGTAATTGGGATCTCATTTCCACTACGCTAGCGAGGCGCCGAAAGTTGCCTGGCACTGTGCGGTTTGCGATCAGCATGTCGGGGTGGTCTCAGCGTGTCCAAGGTGTATCTGTTCAAGTTCGTTCGGGTGACCACAAGTGCAGATTGCGCGTGATTTGTGGTCGGTCGCCGAGGGGATTCAGATCGACAAGCGCAATGCACCGCCGGGTATGATTGCGATATCGGCAATCACCGGATGATCCAGCGCCGTGGCAACAAGCGCCGCGACATCAGCCAGTGCCTGTTGATCGATATCTCGCCCTCGAATACAGCTGGACTGCAGCTTCGCGGTGCCGCGATCGATCTGCAATCGGCATTCGGTGATGGTCGAGAAATCCCGGGCGGCGGCGAGGGTCAGCCAGAGCAGTGCGTCGGCCCGTGAAATCCGTTCGATCAAGAGCAGTTGCTGCGGCGTCGGGTGGGCAAGACGTTCTGGCAGCCGGCTTGCGGCGCAGATCGCCCCCGTTCCGTTACGCCAGCTTTTGGGCCCCAGCTTGGCGAAGATCACCGCCGGCAGATGCAGACCGCCCAGATCGGGCGCGACGATCACGATCCGCCCTTCCGACCGGTCATAGTCGAGGCGAATTTGCGCAATGAGTCGGTTCAGCGCCACGGCCTTCAGGGCGTCCGGCCAATCGGCATATTCCATGAGCATTCAGGACAGGTCCTGCAGGAAGCCGCTCAGGCTGTCGGCGACCTTGATCAAGGTGCCACCGGTTTCGGGGTTCCAGGCCCCTCACCGTCATGACCGATGGGAATCCAGATGCCGGCTTGATCCCGAACGCCCATGAAGATCGGATCGCCATTGGGCGTGGCCCCGATCGGCAGCATGCGATCAAGCACGTCGCCGTGATAAAAGCCGCGCAACTGCTGGACCATGCGCTTTATGGCATCGGGATGATAAAGCTCGGCCAGCGAATTCCATTCCACCGCGTCGACGCCATCCGCATCGCGATATTCATAGCGGAATTCGGTGCCATCTTCCCGGAATGACAGGGGCCCATATCCCAGCATGAACGCGCGGTAATCCTCGGGCAGATGATGGCCGGCAAGCTGACGGGCCTGATCCAGGTCGGCAGGCGTCAGCGGTGCGGTGTTGCGGTCAAGCTGGGCTTGCAGTTTCGGGTTGAGTTTCATGGATAGGGCCGCAGGTTGTTGATGAAATGTACCAGATCATCGGCCACGAAACCCAGCAGCGTATTGTCGCCCTGTCCGAAGGCGTCCGGTTGATCCTCCCAGAACCAGATGCGCGGGGTGTCCGATCCCAGTTCCAGCAGGATCTGGTTCTGATCCGGGTCGCCGGCAAAGGGCAGCATGAAGGCCGGGATGAACGGGTCGCCGCTGTCATTCTCGGGATCGGCGATCAGGTAAGTGTGGTTCAGTTCCAGCGTCTTGCGATCCTTGGTGCTGTTGATCGTTGTCGCGAAGCCCATCCTTGGGCCGTCGCCGCGCTGATAGACGTAATCAAAGCCGCAGAATGCGTCGGGGAACTGCACCACGCCCCAGGTCGACATGAAGTCCTTGTATTCCTTGGGCAGAGGATAGCCCCAAAGCTGTTCGATCGCGCGAAAGTCCTCGGCGGTCATTCGGGGGTCGGGCTTGCCGGCCGTGATCCGTTCTTCGGCTGCCGCCCTCCAGTCCCGCTGCACCGCTTCCGGATTGATAAACATGTCGCTTTCCTAGTAGAGTTCGGTGTTCAGGATCGAATTGCCGCCGGTATGCGCCACGCCTCCCATGCTGTTGTCATGCAGGATACGCGGAACACACATCACATCGCCATCGCTGCCCAGAAGGATCAGACGCTGAAAGTGCTGAACAACCGCATGAAGCGGGTAGACAACGATCAGGTTGAAAGCGTCGGCAGCAACAAGTCGATCGAGATCGGCAGCAACCATCAGGAGCGCATCGGCGGTTCGATGAACCTGACCGTCGGCGGCAGCAAGATGGGGTTGTTCGCCGCCCTGGCGGGGATTGCCGGTCAGGCCACAAAGGATGCGATGAATGTGGCCCAGGAGGCCGGCGATCCGTCGATCCCGGCCTTTCTGGGCGGTGTGGTCGCCGCGACGGTGGGGGGTGAGGTCGCGTCCAGCCCGCTGATCTCGGCCTTTGACGGGGCGAGGCAGAACCGCGCGGTTGCAGGGGCCCAGCAGGTCGGCACCGGCACGGCGCTTGGCTCGGTGCTGTCGGCGATCATGCCGGTCTCGGGGGTGATGACCACGCTGGTCGAGAAGTTCAAGGCCGACACGATCGGTCTGGCGCGGACCGAGCAGATCGGGCTGTTCAAGAACACCATGGTCGGCTCGGTGCGCAACACCACCATCGGCCAGAAGGAATTCACCAAGGTGGGCGTCGAGCAGCGCCTGCAGGTCGGCAAGACCAAGACCGTCGATGTGGGCGAGGAATATACCACCCATACCGGCCAGCGTGCAGCGCATTCTTCGGGCAAGCTCTACCAGATCTCATCCGAGGAGAAGTTCGAGGGCACGTCCAGGGTCTGGGAGATCAAGGCCGACGACACGCTGCTGCTGTCCGCGCCGGGGGGCTATGTCGAGATCAACAGGTCGGGCGTGCGCATCCGGGGCCTGAAGGTGCTGATCGAGGGCAATGCCATCGACTTCAAATCCGGAGGCCCCGGCGAAGGCAGCAAATGCCTCCGCGCCATGGCCAAATCCGCAACACCGTTCGTGAGGTAGGGGGATGGGGGGAACACGCGACGCGGCAGTCGGAGACCTCGCGAACTCTTTGCGCGACAGCGGGATCACCGCTGAGCAGCTGGCTGCGGCTGACGCCATGGCCGACAACGATCTGTCGTCAGAGAGCGACGCAGCCGCGTGCAAGACCTGTCAGGCAGATATCTGCCGGGCTTTGCAGAAACAGCTGGCCCGCAACAAGGACGAGCAGGAGAAGGCCATGCTGGCCAGCGCCAACTATGGCGATCCGAACGCACCCTTGCCCCCGGGATACAGGCGGGCAACCGAGCAGGATCTGCAGAACATGGGGCTGTCGGATGGGGCGGGCGAAAATCTGCTGGTGTTGAGTGATGAACCGGATTTTCACGCCGAAGCTTTCGTCAGGACCGATCCGATCAGCGGTGCAGAAAGCTATGTCGTCGGCTTCAGGGGAACCCAAGGTGCTAACGCGAGCGACTGGCAGGCCAATATCCGTCAGGGTTTGGGGATGGAGAGCGCATATTACAGGCGGGCGAACAAGATCGGAGAGAGTTTGCGCCGATCCGGGCTTGGCCCGACGTCCTTTGTCGGCCATTCGCTGGGCGGCGGTTTGGCGGCGACAGCTTCAGGGGCTTCGGGTCTTCCGGCCCAGACATTCAATGCCGCCGGCTTGTCAGGCGATACCCTTGCCGGCTTGCCGCTGGCGAATCCAGATCTGGTCAAAAACACAAGCGTCACGGGCGATATTCTGACGGGCATGCAGAATTGGACCGCTGCTCCTGAAGCCTTTGGAATCAGCCGCAGCATCGCCGATGTGAAGGCGGACAATTACTCGCGCGGAGCCTGGACGGGCAATAACTATAACTCCGGCATCGAAAACAACGCCAAGAGCGGGGTTCAATTGCATTACATGGAAGAGGTACAGAAATCGCTGACACAGGAGGAAGCGCAGATCAGGCGCGAGATGGAAGCAAACAGATGCGGAGAGTGACCAAAGCCGCCTTTGCCGTGGCACTGATCGCAGCACTCGCAGCGGGATGGGCATTCGCCGAGGATGAGAGGCAGGATATGGCTGACAAGATCGATATTTATGAATTGTATAACGATCTGCCGATTATCTTCTGGCGGATCGAACAGCAAAACTATTCGGCGGTAGGTGCACAACTGAAAGCGGGCGTCGATATTGAGACGCGCGGATTTTTTGGCATGACTCCCGTCATTTGGGCTGCAAGTGGTGGAAGTTGGGGTATGGTAAAGTTCCTTATTGACCGAGGTGCGGACCTGACAGCCTACGCGGGAAATGGCATGACAGTTGCCGAGCTGGCTCTAAACTCCCGCGTTCTTCCCGACAGCCAGAATGGCCGCGATCTGCAGGATGTGCGTGCCATCCTTGCCGAACGCGGTCTTTACGACGATGTGCCCACGCCTGCCGAGCTGCGCACGCAGATGCAGGCAGGCACACTGCCGCGCCCGCCCTATTTCGACGCATGGCGCGAGACACATTGGCCCGCCGAAGCAAACGCTCGTGCCGACAAGATCCGGGCCGAGAAGTGAACCGCCAGGTACATCTGTGGGCATCCTCTGCGATTGCCTTTGCGCTGATCACAGCACTCGCAGTGGGATGGGCATTCGCCGAGGATGAGAGGCAGGATATGGCTGACAAGATCGATATTTATGAACTTGTGAACAAGAAGCCTATTATTTTTTGGCGAATTGATCAGCAGAACTTTTCGGCGGTTGAAGCATTACTGAAGGCCGGGGCTGATATCGAGATTCATGGGGGCTTCGGCATGACGCCCGTTATATGGGCCGCAAGCAGCGATAATTGGCGCATGGTGAAACTCCTGATCGGCCGGGGGCTGACCTGTCTGCCTATGCAGGCAATGGTATGACGGTTGCCAACATGGCGCTAGGTTCTAGACTCATTGATTTTGAAAGCCAGAACATAACTGTGGCCGCGAGTGCGACGGCGGACAGGAAGGTCTTGGC
>RRZU012954174.1_pt1 | contig 16547 bp, 14 predicted proteins | sample 2165561 | NCBI WGS metagenome assembly RRZU01 (sample SAMN10456909, study PRJNA506462) | wastewater metagenome | isolation source: wastewater sludge | place: USA: Moscow, Idaho
ATCTTTAAGAGTTGATCATGTTCTTTTGGCGAATGATTTTTCTTGCGCTGCGCCGTCAGGTGAACAAGCGCCTCATGATTGCCGTGACGATCTTCCTCGGTACCGGCCTCACCACCTCGATGTTTGCGGTGATGATGGACGTGAGCGACAAGGTGCAGGCCGAGCTCAGCTCCTTCGGCGCCAATATCCAGGTGGTGCCGCAGGGTGCTGCCATCGTTTCGGATATGTACGACATCGACTCCCCATCCTCCGCAGGTTTCATCCGCGAGGACGAGATCGGCAATCTTAAGGCGATCTTCTGGGGGCACAACATTGAGTACTTCACGCCTTTCCTCACGGTGCCTGCCACCGTGGATGGGGTCGAGGTGAGCGTCACCGGCACCTGGTTCGACACCACGCTCCTCACCAAGACCGGCGAGGAAGTACGCACCGGCCTTCGTGATATGCGCGAGTGGTGGGACGTCACAGGTGAGTGGGCATCGGACGACGACGGCGTCATGGTCGGCTCCCGTCTTGCCTTAGCGCACGGTTGGGAACCCGGTGACACCATCACGGTGTCCGCTGGCGAGACCCAGATTGAGTCCACGGTTCGTGGGGTATTCCAGTCTGGCTCGGACGAGGATCGCCAGATCTTCGTGGGTTTGCCGGTGGCCCAGCAGCTCGCGGATCGGGCGGGCCAGGTGGACCGGCTTGAGGTGCGTGCCATTACCACGCCGGATAACGATTTGGCGCGCCGGGCGGCGCGCGATCCCTCGACTCTCTCGCTCGCTGACTGGGAAATTTGGTATTGCACGGCCTACGTCAGCTCGATTTCCTACCAGATCGAGGAAGCCATGACGAACGTGGATGCCACCGCCGTGCGGCAGGTGGCGGAGACCGAGGGCGTCATTCTTGGCAAGACCCAGCTCATCATGAGCGTGGTGGCGATCTTCTCGATGCTGGCCGCCTCCCTGGGTATCGCTAACCTGGTGACGGCCTCGGTGATGGAACGCTCCAAGGAGATCGGCCTCATGAAGGCCCTTGGCGCCCGTAACTCATCGATCGTGGCAACGATTCTCACAGAGACCTTCCTGGTGGCTCTTGTGGGTGGTGTGTTGGGCTTTGTGGCGGGTATTGGCCTCGCTCAGCTCGTTGGCCATATGGTGTTTGGCTCTGGCATCGGGGTGCGTCCCATGGTCATCCCGTTGATGATCCTCATTCTCGTGCTCACGGTAGTGGTGGGGTGTGTTCCTTCGATTCGTTATCTCCTGCGGCTGCGGCCAGCGCAGGTTCTGCACGGGAGGTAAGAGATGAATACTCATCAGAAGATGTACCTGCGGATGATCACACGGTCGTTCTGGCGGCGCCTCTCGCGTGTCATTATCGCCTCGTTGTCTATTACGGTAGGAGCCGCCACGCTCTCGGGCCTTGGCCTGATCGCCTACACCGTGCCCGCCCAGATGTCCAAGGAGCTGCGCTCCTATGGTGCCAATCTCATCCTCATCCCAGCCGGGGCGGAGCCACTGACGCAGCAGAATCTAGAGCAGGCGGACGCCGTCGTCGACCCACTCGGACGAGCGCCCTATCAGTACGCCAACCTGCTCTACAACCAGCAGGCAATCGCGGTGATGGGAACAATGATTGACGACGCCCAGCAAGTGCGGCCCTACTGGGAGATCGACGGCGCCGCGCCGCGGAAGACCGGCGAGATCCTGGTGGGGGAGAAGATAGCCCAACGCTACCGTTTTGCTGTGGGGGACACTGTTGGGCTGACGGAACCCACCCGCGAGGGCGGGGTTGCCCAGAACCTCACGGTGAGCGGAATTCTTCGCACCGGTGGCCAGGAGGACGAACTCATCATTATGGATGTCGGGACGCTCGACGAATTTACCGGAGGACCGAGCCAGTATCAGCTCATCGAGTACTCGCTCAACGTGCCGCAGGACGAACTGCACGCGTTGGCGGACGAACTTAACACTCTCGACCCGGCCATGGAAGCGGACGTGGTACGTCGCGTTAGTGAGAACGAGTCGGGGATTGCGGCCACCCTGCAAACTCTCATTTGGATTGTCAGTGCCATCATTGGACTGCTCACGCTCATCTCTATTTCTGCGACGCTCAACGCCGTGGTATCCGAACGTGCCCGGGAAATTGGCTTGAAGAAGGCGTTGGGGGCGCTCTCTCGTGACATCATGAATGAATTTATCGGTGAATCGGTGCTGCTTGGCCTTATCGGAGGAGCCATTGGTGTGGGGGCTGGAATCTGGATGGCCAACTTCATCTCCGTGCAGGCCTTTGCTGTCCACCTGGACACTCCCTGGTGGATCATTCCAGTGACCCTGCTCTTCTCTGTCATTATCTCGCTGGCGGGCAGTCTCGCGCCTGCCCGCCGTATCTCTCGAATCAATCCCGTCGACGTGTTAGGTGGGGAATAAACCATGACTGATCAGGCGATGTCGGCTCCGTCCGATTCCATATATTCCATTCAAGGAGTGAGCCGCCGCTATGGGGACCTGGCGGCGCTGGACAATGTGAGTTTGGAGATTAAGCGGGGTGAGTGGCTCTCCATCGTGGGACCTTCCGGTTCCGGCAAATCCACGCTTATGAACATCCTCGGGTGCATGGACAGCCCCACCGATGGCATTGTGCTGCTTGAAGGTGACCGCCTCGACAAGATGGGCGAGCCCGAACTGGCGCACGTGCGGCGCAACAAAATTGGGCTGGTTTTCCAGCAGTTCCACCTGGTGCAGCATTTGAGCGCCCTGGAGAACGTGGCGCTTGCCCAGTACTACCATTCCCTTCCAGATGAGAAGGAAGCGCTTGAGGCACTGGCGCGCGTGGGCCTGGCCGATCGCGCCACCCATCTGCCGCGCGAACTTTCCGGTGGCGAACAGCAGCGCGTGTGCGTGGCGCGCGCCCTCATCAACCATCCAGACATCATCCTGGCCGATGAGCCCACCGGGAACCTTGACGAGATCAACGAACGCATCGTCATCGACTTCTTCCACACCCTGCACGACGCCGGGACCACACTCATTGTAGTGACCCACGACGCCGAGGTGGCTGCCCAGGGGCAGCGGCAGATCATCCTGGAACACGGGAGGATTGCGCGCGAAGTGACCGATATGGCCGGGACGCCCACCAAGGGTGGTTCGACACGCTTTGGTCATGGTGGAGCGGGTCATGGTGGAGCGGCGGGCAGCGGCGTGGCAGATGAAGGAAAGGTATGGGGATGAAAGCGAATACGGGAAAGACTCGGGCCGGGTTGCTGCTGGCAGCGGCGATTGGTGCCGCCGTGCTCGGTGGCTGCGGAGGCGGAGGCGGCGCGGCCGCCAATTCACTGCCGGACGGAAGCTATACCGGACAGTCTGATCCGCAGGAGGACGGTTCCTACGGCGTCGTGTCTTTCACGGTGAGCGCGGGAACCATCAGTGACGCCAGTTTCGTCATGTATGACGACGACGGCACACCCCACGACGAAAAATACGGCCTAGGTAGCGACGGCAAACCGGCCGACGAGGCCTTTTACCAGCGTGCCCAGAACGCCATCAAGGCCGAGCAGAACTACGTCACCCAGTTCGAGGAAGTGGGGGATCAGAACGAGGTCGAGTCGATCGCCGGAGCTTCCCTGTCCTACCGGGTGTTCCTAAACGCGGTTGCCGTGGCTCTTGACAATGGTGGCAAGTAACGGCGGTTCTGCGCCAGGTGGGGCAAGCGGCCCGCGCGTCCATTCCTTCACCTTCCCCACAATGGGGACGCTGGGGCGTGTCAGCTGGTCGGGCGGAGTGGAGGAAGCCGATCTGTTCTCTGCTCTAGTGGCCCGCGCTCACGAGATCGAGGCTCGACTTACGCGTTTTTCGCAGCACTCGGAGATTTCCTGCCTGGACGAAACGTGGCGCTTGGTGAGTGGAGATACCGCTGCGGTGATGGATGCCGCACGGGCACACCACACCGATACTCGCGGGCACTTTTCCGCCCTCATGGGAGCGCAGATGCGCGCCTGGACGGAGATCGCCAGCGCCGCGAGCAGTACCAAGAGTGCGGGCGTCGAGAGTGATGAGGGTGCGCATACTGTGCGGGTACAGGCACAAGTGCGGGTACAGGTAATCGGTGAACAATCGCTACCAACTTCCAAACGATCGCCGTACCCGGCTTCCGGGACCATTGAGGTGGACGGCATGCGCTGCCGAGTCACGGACGCTCCACCCCGGGCTGTGGATCTGGGCGGCATTGCCAAGGGCTACGCCGCCGACCAACTCCGTGACCTCGCCGTGGCCCTGGGGGCGGGGGACGTCCTCGTCAGTCTCGGAACCTCCTCCATGGCGGTGGCCGGCTTGCCAGCCCGCATCGGTCTGGCAAGCCCGTGGGCGGGTTGGGAGCGGGCCGGAGTCCTGACACTCTCGCAGGGGTCACTTGCTGTTTCTGCCGATCCGGGGACGGTGCCCGGCCTGTCGCGCCGCGATGGGCCCACCCGCCAGCACAGCCACGTGCTCGCCCCCTCTACCGGGGAGCCTGCCCTCACAGACCTCTGCTGCGTGATAGTGCGTGGTGCAGACGGCATGGCCTGCGAAGCGTATTCCACCGCCTACCTCGCCATGGGATTGGATGCCGCGATGGAGCTTGACGCCGAACACCCAGAACTCGATACCATGTTTTTCACGGTGAACGGGCGCATGCTGGCCAGCCCGGCCCTTGGCTTCGTCGCACAGCGAGGGATTCAGGAGTGGTTAGCTGTAAGGTGAGGCGGTGGGACTGAGGTCGCAGGCCGCCGCCGTCAGTTTCCATGTGGGGATACATACGTCGCAACAAATCGGTACCGAATCGCGACACGTCGAGGCGTGAACGTGACGTGCGCGATATGGTTCATCTATGACTGAAACCTCTGTGCTTCCCCCGCGCGTCTTTGGCTCTGTTTCCGTCGCGATGGTGACTCCGTTCCATGAGGACGGTTCGTTGGATATTGATTCCGCCGTCGCTCTGGCCGATCACCTCGTCAAGCAGGGCTGTGATTCCATCCTGCTCTCTGGCACCACCGGTGAATCGCCCACCACCCATCAGCCGGAGAAAGACGAGCTGGTACGAGAGGTCAAGGCGGCCATCAAGGGGCGCGCTTTCCTGCTGGCTGGAGCCGGCTCAAACGACACCGCCCACGCGGTGCGCATCGCCCAGGGTGCTCAGGAATCGGGTGCGGACGGCCTGCTCGTTGTCGCCCCGTACTACAACCGGCCTTCCCAAGAGGGCGTCTACCAGCACATTCTTGCCGTCACCGAAGCTGCTGAGCTGCCCGTCATGGTGTACGACATCCCAGGCCGCACCGGTGTCAAGCTGGAATTCGATACTCTCAAGCGCCTCGCCGATCACCCCCGCATTCTTGCTGTCAAGGACGCCACCGGCGATGTTGCCGCCGGATTCGTCAAGATGGCCGAGACCGGCCTAGAGTACTACTCTGGTGATGACGGCCTGAACTTCGCGTGGCTTGCCCACGGCGCCTCCGGTGTGGTTTCCGTTGCTGGTCACGTCATCGCCTCTCAGCTGCGCGATCTTGTGAGCGAAGTGGATGCTGGTGATCTGCCCGCAGCCCGCGCCGAGGCCGTCAAGCAGCTTCCGGTGATCAACGCCATCATGGGTGGTGGCCAGGGCGCTGTCATGGCCAAGGAAGCTCTCAAACTCCTTGGTGTCATCCCCTCGGCCACCCTGCGGCTGCCGCTCGTGGGGGCCTCACAGTCGCAGATTGCCGCGCTCGCGGCCACCCTGCGTGCCGAAGGTCTGATGTAGATTGCTCCGCCGAGAGGCCGCCGCCGCTGGCGTGATCTCTCGCTGCTAGTTCTCCTCGATGATTGATTCTCGGCGTTGAAGATCTCGATCTTTGGCCAAAACATGACCGCATGATACTTGATGCAGAGTATGCCGATGCAAATAGTTGCTCTGAGGGGTCCGCCGTGCATATATACGCACGGCGGACCCCTCACGTCGATCAAATGCAGCCATCACTCCATCACACCTCGGAATCAATCATCTAGTTTGCGGGTGACCCGGCTAGTCTGTGTGCGGGCGCCGTTGTCCATCAACGGAGGGAAGTGCGCAATCGGGCCAACTCCACATGGTCTTGTGCGGAATCTGTGGGCGCGATCTCTTGCCAGCCATTCCCGACCGTCCGGTCGGCCCCGAGTTCGCTCGGCGCTGGCCGGGTGGTCGCCGTTTCGGGCAGAATGGTTGTATGAGTTCAGAGACTGGCACGCCAGAAACCGCCCCGTCGGATTCGACCAAGCATGCTCCAGACAAGATAGCGCCAACCAATCAACCTGCCACGGCTGATTGCGTTGCGATCCTAGGGACAGCTGCTGATTTCCCTCGCCCACTAGGAAGAGGACGCTCGGATGGACGAGACTTCGCCGATGTCATGACGGGAGTGAAGGAGGACACGGTGGCGCCGGGCGAGCATCGCGACCGAGGTGAGGTTATCGGCAGCGCCGGGAAATGGCTTGCCGGATGGTCGCTACGATTCCTCGTGGTTGCAGCGGCGGCGTGGGTACTCCTGCAGGGGGCCGCAATTTTCTGGAGCGCGGTCCTTCCGATCATCCTGGCGCTTATAGTCTGTACTATCTTGTGGCCGGTGACTGCTCGCCTGCGTAGCTGGAAGTTCCCGCCGGCGCTTGCCGTTCTCACCACGATCCTCGGATTTTTCCTGATCCTCGGTGGCATCATCGGGGCTATTGCTCCAAGTGTTGCGCGTCAGTCCCGTGATCTGGTGGATCAGGGAGCGCAGGGCGTTCAGAAGATTCTCGATTGGCTGGCGGGCGCACCCTTCAATGTCCAAAACGAGCAGCTCAACCACTTCATCGATACCGCGACCGATTGGATCCGAGGGCAGGCCAGCTCTATTACGCACACGGCCCTTTCGGGAGCCTCAGCCGCCACCTCCGCGGTGATTACCGTGGTCACGGTGTTGGTTCTCACGTTCTTCTTCCTCAAGGACGGCCAGCGCTTCCTGCCTTTGGTACGCCGCATGACGGGGCGTCGTGTGGGGTGGCATCTGACCGAAATCCTTATGAGATGTTGGAAGACGCTCGGCGGCTTCATTCGCACCCAAGCGATCGTCAGCTTTATCGACGCCTTCTTCATCGGCCTCGGTCTTTTCGCCATCGGTGTGCCTCTCGCTGGCCCGTTGGCTATCATCACCTTCTTTGGCGGCTTTATCCCGATCGTCGGTGCGTTCTCCGCAGGTGCTCTGTCAGTGTTGGTGGCGCTCGTGGCAAATGGATTTTCGTCTGCCCTGGCTGTGCTCCTTGTCGTCCTTGCGGTGCAGCAGTTGGAAGGAAATATCCTCTCGCCAATGCTCCAGTCCAAGGCGATGAACATGCACGCAGCCGTGGTGTTGTTGTCTGTCACGGTGGGTGGCGGACTCTTCGGCATCATCGGAGCCTTCCTCGCGGTGCCCGCCGCTGCCATGATTACTGAGGTGGTGCGATATCTTGGGGATCTGGGGGATATCGCCACAGGAGAGAAACAGGTGGAGGAGATAGAATTCGCCACCATCATGACGCGCAAGAAGCAGGCACGCTTGGAAGCTGAAGCGGCTAAGAAGCATGGCTTCCTCGGAGGAATCTTCTTCCGTTCAAAGAAGAAGGCCGACGATGACGCAGCCTGACATGAGAGAATGTGTTCACTTGGCGGAGGGCCGGGAAGCTGGCTATCCCCGAAGGGGCACGACAACTCCTGCAGTTTGGAGTTTGGGTGGTCACCTTCCCTGAGTGGTGAGCTATGCCCGGTACTCAAACGTCACAAGGGCATGAGACAATAGTTTGGTGAGTAATCATGTCATGCCAGCGCCCGTGTCCGAAGATACCGTCAGAATTGTGCCCCTTGGTGGCCTAGGTGAGGTGGGACGAAACTGCAACGTCCTTGAGTATCGCGGCAAGCTCGTCGTCGTCGATTGTGGCGTCCTTTTCCCGGAAGAAAGCCAGCCCGGTGTTGACCTCATTCTTCCTGACATCGATTACCTGAAGAACCGCGTCCAGGATATTGAGGCTATTGTCCTTACCCACGGCCACGAGGATCACATTGGCGCGGTGCCTTACCTGCTTAAGCTGCGCAAGGATATTCCTGTCATCGGATCCCAACTGACCATCGCTTTCATCGAAGCCAAGTTGCAGGAGCACCGCATTCGTGCACACTCCCATGTGGTGGTTGAAGGTGACGTGGAGAAGGTCGGCCCCTTCGAGATGGAGTTCATCGCGGTGAACCACTCGATCCCGGATGCCCTGGCTGTCTTTGTGCGTACCCCCGAGGGCAATATCCTCATCACCGGCGATTTCAAGATGGATCAGCTGCCCCTCGATGGCCGGTTGACCGATCTTCGCGCTTTTGCCAAGGCCGGAGAAGAGGGCGTGGATCTCTTCATGTGTGATTCCACTAATGCCGAGGTTCCCGGATTTGTCCGCTCTGAAGCTGAGATCGCCCCGGTTATCGACGAGGTGTTTGCAAAGGCTACGGGTCAGATCGTCGTCGCCTCATTTGCTTCGCACGTCCATCGTGTGCAGCAGGTGCTCAATGCAGCGGCTCATCACAACCGTAAGGTGGCCTTCGTGGGCCGCTCAATGGTGCGCAATATGGGCCTTGCTTCCGATCTCGGCTACCTCGATGTGCCGAAGGGTGTGCTGCGCGATCTGGGCGATATGCGCGATATTCCTGAGAATCAGCGCGTCTACATGTCCACTGGGTCGCAGGGCGAGCCGATGGCCGTGCTGGCCCGCATCGCGAACAAGAGCCACCCAAAGATCAGTGCCGGCCCCGGTGACACGGTGCTGTTTGCCTCCTCGCTTATCCCGGGCAACGAGAACTCCGTGTTCCGCCTCATCAACGGGCTGATGAAGCTCGGCGCTCACGTGGTGCATCAGGGCAACGCGAAGGTGCACGTCTCGGGCCATGCCGCCCAGGGCGAGTTGCTCTACTGCTACAACATTCTGGAACCCGCCTACGCTATGCCGATCCACGGTGAGGTGCGTCACCAGGTGGCCAACGGTGCTATCGCTGTCAAGACGGGCGTGCCTGCGGCAAACGTCATTCTGGCCGAGAACGGCTCGGTCATTGACATGCATGATGGGCAGGTGGCCCTTGTCGGTTCGGTGCCGTTCCATGAGATCTACGTGGATGGCTCCTCCATCGGCGACATCACGGAGTCCGAACTCAAGGACCGCCGCACTCTGGCAGAGGAGGGCTTCATCGCCGTCTTCGCCGCGGTGGATCCCAATGCTGAGCAGATCGTTACCGGCCCGCACATCCAGGCGCGTGCTATGGCCGAGGACCAGTCGGTCTTTGACGATATCCTCCCTGAAGTGACCGTCGCTCTGCAGGAGGCGCTGGAGAAGGGTGCGGATCTGTACGGCATGCAGCAGGCCATGCGCCGCGTCTTGGGCCGTTGGGTTTCGCGTAAGCTGCGCCGTTCGCCGATGATTGTTCCCACCGTAGTGGCGGTGTAGCGACGTCGTCTCTCTTCGTGGAGGTTGCGCCGGGCGAGAGGCTTGGGGGCGCCCACACGCAGAGGTCACATTTCGGTGGAGAGGTCACGCTAAGAATCCGTGACCTCTCCACTTTTCTGTGGCCTCTTCGTTACCGTGACCTCTTTGTTCACCAACTCGGTGGTTGATTCTGACCCTAACGGGACGAGGAGTCGGTCATAATGCCGCGTGCCGGGGTGTTGCTGGGGGCGGTCGCGGCGATAGGGTTCCTCATGTGAGTCCACGTGTGCCGAGAGAAGACGCCAGCAAGAAGAGGGCCCCGCGTAAGACGCAAAGTTCTGCCGCGAAGAGGGCTACCCCGCCGAAAGTAGCCGCTCGCCAGCCGATGAGCGGCTTGAAGCGTGAGGGTATTGCTTTCGGTTTTCTCGCGCTCGCCATTATTATCGCGTTGCGCGAGTGGTTCCAGTTGTCCGGAATCCTGGGGGATATCATTCATCATGTGGTGGCTGGGGCCGTCGGCTTGCTTGCCATCGTGGTGCCGGTGCTGCTTGTGATGGTGGCGGTGCAGGTGTTCCGTACCTCGCCGCGAGTCACAAATAAGCGCCTGTACGTTGGGCTGGGGCTCATCGTAGCGGCGGTGACTGGAATTCTGCATCTTATTGTCAGTCCAGTGAGTCCGATGACGGACTTCGCCGGTATTGAAGCAGCTGGGGGCCTACTCGGCTGGATTATCGGGGCGACTCTGCGCACCCTGCTCTCTCCTTACGGAGCCTATCCAGTTCTCATCATTGTGTTGCTGTTTGCGATTCTTTACATGACGAACACGACTTTGCACGACATATGGGCCAAGATTTCGGAGCTGTGGCTACAGTCGCGTCAGCAGGTCGACGACGAACCGGCCCCGCGTGGCACCTCACCGTCAATTCCCTACGACAAGCCGCACGCGGTGGACGAGGACTCTCCCAAGCGGCCTGGCCTTCTGCAGCGCCGTCGCAAGAAGAAAGACGAGGCCCTCGACGCTACCCAAATTCTGGGGCCGGGCAGTATCGATAGCGCCGACGGAGACGAAGCGGCCACGCAGGCTTTGGCATTGGCACAGGAGGCGGCGCGTTCCCGCAAGATTCCGAAGAAGACACCGGCAGATGATTCCTCGGCACCCGACTGGCCCGAGGTCTCGCCGCAGCGTTCGAACACGACAACTAAGGCGGCCTCCAAGACTGGAACTAAGGCAACGGGTTCCACGGCTCATGCGGCTGTGCCAGCTGCAACCGCGGCAGTATCTGGCGGCGGGGCGTCATCGCCGAATAGTGGGCTCCCGGCCCCTGATTCTACGGCGGTCATCCCGCAGGGCAAGCAGTTGGCTCTTGATCCGAATGTCACCTACCAGCTTCCTTCGCCCGATGATCTCAAATACGGTGCACCGCACGCCGAGCGCACCGAAGCCAATGACAAGGTGGTGGATCGCCTCACCCAGGTGTTCACCGAGTTTGGTGTGGATGCGAACGTGGTGGGCTTCCATCGCGGCCCTACCGTCACCCAGTACGAGGTGGAGCTTGGCCCGGGCGTCAAGGTGGAGCGCATTACCGCGCTGTCCAACAATATTGCGTATGCGGTGGCGTCGGCGGACGTGCGTATTTTGTCGCCGATCCCGGGAAAATCGGCCATTGGTATAGAGATCCCCAACGAGGATCGTGAGACGGTACTGCTTGGTGACGTTCTTCGCTCGCAGGTGGCGCAGAAGGCCACTCATCCGTTGACAGTGGGCGTGGGCAAGAACGTCGAGGGCAAGTTCGTCATTGCCAACCTCGCCAAGATGCCGCATCTGCTGGTGGCGGGCGCGACGGGCGCTGGAAAGTCCTCGTTCATTAACTCGATGATCACCTCCATCATGATGCGCGCTACCCCGGATCAGGTGCGTATGATTCTGGTGGATCCCAAGCGCGTAGAGCTCACCATTTATGCGGGGATCCCGCACCTCATCACGCCGATCATCACCAATCCCAAAAAGGCCGCCGAGGCCCTCGAATGGGTGGTCAAGGAGATGGACGCGCGTTATGACGACATGGCCGCCTACCACTTCAAGAACATCGACGATTTCAACGCCGCTGTACGGGCCGGAACGGTGCACGCGGACAACCCGAACCGCACTCTCGCTCCGTATCCCTACCTGCTAGTTGTGGTGGACGAGTTGGCGGACATGATGATGGTGGCTCCACGCGATGTTGAAGCTTCCATCCAGCGCATCACCCAGCTGGCTCGTGCCGCCGGAATTCATCTCGTGCTCGCGACCCAGCGCCCCTCGGTTGACGTGGTGACAGGCCTCATCAAGGCCAACATTCCCTCACGCTTGGCGTTTATGACCTCGGCGCTCGCTGATTCGAGAACCATCCTCGATATGTCTGGCGCCGAGAAACTCATTGGGCAGGGCGATGCCCTCTTCATGCCCGCTGGCGCCTCGAAACCCATCCGCCTGCAAGGTGCCTGGGTGGATGAGGAAGAGATCGAACGCGTCGTGGCTGACTGTAAGAAGCAGCTCCAGCCGCACTATCGAAATGATTTCGAGGAGATTCAGGAGCAGAAGAAGCAGCGCGAGGAGATCGGTGACGACCTCGAGGTGCTGCTCCAGGCCGCCGAAATTGTGGTGACCACCCAGTTCGGCTCCACCTCAATGCTCCAGCGCAAGCTCCGCATCGGCTTCGCCAAGGCCGGGCGCATGATGGACCTGCTGGAACAGTACGAGATCGTTGGACCGAGTGAAGGATCTAAGGCGCGCGACGTTCTCGTCTCACCTGAGTACGTGGACCAGGCGTTAGCGATGCTGCGTGGCGAACGTCCGTCGATTTTTGACGACGATGTAGTGGGCGTAGCCGATGACGCAAGCCACGGCGCGGAAGCTGGTGTACACGAGGCAGGCCACGGCGCGGATGGTGTCGGTGTGGTGAATACGACTGCTACTCCCAGTGGCACCATCATCGACGAAGTAGATGCTGGCTATGAGGATCCGATTGCCGGTCCGGGCGAGTTTGATGATGCCGAGTTTGTGGAGGTGCAGCCTGAATACTCCCGAACGCCTGCGGGTGCTACCGAAGTTTTGCCATCCAATCGTTACGCCTCGGATCCTCTCGCTGAGAGTGCCCAGGGCCCGGTGGTGAAAAACTGGTACGACGACGAAGATGATTCCAGCGAGGATGCCTGGCAACTTACCGGCAGGTAGGCAAACCTGGCAACTCACCGGCCGATAGGCAAATGAGGGGAGGGCGGCGCGCCGATGTGCCGCCCTCCCCGTTTTCTACTTCTTCTCGATCGCCACCAAGGTGGACTGGGGAGTGGGCGCAACCGTACGCTCCTGCGAACCGTCCGCCGCCATCACCGGATAGGTGACATCTGCACGGCCTTGAATCTCCTCAGGGCTGAGTGTCATGTACTCGAATTGTCCACCTTCAACCAGTTCATGGAGGGGGAAGATCCGGTCGGTCAACTCATCCTGAGTCACAGGCGTCCATTCGAGGTTGGTCACGCGGGCGGGCCCCTCGGCCGGGACCTCCACGGTCGCCGTCGTCATCAGACCCGTGACCACGCGATAGCCGTGGTTCTCGACAGTCTGGCCAGAGATAAGGTTGCCCATTGACCACACGACCCACATGCCCGCTCCGTCTGGCCCTCCGTCAAGGCGCGTGACTGGTTCGGGGACGTGGGAATGGTTGCCAAAGATGACATCCACTGCCCCTGAGGCCGCGATCTGCTCGGCAATACGGGTCTGCTCCTCGATTGGTTCGCTGACGTATTCGGTGCCCCAGTGCTGGTTGAGAACCACGAGATCGGCACCGGCCTCGCGGGCGCGGCGGGCGTCGGCGATGATGTCATCGACGGTGCGAAGGCCGAGATCCCCAATGACGTTCCATGCCCACGGCTCGTCTTCCCGCAGCGGGATACCGTTGGTGAGTGTTGTGGAGGCTAGTTGGGCAACGGTGACTGTGCGCCCGCCCGCCTCCAACGTGTAGTACTGAATCTGCTTGGCTTCGTCGGCGGTGCGGGCGATGCCGTGCCATCCCAAACCTGCGGCATCGAAGGCATCCGCGGTGGCAACAATCCCCTCGAACCCCTTATCCATCGAGTGATTGTTAGCCACAGCGCAGCCGTCCCACCCCAGGTCCTTCAGCGAACGGGTGATCTCTGGAGGAGCGGCGAAGAGAGGATAGCCTGATGGCACATCACCGGGAGGAACGATGGGAACTTCCATGGAGCATAATGCCAGATCCGCTCCCTCAATCCAGGGGCGAACGTAGGCGAAGAGAGGAGTGTAATCGTAGGTTTCACCGTTCCACGCGGAGTCATTGACAGAGAGATGGAGGAGCACATCTCCCGCTGAAAGAATCGTCAGTGTTGAGGGTTCGGCTGTAGGTGACGGCGTTGGATCCTCAGCGGCCTGGGTGCTGGCCGCATCCGAGAGAGGCGAAGGGGAGCCTACGGGGGCAGTGGATGAGCAAGCAGCGAGAACCATGACGGATCCAAGTGCGGCGAGTATACGAGAAGAGCGCATTTTTCCTCCTAAACAGGTTGAGATGAAGTCTATCTGCGAGCACCGACAGATTTTGAGGTCTTGCTGAAGTTTCCTGTAACCAGACGTGGAATCCCCGTCGCCCAAAAGATTGGGTAGGCTGGAGGGATGAGTAGTTCAGCGCGCGATACAGCACCACAGGCACCTCTTTTCAACATAGCGAATATCTTGACGATGCTTCGTCTCGTGCTGGTGCCTGTTTTTATCGCCTTCTATTGGGTGGACACTCCGAGCCGCACGGGAATTGCTTTCGCGGTGTTTGCTTTCGCTGCCGCTACCGACAAGCTTGACGGATACCTGGCCCGCAAGCACAACCTCATCACCGATTTCGGCAAGCTTGCCGATTCCATTGCGGACAAAGCGCTAATCTCGGCGGCGCTCATTATGCTCTCGTGGCACGGACACCTGTGGTGGTGGGTGACGATTCTGATGATTGGCCGCGAGCTCGCCATCACCTTGATGCGCATGTACATGGTCAAGGTGGAGGTCATGGCCGCGGGCTGGACCGGCAAGGTGAAGATGGTCTTCCAATCCTTGGGAATTGGCGGCCTCCTTATCCCATGGGCCGCTTTCCTTCCCGCTGCTTTCGCCACCTTCTTTATCTGGGCCTCCTACGCGCTTGTGGGAATTGCCCTTGTTCTCTCGGTTGTCTCCGCGTTGGAGTATGTCCGTGACGCGCAGAGGTTGTCGCGGCAGAATCCGTCGTCGTCGGACGAAATCAAGCGGACTACCGATGGCTGACGAGCAGACTGAGGCTCCACGAACGGATGTTGCCCGCAGTGTTGGCGAACTGATCGCGCGCGGACTCACCGTGGGATGTGCGGAATCGCTAACCGGTGGGGCGCTGACCTCGACGTTCGTGTCGATTCCGGGGGTCTCGGAGGTGTTGCGCGGCGGAATCGTCAGTTACGCAACGGATATCAAAGCCTCGGTTTTAGGGGTCTCTCGGGAGCGTCTTGAGGACACGGGGCCTGTCGACGGCGGCGTCGCGCTCCAGATGGCGCGCGGTATCTGTCGAGTGTTGGAAGCGGACGTTGGTTTGTCGACGACGGGTGTAGCCGGCCCCGGCCCTGCGGACGGACATCCCGCCGGAACCGTCTGGATCGCGATTGCTGGCGTACTAGGGGAACAAAGCAGGTTGCTGCATTTGACCGGTGATCGGGCGGAGATTCGAGAAAAGACAATTGACTGTGTGCTTGCCTTGTTGGACGAGTATCTGTTGTTGACAAGAGTATGAGTTGGGGTTTCCTCCCCAGTTTCTGGTTCTTTTCAGGAAACCTACAGCTAAACTTGGCAAGCTAGGAGCATCAAGGAAAAAGACTTGAGCGTGCTCGACTCAAGTTTGAAAGCAAAATGAAGAATCTGGGAATGAATCCTGACTTTGCTGCGTTGAGGAGAGTGATGAGCATGGATCTACGTACCGGCGTTAACCGGAAGAGTGATGGAGCTGCGCGAAAGGTTGGCACAATGCCCGAATCAAATCATCAGGAACAGCCGCTTCTACGCCGCGAGCTAGGCGAGGTGTTGCGTGAGTACCGCCAGCGCCAGGGCCGCACGTTGCGTGAAGTTTCCTCTGATGCTCGTGTCTCGCTGGGATACCTTTCCGAGGTGGAGCGGGGGCAGAAGGAAGCATCCTCTGAACTTCTTGCATCTATTTGCTCGGCACTAAATGTACCGCTGAGCCACGTCCTACGTCTGGTTGCGGATCGTATCGACTTTTCCCAGGGGCGCATCCCTCCCCACCTGCGTGTGCCAGACTCGGTCCCGGACGAACTTGTCCGTGCAGAGCTCGCTAAGCTGAGGTGAGAGAATCTGAATTTTGGAACGCCGTTGATTGGGCGTTCCCCGGCGGTTACGGGCAGAGCTTAGCTCAGGATCTTGTCCTGTCCGCTCTCGGTGAGCGGAGCCCGGAGCAGGCCATCCAGGCAGGCGTCAGTCCCCAAAAGGTGTGGGACGCGATGTGTGAATCGATGGACCTGCCCACCTCTTACCATTTCATCCACCGAGTCAAACCCGAAGAGCGAGACGCCCTCGAGCGTTAAGTTCCGCATTCTCTCCATCCTTGAGTCAGACAGCGGCCCACCAGTGCGGTGGGCCGCTGTCGTAGGTTATAACTTGCTAGTGCCCTACAGTCGGGCACATGGTGTTGTGGTGACTGGGACTCTCGTGCCCGAGGTGGAGGACTTGCGTGGCTAACAATGAGTTTGGAGACTTTCAGACCCCGCTTCCTCTTGCCCGGGCATGTTTGAGCCTTCTTGGGCTTCCCTCCAATGCTCGGATATTTGAACCGACATGCGGACGTGGGGCTTTCCTTCAAGTTGCAGAGGAGTTGGCGCCGGATTCTGAGCGTATAGGTGTGGAGATTAACGAGGAGTATGCAACGGAGGCATCGACGTGGGCCAAAGTTGCCACCGCTAACGATTTTGAAGTCGATTTATTTGAGGCTGTGTCGTGGCGAACTTCTGAGCCCCTATTTGTTGTGAGCAATCCGCCCTGGGTAACGTCTGCAGAGCTGGGGCGCATGAACTCACAGAATCTGCCGCCGAAGGAGA
>RRZU012217406.1_pt1 | contig 16546 bp, 14 predicted proteins | sample 2165561 | NCBI WGS metagenome assembly RRZU01 (sample SAMN10456909, study PRJNA506462) | wastewater metagenome | isolation source: wastewater sludge | place: USA: Moscow, Idaho
AGCAAGTTTTCCAGGAAGTGTTCCAACACTCATAGAGTCTTTTTTTCTAGTTAATTCTCTTGCTTTTTTAGCAGCTTCTCTTCCTCTTGCCGCCATTAAAGCTTTTTCCATTACAGCTCTTGCATGTGTTGGATTTTCTTCAAAATATTTATCTAAATTATCACTTGTAAGTTTTTGTGCGATTGGTCTTACATAAGAACTTCCTAATTTTCCTTTTGTTTGACCTTCAAATTGAGGTTCTGGAACTTTTACAGAAACAACTGCAATAAGACCTTCTCTTACATCATCACCTGTAATTTTTGCATCTTTTTCTCTAGCTGCTGCATTTTCACTTAAATATTTTGAAATACTTCTTGTAAGTCCTGCTTTAAATCCAGCTTCATGAGTTCCCCCATCTATTGTTCTAATATTATTTACAAAAGATAAAGTTTTTTCAATGTATGTATCGTTATACATCATAGCAATGTCAACTTCAACACCATCAACTTTGTCACTAAAATGCATAACTTCACATAAAGCTGTTTCTTTATTTAAATCAGCAACAAATTGTTTGATACCACCTTCAAAATGGTAAACTTCTTTGATTTTTGCTGCTTCATCTTCTAATGTTATAGAAATAATTGGATTTAAATATGCAACTTCTTTGAATCTTTTTTTAAGAATATTAAATTCATATTTTGTAACTTCAAAAATTGAATCATCAACTAAAAACTCTATAGTCGTTCCAGTTTTTCTAGGACTATCTCCAATTACTTCTAAAGTTCCTTGTGGAATTCCTTCTTTAAACTCTTGATAATGAATTTTTCCTTCTCTATAAACTGTCATTTTTAAATGTTTAGATAAAGCATTTACAACTGAAACACCAACTCCGTGAAGTCCTCCAGAAACTTTATATGTATCTTTATCAAATTTTCCACCAGCATGTAAAACTGTAAGAGCAACAGTTGCAGCACTTATTCCTTCAGTTGGGTGAATTGCAGTAGGAATACCTCTTCCATCATCTTCAATTTTTGCCCATCCATCTTTTGTTAAAGTTACTTTAATATTTTTACAAAATCCAGCCATTGCTTCATCTATTGAGTTATCAACAACTTCATAAATTAAGTGATGAAGACCGTTTGTATTTGTATCACCTATATACATTCCAGGTCTTTTTCTAACTGCTTCAAGACCTTTTAAAACTTTAATATTACTAGCACCATACTCTTGTTGTGACATTTTTATAAATCCTTATTTATTATTATTTTTCTAAAACTATTGGCATTACAACTGTATAAAATTTATCATCTTCTAAATAAAATGGTAAATTCGATTCATTGAATCCTATTTTTATTTTTTCACTATTTGATGTACTTAAAAAATCAAGTAAATATTTTGCATTAACAGCTAAATAAAATTCATTAGGAATATTTATATCAATATCTATTTGAGTTGTAGCTACACTATCTTCATCTAATGATTCAAAAATTATATATTTTGGGTTAAATGTAATTTTTATATTTGAAAATAATGAAGTTACAAGTTTAATTGATTCTACCAAAATGTTTTTTGGTAATGGAAAACTATATTTTAGTGTTGAAGGAATAATTCTTTCATAATCAGGGAATTTTCCATTTATTAATTTAGTAAAGAATTTTGTATTGTTATTTGAAACAATTAAATTTGTTTGATCACAATAAATTTTTGCATTATCTAAAAATAGTTTTTGAATTTCTATAATAGCTTTTTTTGGAATAATTAATTGCATTTCATCATTAGAAATATTTTCTAAATAAGATAGTGCTAATCTTCTTGTATCTGTAGAAACGAAGTTTATTTTTTGACTTTTGATATCTAATAAAGCACCATTTAATTCAAATTTTGGATTGTTATTGTCTATTGAAGGAGTTATTTTTTTAATAGAGTTTATGAAATTTATAGTAGAAATTGATAATTCTTTTAAATTTTCATATTTATTTATATTTGGATATTCATTAGCATCATAAGTTGGTAATTTAAATACAGATTTATTTTGTTTTATTATAAGATTATTTGAATCAGCTTCTAAAGTAATGTTTTCATTTTTTAATCTTTTAATAATTCCTAATAGATTATTACCATTAACTGTTGTTTTTCCATTTTCTATATCAGAGATATTTTCTACAGTAGTTTCTAATCCAATTTCATAATCAGTTGCTTTTACAATTAATTTATTATCTTTTGTTTCTAAATATACATGTGATGTTATTGCACTAGAATCTTTTTTTTCTAAAAAAGGTTGCATTGAAGCTATAACATTTTCAAGTATATTTTTTGTAATTACAAACTTCATTTTTTCTCCTATGTTTTTGTTTATTTTTAGTAAAAGTAGTAGGTGTATGTGAAAAGATGAAAATATAGTTTAAAGCCTTGTAAAATCGAAACTTTACTCAGTGATTAAACTTATGTTTATATTCACATCTTTTCACATAACAGTTTAAAACTTCTACTCCTTATTTATAATTTTATTCTTTAAATTTTGAATTACAAGTTTAAAATTCTCGTCTTGTTCCATTAGTTCATTTGCTTTTTTTATATTGTGAGAAATTGAACTATGATCTTTCATTCCAAGTACTTTTGCAATGTCTGGCATAGAATTGTGTGTTAATTCTCTCACAAGATAAATAACAACTCTTCTTGCATTTGCAACAGCAGCTGTTCTTTTTTTTGATTTTATGTCACTAGGTTTTATATTTAATTCACTAGAAACTATATTTATAATATCAGGAAGTTTGATATTTTCTTTGTTTTCTTTAATTTGTTCTTTTAAAAGACCTTGAACCATTGCTAAATTTATTTCTTGATTTAATAAAGATGCACTAGCATTTATTCTAATGATAACACCCTCTATTTCTCTTATTGAATTATCTAAAGATGTAGCAATAAAATTAATAATCTCTTTACTTAATTTGATTCCATTTAAGTCAGATTTTTTTTCAATAATAGCTATTTTTGTTTCAAGACCAGGGATTTGTACATCAGCTGTTAATCCCCATTCAAATCTTGATCTTAATCTATCAACAAGTCCAGCAATTTGTGAAGGTAATCTATCACTTGTCATTACTATTTGTTTTTTAGCATTATGAAGTTCATTAAATGTGTGGAAAAACTCTTCTTGAGTTTGTTCTTTACCACTTAAAAATTGAACGTCATCTATTAGTAGAACATCACAATTTCTATATTTAGCACGGAAATGTTCCATGTTTTTATTTTTTATAGAAAAAGTAAAATCGTTCATAAATTGTTCAATAGTAACATATATAACAGTTTTACCTTTTTCTAGCGCATGGTTTCCAATTGCTTGTAAAAGGTGAGTTTTACCAAGACCAGTTCCCCCATAAATAAATAGTGGGTTATATTGAATACCTGGTTTATTGGCAACAGCTAGTGAAGCATTGTATGCCATTTGATTTGATGGTCCAACAACAAATGAATCAAAAGTGTAAGATGGATTTAAAATAGTACTTTCTGAAGTTTCATTTTCAACTTGTTCTTTTAAAATCTCTTTTTTAGTTTTCTTTTCACCAGCTAGTCTTATCTCAATTTTTGGTTTTGAACCATTGTATATTTCAAAGCAGTGTTGGATTAAATCTGTAAATTTACTTTTTATCCATGAAGCTATATATTTATTATTTACTTCAAAAATAGCAATATTCTCATCTGATGATACTTTTTTATAAACTAATTGTTTTAAGTATCTATCATAATCGCTTTTATTTGACTCTTTTTGAATAATTGTTAAAAAATCTTTGCTTGTCATTTAATCCTAAACTCTTTTCTTGTAATGCTAAATATTATATCTAAATATTATATAAAATAGCTTCAAGAAAGCAAAAAGAGTATAGAATATTAAAAAATAATATATTGTTCACATAGTGAATAACTAGTGAATAATTTTTATCTTTAGATTAAATAAGTATCTAAAAATTCGATATAATCGGGTTTTTATTTATGTGAATAAAATAGTATACAAAAGAGTGAAATATTGAAAATATTAGGAATTGACCCAGGAACTAGAAACTGTGGTTATGCAATTATCGAAAAAAATGGAAGAGATTTAAAGCTTATTGAAGCTGGTTTAATTAAAATAAGAACTACAATTTTACAAGAACAAATTGTTGAGATGACAGAAGGTATAGATCTTATTTTTAAAACACATAAAATAGATCAAGTATCAATTGAAGATATGTTTTATGCTTTTAATCCAAAAACCGTTATAAAATTGGCCCAATTTAGGGGAGCAATAAGCCTTAAAATTTTACAAAATTATGGAAATTTTGCAGAATATACTCCTCTTCAAGTTAAACAAGCAGTAACAGGAAATGGAAAAGCTACAAAAGAGCAAGTTTCATTTATGGTTAAAAGGCTTTTAGGAATAAAAAAAGAGATAAAACCTCTTGATATAACAGATGCAATTGCAATTGCATTAACTCATGCTCAAAGATTATAAAAAGGAAAACAATGGAAAATAGAAAAAAAATTGGAATTTTAGCTTCATATAATGGTAGTGGTTTTGAAACTATTCAAAATGCAATTTTAAATGGAGTTTTAAATGCTGAAGTTTGTGTGGTAATTACAAATAACACAAATGCAGGAGTTTTAGAAAAAGCAAACAGATATGGAGTTGATAGTTTTGTAATAAATTCAAAGTTTTATCCAGATGAAAATCTTGATTTAAAAATAACTAAAATTCTAAAAGAATATAAATGTGATTATATTTTTTTATCTGGGTTTATGAAAAAAATAGAAAAGAATTTATTAGAAAATTTTCCTAAAAAAATAATAAATACACATCCTGCAATTTTACCATCAATTTATGGAGGAGCTGGAATGTACGGAAGTTTTGTACATCAAGCAGTTGTAAAAAATGGTGAAAAAAAATCTGGAGTAACTATTCATTATATTGACGAAAATTACGATGAAGGAGAAACAATTTTAATAAAAGAGTTAGAATTAAGTCCTAATGAAACAGCTGAAACTTTAGAAACAAGAATAAAAGATTTAGAAAAAATCGCTATTGTAGAAGCATTCAAAAAAGTTTTAGCATAAGCTAAAACTTTTAATCTCTTGGAAAATTTTCTATAATAAAATCTATATCTTTATCCCCTCTTCCACTAAGACTTACTAAAATTGATTTACCTTTATTCTCTTTTGCATATTTCATGGCAAAAGCTAAAGCATGAGAAGATTCAAGAGCGGGAATAATTCCTTCAAGTCTTGAAAGTGTATAAAATGCATCAACAGCTTCTTCATCTGTACAAAGACCTATTTTAGTTCTTCCAATACTATTTAAATAAGCATGCTCAGGTCCAACAGATGGATAATCTATTCCACTTGCAATTGAGTGAACAGGTGCAGCTTCACCTCTTTCATCTTTTAACATAATAGAATTAAATCCATGCATAATTCCCTCTTCTCCATAAGTTAAACTTGCACTATGTTCACCTAAATTTTGACCTTTCCCAGCTGGTTCAACAGCATATAATTCAACACTATCTTCAATAAATGCACTAAATATTCCCATTGCATTACTTCCACCACCAACGCAAGCTGTTACCATATCAGGAAGTTTGCCAGTCATTTCTAAAAATTGTTCTTTTGCTTCAAATCCAATAACGCTTTGAAAATCTCTAACCATTTTTGGAAATGGATGAGGACCTACAACCGAACCAATTGCAAATATAGAGTTTTTTGTATCACTTAAATAACTTTCAAATGCACTATCAACTGCTTCTTTTAAAGTTTTAAGTCCTTTTGTTACTGGTACTACTTTTGCACCTAAAATTTTCATTTTTACAACATTTGGGTGTTCTTTTTTTATATCTACTTCACCCATATGTATTTCACACTCTAATCCAAAATATGCAGCTGCAGTTGCTAGGGCAACTCCATGTTGTCCAGCTCCTGTTTCTGCTATTAATTTCTTTTTACCTAAATATTTTGCTAAAAGTGCTTCGGCCATGCAGTGATTTAATTTATGTGAACCTGTATGATTTAAATCTTCTCTTTTTAAGTATATATTTCCACCAACGATATTTGATAAATTTTTTGCAAAATATACGGGTGTTGGTCTTCCTTGATAATATTTTCTAATTTTTTTTAATTCAGATAAAAATTCAAAATCTTTTGATAGTTTTTGATAGACTTCTTCAATCTCTTTGAACGGTTTTTGTAATTCTGGTGGGATATATGCTCCTCCAAATTTACCAAAATATCCATTTTCATTAGGAAAGTTATCTAAATAAGGTTTTTGTTTGTGCATATTAAGTACCTTTGAAATAAAATAGATAAATGTTATCATATTTTAAATAATTTTTGGGGGATTTATGAGAGTAGCTTTTTTTGGTGTAGGTGCTGTTTGTAGTGTTATTTCAACACTTTTGTGTGAGCAATCAAGTAAAAACTTGAAAAATTGTGTAGAGTTTTTATTTATAGTGAGAGATGAAAAAAAAGCGAGATTACATTTTTATAAAAATAGTGAGTTATTAGAAAATTCAAAATTTTTAGAAGTATCAAGTTTTGAAGAAATTTTTCATCATCCAATTAAATATAAAAAAGAGTTAGAAAACTATGATATATTCATTAATAGTTCAACACCATCATACAATATTGAAATTATGAATTTAGCTTTGGAATTTAATTCAAACTATGTTGATTTAGCGAGTGATATTTATAAAGATGAAGTTATAGATTCTTTAAAATTTGAACAACAAAAGCTTGAACAAGAGTTTAAAAATAAAAATCTTTTTGCTTTGATTAATTTAGGGGTTTCTCCAGGAATTACAAATTTTTTAATAGGTGAAAGAATTAACTCTTTACAAAATCTTCCTTATGAAGTAAAAATCACAAAATTAGAATTGAATCTTCTTGAAGAGATACAATCTAAAAAATTAATTTTTTCATGGTCACCGAAAGTAGCTATTGATGAATTAGCGTTTTCTCCTATTTTTTTTAAGAAAAATAATCCAAAAATTATAGAACCTTTTTCTAAATCGAAGTTTTATAAATTTCCTTATTTTAGAAATGTTGTAGAGGTATATCCAGTTTTTCAAGAGGAGTTAATATCTTTAAAACAAAGTTTTCCACAAATTGAAAATCTTAAATTGAATATTGGTGGAAATGAGCTTGAATTAATGAAAAATTTATATCAATTGAATCTTTTTTCAAATAAATATTGTTATGAAGATGAAAATGAAAAGATTTCGATAAATAGCATTATAAAAAATATTGTACCAAAGATGAAAAGTCCAGAAATTATAGAAGATTATATAAAAAAGAAGACTATAAAATATGCTGAATTTAGTGCTATTGCTGATATATATTTAGAAATTTCACATCCAGATAAAAAGAAAAAAATTAAAAGTATTGAATCAATTGGATTATCTTTTAGTAAATATCCAGAACTTTTAAAAACTCCATATTCTGGTTCTACTTATGTATCATATCCAACAGGTATTGGAGCAGGAATTCTTATTTTTTATTCATATATGAAAAAAGAGCTTTTAAATGGTGTAATTTTGAGTGAAAACCTTCCAAAAATTTTTGGAAATAGTGTTAATGATATTATAAAAAGAGAGTTAAGTAGCTATAAAATAAATATTTATAATTTGATTAAATAGTTCTAAAATACAAATAAGATAAAATTATCTTTTATATAAATATAATAAATAATTTTAACAAGAAGAGTTTTATGCAAAAAGATATTTTTAGACCGTTTTTAAATGAAAATATAGATGTTTTAAATTTTCTAAGATATAACACAATAGGTAAAAATAAAGATAAATATTTTGATTTCACAGCATCAGGTTTAGCTTTTAGACAAATAGAAAATAGAGTTCATGAGGTTTTAGAAACTTATGCAAATACTCATTCAAAAGAGTCTTCAAATGCCAAAGTTACAACACATTATTATGAGCAAGCTAGAGAAAATTTAGCAAAGAATTTTGAATTAACTGATGATTTTACAATTCTTCCTAGTGGTTGTGGTTCAACTGCAGCTATAAAACATTTTCAAGAGCTTTTAGGACTTTATATTCCACCCGCAACAAAAAAAAGGTTTGGTTATAAAAAAGATAAAAAAAAGGCTCCTTTAATAATAGTTGGTCCATATGAGCACCATTCAAATGAGTTATCTTTTAGAGAATCTTTGGCAAATGTAAAAAGAGTTAAATTAACTGATGATGGTTTAATTGATTTAAAACATTTAAAAAAGATTTTAGAAAATAATAAAGATAAAGAAATAATTGCATCTTTTTGTATAGCTTCAAATGTGAGTGGAATAATAACTCCATACAAAAAGATATCAAAAATTTTACGTAAATATAATGCTCTTATATGTTTTGATGCCGCAGCTTCAAGTCCTTATATGAATATTCCTTGTAAATATTATGATGCTATGTTTGTATCTTCTCATAAGCTTTTAGGGGGGCCTTCTTCTTGTGGGTTACTTATAATTAAAAAATCTTTGATAGATACTTCATTAGCACCTACATTTAGTGGTGGTGGAACTGTAAAATATGTAAATAAAAAGTCTCAAATTTATGAAGATAAGATTGAACTCAGAGAAGATGCAGGAACACCACCTATATTGCAGTTAATTAGATCATCTTTAGCTTATCAACTTAGAAATGAAATTGGATTTGAATTTATAAAGCAAAGAAAAGATGAGCTTTTAAAATATCTTTTAGAAGAGTTAAAATCTATTCCAAATTTAGTTATTTATGGAAATCAAGAAGTTGATAATATAGGAATAGTATCTTTTAATATAAAAGGTTTTAATCCATACTCTCTTTGTGAAAAGCTTTCAAATAACGGTAATTTTCAAACTAGAGCTGGATGTTCATGTGCAGGACCATATGGACATGATTTATTAGGTCTTAAAAAAGTATCTATGAAAAATCGGCCAGGGTGGCTTAGAGTTGGAGTTCATTATATGCAAACAAAGGAGGATATAAAGGCTTTAGTTGATGAAATAAAGAGTAATTTAGTTTAAAATCTCATATATTTTATATAATGATAACAAACTATTAATATTCTATTTAAAAACTATTAACTAAAACTTTTTATAATTTCTTTATGAGTTTTATGATTTTTTTCTTGGTTTATTTTATAGCCTTCTCCTTTCAGACCTATATTATAAAAACAAGGTTTATAAATAAACTAGATTTTAATTATAAAACTAGAAAGTATTTTAGCTTTGTATTATATTTAACATTTTTTGGTGCTTTGATGTACCCTTTGGCTAGATACTTTCCTGTGGTGCCTAACTGGCTCTATTTTCTCCTTTCCCTACCAATTGGGGTGATTTTTTTAACATTTATTATTGCCATTTTTCACGAAATCATCTCATTTGGTATTAAAAAAACAAAATATACAAAAAATCGTAGAGAATTCTTTAAAAAATCACTTGATATAGCTGCAACTTCAGTTATCTTAGCTACTAATGCAAAAGCGATGGATAATGCTAGAAATATAGAATTAGAAGTAGTTGATGTAGAAATCAAAAACTTAAAAGATAGATATAAAATTATACAACTAAGTGATATTCATATTGGTGGTTTGATAGATAAACACTTTATAAAAGATTTAGTCTCAAAGGTAAATATCTTAGGTGCTGATTTAGTTGTAATAACTGGTGACTTAGTGGATACTAAATTAGAGTTCGCAAAAGATGCTTTAGATGAATTAAAAAATTTAAAATCAATTTATGGTACATATTTTATTGTGGGAAATCATGAATATTTTCATGGAGTTTCACCAATAATAGATTATGTAAATAGTCTAGGAATAAAAGTTTTAGAAAATGAATCAGTTTATATTGGCGATAAAAATAGTGGTTTTAATTTAGCAGGAGTTTATGATAGATTTGGTTTTAGATATGGTTCTTATAAACCAGATATCACTAAAGCATTAAAAGATTGTGTTGATTCACCTACTGTACTTCTTGCACATCAACCAAAATATATAAAAGATTTAGAAAATACAGATAATATTGATTTAATTTTATGTGGACATACACATGGTGGGCAGATTTTTCCCTTTAATTTTTTAGTAAAGCTTGAACAACCATATGTAAAAGGTTTAAATCAACACGATGAAACAACTCAAGTTTATGTAAATAAAGGAACAGGGTTTTGGGGACCACCAATGAGACTTGGTGCTAGTAGTGAGATAACTATTTTAAATTTAAAAGAGGCAAGAGCTTAACTCTTTGCTTCTTATTTAATATTTATAAATTTTTTGGCTTAATTAAAGCATACCACAAGGGCTCATTCCTGTCTTAAAAAATCTAGCAGTTACAGTATCCATACTTTTAATATGATTTATTAACCAGTTTATTAAATCATATTCTATATAGTTTTTCAAAGCTTTAATATCTTTGTTTGATTCAAACTCTTGCCATAGAGCTTTGATATCACTTAGATTTTTGTCATGCTCACCTTTATGAAAAGGGTATGCAAAAAAACCTTTTTTTTGCATCTCTTCTTCCTCTGTTGCAAAGTGTTGAATAGTATGGTCTACCCATTGATTATAGATACTTTTTAATTTGTCAAAATTTTCAATATTTTGATTTTGTTCAAAATTTTCTATATTTAAATAAATTTCATTTATTAAATCAATATCTTCAAAGTGAGTATTATTCATAAAATCAACATCAACTAAAGGTAGAACATTTTTATCTATTAACATTTTTGATCCCTAAAATTTTTTCACATTTTATTGAATAACTATAAAATTTATATTGATAAAAATCAATTAGATTCCTGCTCCATCTTCAAAACTTCTTAGTTTTCTAGTTCTAATTCCTACAATATCGCCTTTTTGAATATTTTTTTCATTAAATTCATAATGAGGCATTTCAACTAAAACAACTCTTTTATCATCATTTAAATAAGTTAATTCAACTTTTACAAATGAACCAGCTAGTTGAATATATTTAACTTTTGCTTGAATAATTGCATCTTTGTCATTTACAGAAACTATTTCTAACTCATGAGGTCTAATTAAATATTTATTATCAGTTGGTTCTTCTAGTGCAGATGAATTTTCTATTTCTCTTGCATGAAATAGATTTACATTTCCTAGAAAGTTTATCACAAATTCATTACTTGGATTATGAAAAACTTCTTCAGGAGTTCCTATTTGTTCTATTTTCCCTTTATTTATTACGACAATTCTATTTGCAACCTCAAGAGCCTCTTCTTGGTCATGAGTTACTAAAATTGTAGTAATTCCAAGCTCTTCTTGAAGCTCTTTTAGCCATCTTCTTAAATCAGTTCTCACTTTTGCATCAAGTGCTCCAAATGGTTCATCAAGTAATAAAACTTTTGGTTCAACTGCAAGTGCACGAGCGAGTGCAACTCTTTGTCTTTGACCACCTGAAAGTTGCCAAGGAAATCTTGATGCAAAACCATCTAGTTGGATTAATTTTAAAAGTTTTGTCACTTTTTCTTCTATTTCTTTGTTGCTTAATCTCTCTTTTTTAGGTTTTACTCTAAGACCAAAAGCAATGTTTTCAAAAACAGTCATATGTTTAAATAGTGCATAGTGTTGAAATACAAAACCTATATCTCTATCCCCAATATCTTTTTTTGCAACATCAATATTATTAAATAAAATTTCACCTTTATCAGTGTCATCTACTGTTTCAAGTCCTGCAATCATTCTTAATAGTGTAGTTTTCCCACTTCCCGATGGTCCTAATAGTGCAAGTAGTTCACCTTCAACTATGTCTAAATTTATATTTTCTAAAGCTGTAAAGTTTCCAAAATATTTTGTTAAATTTTTTACTTCAATTTTCATAATTTATCCTACTATTCATTTTCTAATTTTTTTATTCTTCTTTGAACTTTCCACTCTAAGATATATTTTAATACCAAAGTTAAAAGTGCAAGTATTGCTAAAAGTGTTGAAACAGCAAATGCTGCAACAAAGTTATATTCGTTATATAAAATCTCAACTTGTAATGGCATAGTATTTGTAATTCCTTGGATATGTCCAGAAACAACTGAAACAGCTCCAAATTCTCCCATTGCTCTTGCATTACATAATATTACCCCATAAAGAAGTCCCCATTTTATATTTGGCAAGGTAACTTTCCAAAATGTTTGAAAACCGCTAGCTCCTAAAAGAAGTGCTGCTTGTTCTTCATCATTTCCTTGTTCTTGCATTAAAGGAATTAATTCTCTTGCAACAAATGGAAAAGTTACAAATATAGTTGCTAACACAATTCCTGGAACTGCAAATATAATTTGTATATCATTCTCAATTAACCAGTGTCCAAACCAACCTTGTGCTCCAAAGAGTAAAACATATACAAAACCTGAAATAACTGGACTTACGGCAAATGGTAAATCAATTAAAGTTATTAAAAAGCTTTTTCCAAAGAATGAATATTTTGCAATTGCCCAAGATGCACAAACTCCGAAAATTAAATTTAGTGGAACAGCAATAGCTGCTGTTATTAAAGTTAATTTAATGGCCTGTAAAACATACTCATCTTCAAAAGAGATAAAATATGCTTCTATTCCTTTTCTAAAAGCCTCTGCAAATATAGTAATTAGTGGAATAACTAGCATAACCATTAAAAAAGTTATAGCTGTACCTATTAATAAATATTTAACAATTTTTGATTCATCTAATGATGTTTTTGAATTACTTCGTGTTTTCATATTGCCTCCATTCCTCTTCTTCTTGAACTCCATCTTTGGAGTATATTAATCAATAATAACATTACGAAAGAGATTAATAACATCACAACTGCAATTGCTGTAGCACCTGCAAAATCATACTGTTCAAGTTTTGTAATAATTAAAAGAGTACTTATCTCTGTTTTAAATGGCATATTTCCAGCTATAAAAACAACAGAACCATATTCACCTAAAGCTCTTGCAAATGAAAGAGCAAAACCAGTTAATAGTGCTGGAAATATTGTTGGCAAAATAACTTTATAAAATGTTTGCCATCTTGATGCTCCCAAACTAGCACTTGCCTCTTCTTGCTCTATTTGAATCTCTTCAAGAGCTGGTTGGATAGTTCTTACTACAAAAGGAAGACCAATAAATATTAATGCAATTGTTATTCCAATAGGTGTGAATACTATTTTTATTCCTAGAGGCTCTAAAAATTGTCCAAACCATCCTTGAGATGAATAAAGTGTTGTAAGAGCAATACCTGAAACAGCTGTTGGTAGCGCAAAAGGTAAATCAACTATTGCATCAAAAACTCTTTTTCCAAAAAATGTATATCTAACTAAACACCAAGCAACAATCAAACCAAAAAAAGTATTTACCATTGCTGCTATTAATGAAGTTACAAATGTTAATTTATAACTTGCAACTACTCTTGGGTCAGTTGTCGCATTTATAAAAGCATCCCATCCTAAACTGAATGCTTCTGTAAAAAGAGCAATTAAAGGGATAATTACAATAATACTAAGATAAAAAATTGTATATCCCATAGTAAGACCAAAACCAGGTATTGGTGATTTGGTTCTTTTTAATATTCCAAAATTAATTCTCATAATAAGAACTCCTAATATAATCTTCATAAGATAGATGATATATAAAAATATCAAAAAAAATGTAGGCGATAATCTATCACCTACTAAATTGGTGAAAGTATATTATATTTTATTAATTTTGTCAAGATGAAAAAGAGAATTTAAAAAATAATTTATTTTTTATTATTTATAAACTCTTTTAAGCTATCAATATTTTTTGGTTCATCAAACAAATAACCTTGAAAATAATCAATTTCTAATTCTTTACAAACTTTAAATATATCTTTTGATGATACAAATTCGGCAACCGTTTTCATTCCAACTTTTTTTGAAAAAAAGACTATCGCTTCTATAACTGCTTTTGCTGTTTTTGATTTATTTATATCTTGAATTATTGAACCATCAATTTTTATAAAGTCTGCTTGAAGTTTAACTAAATAAGAGAAATTTGAGTATCCAGTTCCAAAATCATCTATGGCTATTTTTACTCCTAAATTTTTAACAATTTTAATAAAAGAAATTACTTCTTCAAGGTTATCTATACCTTCACTTTCTGTTATTTCAATAGTTAAAAAGTACCCAATATCATATTCATATATTTTTTGTATTAAAAAATCAACAACTTCTTTTTCTAATATATCACTAATTGATAGATTTATACTAAATTCAATACTTTTACCTTCGAAGAATTCAAATGATTTTTGAATAACTTTTTTTGTGATTTCACTATAAAGATTAATTCTTTTCGCTCTATCAATAAAAAAATATGGAGATATAATATCTCCTTTTGAATCTTTCATTCTTACTAATATTTCATATTTTTTTTCTTGTTGATTACTAATTGATTGAGCAAATATTTCAAATTTATCTTTTTTTACAGCTTGAATTATTTGAGTTTCCCAGTATAAGTCTTGTTCAATTGTTGATGAGTTTGGATGAGAAATTTGATGTTGTTCACTATCATATATTACTAAATTGTGTTTTAATACTCTTGTTTGTTTTAAAGCAAATTCTGCACTAAAAATTAGATTTGAATAATTTATTGCAACCCCAGCTCTTAAAGGTATGTAGATTTTGTAATGCTCTAATTCTATTGGAGAGTAGCCAAAATACCAAATTATAGATTTAATGGTTTGAATAAATCTATCTTTTGATACTTCAATACTAGATGCAGCAGCAAAGATATCTGCCCCTAAATAATATATTTTACTATTTAAAAATTTGTCTTCTAGTCTTAGAAAAACCAAATTTAAAACTTTTTCTCCAATTTGGTAACCATAATAATGGTTTATGTTCCCAAATCCACTTATATCAAATATAACTAGTTTATTAAATAATTTTTTGTCAATATCATTTATAAACTCTTTTCTATTTGAAAAGAGACTATTTTTTGTTATTTCTTCCATTTTTGTATCTATAAATTAAATCAAATGTTCTAAGATTATCAAAATGTATTTTTGTGCATTTTTTCAATTAATAAAACATTATTTATAAAGATTATATAAATCTTACCAATTTTTTGTTAGAAAATCTATCATCTACTAAATTGGTGAAATTATAATGAATTTAACCTTTTATTTCAATAATAACTAAAGTAAATGAGGAAATTAATTACAAAGTATCTAAGTTAAAGATACTTTATAATTTTTAAATTCCCAATCCACCTACAAATTCTTCTTTTAATACATCTTCTTTTGTTACAGGGGCTTGCCCTAAACAAGAAGCAATTGTTGTTTTATCTAAGATTTGAGCAGTTAAATTCCTAATATTTAAGAATACTCTTCTAAAATAACACTTACCTTCTTGACTACATGGTTCATAACTTGACACTGAAACGCATGATATCATTGCTATCATTCCTTCAAAATATCTAATTACCTCTCCTAAAGTTATTTCATTAGCATCTTTTGCTAAAACATAACCTCCATAACGACCAGGAATACTTTTAACCCACCCTACTTTATTCATTTCAAGCATGATATTTTCTAAAAATCTTCTTGGAACGTCAACTGATTCAGATAATTCTCTTATTGATATTAAATTATCTGCTGCAGCTATTGCAAATAGAGCTCTTAGCGCATAATCCGTTTTTTTTGATACTTTCATATTTATCACCTACCTAATTGATAAATTATATTTGATTTTTATTTTTGTGTCAAGAATATATTACAAATAAAAAAAGGAAAGAAACAATTTGCTTCTCTCCTTTTTTTTATATTTTACTTTCGTAAAATTTATTTAGAAAAAATTATGAATTTTTCTCTTTTTTTGCAGTTCTTTTTCTAACTGTTGGATCAAGTTCTCTTTTTCTTATTCTTATAGATACAGGAGTAACTTCAACAGCTTCGTCTTCTTCAATCCACTCTAAAGCATTTTCTAAAGACATAGTTCTTGGTGGGATAAGTTTAATAGCTTCATCAGCTCCAGAAGATCTTACATTTGATTGTTGTTTCCCTTTAATAGGATTTACATCTAAATCATTATCTTTAGCATGTTGTCCTACAACCATACCAATATATACTTTATCTTGAGGTTTTATAAACATAACTCCTCTATCTTGTAAGTTAAAAATTGAGTAAGCTAACGCTTCTCCATTTTCCATAGAAACTAGTGCTCCATACTTTCTACTTTCAACTGTACCAGAGTATGGTCTAAACTCTAAGAATGAGTGATTCATAACACCCTCTCCTCTAGTTTCAGTTAAGAATTCTGTTCTAATACCGATTAATCCTCTTGCTGGAATTTCGAATTCTAATCTAGTAGAACCTTCTCCCATTGGAACCATATTTGTCATAACAGCTTTTCTTTTTCCAAGTTTTTCAATAATAGCACCACTAAATTCATCTGGAGTATCGATTACTAAATGCTCAAATGGCTCCATTTTAATACCATTTTCTTCTCTAATGATAACTTCAGGTCTTCCTATACAGAATTCAAAACCTTCTCTTCTCATATTTTCAGCTAAAATAGTAACTTGAAGCTCACCTCTTCCATTTACTTTAAATTTACCTTCACCAATTTGCTCAT
>RRZU010374652.1_pt1 | contig 16538 bp, 19 predicted proteins | sample 2165561 | NCBI WGS metagenome assembly RRZU01 (sample SAMN10456909, study PRJNA506462) | wastewater metagenome | isolation source: wastewater sludge | place: USA: Moscow, Idaho
TAAAAATGCCATATTATTCCCTTTTTTATTAAAATTGATTACTTATGTATATATTTATTTTATCTAAAAAGTGCTTGAAAGTGCCTTATTATAGGTGTTCTATGATGTTGTTGTTTTGTATGTAGTGCGCAGTGGTCTCATCAATATCTCTTTTGCTTCTTGCTTTTCGATAACTGTTTTACTAATAGCTTCTTTGGTGGTTTTGATATCTGATATAACTTTTAGCCATTCATCAAATCCACCAACTCCCTCTAATTTTCGGGCTTTTGCTCTGATTTCTAGCTGTTGATTTATTATCAAAGCTATCTGTTGATCTTCTAATTTTGCAACTAATAAAAGATAGTTTTTGACATCTGAACTAATCTTTTGTTTGACTGTAATGATTGTTTTTTTGCGGTCGTTTTCCTCTTTTTTATCAAAGAGAGGATAGCTTAGTGTAACACCTGCTTGAAGCTTATTTCTGTTTGTGTCGCCGTCGTAAGTGCTTGAATTTAAAGTCGTAGCACTTGTAGAGGCTGTAACTGTAAGCCTTGAATAATCCAAATCATAGCTTAGATTTTTGAAGATAAAATCACTTATCTTTTTGTCCTCAAAAGATTTCGATTTGTTGATGAGCTTGTAAAGCTTATCATCCAATCTTTTGAGGTTCGCTTTATCTTCACTTGTGATTTTATTCGCTTGATAATCATTTGCTCCAGCTCCTGCATTTGTACCAAACAATAAACCCAACACCAACACATTTAAAATTATTGTGCTTAGCACTCTCTGTGAGAAAAATTTAACATTCATCTTATTTCGTCCCTTTCATCGCAAATCTTCCCGCCATAATCAACATCGCAGCTTCTGGCATACCAGCCACAAATAAACTCAAAACAAAAATAGCAAATAAGATATTGGTCGCATCAACCGAAGCCTTTGAGGTTAATTGCACCTGTAACACTTTTTGTCTTTTGCGAAACATAAGATTGTGAAGAGTCCTATTTATCGTATCTTCCCCTTTTGCTGTGGCTACAAATCGCTTACAGTTTCGCACCAAATCTTTTGTAAGCTCCAACTTTTTCCCTGTGAGTTTGTCGATATCATCGATGATTAAAGTTGATTTTTTTGCCTTTTGAAAAAGGGCTTGAAACTTGATATATTGTTTGCTTGTGTCAAGTTCTAGCTCTTCCCCATCTTCACTTATGAGTAAACAACTCACTTCGTTTTCATCAGGGAGATTTTTGTGGAGGATTTCAGCTAGGCTGTCGGTTGCTTTGAAGATTATTTTATCCTCATTTTTCCAAAGTAAATCAGAAGATTTTATCACTGTTTGGAGTCTTGAGCTTTTGCCACTTGCTTCAATCCCTGTAATCAAAAGATTTTGTTTTTTAGAGAGATAAGTTTCTTTCGCTTTGTCAAATTTGCGGTTTTTCTCCCGTAAATAGAGATAATTTGTCCCATCGGGTTTCTTTTTGATACGGAAATATTTAATCATTTTAGACTTTTTTCTCCACAAAATAACTCAAAATCCTCTTCACTTGTAGCCTTGAGATGGGTTTGTTATTTTTCCCTTTGACCCCCTCTTTGTGTAAAGTGGTTATGATTGTATTTATTTTGCGATTTTTGAGTTTTTTTATCTTTTTGATAACCTCTTGCTCCCCTTTATTTTCCCTAATTTTTCGTATCCCATCTTCAAAATAAAACTCATACCCATACCTTGCCGTATGACCGCCTAGTGCTTCCCCCTTGCTTTTTTTGTTTTCAAAAGCTTTATTTATCCGCCACTTGATAGTCTCTTTTTCAAACTGTGCAAAGGCTAAGAGGATATTCTCGATAAGTTTTGAGGTGTTGTCTGTTTTTGGATTTTCGATAGAAAGGAGGGTCGCTTTTCGCTTGAGGATTTCTTGCCGTATCCAGCCACTTTGGATAGTATCACGGCTTAGTCTATCAAATCGCATAACGATAATCTGGTCATCTTTTTTGATAGTTTCTAAAAGCTCCAAAAGTGCTTTTCTCTTTTGAAGCTCCGCTCCACCTGAGACGGTTTCTTTGAAGATTTTATCTATCTTGTAGTGCTTTTCTATCTCTTTTTGTTGTACCTCAAAAGAGTTTTTTTGCTTATCTTCTGTGGTAGATAGGCGAAGATAAGCATAAATCAAATCCAAGTCCCCGTAAGATACACACTCACCGCATACACCCCAAAGGCAAAACCTAAAGCAAATACAGTAGCTAGCATAGTGTAAAATCGACGACTAGACATGAGTAGCCACCGTATTATCCAAAAACTTTGCCACATCAAAAAGATTAAAAACAACCCTAGAATTTTTCGCCGTTCCTAGCTTTTTGTATGGTGGGAGTCCTTCATTTCTTGCTAAATATTGGTCTATCGTGGAGTTTGAAACTCCTAATTCAAGTGCCAATTCCCCTTTTGTAATCACCGCTTTTTTGTACTTGCCTATGAGATAATCATAAAGCTTATCCTCACTTGTTTTCTCTTTTTGTATCATATTGTCCCCTTTAAATTTTTGAGTGATGAGCTAGAAAAAAGATACCTCTTGCCATTGTATCTGTAGTCTTTGCCGTTTATTAACTTCTCTTCATCGATAGCTTTTTTGAGTGTTTGCCTGCAACATCCTAAAATCTTGATAGCTTGACTATAGTGTTTGATAGTAAAATCATCCTTTTGGTGAGTGTTTTCAAGTAGCTTTACCTTCTCTTGTAATACCCTAATATCATCTTGCATTTGCTCAAAGATACCCAATACTAATCTTTTCTCTTCCATCTAACTTTCTCCTTATGTAAGTTTAGACAACTTTCAAGAAATATCCAAAAGTTACGGCTATTTTGATATGTTGATTTGTGTTAAAATCTGTGGTGGGATGGGGTTAATTTTGGTAGGAATTGAAAGTGGTTTTTAAATATTTTGTTAATGTGTGTTAAATGGAGTTAAAATTTTTGGGTGTTTTTTGGGTTTTTTGGAAATTTTGTATTTTTTATAAAGAGTTACTTTTTGTAACGAAATATAAGAGTTGACCTACTTCTTTTTCCTTGTTTTGGAAACCCTATTAATATTTAGCTTATACTGAAATTGGTCATACTCTTTGATAATTTTACTTGCTATTTTTTCCATTGTATCAAATATCGTTCTATGCTCCCAAATTTTACTCTGTGGATGTTTCTCTACAAGTTCTTTTTTTACCCTTATATTTACTTCACTATAGATGCTCAAAATATCCTCTATCTGTAACTCTTCAATCATAGTAAATTTACTAAATGATTGTTTTGCCTCAATTTTATAGAAATAAATAAGCAATAATCCTAAATATTCGGGCATAAACAAACTACCCTTTGGTACAAGATTTGCTAACAATCTCCCTAATTTTTCATAATATACCCCAAAAGGTTCATATTGTTTTGCAAGGATAAAATTCTGCTTACTCTGATTTGCTTCCCTGAAGATTTTAAATAATTTCTCTTTGTGTATCACATTTTGTTTTAAATAAGAAGATAGTTCCATAATAACTGTTTCAATTGCCACATCATCATTTTTGGAAGCTTTTTTTACAGTCAAAATATTTTTATTTTGACAATATTTGTCATCTTTAAGTTGTTCGTATTCATCAAAAAGTTGAACTACAAATGAGAGTAATGTCTCAGTTTTGAAATCTTTTAGAGTTGTATTTGTTGACAAAAGAAGTGAAGCTTGGATTGGTAACTTAGCTTTTCCTGACATCTATTATTTTTTCCTTCTTTTCATATTTATCTATCTTGCAATCTCTATCACAAAAGTCGTCCCTTTATCTATACCACTTCCAACATCCTCTATATAAATTTTGCCATTGAAATATTTTTGGATGATATTTGTACTTATATAAAGTCCAAGTCCAGTCCCTACACTTTGATGTTTTGTTGTAAAATAAGGGTCAAATATTTTCTCTTTTATCTCATTTGGAATCCCACCAGCATTATCACTTATTCGTATCAAAATTTTATTATCAATTTTTTGTATTGATAGAAGTATCTTTTTTTCATCATTTTCTTGTGTTAAAAAAGCATCTTTGGCATTATTGATGATATTTAAAATCGCTTGGGAGAGTTGATTTGGATACCCTTTGTAAGTGATTGATTCATCTACATCTGTAAACAATTCAATATGATTTGATTTAAGCATAGCTTGCAAAATATTTGTCGTATCATAAATCACTTTTGAAATAGAAAAAAGCTCTTCTGTGCTGTCATTTTTTATAAAATCTCTAAAATCATCTATAGTTTTTGAAAGATAATTTGCTTGTTTAACGATAGATTCACTCACTTCACCAATCATCTCTTGAGTTACGGGCAATCCAAACTCATATTTCACTTGTAAACTTGTGATAGTCGTTGTGATAACTGAAAGTGGCTGTCTCCATTGATGAGCAATATTTCCTATCATCTCCCCTAAGGCGGCTAGTCTTGATTGTTGTTCTAGCATTGCTTGTTGTTTTTTATTTTTATCAAGTGCTAGTTCTATTTTATCTTCAAGAGTATTATTAAGTTCTTGTAACTCTTGTGTTTTTTGTGCCACTTCAATTTTTAGTTTTTCTTCATAGTTTTTCACTTCACTAATATCCCTAAAAACAACAACAGCACCATCGTTTGTAGGAGCTACAGTTAAAGCCACAGGAAACATTGTCCCATCTTTTTTTATAAAATACTCTGTACAGTTTCTTGTTTGTTTATCAATTGTCGTTTTATAAATTGGGCAATCAACTTCTAAATATTCACTATTGTCGATATGGTGATGATGAAAAAGAAAATGCTGATGTAAATCAAGAACCTCCCTTTCTTTAAATCCAAGCATATCAAGTGCTTTTTGATTTATCCAAATACAATTTCCCCTTCTATCAACTCCATAAATACCCTCCCCAATATTTTTCAAAAGAGAGGTTGTAAAGTTATTTTGTCGTTTTAATTTGTTAAAATTATATACGGCAAATAATCCAAAAAAAACAAATAGTAGAACTCCTTCATTGTGATTTATCCAAATATGTTCTAGTGAATGCAATACAACCTCTATAAAAAAATCTTTTTCCATTTAGCCTCTTACTTAATCTTGAAATCTATCTCGTATCGCTAAAAACTTATCCAAATTTTCTATAAATAACTCAATAAGTTTTGGGTCAAACATCTTCCCTTTTTCTTCTTCAAAAAGGGCTAATATCCTTTCTAGTTCCCAAGCTGGTTTGTAGCATCTATTATGTCCTAGTGCATCAAACACATCTGCTACAGAGGTAATTCTTCCAAAAATATGTATCTCTTCACCCTTTAGACCTCTTGGATAACCACTCCCATCCCATTTTTCATGGTGTTCATAGGCTACAGTTGCAGCAGCTCTCAGCACCTCTCTGTTTGAACCTTTAAGTACCTCATAACCAATCTCGGTATGAGTCTTTATCACATCAAACTCATCGATGGTCAACTTCCCAGGTTTATTTAAAACACTATCTGGAATCGCCACTTTTCCAATATCATGCATTGGACTTGCTGTAAAGAGTATCTCTGCTTCTTTCTCATCTAGCCCATACAAAGTAGCAAGGAGTTTGGAATATTCAGCCACTCTTTTGACATGACTTCCCGTCTCTTTACTTCTACTTTCTCCAATCTCACCCATCTTATACACTATCTCTTTTTGGGTCTCTTCTATCTCAATATGAGTATTAATAAGAGAGGTGATGTCATCTTTTATAAGGAGATATTCTATTATCTCCCCTTGGGTGTTTTTGATTGGTTTTATCGTTGTTTTGGTGTAGTATGGTTCTCCATATTTTGGTTTTCCTTTAAAAACTCCTCGATACACTTCTCCTGATTGAATCACTTGAAGTACCTTCTCAATATCATGGAGTGACTCCTCATCTACAAAATCGATTATTGGTTTTCCCATCATCTCTTCAAGACCATATTTACTAAGGAGAAGATACTCATCATTGACAAACTTGATTGTTAAATCTGTTGTGAGTTTTGCAATGGAACTATTGTTGATAATAGCATCCTCATATTCATCTAAGGTATGATGTGTGTCTTCAAGTTCATTTGCCAAAGCTACTTTAAGCTCTTCAAGTTCTGTAATATCATTTCGAAGCCCTATAAACTCAACAATATTGTCATCGATATCGAGTATTGGTTTAATGGTCGCTTCTACCCAATAGTAGCTTCCATCTTTTTTCCTATTTTTTACTTTTCCTCTCCAAGTTTGTTTGAGTTCTTTGATGGTGTGCCACATATCAGCAAATGCCTCTTTTGGCATATCTGGATGTCTCAAAATAGAGTGTGGTTTGCCTAAAAGCTCCTCTTCCTTATAGCCTGAGATTTCACAAAATTTTTGATTTACAAAGGTAATAATCCCCTTGGTATCAGATTTTGAAACGATAGAACTCTCATCAACTGTATCTTTGTATTCCTCTAATATTTTTGAAGAACAAGCTATCTCATCTTCTTTTCTTTTATAGTCTATCCACATATCAGCTTTGAGCACTATCTCCTCTATCACATAAGGTTTTTGAAGAATATCCATAGCCCCAGCTTTGAGACCATCTCTTATAGTGGTTGGTGTGACACTTCCTGAGATTATTAAAACAGGAATTTTTTTGATATCGAGGATAAGATGATGATTTTTTTCTAAAAATTCTATCCCATTTGATTTGCCTATTTGAATATCTAAAAATATCAAATCTATAGTTTTTGAAGAGAGTATCTCTAGTGCAATTTCAATAGTTGAAGCTACTTCTACATGGTAGTATCTATTTTGGAGTATCTCTTTGAGTTGCTCTTGTATCACATAGGAATCATCTACTACAAGAACCGTTTTTGATTTATTATTTTCAAGTTGTTGGATGGTTTTTGCTACTTGATGAATCTTATAAAAAAATCTTTTATCTTTGATAATATAGTCTATTACACCCCTTTGGTAAGAGATCTCTCTAAATTGTCTATCATCTTCATTTGTAAGGACAAAGATTTTTTCAGGGGTATCTTCAAGTTTTTTGATAAGCTCATAGCCATTGCCATCTGGAAGGTTGATATCTAAAAGTAAGTAGTGAATAGTGTTGTTTTCTATTTGCTCGTATGCTTCTTTCAAAGTAGTTGCACTATAACAAACAAATCCCTCTTTTGAAAATGTATCAAAAAGGATTTTATTAAAAGATTTTGAATCCTCCACAATAAGAATATTGCACTCTTTTGGATTAAATTTTTGTCTTATGGTCTTGCATTCTGACACTGTATTTCCTTATAAAAGATGATATTTAAAGTTAGAGTCATATCTCTAATTTTGGTCAAAAGTTTCTTATTCCTGAACTTTCCAGACTTTGTATAAAGCATCATGTTCTTCTATCTCAGCTCTACTTGGTTTTCTTCTACAACTTAGATATCCTCTTCCACCGTTGCATGTCTCAAATGGATAAACAGTTGCATATACCCAATAGTATCCACCAGACTTAGTTGCATTTTTTACATATCCAGTCCAAATCTCACCTTTTTGTACTGTATCCCATAGAGATTTAAATGCAGCCTTTGGCATATCACGATGTCTTACCATATTATGTGGTTTACCTATAAGTTCATCTATTGAATATCCAGCTATTTTACAAAAATCCTCATTAGCAAAAGAGATAATCCCTTTTTCATCTGTCTCACTTACAAGAAATGCAAATTCATCTAATATTGTTTCATTCATAATATTATTACCTCCCTTTTCTTAAAATCTTTTTGATTTAGCATCAGACACAAGTTCATCTGCCATTATTCTTACTTCACTTGCTATATTAGAAACATTATTTGCTTCACTTGCATTTTCTTGAGTTACGCGGTCAAGGATAGTAACAGCATCATTAATTTGCTCAATACCTTGCATTTGCTCTTTAGAAGCAGAGCTTACATCTTCGATAAGTCTTATAGTCTCATTGATATGAGTATTTAGAGTTTGGTATCCTTTTATCATCTCATCTGATATATTCTTCCCATCACTTGCTTTACTCGCTGCAGATTCTACTAAAGCTTTTATTTCATTTGCAGCATCTGCACTTCTATTAGCAAGGTTTCTTACTTCTCCAGCAACAACTGCAAATCCTTTACCTGCTTCACCAGCTGTTGCTGCTTCTACTGCTGCATTTAAAGATAAGATATTAGTTTGGAATGCTATTTGATCAATTACTTTAATAGCTTCATTAATTGCCATAACTTCATGATTAATTTCATCCATTGAGCTAGCGGTTTTATTAGCAAGATTTTGACCAGAGCTTACAGCTTTATTTACAGTATTTCCAAGTTCAGCCATTTTTACTGCATTTTGTGCATTATTTCTAGTGATTGAAGTTATCTCTTCTAATGCTGCTGCTGTCTCTTCTAAAGAAGCTGCTTGTTGGTTTGCTTTTGCTGCTACATTATTTACACTCTCACTCATAGTGATTGCATTATGATTTAAAGTCTCACCGTTTGTTAGGTTAAGTTGAGCATTTTTTCTAAGAGCATCACCTAGTTGATTTACACTTTGCATAACTGCTAACATATCTGATTTCAGTTTTGGGTCAATTGTTACTTTGCTTCTAAAATCATCATTTGTATAGTGTTCAAGGGTAGATTTAAGTTGCGACATATTCTTATCTGTTTGTTCTACCATTTTATTAAAAGTCTTACAGAGTGTTTGTATCATAGGATTTTTTGATTTTGCATGAATTCTACATTTGTAGATACCTTGTTCCACTTTATCTGACACTATAACTATCTCACCCATCACTTTCATATCAGCTTTTAAAGTTATATCTATCTCTTTTGCTTTACTATCTAACATTTGGAGAAGTTTATCTGTATCACTATCTCCAAGAGAATTTGCAGGGATATATTGATTTCTCTTAAATCCAGTAAATTCCAAAAAGATACCAAGTTGTGTTTCAACTTTATCTATCCCTTTTTTTATTGAATTTGCTGTAATAAAATTATAAACAGCTGCCAAAAAAGCAAAAAAGATATTTAAAGCTACTAAAGCTGTTGCACCTAGTCCTATCTCTCCTGCAACTGCTATCACTATAAATCCAACTTGAGCCAACATCATCCCAAAAAACATCTTATTTTTTGTAGATAATCCATCTATAAAATTACCCATTTTATCTCCCTTATATTAAATTTTTGTCTTATGGTCTTGCATTCGTTCAAAGTATTTCCTTGTTATTTCTTTTTGTAAGCCGACTCAAGTCAGCTTTACAAAATTTTAGAAGCTTGCCCATTCATCGTCATCATTATTTGATGCAACAATTGGTTTTATTGGTGCTTTTGGAGTCGGAGCTTTTACTACAGGTTTTGAAGTAGCAACAGGTTTCGTTACAGGCACTTGGGTATGATTTGGTTTTTTCATCTCTTTTGCTTTGACTTCATTTTTCCCAACAAATTCTTTCTCATTTACACTTGAGACGACAAGTTTTGCTATAGTATCTGTATCAACTGCTACATCATGAGTTTGAGAAGCTATCATTGCATTTTTTTGTGTTTGTTGGTCTAGACTTGCTACTGCATCATTGATTTGGTTTATTCCTAAAAGTTGCTCTTTTGAAGCCATCTCTACATCTTTGATAAGGTTGATAGTTTGTTCGATACTACTATTAAGATTTGTATAGCCGCTTATCATACTATCAGCTATTTTTTTACCGTTATTCGCTTTAACTGTTGCATTTGATACTAGTTTTTTGATTTCATTTGCAGCATCTGCACTTCTTGTTGCAAGGTTTCTTACCTCTTGAGCAACAACTGCAAATCCTTTACCAGCTTCCCCTGCTGTTGCCGCTTCTACTGCTGCATTTAAACTTAAAATATTTGTTTGGAAAGCTATTTGATCAATAATAGTGATAGCTTCACTAATAGCGTTAACTTCCTTATTTATCTCATCCATAGCTTGAGTAGTTTCACTTGCCAATGCTTTCCCTTCACTTGAAGCTTGTGTAACAGTTCCAGCTAAATGTGCCATTTTAACAATATTAGTTGTATTACTTGAGATATTAGATGTTACCTCTTCTAAAGCAGCTGCTGTTTCTTCTAAGGCTGCTGCGGCTTCATTTGAGTTTCTATTTAAGATATCTACATTTTCTAAGAGAATATCGCTACTATTATCAAGTGTAAGTCCATTTTGTTTATTTTCAATCAGCATAGCTGTAATCGTTTCTTCTAATGTATTGATGTTTTTGATGAGATTATCAAATACTCCATTTGGTTCAATGCCACCTAATACAAGTTTTTCTCTATAATCTTGATTTTTGTATTTCGCAAGTAAATTATTGATAGTGATAAATCTCGCTTTGAGATTATCTAATGAAAGATTGACTAAAAGTTTCAAATCTCTTAAATTTTGATTTGTTGTTTCAGCTGTGACATGTTCTGAAAACCAACCATTTTCTACTCGCTTCATCACTTGAGTTAGATTTTGTAAAAATTTCTCTTCCTCTACAACTCCTTGTTCTATTTTTTTGATATTTTCATTGACAAAGCTTGCCATTTGACCAAATTCATCTTTGCTATCAATGGTGATTAGTTCTGCTTTTGCAACTTCTTTATTTAAAAATTTAAAGAAATTTGTCAATCCATTTTGAAATACCAACAAGCTATTTGTGATATTTTTAGAGATCATCACCCCAATAATAACAGTTATAACTATAACAACCCCAATAGTTAAAAGTACAGAAATCAATAAACTTGAAATTATTTGATGAAAGTGTCCATCTAACTTAGAGACTTTTTTACCATTTGCTTCTTCCCATTTTGCAAGAGCACTTTTGGTTTCTCTCCATTTTGAAGTTAGTATTTTATTTTCTTCAATTGTAGGAACATTTCCATTTTGTACAACGGTAACCATCTCATTTAAGGTTTCTCTAAATGGTTTGTATTTCTCTTCAATTTGAAATTTCTCATACCCTTTTGAAACTTCAGGAGGTGTAGCTGAGAGCTTTTGCACCATAGTATCCAAACCTTTACTAGCTTTTAAAAAATTTTCTTTTGCTTTTTCATCTTGAGGACTTATTATAAAACCACGAATGGCATTTGATACTTGTAAACCCTCTTCGTATGTTTTAGCAAGGGTACCTGTTAGATTAATCATCGAATCTATTTGCTCATAATTATCTTTTAAGCCACTAATACTTATAGCAAGATATATACCCATACAAATAAGCAAAATAGAACTTAATAGTACAGATAGACCTAATTTTTTACTCACACTCATATCTTTCATACACTTTTCCTTATAATTAATTTTAATAAGTGTAATAATACCCCCCCCCCTTTAACCTTAGCTTAAAAGTAGATGAATTATTGTGTTTATTTGCAGAAAGTGGCTTAAAGTTACTGGGAGTGGCAGTAAGTTTTGTGGAGGAAATGGGCTTAATATTTTGAGATGGTGAATAAGGAAGAAGTATCAATTCTTCGATTGATTTTTATCTTTGATGCTCTTTGAAGCACTTTTTTGTGTTCTAGTTTATTTGCTTTTGATACAACTTCTTTAATAGTCGCTTCATCTATTGTTAGATGTTTTTCAATGATTTTTCCATCTTTATCAACTGTTAATGCCATTGGTATTTCTTCATTTATGCTGCCGTTGCTTTGATATTTACACCTAAGCTACTAAGCACTTTCATTATAGTTTCAAATCTAGGTTTTGCTCCAGCTTGAAATGTTTTGTATAGGCTTTCTCTTCCAAGCCCTGTATCAGATGCAATTTGAGCCATACCTTTAGCTTTTGCGATATTTCCTATAGCTTCAAGTAGTTCATCCATATTTCCATCTTGTAGCACTTGTGATAGATACTCTGCAATAGCTTCTTTTGAATCTAAATATTGTGAAATATCAAATGTTGTTAAGTTATTCATTGTCAAGCTCCTTTAAAATCTCTTTCGCTTTTTCTATATCTTTTGTCTGTGTAGATTTATCCCCACCAACAAGAAGTATAATAATTTCATCATTTTTATGTGTGTAATAAACTCTATAACCTGGACCCGTAGTTATTTTGAGTTCACTTACACCATCATCAAGATATTTATACTCCCCAAAGTTACCAAGCTTTATTCTGTCTATTCGCCGTAAGATAGCAACCTTACCTTGAATGTCTTTTAGTTTGTGTAACCATTTGGAAAATAGTTCAGTTTGTTTTATTAAATACATAGTGCTATTGTATCCTGTTAGATACTATATTGTCAAGTACGATTTAATGAAAATTTTTGGGTCTGAATAGTCATATTTTCTTATAACTGACAAGATAATAATCAACCATTTTAATCTTCAAATTTTTACTAAGTTTTTAAGGTTTATTGTGTATAATATTTTTACAATTCCCTGCTAGTCAGGACTATCCCCTTTTTCAAGGGGAGAAAATCACAAATCAAACAAATTTTTAAATTTATCTTTTAGTTTTTCAAAATCTTCCAATCCAATTTTCCCAATCTTTCTATCCAATCTTTTAGCATCATAAAGTTTTCCTTGAACTATAAGTGCTGTGCTTATTTCGTTGTCTTTGAAGCTAAATTCAAAAAAGAAACTGCCATCTGGTTTTTGTTGTGTTGATAAAGGAATACCAAAAAACATATTGTTTGAAAACTTTTTAAATACTAGCAATGGTCGCATAAAATCATCTCCTTTGCCATTTTGCTCAAAGCCGATATTTTCTCCTACATTTGCCCAATAAATCTCTCTTTGTTTCATTGTTGGTATTTTTAATTTATTTTCTGTTCGTTTTTTAACTTCATTCCATTCATCAAATTTTTTCATATTAGGCTACTTTTATTATATTTCATTTTTTTATCTTGGTAATATTGTATCAAAAGTTTGTAGTAGTTATTTTAAATTAAACTAAAAGTTATTTTCGTTGTGTACAATACTTTTACAATTCGCCTAACGGCACACCCATTTTTTTAAGTGGGAACAATCAAAATTACAACTTTCTTTATTGCTGAATTTTATAAAGCCCCTGCACGGCTACTTTCCCACTATCAGGGGCAAGTTTGGCATATCTCATAGTCATCGTGATATCGCTATGATTCATCAGCTTTTGGATGGTAAAAATAGGTGTGCCATTGATAGCTAGATGACTTGCAAAAGTGTGGCGAAGTGTGTGGATGACGACCCTATTTTTTGTGTCTTTTTGTTCAAGACCCACATTAAAAAGGGAGTCGAGTATCTCTTTTAAGTGTCGTTGAATGATTCTTACTGAAAATTTCTCTAGTCCACCACCTACGATATAGCTATTTGGCTCTAAAGTAGGGGAGAGAGAAGAGAGGATATCGACAAGTTCAAGACTCAAAAACCCCGTGTAAGTTTTGTTTGATTTCAAATCTTTGAGGCTGACTGTGTTGTTTTGGAGATTGACATCTTTTGCTTTGATGTTCAAAATAGTCTCAAGCCTCCCACCAGTGCTAAGGGAAAGTTTTGTGAAAAGCTCGATAGCCTCATCCCCAGCGACTGCATGAAGGAGTTTGTGAATCTCGGCGGTACTTAGGTATCTATCCCTTGCATTGTCAAGTTTGATGGGTTTGAGCATTTTGTCTTTTGTGGGGTTGATTTTGTCGTATTTTTTCTCCTCAATCGCTAGATTGAAAAGTGTCCCAAGAAAAGCGATGTTGCTATTTATGGTACTAGCTGAGAGATTTTTATCCACCAAAAACTGCTTAAATTGGACTATTTTGTCAGTTGTGAGGGTGTTGATATCTTCTTTGCCAAATAAATTATGGAGATAAACTTTGTAAACCTGCCCAACTTTCCTATGAGTTTGCCCCAATAATTTTTTTTGCTCAAGATAAATATCGAAAATCTCCCCAAGTGTAACAGTGTCTTTTTTGAGAGGCATCTTCTTTTTAAGGATTTTAGGCTGTTCGCCAAGTCTAAGCTCATTTAAAATCTGAGTCCGCTTTGTTTGACAATAAGCCTCTCTTATCCCGTTTGAATACTTCCCAATCGCCACCCAAATATCTTTTTGATACTCATCTTTGTATCTGATATAAAACATCTTATCGCAAATAGAAACTTTCGTTTTTCCACTATCATCGATCACAGTTTTTTCAATCTCTTTATAATAAATCCCCGTTTGTTTAGTGGCGATTTTTTTCGGTAAAGTTGCGAGAATTGTATCCATTTTTGACTTCTTTTTTAAGATTCTCAGTCACACCTACAGTTACACCCATAATGTAAAACCTAGTGTAATTATACAAAACTTTGTATTATGAGAAAGTTAAAAGAAGCTCTATAAATAGGTAACCTTGAGCTACTTTGTAAGACTTTAAGAAACTCTAAAAAATTGTTTAAATCAAATCCCTCTCTTGACACCATTCAAAAATACAATCATTTAAAATACCATAAATACGACTATTACAAGACTTTTAAAAAGATGCAATTTTTTATTGGTAACCTATTGGCAACCATTTATTTGCATAATTATTTATATTTTCTACTAAAATAATCACAAAATAATTTTCTTTCGTTATAATTTTATCGTAGCGAAAAAAGTTTACTTGAGTAAAATCGTTTCGTGAACTTCTACAAAGTTAGTTAAGAAGTTTAGTCTTTGCTTTGATATATCATTTAAAGAGTTAAGTTACAAAATAAAATAAGGAAATGTTTTATTGTAAAAAACTAAAATGTAAATCTTACTATAGGCTTTCACACAATTTAAGACAGTGAATGAGTCAATCAATGTTTGTTTAATTTCCAAGTGGCAATAAATACATTGACTCTTCATTAAGAAAACAACCAAAAAGCGGGTTATGGATGATGCTAATAAGTTCCATAATGAGAATCAAGCCACAGGTTCTTTATCCTTAAGGTATTTTAATATACTTGATGTAGATTCTATTTAAATCTCATAAATGTTATGAGTGAATACAATAAATTTGAATTAAAAGTATTGGCAAATCAAGAACTCATGTTCAAAAAAATTGATTTGCTATTGAGAAGAACTGATAAAGTTGACTTATTTGACAACTTTAATGTTGTAGGACAAGAAAAAGCTGCTAAAATGTTAGCTATTGATGTTAAAACATTACAAAATAGATTAAAAGAAGCAGTAAAAAATCCAAAGGGGGCGATTATGAAAGAAGAAATTCATTTTAGAAGAAAAATTAGTAAGTCTAAAATTTTCTATACATTTTCAGAACAAGCCCTTAAAGACATTAAGGGTCTGGTTTAAATAAAGAAATCGAAAAAGTGTTTTCCAAAATACTCAGCTATAGAAACCATGCTCATTTATGCATCTAGTAATGAGTAAAAAATAAAAAGTACATAGATAATAAGTAGAAGCAAAAAGGTTTGAGATGTTCGCGACATTATAGCCTTTATAGAGATTTTGTATTCGCGATGCAAAATCTCTTTTTTAAAGCCAGTCTATCAACTAGCTATTTTCACTTTCTCTTTACTCTTCAAAGTCTCACAACCATATTTGCTTTTTATCTCATCCATTGATTTTGGAGTAGGATTTTTAGCTTTCATCTCTCCATAGTACCACATCATCTTTTTAGATGCCCATTTGAAACCTAAATCTTTTAAAGTATCTTTGATAGCTTTAGTATCTCCACTAAGCCAAATCCAGCTCCCTACAACTTCTATAGTGATATTTTCAAAGTGAAGTATTTGAGAGATTATCTTTTCAATCTCTATATCAAATTTGCTTTCATTTGAAAAATAGATTTTATGTTCTATTAGGTCTGTATAGATTTTATTTAAAAGTTTAAATGCTTCTTCACTTCCCCCAACATCAGGATGAAGTTTTTTAGCTAGTGTTTTATAAATCTTTTTTGCTTCATTGATACCTGTTACACCTGTAAACTCATTTTGAATTTGTTCTTTTGTCATATTGTCCTACCTTTAATTTTTTGCCTCTTTTGAAGATTCTGAGGGTTTTTTCTTTCTTCTTTGTGTTTTAAATTTCAAGAAGATTAAAAAACTTACCTCTTTTTCTTTTTTGAAAAGGCTTTTGCCTCTTTCGTTAGTTCATCGGGCTTTTTTCAAAGTGGAATAGGAATATATTTTTATTGGGTATAAACTGTAAATTTCTCTAAATTTCATTTTAGAGTCAATAAACAATATTTCATAATGGGAACGGTAAAAAAAGACGAACTAATAAAAGAGATAGTCAAAAGTTAAAAAGGGAAAGTTGGAGTACGTTTGGCTTCTGTTACGAAGTAGGAATTTAAAACTAAAAAGAAGTGATTTATTTAATCTCAAAGATGATTCGATAATTTTATATCGTGCTTTTGAACTTTTAAAATAGCCTTGATAGGAGTCTAATTATTTTTCAAATGATTTTATACGGATAGTGAGAGTGGGCTAAGATGTGATAAATAAATCTTAATTTGGATAAAATAGACACTATTAAAAATGAGGATATTACATTGACGATAAAAGAAATTTTAAAAGATTCAGTGTGCATATCGGAGAACTTGGACACCCAAATCGGAAACACTTGGACACTTCAGTTAAGAATATAATCTAGATGAAAATTATAACACAAGGTGTCCAAGTGTTGTCATAAAATTTTAATAATCCTGTGAAATTTTTCCATA
>RRZU010779421.1_pt1 | contig 16534 bp, 13 predicted proteins | sample 2165561 | NCBI WGS metagenome assembly RRZU01 (sample SAMN10456909, study PRJNA506462) | wastewater metagenome | isolation source: wastewater sludge | place: USA: Moscow, Idaho
ATTTTTTTATGAAACCGCAATAAATCCAGCGTTCCTTAAAACCTCCACAGCAGACTTGCAACAGCCGCCAAAAACCACCAAAAACACCAAAAACAAAGCAACCAGTATTTATGCGCCTTGCAGCCTAATAATGCCCTGTAATCCGCATAAACACTGGTTGTAGCCATTTCGCCATCAACAGGCTTTAACAACACCAATCAAGCCCTAAAAAACCCAAGCACATCAAAAAAATTTAGCCAGCCAAGCAACAAACAACAGAGAAAAATCAAAACAACACACCTGCTGGCATTGGATATAGTGCGCCGAATGTGGCATGATTTCACCCGTAAAACCCACTTGGCAGCGCCCACACCCCTTTAACCTACACCAACCAGCCATGCCACACCTCCGCCCAACATCCTCTATCAGCCTGCCATTAGCCAGCCTGCTCCTTAGCCTGGCGTTAAGCGTGGCGGGTTGCAGCCCAAAAACCGACACAGCCGCCGAAACACCAGCCGAAACAGCCACCGTTGCGCCCGCCACTGCCACGCCACAAGCCGAGCCAGCCAGCACAACAGCGCAAGCAAGCGCATCAGCCGCAAGCAGCCCAGAGGCAACTGCGGCGGCAGTAACGCTAGTCAAAGGCATTTACACCTGGGGCCCCGAAGTAGAAACCTTCTCGCCTTGCAATACCAATAAAACCTACTGGCTCGAAGGCAGCGATGCCATGCTCGCCCCCCTGCAAGAGATGGCTTTGAAAAAGGCTGACGCAGGCAACGAAGCCTACCAGCCCATTTACGTAGAGCTGCAAGCCGCGCAAGCAGGCAAAGCAACGGATGGTTTTGCAGCAGACTACGACGGCTTAATGCAGTTGCACCAAGTCGTTCATTCCAGCAGCAAAGTGCCAGCTACTTGCAAGCTGCTGGATTAAGTCTTTTGAGTATGTGGCAGGGCAGGGGATAGGGGCTGCTTAGCTAACCTCCCAAGCCCCCAATGCGCAGCCTTATCTACAGGCGTATATGCCGCCCATACCGCCCACGCTGGCTGCTTGCCAGCAAGTAGCCGCTTAACTGCTGGCAGCCTTAAATCAGCCTTTTTTATTGGCTTCTTGGTGGTATTGCAAAATCCTATCTACTTCGTTTTTGCTACCCAGAATAACGCTCACGCGCTCATGCAAGCTGGTGGGCGTGATATCAAGAATGCGCTTTTCGCCGTTATGCGCTGCGCCACCCGCTTGCTCCACCAGCCATGACATGGGGTTGGCTTCGTAGAGCAGGCGCAGTTTGCCAGGCTTGTTGGGCTCGCGCTTGTCCCAGGGGTACATACACACGCCGCCGCGCGTCAAAATGCGGTGCACATCGGCCACCATGCTGGCAATCCAGCGCATATTGAAATCTTTGCCGCGCACGCCTTCGCTGCCTTGCAGGCATTCGTCAATATAGCGTTTTACGGGCGCAGCCCAGTGGCGCATATTGCTCATATTGATGGCAAATTCTTTGGTCTCTGGCGGGATTTGCACGTTTTCTTGCGTCAGCACAAAGCTGCCTTGCTCGCGGTCAAGCGTAAACAGGGCTACGCCATTGCCTACGGTCAGCACCAGCGTGGTTTGCGGGCCATACAGGCAATAACCAGCGGCAACCTGGCTGCTGCCAGGCTGTAAAAAGTCTTGCTCGCTTACGCCCGTTGTGCCTTCGGCTTTTTTGAAAACGCTGAAAATCGTGCCGATGCTAACGTTTACGTCGATATTGCTGGAGCCATCAAGCGGGTCAAACATCAACAGGTATTCGCCTTGCGGGTAACGGTTGGGCACGGCGTAGATGTTGTCCATCTCTTCGCTGGCCATGGCAGCCAAATGGCCACCCCATTCGTTGGCTTCAATCAGCACTTCGTTGGCGATGATGTCGAGCTTTTTCTGCACTTCGCCTTGCACGTTTTCGCTGTTGGCACTGCCCAGCACATCGCCCAAAGCGCCTTTATTCACGGCATGGCTGATTTGCTTGCAGGCGCGCGCTACCACTTCAAGCAGCAGGCGCAATTGGGCAGGAATGCGCTGGTTTTGGCGCTGTTGCTCCATCAGGTAGCGAGTTAGGCTGATGCGGGGGGTAGATGTGGTGCTCATGGGTATATTGAATGTTCAAGTAAGGAGATTAATGCGGGTAAGAAACTCGGGGAAACGATGTGGGGAAATGATGCGTGAAGGCAATGCCGCGCTGCAGCGCAGTTCGGTAAGCGTGCGCGGCGCTGCCAATGCGCCAGATTATCCCGCATACCAGCCGCATTTTCTACAAAGCAGCGCCAGGCTTGCACTTCTTTGCCATTGCACATCAAGCCTGCTGCGATGCCAGACAGGCTGCCTCATGCAGCAACAAAGCCTGTTTGCGTGCCAAACCACCCGCATAACCTGTTAAACGCCCGTTGCTGCCAACTACGCGGTGGCAAGGCAGCAAAATGCTGATAGGGTTGCGTGCTATTGCCGCGCCAACTGCGCGCGCAGCATGGGGGCGACCCATGGCGCTGGCAAGTTGCCCGTAAGTGCATTGCGCGCCATAGGGAATAGTTAAAAGCATTTGCCAAACAGATTGTTGAAACGCCGTACCCAAGCGCAAATCCAAAGCCAAAGGCGGGTTGTTGGCATCTTTGCTGAATGGTGCGATTTGCCCTTCAGCGTAGTTTTGCAGCAAGCACTGTGCCGCATCCAGATGTGCGTTCATTGCCCAAGAATGCTCAGTGTGGGTTGAGCGCATAGCAAGCAAGTTCTCAGGGAAATAGGCTTGCCCTGTAAACCACAAGCCACACACGCCTTGGGCACTGGCTGCCAGCCACACCTCGCCCCAAGGCGTAGCTGCATTGCGAGACAAACAACTGGAGAAGAATTGCATTTTTTACAGTTGCGTTTTATTGCTTTTATATAAAAACAATATGTGACAAAATAAGAGCAGGAAAGGTGTATTTGTGTCAAAAGTGAGTATGGGTTAAAATAGCGCGTTACGCAGGCGGGTACCAGGATGGGCACCGTTCCTGCAACGAACTGCATTAGCTTGCAGTTTTTCTTTTTTTTTAGCTAGAGAAAACCTTCCTATGGCGATCGTTGTAGACAAATCCATCCCTGAATTTGAAGCTTTGGCAACTGGCGATATCAAGGTCAGCAATACATCTCACTTGGGGCAAATGGTGGTGTTATTTTTTTACCCTAAGGATAATACGCCGAGTTGTACCTCGGAGTCGTTGGAGTTTCGTGAAAAACACAAAGATTTTGCCAAGGCTGGTGCTGTGGTCTTTGGCGTATCGCGCGACAACATGACATCGCACAATGCGTTTAAAGAAAAGCTCGAATTGCCTTACGAGCTGATTGCCGACACTGAAGAGAAAATGTGCCACATGTTTGGCGTGGTTAAAAACAAAATCATGTACGGGCGCAAAGTCAAAGGCATTGAGCGCAGCACCTTTTTGATTGGCCCTGATGGCGTTTTGCGCAATGAATGGCGCGGCATTAAGGTAGCAGGGCACGTGGCAGAAGTTTTAAAGGCTGTAAAGGCGCTGAAAAAAGCCAATGCTGCTAGTGCAGAGTCTGATTCAGAATAAATTTCTAGCCAAAAAACCTGTAGAAATTACCTGTAATTACTTGCAATAAAGGCAATTACAGGCGAATAAACAAAAAGCCCCTGTTTGCTATTGATAGCAAAAGGGGCTTTTATATTTCTAAAGCAGCCTGCACGCAGACTTGGTGCAGCAATGCCGTGCTGCTTGGCTTGATTTTGGGCAGCTTGCGGCGCTGCCCCAGTATTCCTCAGTACGAAGCGCCTAATTGCGCCACTATTTTCGCGTCATCAGGTGCGGGCGATGGGGTTATGCCGTTTTGCGCCCAATAGCGAATTGCTTCGGCATCTTCAGCGCGGCGGTTGCTGTTATTGGAGTCAAGCAGCACGATAATGATGTTGCGCCCAGCAATATTGCTTTGCATGACTACGCAGCGGCCAGCCTCTGAAATAAAGCCAGTCTTTTGCAGACCAATGTTCCAGTCATTGCTATAAATCAGGCGATTGGTATTGTTGTAGTTGGTCATTTGCCCCAGCACGGGAAAGCGTGCACCAGGGTAGGTGGTGTAGTTGCGAATCAGCGGATAGCGGTAAGCAGCCTTAACCAGTTGCGCCAAATCGTGAGCACTTGACTGGTTGGCGCTTGACAGGCCTGTAGGCTCTACATAACGCGTATCGCGCATGCCAAGCATCAAGGCGCGCAGATTCATAGCGCGTACAGCTTCATTCAAGCCGCCAGGGTAAGTGCGCCCCAGCGCGTGCGCTGCGCGGTTTTCGCTAGACATCAATGCCAAATGCAGCAATTCTTGGCGCGATAGCGTACTGCCTACAGCCAGCCGCGAGCTGCTGCGCTTGACGCGATCGACGTCCTCGCTGGTGATGGTGATGAGCTCATCCATGGGCAAATTGGCATCCATGGTAATAACAGCAGTCATCAGCTTGGTGATAGATGCAATGGGCGCAGTTTGGTGCCCGTTTTTACTGAGCAGTATTTGCCCCGTATTTTGGTCCATAACAAACGCCACGCTTGAATACAAATCAGGCGCTGCGCCAGGGCGAATGCTGCTTAAACGCTGGCTTGGGCGATAAATTTCGCGGGCTGGTGCAGATACCCGAACAATGCCAGTATTGGATTCTGGCGCTTTGCGCTCGGGCGTTGCTGGTGCGGCGGCCATGTTTGCCTCAGCCGCAGAGGTGGCGTTAGTTGCCAGTGCTGCTGCGGGCTTGTTTGTAGAGCTACTTGCTACAAGCAGCGGCACTGCAGCAGGAGTAGGTGCAGCAATGGCTAAAGCAGGGCTTGTTGGAGCTAGAGCAGTGCTAGTGTTAGATGTTGCTGCTGCAGTTGCAGTGGACGGTACTAGCGCCGCAACCGATACTGGCGCAGGTACTGGTGTACTGATTGCTGCAGGCGTTTGCGCCAAAGCTTCCGATTTGGCTATTTGCAAGGCAATAAGGTCTTCTTCTTTTGCTGGATTTTTGGCTGCAGGGTTTGCCGCTGGATTTGTGGCTTGCACTTCTGTAGCCAACTGGTTTTGCCGTGCGATTTGCAGTTGGCGCGCAGCTTCTTGCTTTTCGCGTTTGGCTGCGGCAATTCGTGCGGCTTGTGCAGTTTCAAGGCGCTCTTGGCGTGCTTGTTCAGCCGCTGCCAGCTTTGCCTGCTTTTCTGCCTCCAGTTTTTGCGCTTTGGTTAGCGGGCGGGTGCTTTTGGAAGCAGTAGCAATTTGGTTTTTGCGATTACTACGCGACGTGCGGATATCGCTATCGTCGTTGCGTGATTTGCTCGATTTTTGTTTGGATGCGCTTTTTACGCTGGGCGCAGCATCATTTGCTTTGCGGCGGGCAGATGTTTTTTCGCCAACTTCTTTGTCTTTTGTTTTTTTCTTATCAGCGGTTTTATTTGGCTGTGCCTTGGCGGCAGTAGCAGCTTTTTTGGCTGGTGCGTTTTTAGACCAAGCCGTGCATGGCAAACCAGATAAGCCAGCCATGCTTGCAGCGATGAGTAAAGAGAGAATTTTCTTGCGTGAATTGAGCATGGAAGAAGCTTGCGATGAAATATCTTTTGGAGCAGTAAACATTGTTTTAGCCTTAAGAGCCAATATCAGTACAAGTTTAGCTCTAATAGAAAATTCTGCAATATCAAACACTTGGGATTTATGCCTCATTTAACAGATAAATTGTAAAAATTGGCGAATACTGGCTTGCAGTAAACTGAAAAACAATAAAAACCCACTTTGCGCCAGCGAGGCTGCTTGCATTAATCGACTTGCGTGCGCGCTGTTTTCAAAGGATATAAAAAAAGAACGCTGTGCCAGAGCGTTCTTTTTTGTTTGCTAAAGCAGCTTTGCCAAAGAGCTTTTATACCCCTTGCGCTGCAACCCGTTCTTCGGGGCAGTGCAGTTTGCTCAAAGCGCTGAGATAGGCTTTGGCAGAAGCCACCACAATATCTGGGTCGGCGCCTACGCCATTGACTACGCGGCCGCCGCTTTGCAGGCGCACTGTAACTTCGCCTTGACTTTCGGTATTGCCACTGATGGCATTGACCGAGTACAGCACCATCTCTGCGCCGCTTTTCACATGGGCTTCAATGGCTTTGAGCGAAGCATCAACAGGACCGTTGCCTGTGGAGCTGGTTTTCACTTCTTGCCCATCTACGCTGATAACCAGTTCAGCCTGTGGCATTTCGCCAGTTTCGCTATGCTGCTTCATTGAAACGAAGCCGAAATGCTCTTTTTCGGTGGTGACGCTGCCATCGCCCAGCAGAGCAATGATGTCTTCGTCGAAAATTTCGCTTTTGCGGTCGGCCAAGTCTTTGAAGCGGGCAAAGGCTGCATTCAGTTCGGCTTCGCTTTCAGGCATGATGCCCAAATCTTGCAGGCGCTGTTTGAAGGCGTTGCGGCCACTGAGTTTGCCCAGCACGATTTTGTTAGCGCTCCAGCCCACATCTTCGGCGCGCATGATTTCGTAAGTGTCACGCGCTTTGAGCACGCCATCTTGGTGAATACCGCTGGTGTGGGCAAAGGCGTTGGCGCCGACCACAGCCTTGTTGGGCTGCACCACAAAGCCTGTAATTTGGCTGACCATGCGGCTGGCGGCAACGATGTGCTGGGTGTCGATACCCACGTCTAGGCCAAAATAGTCGCGGCGGGTTTTGATGGCCATAACAGCTTCTTCCAGCGAGCAGTTGCCAGCGCGTTCGCCAAGTCCGTTGATGGTGCATTCAATTTGGCGCGCGCCGCCAATTTTTACGCCAGCTAGCGAGTTGGCTACAGCCATGCCCAAGTCGTTGTGGCAGTGCACAGAGAAAATGGCTTTGTCGGAATTGGGCACACGTTCGCGCACGGTTTTGACAAAGTTGCCGTACAGCTCGGGTATGCCGTAGCCAACTGTGTCTGGCAGGTTGATGGTGCGTGCGCCTTCGGAAATGGCAACTTCAACTACGCGGCAGAGAAAGTCCATTTCGCTGCGGAAAGCGTCTTCGGCGCTGAATTCAACATCGGCGCACAGGCTGCGTGCCTGACGCACTGATACACGCGCTTGCTCTAGCACCTGCTCGGGAGACATACGTAGTTTTTTCTCCATATGCAGCGGGCTGGTGGCGATAAAGGTGTGGATGCGGCCATTGGCAGCGTTTTTTAGCGCTTCGGCAGCGCGGGCAATATCGCGCTCGTTGGCGCGTGCCAGTGAGCAGATGGCGGAATCTTTAATGGTGTTGGCAATGGCTTGCACGCATTCAAAATCGCCGTTGGAGCTGGCGGCAAAACCAGCTTCAATCACATCTACTTTCAGGCGCTCAAGCTGGCGGGCGATGCGGATTTTTTCATCGCGCGTCATGCTCGCGCCTGGGGATTGTTCACCGTCGCGCAAGGTGGTATCGAAAATAATGATTTTGTCAGTCATGATGATTCTCCGTGGTGTAAAAGGGGTGTTTACACCTGTTGCTGGACACAAAAAAAGCCCGTTGCAGGTGCAAACGGGCTTCTGAATAGGTTTTTGTGCGCACCAATCACCCCGCCCGTTGGACGTTTAGGAGTAGTAGAGCGCGGGCAAAAATGTTCATGCGTGTAAATGTAGCATAAAAGCCTATGCCGTGTTGGCGCGGCATAGGCTAAATTTTAAAATTCGTATCGCATGCGCAATGTGGCACTGCCGCCTTGGCGCTTGCCAGCGTAACCTTGTGCGCCAATATCAACTGACAGATTGGGTTGTCTGGTTGGTAATGGTTTAAGGCGCACGCCCACATCCAGTATGCCTGTGTTGCCTTTCAAGCTGGGGGCATCCATTTGCAGACCATGCACACTGCCTTTGGCTTTGCCGTTAAATTCCCGCTCAAATGCCAACCCTGCATAGATTTGCATGGTGTCGCTTGTTTTGTGGCTGTAACGCAAGCCCAGTCTGGCGCGGCGGCTGGTAATGGCATCAAACGTGAAGGGGTCGCCAAAAATGGTGATGTTGTCTGCATTTTGGCGGGTGTAAAACAGCTTGGTATACATATCCAGCGAGCCTTGCTGGCTTACTTTGAGCGTTTTACCCAGCCCCATATGGGCGCTGTAATAGGTGCGGTTGCTATCAAAGCTGGTGGAGTGCCCCAGCGCGTTTTCGAGGTCGGTACTGCGGTAGCTGCTCTCAACGCGCCCCGCACGCAGCGAGCCATCAATATACATGCCGTTGGCAAATTCTTGATGCCCTAGCATGCCTGCACCGTAGTAGCGCGTGCTGCCGTTGGCAGTAATGTTGCTTGCCTGGCTAAAGCTGTTAAAGCTGTCGTAGCTGCCAAAGCCAGCTTCGGCAAATGCGCCTAGCACCATCTTGCCTGCTGTATTGGGTATGGCTGCAGAAAAACCGCTAACGATGTTAGCGCCTTGCACATCTACATGCGAGCCTGTTTTATAGCGGCTTTTGCCGCCACTGGCGATGGCGAAAATGTTTTTGCCAAGCTGTGTTTCCAGCAAGGCTTGCTGTATGCCATGCTCGGCGATGAGGTCTGCACCTTGGTTGATAAAGGCAGTTGTGCCTGCCTGTGACTCAAGCAGGGATTTGTTCTGGGGTGTAACGCCGATTTGCTCAACCTGTGCGTACAGGGTGTAGGGGTCGGTCTTGAGCATAAAGCGGTAATTGAGCGCAATGCCCTGTGTAGCGGTAAAGTGCATGCCGCTGGTGTCGTTGGTAAGGTTGCCGTTATCAGTTGCAAGCGAGCCATTTTCGGCACGCACCAGATTGATGCGATCATTGGGTCGCAGTGCAGACGAGCCACCCTGTATGCCAACGCCGATGCGGGTGTTTGTAATATCAGCGCCCGCATTATTGCTTAATGTCAAAACGGTATCGTCGTGCTTGGCGCTATTGGGCAGGTAAAACTGGATGTGCTCAAAGTTTTTAACATCATTGGCGCGTATGCCCGTAGAGTGCAGTTGCAGCACGTTGCCACTGCGTACATCGGCGGTTGAGGAAACTGCTTTGCCGCCGAAAATTACCGTGCCAGAGGCTGCATCGTCATTGAATGCGGGTGCATTGCGAATAACTACGGTGTTGTTGGTGGCGTTGCCTGTATTGCTTTCTCCACCAAAAATATTGCCGCCAACCTTACCACCTGTGATTTCTACCAAGTTTTTGCTGGCAGCACCAGAAGCGGGAGGATCAAAAACATCAAAAGTAGCTCCGCCGTGAATGCTCTCTGTGACATATCCGCCATGCAGATACACCTTGTTGCCAGTGGCATTACCACTGCCTTTTTGCACCTGCCCAGCATAAATGCGCTTGACCTGGCCATTGTGCATGGTAACCGTGTTGCTAGTGGCTTGGCCGCCAGATTCAGCAGCGTAGCCACCAAAAAGAACGCCTGCAACAGTTGGTGCACCAGCAGCGTTGGGCGTGCCCGCTGTACCAAATTCAACAGTGTTATCTTTAACTAAGCCAGAGCTGCTGTAGCCACCATATACGCCACTATTAGTGCCATGAAGATTGCCGCCTGTTATTGTTACCTTGTTAAGCTGAACACTGCCATTGCCTGAATCTACATAACCTGCATAAACAGAATAGTTTGTTATGTCTCCAGCTTGCATAAGAACCGAGTTGTTCTCGGCAGAGCCATTTTTGCTATATCCGCCGTAGACTGAATACCCGATAGTGCCACCAGTAAGATTAATTGTGTTTTGAGTGGCGATTTTTCCACTGCCATCGGTATAAGCACCATAAACAAATTCGCCTATATTGCCAGACTGTATGGTGACATTGTTTAGGCTAACGTCGTCTGAATTACTGCGAGCCCCCCAAACAGAGCCATTGATACTTTCGCTGGCATAAATTATTTCGTTGTTTGTGGCATTGTCTGCCATAAAAGCAAGATTTAATGGACCTATGTGGTTGTTAGAGTTAAATGCTTGCACCTCTGTAGGCGATGCTGCAGAGGTGCAGTTGCCATTGGAATCAATGCTGCAAGTAGTGCCAGAAGTGCCCCTGCCATACTCAACTTTTTGTGCTGACTGCGCTGGGACACTGTACAAAGACAGGCAAGCTATTGCCAACATCAGCGGAGATGTTTTTAGTGGTTTTTGCGTTTTTGAGACGTATTTCATAAGCAATTCCTCAGAGCTTTGTTGAGATAGAGGAATAATTCTAGTGCGCGCGGTATATTTTTTTTGACGCAATAGAAAGTGCGCTTGCTATGCGCTCATGAAAACGGTAATAGTTGGCAAATTGCTTTTTTTCTAGCGGCTGCAAGGCTGAATTGGGCTTAAAAAAGCGCCAACCCTAAATAATAGCCGCCAGCGGCTATAAGTGCGCTCGCTGGTATGGTGAGTAACCATGCCCAGACGATATGCCCAGCTACTCCCCAGCGTACTGCGCTGGCACGTTGTGTTGCGCCAACGCCTACGATGGCGCCAGTGATGGTGTGGGTAGTTGATACGGGCACGCCCAGCGCGGTAGCTACAAATAAAGTGAGTGCGCCGCCAGCTTCGGCGCAAAAGCCGCCAACAGGGCGCAGTTTGGTGATATTTTGCCCCATGGTGCGCACGATGCGCCAGCCGCCAAAAACGGTGCCAAATGCCATTGCTACGTGGCAGAGCAAGACGACCCATGTGGGCGGGTTGCTGATGCCTGCTTGCGCGTGGCCTGTGGCGATGAGGAGCATCCAGATGATGCCGATGGTTTTTTGTGCGTCGTTGCCGCCGTGCCCCAAGCTGTAAGCGCCTGCAGAGGCGAGTTGGAGTTGGCGAAATAGTTTGTCTACCCGCCCAGGGTGGGTGCGCCTAAATAGCCATGCGACTACGAGCATGCTGACTGAGCCCAGAATAAAGCCTAGCACGGGCGAGACTACGATAAAGAGTACGGTTTTGCCAATGCCGCCCCATACCAGTGCTTGCCAGCCGCTTTTGCATAGTACCGAGCCTACCAAGCCGCCGATGAGTGCGTGTGAGGAGCTGCTGGGGATGCCGTAGTACCAGGTAATTACGCTCCAGGCAATAGCGCCTACCAAAGCGCCAAAGATGACGTGGACATCAACCGCGCTGGCTTGTACGATGCCTTTGCCTACGGTGGCGGCGACGTGCAAGTTGTGAAATACGAAGACTGCAATAAAGTTGAAAAATGCTGCAAATACAACAGCTTGTGCGGGCTTGAGTACGCCAGTTGAGACTATGGTTGCAATGGAGTTGGCTGCGTCATGAAAGCCATTCATGAAGTCGAACAGTGTTGCCAGTGCGACCAGCATGATGACTATCCAGAGTGCGTTTTGCGCGGTTTGCATGTTGTGTGCGAAGGGGTGTCGGTTATGTCACGGGTTGGATGAAAGAGGGTGCGTGGCTCAGGAGTTTTCGAGCACGATGCCTTCAATCAGATTGGCTACGTCTTCGCAGCGGTCGGTTACGGTTTCGAGCAGCTCGTACATGGCTTTGAGTTTGATGAGTTCACGCACGTCTTGCTCTTCGCGAAACAGGCGGCTGAGTGATTGGCGCATGACCAGGTCGGCATCAGACTCAAGTTGGTCGATGGTGTGGCAAATTTCAAGCATGTGCTGTGCGGCATTGGGCTTTTCGATTTTGTCGAGCTGATGCACTACCGTGTGTAGTTGCTCGCAGCCTTGCAAGCTGATTTGTGTGAGTTGCACCATTTCTGCTGTCATGCTGCCAATGTCGTACAAGGACATGGTTTCTGCTACGTCGTGGATGATGTCGGTTACGTCGTCCATGGCGTTGATGAGCTGGTGGAGCTGCTCGCGGTCAATGGGGGTGATGAAGGTTTTATGCAGCATGGTGTTGACTGCATGGGTGATGGCGTCGGCACGGTCTTCAGCATCAATGACTTGCTGCGTGTATTGCTGCCGCTGCGCGGGGTCTGCGTAGTGCGTTACCAACTGGGATAATGCTTGCGCTGCTTGCAAGATGCAGTTGGCGTGCTGGTTGATTTGCTCGAAAAAGTTGCCGTCGTGAGGTAGGAGTTTGCTGAAAAACATGTTTTTTACAAGGTGATGACAATTATGTGTAAGTGTATCCTTTGGCGCGGGGCTTCTGAGAAAAAAACAGAGAATTTGCTTGCAAGCTGTAGCATAAAAGTAGATTTATTGCGGGCGTGATGCCTTTTGTGTGTATCTGGTGATTAATTTATGGGCTATTTTTGTGCGAGGCATATAGTGGAGATGGTGGAGATGGCGCTGCCTTTGGTTTATAGCGATGGTGCTTTGCTGGTGCTTGATAAGCCGTCTGGCTTGCTGTCTGTGCCAGGCAGGGGTGAGGATAGGCAAGATTGCATGAGCCGCCGTGCGCAGCAGCAGTTTGCACAGGCGCAGATTGTGCACAGGCTGGATATGGGCACGAGTGGCTTGTTGCTGATGGCGCTGGGGCTTGATGTGCAGCGCGTGTTGCAGCGCCAGTTTGCCTTGCGGCAGGTGCAAAAGGGCTACCTTGCGATTGTGCAAGGTGTGCCTGCGGTTGAGCCGATGCAGTGGCAGTGTGTGGATGCGCCATTGATGGTGGATTGGCCCAATCGCCCGCGCAGTGTTATCAATGCCGAGCATGGCAAGCCCAGCCGTACGTATTGGCGGCTGCTAGATGCGCCAGAGTTGCACCCAGCATTAACAGCGGATTTTTTTCGCCCAGCTTGCCCGCATGCGGTGCTCGAGGTGATGCCCGAGACGGGGCGTTCGCATCAGATTCGGGTGCATTTGCAGTCGATAGGGCATGCTATTGCGGGCGATAACCTGTATGGCGATGCAGCAAATCAGGCGATGGCGCCGCGCTTGTTGTTGCATGCGTTTTTGCTGGGTTTGCAGCATCCTGTTAGCGGGCAGGCTATGCGTTGGGAATGTGCTACAAACTTTAGATAACAGTATTGGGTGGTTTTGTTGTTTGGGTGTTGCCTGCAACGGCAAATGGGTAAATGCCGCAAGCAGTATTCATGCGCCCTGCAAGGCTTTTTTGGTCTGTAGGGCGCATGAATACTGGTTGTGCTTGTTTCAGTCTTTTATGTGCCGCAGCGCTTGGTGCAGGTGTTTGCGCAGCTTGTGTGCAGGCTTTGCGCGATGGTTTGGCTTTGATAGCGGGAAAACTCTGTGCTTGCTCAAATTCAAGTTCAAATTCAAGTTCTTGTTTTGGCTGGGTTTTTTGCTATTTCTTGTGATGGGCTGGCTGATGGCAGCCGCTGATGCTCAACGTTAGGGCGTTTGTTGCAAGCTGCCCTTTTGCCTTTTGCCTTTTGCCTTTTGCCAGGTTGCAGTGTGTTTGTTTAAAGCAATACATCAAGTGTGTGTATTATGTTACATCTTGTGTTGTGCTGTATTGCATTGCAGGTTGCTGCTGGCGGTTTGATTTTTTCTTTGCGTGCGGTGTTTTATTTGGGTTGCCATGTCTACATTGTTGTCATCTCTGTCTTTTTTGTTGGCAAGTGCCGCACCTCGGCGGCAGGTGTTGCGTGCGGCTGTATCAGCTTTGGCTTTTTTTGCGCTGCCAGCGGCTTGGGCGCAAGCGCGTCGCGCTAAGGCAGCAGCGCCCAGGCGTTATCCGCTAAGGGCTGGTGCATTTTTCTGGATGCCGCAAGTTGCCAGCAGCGGGCCAAGCGTTGTTGTGGTGAATGTGTATAGCCAAATGGTGCAGGTTTTTCGCAATGGCGTTTGTATTGGGGTTTCCAGTGTTAGCACGGGCAAGCCTGGGTATGGCACGCCTACGGGTATGTATCCGATTCTTGAGAAAAAGCGTTTTCATCGCTCTAGCACTTATGACAATGCGCCCATGCCTTATATGCTGAGGCTGACTTGGATGGGGGTGGCGTTGCATGTGGGGCATTTGCCAGGCTACCCCGCTTCACATGGCTGCATTCGGCTGCCCGCTGCGTTTGCGCCCAAGCTGTTTGCAGCGGTGGGGCGTGGTGACAGGGTTTGGGTGGTTAATCGTGCGCTAGCCGAGCCTATGGCTATGCTTGCGCCCATTACGCCCATGGGTACGGCGCTGCTTGTGCCAGAGGCTTACACGCAAGCGCAGTATTGGGATACGGTATGGTTGAGTGGCGCTGGCAATGGTGGTGGCAATGCCGCAGGTGGTGCGCCAGTAGTGGCGCAGGCTTTGGGCGGGGTTGCGTCATCTGCTGGCGCAGACGTATCAGCAACTGCATCAACGCAGGCGGCTGTTTTGGTGCAGCCTGTAGAGTTGGGGATAGTGGCTAGTCTTTCACAAAAGCGTTTGTATGTATTGCATCAGGGGTATTTGGTTGCTGCTTTGGCTTTGCCTGAAAGTGTGGCGCAAACGGAAATGGAAGGTGGCGCAGTGTGGTCTTGGCAACCATCTGCTGCCAATGGCGGCGCTGGGCAATGGCTGCCGCAGGCTGCTGGTATGGCTGATATAGCTGATTTGCCTGCCAAAATTTTGCCACCTAACAGCAGTTTTGTGCAGCGTTTGTATCCACGTATGGCAGCAGGCAGCTTGTTGTTTGTAAGCCAGTTGCCTGCAATCAGTGACTTGCATTTGGCTGCCCCGTCTGCCTGATTCCTTGGGTTGCAGATGCTTTTTTAGCCTAGCAAGCGTTGCAACAGGCTGGCGCTGGATGTATCCAGCCCAGCAAGTGTGTTGCTGTTGATGCGCTGCATCAGGTCTTGTGCAAGCACTTTGCCCAGTTCAACGCCCCATTGGTCAAAGCTGTTGATGTTCCAGACTGCGCCGCAGACAAAAACGCGGTGCTCGTAGAGCGCCAGCAGAGCGCCCAAAGTGCGTGGGCTGAGTTCGGGCAGGGTAATAAAGGTGCTGGGGCGGTTGCCAGCAATGCGGTGTTGCGGCTGGGTGTGCTCGCGCCCTTGCATGAGGGCTTGCGCTTGTGCAATGGCATTGACCAGCAGCAAGTTGTGGTGCTGCTCCCACGGGTGCTCGGGCTTGCGTACGGCGATAAATTCAACGCTTACGGCTTGTGTGCCTTGGTGCAGTAACTGGAAGAATGCGTGCTGGCCGTTGCTGCCAGGCTCGCCCCAGATGGGGGCGGCGGTGGGGTAGGGCGTGGGCTGGTCGCTTTTGGTGCAGCTTTTGCCATTGCTTTCCATCACCAGTTGCTGCAAATACGCGGGCAGGCGTTGCAGGCAGGCATGGTAGGGCGCCAGGCAGCGGCTGTTGTAGTGCAAGAAGCTGGTTTCCCATACTTCGAGCAGACCCAGCAGCAGGGGCAGGTTTTCTTGGGGCGCGGCTTGTGCGAAGTGCTTGTCTACGGCGCGTGCGCCTGCCAGCAGTTGCATAAAGCCTTGTGCGCCTATGGCTATGGCAAGAGGCAGGCCAATGGCTGACCACAGCGAATAGCGCCCGCCGACCCAGTCCCAAAAGCCAAAGGTGATGCGTATGCCGAGAGCAGCGGCGGCTTGCTGGTTGGTGGTGATGCCTACAAAGTGCCGCGCTATGTCTGGCGTGTTGCCGTTGTTGTGCTCTTGCTCGCCATTGCATAACCAGTCAAGCGCGGTGCGGGCGTTGAGCATGGTTTCAAGTGTGGTGAAACTTTTGCTGGCGATGATAAAGAGGGTGTGCTGGCGTTGCACCTGTTGCAAAACTTGCTGCAAATCGTGGGCATCGATGTTGCTGACAAAATGCAGGCGCTTGTTGGGCAGGGCGTGGTTGTAGAGGGCTTGCACGGCCATGCAAGGCCCCAAGTCTGAGCCGCCTATGCCGATATTGACGATGTCGGTAATTTGCGCGTCGGCGCGTATGCTTTCGGCAAAGTCTAAAAAGGCGCGGCGTGTGGTATCGACTTCGTGCCAGAGTGCAAGCAAGTTGCTGGGCAGCTCGGCGGGGTCGGTTACGCGCAGCAGCCAGTGCATGACTTGGCGCTGTTCGCTGGTGTTGATGGCTGCGCCGCTAAACATCGCATCACGCAGGGCGCTGACTTGGGTTTGCTCGGCAAGGTGCAGCAAGGCTTGCAAGACTTCGCCGTTGATGTGCGCTTTGGAGTAATCGCAATACAGCAGCTCGCCTTGTGCGTCGTGCAGTGCCAAGCTCAATTGCGCGGTGCGCTGGGGGTTGCTGGCAAAGGCTTGGCGCAAATCAAAGTGGGCAGCGGCAGGCACTTGCGGCGTAGCTGCTTGCGTGGAGGGTGCAAACTGCTTGGCTAGCTGCTGCAAATGCTGCCAGGCAGGGCAGTTTTGCGGCTGGGCTGTTTGCGCGACTGCTTCGGGCTGTGTGTCTGCTGCGGGTGCTGGGGTATGTTGCATGGTTGCCAAAGCGTGGGCGGGCTGGTGTGGCTGCGGCTTGGGCGCTTACGCGTGTGCCAACATGATTTGTTCGAGCTTGGCTGTGTCAGCGGCAAAGGCGCGGATGCCTTCGGCCAGTTTCTCGCTCGCCATAGCGTCTGCATTGAGTGCGTAGCGAAAATCTGGCTCGGTATATTCGACTACGGGAATAAACTCTGCCTTGGCATTGGCTGCTTGCAAGGGTGGCTCTGTTGGCGTTGCTGGCAAAACGGGCGTAGCAGCCAGTTGCGCCAGCAGCTCGGGGCTGATGGTGAGCAGGTCGCAACCCGCCAGCGCCATGATTTGCGCTGTATTGCGAAAGCTCGCGCCCATG
>RRZU010285585.1_pt1 | contig 16531 bp, 15 predicted proteins | sample 2165561 | NCBI WGS metagenome assembly RRZU01 (sample SAMN10456909, study PRJNA506462) | wastewater metagenome | isolation source: wastewater sludge | place: USA: Moscow, Idaho
ATGAAGTCGATGATGATGATCCCGCCCAGGTTGCGCAGGCGCAGCTGTCGGGCGATCGCGGTAGCCGCTTCGAGGTTGGTCTTGAAGATGGTTTCCTCGAGCGTGCGGTGACCGACGAAGGCGCCGGTGTTGACGTCGATGGTGCTCATCGCCTCGGCCGGATCGATGATCAGGTAGCCGCCGGACTTGAGTGGCACCTTGCGCTCCAGGGCCTTCTGGATCTCGTCCTCGACGCCGTAGAGGTCGAAGATCGGACGCTCGCCGGGGTAGTGCTCGATGCGGTCGGCGACCTCGGGCATCAGCTCGGCGACGAACAGCCCGACCTTCTGGAAGGTTTCCCGCGAGTCGATGCGGATCTTCTCGGTGCGCAGGCTGACCAGATCGCGCAGGGTGCGCAGGGCCAGCGACAGGTCCTCGTAGATCACCGAGGGCGCCGGGGCGCTCTGCATCTGCGCGCCGATCTGCTCCCACAGGCGGCGCAGGTAGCGGATGTCGGCGAGGATCTCGTCGGCGCCGGCACCCTCGGCGGCGGTGCGCAGGATGAACCCGCCCTGGTCCTCGACGCCCTCGGCGGCCACGCAGTCGGCGACCACCTGCTTGAGCCGCTCGCGCTCGCCCTCGCCCTCGATCTTCAGCGAGATGCCCACATGGCGGGTGCGCGGCATGTACACCAGATAACGCGAGGGAATCGACAGCTGGGTGGTCAGCCGCGCGCCCTTGCTGGCGATGGGGTCCTTGGTGACCTGCACCACCAGGCTCTGCCCTTCGTGGACCAGCGCGCTGATCGACTCCACCGCGCTGCCCTCGCGAGTGGAGATTTCCGAGGCGTGAATGAACGCCGCGCGCTCCAGGCCGATGTCGACGAAGGCCGCCTGCATGCCCGGCAGCACGCGCACCACCTTGCCCTTGTAGATGTTGCCGACGATGCCGCGCTTCTGGGTGCGCTCGACATGGACTTCCTGCAGCACGCCGTTTTCCACCACCGCGACGCGCGACTCCATCGGGGTGATGTTGATCAGGATCTCTTCGCTCATCTGCCACTTCTCTCGACGGGAAACCGTGGCCCGGTGGCAGCCCCGCTCAGGCCGGCAGCGCTTGCCAGCAGGGGATGCCGAACTCGGCCAATAACTCGGAAGTTTCGCACAACGGCAGACCGACCACCGCCGAATAACTGCCTTCGAGGTGGCTGACGAACACCGCGCCCAGGCCCTGGATGCCATAACTGCCGGCCTTGTCGCACGGCTCGCCGCTGGACCAGTAGGCCTCGCGCTCGACCGCGCTCAAGGCGCGGAAATGCACCCGGCTGCAGACCACCCGGACCCGGCTGCGGCTGCCGTCGCAGACCGCCACCGCGGTGTACACCTCATGGGCGCGGCCGGACAGCGCCGCCAGGGTGGCCAGCGCATCGGCGCGACCCTCGGGCTTGCCGAGGATCCGCCCGTCGAGCACCACCGAAGTGTCGGCGCCCAGCACGCAGGCGTTGCCGTGGCCGAGCGCGGCCAGCCCGGCCGCGGCTTTCTCTCGCGCCAGCCGTTCGACATAGGCGGCCGGCGCCTCGCCCGGCAGGACGCGCTCGTCGATGGAAGCCGCCACCAGGCGGTGGGCCACGCCGATCTGCTGCAGCAGTTCGCGGCGCCGCGGCGAGGCGGAGGCCAGATAGAGGGTAGTCACGAGACGATTCTCCGAAGACGGGCGACGCCTCAGCGCACGCCCAGGCGCCGGCTGAAGCCGCGCATGATGGCGTATACCCAGGGCCAGAGCAGCGCACTGACCAGCGCCGGGAGCAGGAAGGCCAGGGTCGGCGGGCGGTTGCCGCTCAGGCTGTCGAGCCACAGCTGCACCAGCTGGGCCAGACCGAACACCACCAGCAGCACCAGGCTCTGCTGCCACACCGGGAACACCCGCAGGCGCTGGTGCAGCGACAGCAGCATGAACACCAGCAGGCTCAGGACCAGGGCGTTCTGGCCGAGCAGCGTGCCGTACAGCACGTCGGCGGCCAGACCGAGCAGCCAGACCCGGGTCATGCCGATCCGCGACGGCGCCACCAGCAGCCAGAAGGCGATCAGCAGCGCCAGCCACAGCGGCCGGCCGATGGCCATGAACTCGGGCATCGGCGCCACGCTGAGCAGCAGGGCGCAGGCCAGGCTGAACCAGACGAACCAGCCGTTGCGCGAACGACCCTCGACCATCAGCGGACTCCTTGGGTGGACGGGCCGGCGGGCGCAGCGGCCGGCGCCGGCGACTCGGCGGCATCCGGCACGGGGGCCGGCGGCACGGATTCGGGGGCGGGCGCGCCGGCAGCCTGGCGATCCGCCGCCTCCTGGGCCAGCGCCGCCTCGGCGGCGCGCTGCTCGGGGCTGCGCGGATCGCTGAACACCAGCAGCAGATGGCGGCTGCGATTGAGCCGGGCGGTGGGCTGCACGCGCACCACCGCGAAGGGCTGCGCCGGGTCGTGGATCACTTCCCTGACCGTCGCCACCGGGTAACCGGCCGGGAAACGCTGGCCGAGGCCGGAGCTGACCAGCAGGTCGCCCTCCTTGATGTCGGCGGTATCGGCGACATGGCGTAGTTCGAGGCTTTCGGGGTTGCCGGTGCCGATGGCGATAGCGCGCAGACCGTTGCGGTTGACCTGCACCGGGATGCTGTGGGTGCTGTCGGTGAGCAGCAGCACCCGCGCGGTATAGGGCATCACCTCGACCACCTGGCCCATCAGGCCGAGGGCGTCGAGCACCGGCTGGCCGAGGAACACGCCGTCCTTCTCGCCCTTGTCGATCAGGATGCGGTGGGTGAACGGGTTGGGATCGACGCCGATCAGCTCGCTGACCAGCACCTTGTCGTCGACCAGCGCGGCGGAGTTGAGCAGTTCGCGCAGGCGCACGTTCTGCTCGGTGAGGGTGGCCAGCTTCTGCAGGCGGCGCTGCAGCAGCAGGGCCTCGGCCTTGAGCTTCTCGTTTTCGGCGATCAGCTCGTCGCGACTGCTGAACTGCTGGCTGACCCCGCGCCACAGGCGTACCGGCTGCTCGGCCAGCCAGTAGAAGGGCGTGAGCACCTGGCCCAGATGGCTGCGCAGCGGCTTGAGGGTGTCGAAGCGCGCGTCCACCACCATCAGCGCCACCGACAGCACGGCGAGCACCAGCAGGCGGACACCCAGCGACGGCCCCTTGGCAAAAAGCGGTTTGATGGCGAGCCCCCTCGCAGGATCAGGCAGCGGGTCGGCGGCAGCGACCCACACGCCAGAGGGCGGCGGGTCGCCCGCAGATCGGTCACTCGGTGGACAGCAGATCCATGGCGTGACGGTCGATCATCTCCAGGGCGCGACCACCGCCACGGGCGACGCAGGTCAGCGGATCCTCGGCGACGATCACCGGCAGGCCGGTTTCCTGGGCCAGCAGCTTGTCCAGATCGCGCAGCAGCGCGCCACCGCCGGTCAGCACCAGGCCGCGCTCGGCGATATCCGAGGCCAGCTCCGGCGGCGACTGCTCCAGGGCGCTCTTCACCGCCTGGACGATGGTCGCCAGGGACTCCTGCAGCGCTTCCAGCACCTCGGCGGAGTTCAGCGTGAAGCTGCGCGGCACGCCTTCGGCCAGGTTGCGGCCGCGCACGTCCAGCTCGCGCACTTCGCCGCCCGGATAGGCGGTACCGATTTCCTGCTTGATGCGCTCGGCGGTGCCCTCGCCGATCAGGCTGCCGTAGTTGCGCCGCACGTAGGTGACGATGGCCTCGTCGAAACGATCGCCGCCGACGCGCACGGACTCGGCATACACCACACCGTTCAGGGAGATCAGCGCGATCTCGGTGGTGCCGCCGCCGATGTCGACCACCATCGAGCCGCGCGCCTCTTCCACCGGCAGGCCGGCGCCGATGGCCGCGGCCATCGGCTCCTCGATCAGGAACACCTCGCGCGCACCGGCGCCGAGGGCCGACTCGCGGATCGCCCGGCGCTCGACCTGGGTCGACTTGCACGGCACGCAGATCAGCACGCGCGGCGAAGGCTGCAGGAAGCTGCTCTCGTGCACCTGGTTGATGAAGTACTGCAGCATCTTCTCGCAGACGCTGAAGTCGGCGATCACGCCGTCCTTCATCGGACGAATGGCGGAGATATTGCCCGGGGTACGGCCGAGCATGCGCTTGGCCTCGCTACCGACGGCGACCACGCTCTTCTGGTTGCCGCTGCTGCGGATGGCAACCACGGACGGTTCGTTGAGCACAATCCCGCGCTCACGCACATAAATAAGGGTGTTGGCAGTGCCCAGGTCGATCGACAGATCGCTGGAAAACATGCCGCGCAGTTTTTTCAACATGGGACAGGAACCCTGGGGGATCGCGTGGGTAAAAGTGCGGCAGACTCTAACAACGGCAGGGATTTTGGGCAAGGCGCACATATGTTAGATTGCTGCCCTTTCCGGGCTGTGAAAGCCCCTCAATCGCTGCGTTTGGCCGCCTTTTCCGCCATGAGTTCCGCTCCCGTGCCCTGGCGGTCACTCGTCGCTTTCCGCTGGAGACTCCCGATGGCGCTCGAACGCTCCGACGTGGAAAAAATCGCCCACCTGGCCCGCCTGGGGCTGGACGAGGCGGACATTCCGCGCACCACCGAGACCCTCAACAACATCCTCGGCCTGATCGACCACATGCAGGCGGTCGCCACCGACGGCATCGAACCGCTGGCCCACCCGCTGGAAACCACCCAGCGCCTGCGCGCCGACGCGGTGACCGAAAGCAATCGGCGCGACGCCTACCAGGCCATCGCCCCGGCCGTGGAAAACGGCCTGTATCTGGTTCCCAAGGTGATCGAGTGATGCATCGACTGACTCTGGCGCAAATCGCCCGCGGCCTGGCCGCCAAGGACTTTTCCTCCGTCGAGCTGAGCGAGGCGCTGCTGGCGCGCATCGAAGCGCTCGACCCGCAGCTCAACAGCTTCATCAGCGTCACCGCCGAGCAGGCCCGCGCCCAGGCGGCCGCCGCCGACGCCCGCCGCGCGGCCGGCGAGAACGGCGCGCTGCTCGGCGCGCCGATCGCGCACAAGGACCTGTTCTGCACCAAAGACGTGCTGACCACCTGCGCCTCGAAGATCCTCCACAACTTCAAGGCGCCCTACGACGCCACCGTGGTCGAGAAGCTCGCCGCGGCCGGCGCGGTCAGCCTCGGCAAGCTGAACATGGACGAGTTCGCCATGGGCTCGGCCAACGAATCCAGCCACTTCGGCGCGGTGAAGAACCCCTGGGACCTGACCCGCGTGCCGGGCGGCTCCAGCGGCGGCTCGGCCGCCGCGGTGGCCGCCGGACTGATTCCGGCCGCCACCGGCACCGACACCGGCGGTTCGATCCGCCAGCCGGCGGCGCTGACCAACCTCACCGGTCTCAAGCCGACCTATGGACGGGTATCGCGCTGGGGCATGATCGCCTACGCCTCCAGCCTCGACCAGGGCGGCCCCATCGCCCGCACCGCCGAGGACTGTGCCCTGCTGCTCGGCGCCATGGCCGGCTTCGACGTCAAGGACTCCACCTGTGTCGACGCCCCGGTGGACGACTACCTGGCGGCGCTGAACCAGCCGCTGGCCGGCCTGCGCATCGGCCTGCCGAAGGAATACTTCGGCGCCGGCCTCGACGCGCGCATCGCCGAGGCGGTGCTGGCGGTGGTCGAGGAGCTGAAGAAGCTCGGCGCCACGGTCAAGGACATCTCGCTGCCGAACATGCAGCACGCGATCCCGGCCTACTACGTGATCGCCCCGGCCGAAGCCAGCTCCAACCTGTCGCGCTTCGACGGCGTGCGCTTCGGCTATCGCTGCGAGAACCCGGTCAACCTCGAAGACCTGTACAAGCGCTCGCGCGGCGAGGGCTTCGGCGCCGAGGTCAAGCGCCGCATCATGGTCGGCACCTACGCGCTGTCGGCCGGCTACTACGACGCCTACTACCTGAAGGCGCAGAAGATCCGCCGCCTGATCAAGAACGACTTCGTCCAGGCGTTCGGCGAGGTCGACGTGATCCTCGGCCCGACCACCCCGAACCCGGCGTGGAAGCTCGGCGAAAAGAGCGCCGATCCGGTGTCGGCCTATCTGGAAGACATCTACACCATCACCGCCAACCTCGCCGGCATCCCCGGCCTGTCCATGCCGGCCGGCTTCGTCGACGGCCTGCCGGTGGGCGTGCAGCTCTTGGCGCCGTACTTCCAGGAGGCACGCCTGCTCAACGTGGCGCACCAGTACCAGCAGGTCAGCGACTGGCACACCCGCACCCCGGCCGGATTCTGAGGAACACGCACAATGCAATGGGAAACCGTGATCGGGCTGGAAATCCACGCCCAGCTCAGCACCCAATCGAAGATCTTCTCCGGCAGCGCCACCACCTTCGGCGCCGAGCCGAACACCCAGGCCAGCCTGGTCGATCTGGGCATGCCCGGCACCCTGCCGGTGCTCAATGAACAGGCGGTGCGCATGGCGGTGAAGTTCGGCCTGGCGATCGACGCCGAGCTGGGCCGCACCAACGTGTTCGCGCGCAAGAACTACTTCTACCCCGACCTGCCCAAGGGCTACCAGACCAGCCAGATGGATCATCCGGTGGTCGGCAAGGGTCACCTGGACATCACCCTGGAAGACGGCACCGTCAAGCGCATCGGCATCACCCGCGCGCACCTGGAAGAGGACGCCGGCAAGAGCCTGCACGAGGACTTCCACGGCATGTCCGGCATCGACCTCAACCGCGCCGGCACGCCGCTCTTGGAGATCGTTTCCGAACCGGACATCCGCTCGGCCAAGGAGGCGGTGGCCTACGTCAAGGCGATCCACGCGCTGGTGCGTTACCTGGGCATCTGCGACGGCAACATGGCCGAAGGCTCGCTGCGCTGCGACTGCAACGTCTCGGTGCGCCCCAAGGGTCAGGCCGAATTCGGCACCCGCGCCGAGATCAAGAACGTCAACTCGTTCCGCTTCATCGAGAAGGCGATCAACCACGAGGTGCAGCGGCAGATCGAGCTGATCGAGGACGGCGGCCAGGTGGTGCAGGAAACCCGCCTGTACGACCCGAACAAGGACGAAACCCGTTCGATGCGCAGCAAGGAGGAAGCCAACGACTACCGCTACTTCCCCTGCCCGGACCTGCTGCCGGTGGTGCTGGAAGACGACTTCATCGAGCAGATCCGCGGCGAGCTGCCGGAGCTGCCGGGCGAAAAGCGCGCGCGCTTCGAGAGCCAGTTCGGCCTGTCCACCTACGACGCCTCGGTACTCTCCGCCAGCCGCGAGCTGGCCGACTACTTCGAGGCCGTCCGGCAGGTCTGCGGCGATGCCAAGCTGGCCGCCAACTGGGTAATGGGCGAGCTGTCCAGCCTGCTCAACAAGGAAGGCCTGGAGATCGAGCAGTCGCCGGTGTCCGCCGCGCAGCTGGGCGGGATGATCCTGCGCATCAAGGACAACACCATCAGCGGCAAGATCGCCAAGATGGTGTTCGAGGCGCTGGCCGCCGGCGAAGGCGAGTCCGCCGATGCGATCATCGAGGCCAAGGGCCTCAAGCAGGTCACCGACTCCGGCGCCATCGAGGCGATGCTGGACGAGGTGCTGGCCGCCAACGCCGCCCAGGTCGAGCAGTACCGCGCCAGCGACGAGGCCAAGCGCGGCAAGATGTTCGGCTTCTTCGTCGGCCAGGCGATGAAGGCCTCCAAAGGCAAGGCCAACCCGGGGCAGGTCAACGAGCTGCTGAAGAAGAAGCTCGAAGGCTGAACCGCGGCGCCGGCGCGGCGCGGGCTTTCCGCCGGACGGTCGCGAACCGCGCGCCGCCCGGCGGATCGAAACAGCGCCACGCAACGCCGGGTTCGCCCGGCGTTGTGCCGTCCACGGGGAGCCTCGCGATGCACCGTCTCGTCCTGACCGCCATTCTCGTCCTGCTGGCCGGCTGCGCCAGCCCGCCGCCCGCCGCCACGCCGCCTGCCGCCGGCACGCCCGTCTACCGCGCCGACGGCCAGGCCTCCTGGTACGGCCAGCGCCATCATGGCCGGCGTACCGCCAGCGGCGAGCGCTTCGACCAGCACGCGCTGACCGCCGCCCATCGCAGCCTGCCGTTCGGCAGCCGGGTCAAGGTCACCCACCTGCGCAGCCAGCGCAGCGTGGTGGTACGCATCAACGACCGCGGTCCCTACGGACGCGGGCGGATCATCGACCTGTCGCGCGCCGCCGCCGAGCGCCTCGGCATGCTGCGCAGCGGCGTGGCGCCGGTGCGCGTGGAGCGCATCGCCGACTGAAACCGCAGCGCAGCACGTGGTAACAATCGGCTCTGCTGCGAGGCTGCCAGGGCGCCGACAAACGGCTAAGCTTGCGCAAATTTTTCCCGGAGCCCTCCAAGCATGACCCTGATGACCTTCGTCTACCTGATCGCCGGCCTGGTGCTGCTGGTCGCCGGCGCCGAAGTGCTGGTGCGCGGCGCCGCGCGCCTGGCCGCGCAGTTCGGCATTCCGCCGCTGATCATCGGCCTGACCGTGGTGGCCTTCGGCACCAGCGCGCCGGAAACCGCGGTGAGCGTGCAGGCCGCCCTCGATGGCAGCGGCGACATCGCCATCGGCAACGTGGTCGGCAGCAACATCGCCAACGTGCTGCTGATCCTCGGCCTGTCGGCGCTGGTCGCGCCGCTGCTGGTATCGCGCCAGCTGATCCGTCTCGACGTGCCGCTGATGATCGGCGCCAGCCTGGTCACCTGGGCGCTGGCGATGGACGGCCAGCTCGGCCGCCTGGACGGCGCGCTGCTGTTCGGCGGCGTGGTCGCCTACACCGCGTTCCTGATCGTCAGCAGCCGCAAGGACAAGGCTGCCAGCAACGGCGACGAGTTCGCCGAAGAGTTCGGCCTGCACGAGGCGCCCAAGCCCTACGCCTGGGCGCTCAACCTCGCGCTGGTCGTGGCCGGCCTGGTGCTGCTGGTCGGCGGCTCCAACCTGCTGGTGGAAGGCGCGGTGACCCTGGCCAAGGCGCTGGGGCTGTCCGAGCTGGTGATCGGCCTGACCATCATCGCCGTCGGCACCTCGCTGCCGGAGCTGGCCACCTCGATGATCGCCGCCTTCAAGGGCGAGCGCGACATCGCCGTCGGCAACGTGGTGGGCAGCAACCTGTTCAACCTACTCTGCGTGCTGGGTCTGGCTTCGCTGGTCTCGCCGCTGCCGATCAACGTGTCGGCCAATGCGCTGGCCTTCGACTTCCCGGTGATGATCGCCGTCGCCGTGGCCTGCCTGCCGATCTTCTTCGCCGGCTACTGCATCAAGCGCTGGGAAGGTGCGCTGTTCGTCGCCTACTACGCGATCTACACCGTCTGGCTGATCATGCACAGCACCGCCGCGCCGGGCCTGGGCCTGTTCAGCCAGGCGATGCTGTGGTTCGTGCTGCCGCTGACCGCCATCACCCTGCTGGTGATCGGCGGCCGGGCCTGGAAACTGCAGCGCTGAAACCCGCCTGCCGCGCGTCATGAAAAACGCCGTTTCCCCCTGCGGGGAAACGGCGTTTGGCTTTGCTGGCGACCATGGCGCCGGGCGGGCGCTCAGCGGCGTACCGGGCGCTTCTGCAGCTTGCGCTGCAGGGTGCGGCGGTGCATGCCCAGGGCGCGGGCGGTGGCGGAGATGTTGCCGTCGTGCTCGGCCAGTACGCGCTGGATGTGCTCCCACTGCAGGCGATCCACCGACATGGGGTTTTCCGGCACCAGGCTGTCGACGTCGGCGTGCTCGGAGAGCAGCGCGGCCAGCACGTCGTCGGCGTCGGCCGGCTTGCACAGGTAGTTGCAGGCGCCGCGCTTGATCGCCTCCACCGCGGTGGCGATGCTCGAATAGCCGGTGAGGATCACCACGCGCATCTCGCCGTCCAGCTCCAGCAGCTTGGGCAGCAGCACCAGCCCGGAGTCGCCGTCCATCTTCAGGTCGAGCACCGCATAGTCGGGCAGGTCCTGCTCGGCCAGCGCCAGTCCTTCCTCGGCCGAGGAGGCCACCGACACCCGCAGGCCGCGGCGGGTCATCGCCCGCGCCAGCACGCGGGTGAAGGTCTGGTCGTCATCCACCAGCAGCAGGTGGGGCTGCTCCTCCACATCGAATAACGCTTCTTCGCTCATCAAATACCTCGCAAGGCGAAACTGGCGCTCGAACGACGCCTCAGATACGCGGCAGACGCAGCTCGGTGAGCGTGCCGCCGTCTTCGTGGTTGTAGAGCTTCACTGTACCACCGGCGCGGCTGACGCTGGCCTGGCTGAGGAACAGGCCGAGGCCGAACCCCTTGCCCTTGGTGGTGAAGAACGGCTTGCCGAGCTGCTCGGCGATCGCCAGCGGCACGCCGGCGCCGTGGTCGCGGATGCTCAGGCAGAGTTCGCGGGCATCCCAGTCGAGACGGATGTCGAGGTTCTCCGGACAGGCATCGGCGGCGTTGTTGAGCAGGTTGAGCAGCGCCTGGCTGAGATCGGCCGGCGGCATCAGCAGCGGCGCCGCGCCGATACCCTGGCACTGGTAGCGGTAGGTGGCTTCCGGACGCATCAGGTGCCAGCGGCGCAGCACGCTCTCCAGCCATTCGCCGGCGGTCTGCTCCTTGATCGACTGGCGCCGCTCGGCCTCGGCGGCGCGCACCAGCTGCTGCAGGCTGTCCTTGCACAGCTTGACCTGCTCCTGCAGCAGGGCCAGATCCTCCTGCAGCACCGGCTCGTCGCGGTACTCCTGGCGCAGCTCCTTGAGCAGCACGCTCATGGTCGCCAGCGGGGTGCCCAGCTCGTGGGCCGCGCCGGCCGCCTGGGTGGCCACCGCCAGCAACTGCTGGTCGCGCATGCCCTCCTCGCGGCGCTCGGCCTGCAGGCGGTCCTGGGTGCGCAGCGCATCGGCCATCTTCACCACGAAGAAGGTGATGAACGCCGCCGACAGGGCGAAGTTCAGCCACATGCCGAACAGGTGCAGGTTGATCAGCATCGCCTCGTGCTGCACGTTGCTCATGTGCAGCGGGTGGTACCAGATCAGCAGCAGGGTGTAGCCGGTCAGCGCCAGGCCGCTGAGCACCATGGAATACAGCCACGGCAGGGTCGCCGCGGCGATGGTCAGCGGCACCAGATAGTAGGAGACGAAGGGGTTGGTCGAACCGCCCGAGTAGTAGAGCAGCACGCTGTGGATGATCAGGTCGCAGACCAGCTGCAGCGCGTACTCCTGCTCGGTGACCGGCCAGGGCCCGCGCAGGCGCAGCGCGGTGCCCAGACAGAGCAGCGCGGAGACCGCCAGGGTGATGCCGAGCTGGGTCCACGGCAGCGGCAGCAGGTCGGACAGCCAGGCGAAACCCACCGAGCCGGCCTGGGCGGCCAGCACGAGCAGACGGATCAGGACCAGCCGGCCGAGGTTCTGCAGGCTGGCGGAAAACAGGAGCTGGGCAGGTGCTTGCATAGCGGATTCCGGAAACTGGGCAGAGTATACCTGCGCCACGACGGCCACGGCTGCGGCAAAACTGCACAGCCCTGGGGCATGATGGGGAACCGCCAGGGCCGCCATCCGGTCATAGCGCCATCGCCCCGTTACGGACAGGAGTCACCCATGATGCTGCGCCCCACCCTCTCCCTGCTCGCCCTCGCCGCCGGCCTGCTGGCCCTGCCGGCGCAGGCCGAGGAGCCGCGCTACAACCAGGTCGGCCTGCGCGCCGAGGTCAGCCGCGAAGTGCCCCACGACCGCATGCACGTCACCCTCTATCGCGAGGAGCAGCACGGCGACCCGGCGGTGCTGGCCGGGCGCATCACCGAAGCCCTCAACCGCGCCGTCGCGCGCAGCCGCACGGTCAAGGCGGTCAGCGCCAGCCTGGGCAGCCGCCACAGCTACCCGGTCTACGAAGACAAGGGGCGCAAGATCATCGGCTGGCGCGAACGCGCCGAACTGCGCCTGGAGAGCGCCGACTTCGCCGCCCTCGCCCGTCTGGCCGGCGAGTTGCAGGAGGAGCTGCAGATGGCCGACATGAGCTTCAGCCTCTCCGAGGCCAGCCGCAAGCGCCACGAGGACGAACTGCTGCGCGAGGCGGTACAGGCCTTCCAGGCCCGCGCCCGACTGCTCAGCGAGGCACTGGGCGCCAGCCGCTACCAACTGGTGCGCCTGGACCTCAACAGCACCGGCTTCGCCCGTCCGCCGCTGCTGCGCGCCATGGCGATGAAGGACAGCGCGATGGCCGCCGGCGCCCCGGCCGCGGAAATCGAGGCCGGCAACAGCGAGCTGCGCATCAGCGCCGACGGCGTGATCGAGGTGCAGCCCGCCCCGTGAAGGACTGCGCGCGGCGCCCTGTTGCCGGCGCCGCGCGACGGGCGATAATCGCGCCGTCCAGCCACCGGAGTTTCCCGCATGTCCAGCGTCGCCCCCCTGATCCTCGAACCCGCCCAGCCCGCCAGCGCCTGCGTGATCTGGCTGCACGGCCTGGGCGCCGACCGCTACGACTTCCAGCCGGTGGCCGAAGCGCTGCAGCGCGTGCTGCCCGGCGTGCGCTTCGTGCTGCCGCAGGCGCCGACCCGTCCGGTGACCCTCAACGGCGGCTGGAGCATGCCCTCCTGGTACGACATCGTCGCCCTCGAACCCGAGCGCGCCCTCGACCTGGCGCAACTGGAGGACTCGGCCAGCCGGGTGCTGGAACTGATCAAGGCGCAACGCGCCAGCGGCATCCCTGCCGAGCGGATCTTCCTCGCCGGCTTTTCCCAGGGCGGCGCCGTGGTCCTGCATGCCGCCTTCCGCCGCTGGGCCGGCGCGCTGGGCGGCGTGCTGGCGCTGTCCACCTACGCGCCCACCTTCGAGCCAGGCCAGACACTCGGCGCCATCCAGCAGGCCCACCCGGTGCTCTGCCTGCACGGCAGCGAGGATGCGGTGGTCGACCCGGCCCTCGGCCGCCGCGCCCACGACTGGCTCGCCGAACGCGGCGTGGCGGTCGAGTGGCGCAGCTACCCGATGGGCCACGAGGCCGGCAACGCGGAAATCCGCGACATCGCCCTGTGGCTGAGCGAGCGCCTGGCCGCCTGAGTGCCCCACGGCTTCGCCCCGCCCCCCATCTTGCTTTACACTGCAGTTCGTTCTTTCTTAGTCCAGATCGAGATCACCCGTGCTCAAGGCACCCACGACCCCATTCAGCAAAGACCCGGAGGCCCAGTTGGCCCAGAACGCCAGCCCGACCAGCGGCCAGGGCGCAAGTCCGGCAGACGCCGCAGCCCAGAACATCCCGAACACTCCCGGCGCCGAAGAGCAGCGCCCGGCGCCTGAGGAAGGCGAACGCGCGCGCAAGCCGCGCGGCGAAAAGAGCGCCGACAAGCCGCGCCAGCCCAAGACCGAAGGCCCGCGGCGCGCACGCGGCCCACGCAAGCCGGCGGTCGACGCCTGGAAGCCGGAAGACTTCGTGGTCGAGCCCCAGGAAGGCAAGACCCGCTTCCACGACTTCAACCTGGATGCGCGCCTGATGCACGGCATCCACGACCTCGGCTTCACCTACTGCACGCCGATCCAGGCCCAGGTGCTCGGCCACACCCTGCGCGGCCGCGACGCCATCGGCAAGGCGCAGACCGGCCCCGGCGAGACCGCCGCGTTCCTGATCTCCACCATCACCCAGCTGCTGATCACCCCGCCGCCCAAGGAGCGCTACATGGGCGAGCCGCGCGCGCTGATCATCGCGCCGACCCGCGAGCTGGTGGTGCAGATCGCCAACGACGCCCGCGACCTGACCCGCCACACCGGCCTCAACGTGATGAGCTTCGTCGGCGGCATGGACTTCGACAAGCAGCTCAAGCAGCTGGAAGCGCGCTACTGCGACATCCTGGTAGCCACCCCCGGCCGCCTGCTGGACTTCAACCAGCGCGGCGAGGTGCACCTGGACATGGTCGAGGTGATGGTGCTGGATGAGGCCGACCGCATGCTCGACATGGGCTTCATCCCCCAGGTGCGGCAGATCATCCGCCAGACTCCGCCGAAGAGCGAACGGCAGACCCTGCTGTTCTCGGCGACCTTCACCGACGACGTGATGCACCTGGCCAAGCAGTGGACCACCAGCCCGGCCATCGTCGAGATCGAGCCGGAGCACGTGGCCAGCGACACCGTCGAACAGCATGTCTACGCGGTGGCCGGCAGCGACAAGTACAAGCTGCTGTACAACCTGATCGAGCAGAACGACTGGATCCGGGTGATGGTCTTCGCCAACCGCAAGGACGAAGTGCGGCGCATCGAGGAGCGCCTGACCCGCGACGGCATCAGCGCCGCGCAGATGTCCGGCGACGTGCCGCAGCACAAGCGCATCAAGGTCCTGGAAGGCTTCCGCGAAGGCAAGATCCGCGTGCTGGTGGCCACCGACGTGGCCGGTCGCGGCATTCACGTCGACGGCGTCAGCCATGTGATCAACTACACCCTGCCAGAAGATCCGGACGACTACGTGCACCGCATCGGTCGTACCGGCCGTGCCGGCGCCAGCGGCACCTCGATCAGCTTCGCCGGCGAGGACGATGCCTTCGCCCTGCCGCCGATCGAGGCGCTGATCGGCCGCAAGATCCAGTGCGAGATGCCCCCGGCCGAGCTGCTCAAGCCGGTGCCGCGCAAGCACTGAGCCGCCAGCGGCGACGAGCAAAGGCGAAACCCATGGGTTTCGCCTTTTTTATTGCCGCGCCGGCGGCCCGCGGCTACAGCGCCCAGCGCCGCAGCAGGTTGTGGTAGACGCCGGTGAGCTGCACGCTGGCGGCATGCTCGGCGCCGAGTTCTTGGTTGATCCGCTGGATGCCGGTGTCCAGATCGAACAGCAGGCTGCGCTGGCCATCGTCGCGCACCATGCTCTGCATCCAGAAGAACGAGCAGACCCGTGCACCGCGGGTGACCGGCATGACCTGGTGCAGGCTGGTCGAGGGGTAGAGGATCATGTCGCCGGCCGGCAGCTTGACGCTGTGCGCGCCGTAGGTGTCCTCGACCACCAGCTCGCCGCCGTCGTACTCGTCGGGAGCGGTGAAGAACAGCGTGGCCGACAGGTCGGTGCGGATTCGCTCGCCGCTGCCGCGCTCGGTGCGGATCGCGTTGTCGACATGGATGCCGAACGACTGGCCGCCCTGGTAGCAGTTGAACAGCGGCGGGAAGATCCGGCTCGGCAGGGCCGCGGCGATGAACAGCGGATTGCGCTCCAGCGCCTGGAGGATCAGCGCACCGATCTGCCGCGCCTCGGCGCAGCCCTCGGGCAGTTGCAGGTTGTCCTTGGCCATCGCCGACTGGAAGCCGGCGGTGCTCCGGCCGTCCGCCCAGGGCGCCTGCTGCAGCAGACGGCGGCAGTCGGCGACCTGTTCGGGACTGAGAACCTGGGGAATGTGCAGCATCATGGCAAGCGGTCTCCGCTGACGACGAAGCCCCGCCGAAGGGCGGGGCTCGTCGGGTGACAAGGATCAGAAGGCGTAGGTAGCCGAGAGGATCGCCGAACGGGCATCGCCATACTCGACGGCCGAGGAACGGGTGTTCAGGCCGACGTTCTGCCGCACGTTCTGCACATACTCCTCGTCGAACAGGTTGTTGAGGTTCAGCTGCAGGTCGATTTCCTCGTTGACCTTGTAACCGACCATGGCGTTGTGCAGCCAGTAGGCGTCCAGTTTGGCTCGGTCGCTGGAGGTCACGTTGCGCTCGCTGACGTAGCGGGCGCCGTAGCCCAGACGCCAGCCGGCCGGCAGCTCGTAGGTGGTCCACAGGTTGAGGGAGTGCGGCGGGGTGTTGCCCAGCGCCTGCCCCTCGCGAGCGATGCCGGCAGCGGTGTCGGCGGCCTTGAGGGTCTCGCTGTCGAGGAAGGTGTAGTTGGCGTAGACGTTCCATTGCGCGCTGAGCTTGCCGGTCACCCCCAGCTCGACGCCCTGCACCCGCTGCTCGCCGGCCAGCTGGGTGGAGCCGTCGGCCATGGTTTCGCGGGCGTTGGTCTTCTCGACGCGGAACAGCGCACCGTCCAGCTGCAGACGTCCGTCCAGCAGCTCCCACTTGCTGCCCAGCTCCCAGGTCTTGTTCTTCTCCGGCGCCAGATCGGCGGCGGCGGCGTTCAGCGCGCCGCTGGAGGCCAGGTTCTCGGCGGCCGGGTTGAACGAGGTGCCGTAGGCGACATAGATGCGCCCGTTGTCGGTCGGCTTGTAGACCAGGCCGGCACGCCCGCTGAATTCGCGGTCGCGGCTGTCCAGACGGGTGACGGTGCCGGCCGGCAGCGCGGTGTTCTTCGACTCGCCGTCGATCCAGTCGTAGCGCAGGCCCAGGCTCAGATCCCAGCGGGGATCGAGGGCGATGGTGTCTAAGACGTAGAGCGCCTGGTTGTCCAGACGGGTCGAGGTGTCGGCCGAGCGCGCCTTGTCGAGCGGACCGCTGTAGTAGCCCGGCGGATTGCCGAGGTCGAAGTCGCGACCGGCGAAGTTGAGCCCGTAGGCATAGGTGATGCGCTCGTAATCCTCGCGGGAGAACTCGGCGCCGGCGACCAGGCGGTGCCCCAGGCCGAAGGTGTCGAAATCGGCGCTCAGGTTGGTCTGGTTGATCAGCATCTCGCTGGTCGCATCGCGGCCATAGCCCTGCGGGCCGGCCGGACGATAGCGGCCGGGGG
>RRZU011033418.1_pt1 | contig 16531 bp, 12 predicted proteins | sample 2165561 | NCBI WGS metagenome assembly RRZU01 (sample SAMN10456909, study PRJNA506462) | wastewater metagenome | isolation source: wastewater sludge | place: USA: Moscow, Idaho
AGCTTCGTTTCCACAAGCTACTTCATCGTATAATTTTTTGAATACAGGTTTGGTTGCATCGTGGAAAGGAACCATCCAATCCAAAGCTCCACGTTGTGCGGTAGTAGAACAATTTGCATACATCCAATCCATACCATTTTCAGCAAACAAAGGCATTAATGATTGTGTTAATTCTTCTACTGTTTCGTTGAAGGCTTCAGAAGGGGTATGTCCGTTTTCACGTAACACCTCATATTGAGCTAACAATAAACCTTGGATTGCACCCATAAGTGTGCCACGTTCACCGGTAAGGTCAGAGTAGACTTCCTTTTTGAATGTGGTTTCAAATAAATAACCGGAACCGACACCAATACCCAATGCTACTACACGTTCGAATGCTTTTCCTGTTGCATCTTGGAAGATAGCATAAGAAGAATTTAATCCACGACCTTGTAAGAACATACGACGTAAAGAAGTACCTGAACCTTTTGGTGCAATTAAAACAACATCAACATCGGCAGGAGGAATGATACCTGTACGTTCTTTATATGTAATACCAAACCCGTGAGAAAAATACAGCGTCTTTCCAGCTGTCAAATGAGGTTTAATTTTTGGCCATACTTCGATTTGAGCAGCATCAGAAAGTAAGTATTGAATAATAGTTGCACGTTTGCATGCTTCTTCTATTTCAAATAACGTTTCACCCGGTACCCAACCGTCAGCAATGGCTTTATCCCAAGTTTTTCCGCCTTTACGTTGTCCAACAATTACTTTAAAGCCATTATCACGTAGATTTAGAGATTGACCAGGACCTTGCACACCATAACCAATAACCGCAATGGTATCATTTTTTAATACTTCACGAGCTTTTTCTAAAGGAAATTCACTACGGGTAACTACATTTTCGATTACACCGCCAAAATTCATTTGTGCCATTTTGCTAATAATTTATTTATTAAAAGGTAAATATAATTTTATTTACTAATTTTTTTTGATGAAGAAGTTATAATTTGTTATAAAACTAAAAACGGAGCAAAATTACAATATTTTTATTAGTCGGGCAAATTTTCTTATTGTTTTATAGCGTTTTTAGCATCCTTTTGAGTAAAAATTAATTCCACATAATTCGTGCTTTGCAAACAGATCTTCCATCTGCTGTTTTTGTATCAAATAAGGATGTGTTTTCTTCTTCAATTCTATGTATGGAAATCAATTGGTTAAAAACAGATTCATGTAGGTAGTTGATATCCAATCGTTTTATTCTTTTTGTTGCATATTGTTCAACAGAATATGTATCAAGCATCCATTCCAAATATTTCATGCTGCTGGCGTGATTATTGAAATCGATATCGCTATATCGAATGAGATGTTCTTGGATGACTTCACTATTTATTTCTCCTACTTTAATGGGCTTTTCTATTTGAGAAGCAATACCTGTGGCAAATAAATTTAGTTCGGGTTTATTTTGTAAACTAAATGCCTTGCGTGTTTCAATATCTATTAGAGCCCATTGAGAGGAAGCATTTCCGATTAGTTTGTTATTACAATGAATTTTAAAGTTTCGAGTGGTAATTATTTTTCCAAAATCTTCTACCCATGTTTCAATACTGATTTTTTCGTATTGCAACGGAAACTCCATCATTTCTATAGCCAACCGAGAAACGACCCATGTGAGGTTATCTTTTTCCATATTGTCTACTCCAAAACCATTTTCTAATGCAGCCAAACCTGCGGCATTTAAAATATGACTGCCTAACGAGCTGATAGTTATCCTTTTCGTAAAATCAACTTCTTGGGGATGAATATAAAAATCATATTGTTGCATAGAAGCTTCTTCGAAATCTAATCTATTTGTTTTCTTTTGGTACATTCATCAATGGAGGCTAACATATCGCTTAATCTTTCCACTTTGCTTTTGGTAATAGCTACACGTCCGGAACGGATAAATTGAAGAACACCTATTGAACTTTGCAATTCTTCGAATAGCTCTTGAGTCTCTTCGTAAAGTCCTGTTTTTTCGATAACTACGCATGTGGGAGTTATATCCAGAATACGCACATTATAGCGACGTATTAACGCCTCGATACTTCCTAAAGACAAAATTTTGTCGGTAGCCAATTTATAAAGGGCAATTTCTTGGTAAATCAAGTCGTCATCCGTATTGTAATAAGCTTTAAGAATGTCTACACGCTTGTCTATTTGTTTTACCACTTTTTGAATACTATCTAACGTCGTTTCTACCGTAATGGTAAACTTATGAATACCTTTAATAGCTGATGGAGAAACGGATAAAGTTTCAATGTTTAACTGACGACGGGTAAAAATAATCGTAATTTGATTTAATAAACCCGGTGTGTTCTCAGAAAAAATGGTTACTGTATATAATTTTGTTTCCATAGTTTATTCTCCTAATAATATGTTGGTTACGGCTGTTCCTGCGGGAACCATAGGGTATACTAATCCGAATTGTTCTACATTTACAACTAGCAAGAAAGCTGAATCATCAGCAAACATTTCTTTGATGCCTTCGTCCAATGATTCTCTGTCGGAGATTTCTTTTCCTTTTATTTTATAAGCGTTGGCAATAGCTATAAAATCAGGGTTTTCCATTAGGGTAGAAGAATAACGTTTTCCATGGAACAATTCTTGCCATTGACGTACCATCCCTAAATAATTATTATTCAGAATAACCATTTTTATACCTAAGTTTTCTTGCATAATAGTTCCTAATTCTTGAATAGTCATTTGGAAACCTCCGTCACCACAGAAAAGGCACACTGTACGCTCGGGTGCTCCTACTTTGGCTCCTATGGCAGCAGGAATGCCAAATCCCATAGTACCCAATCCTCCTGAAGTTATCATACTGCGTTTTTTCTTAAATTTAAAATAACGGGCAGCCATCATTTGGTTTTGACCTACGTCTGTAACTAAAATTGCTTCGTGGCGACATGCTTCGGAAATTTTGCTTATGACCTCACCCATTTTGATAGCACCTTCAGCAGGTTCTGTTTCGCCTTTTATAACGTTCTGATATTCTTGTTCTTCGTGTTCTTTGAAGGATTCAATCCATTCTTTATGATTGGTTTTCTTTAATAGTTTGGTAATTGTCGGAAGGGTGGTCTTTACGTTTCCCAAGACGGCAACGGATGTTTTAACGTTTTTGTCGATTTCCGCAGAATCAATATCCATGTGAATGACTTTGGCTTGTTTGGCATAATTTGTCAAATCACCTGTTACCCGATCGTCAAAACGCATACCAATAGCAATTAAAACGTCACATTCATTTGTTTTAATATTTGGACCAATATTTCCATGCATACCAAGCATACCTTTGTTTAGTCGATAATCTGTCGGCATAGCAGATTCGCCCAATAAAGTCCATGCCGCAGGAATATCTGCCTTGTCCAAAAATTCTTTCAATTCGTCTTCTGCTTGTCCGATAGTTACTCCTTGACCAACCAAAGCAAAGGGCTTTTTTGCTGAATTAATCAAATCGGCGGCTTTTTTGAAAATATTTTCGTCAATGTTCGGTACAGGTAAATAACTTCGGATAAAATTACAAAATTCAGGTTTGTAGTCAATCAAACCAAGTTGTGCATTTTTTGCAAAGTCAAGAACGACAGGTCCCGGACGTCCACTTTTAGCAATATAAAAAGCACGAGCAACAGCCCAAGCTATTTCTTCGGGGCGACGTATTTGATAGCTCCATTTGGTAATAGGTTGTGTTATACCTACGACGTCAATTTCCTGAAACGCATCCGTACCTAACAGATTAGCACTTACCTGACCTGTGATGACAACGAGAGGAGTACTGTCTATCATAGCATCTCCAATGCCTGTAATAGCATTAGTAGCCGCGGGTCCCGATGTTACAATACAAACACCAACTTTACCTGACACTCTTGCGTAGCCTTGTGCTGCGTGGGTCGCTCCTTGTTCGTGACGGGTTAATATATAGCGAATTCTTTCGTAATAATCATATAGTGCGTCGAAAACGGGAATAATAGCACCTCCCGGATAACCGAAAATGGTATCAACGCCTTCATTTAGTAATGATTCTATTAGGGCATAAGACCCTGAAATTGGTTTTTTGCTCATAATCTATTTTTTTGTGAAAAGAGTTGTTTTTTTTGCTGCAAAGTTCCAAATTGTTACTAATGCTGTAGCTAACAAGTTAGAAACAAAATCAATTGATATGTGTGCTTTTTGCGAAAATAGCCACATGAAAAAATTCATCAGTAAAAGTCCAATAACTCCGATAATGCTGAAAATTAGTATCTCGGTTTTACTGTCTTTCAGACGGCGTTCGTTAAATACCCAAAGAATACTCAATATGTAGGTGATAATCAATCCGATAACAAATGAAATTGTTGTTGATACGTATTTGTTTATATCAAAATAATACCTTGTCAACAGAAAAATACTCTTATCAAATACAAATGCTATTCCGCCGGAAAATAAGTAGCGAAACATCTGTATAAAAATGTTTGATGTCTTATTTTTAAATAATTTGTCGAATTGAATTTGCAACACGTTTTTCTTTTTTTTAATATAAATTTGATTTAGCCAAATGCCACTTACACAAGCGATATACCAAAGACACTTTGAGTACTCCTAATCCATAAATAAAACTTCTTTTTAAATTGATAGAAGAAGCTTCTTTGAAATATTTTGTAGGACACGTTATTTCTCCGATCTCGTATCCTGCATAAAATATTTGAGCCAACATTTCATTGTCAAAAATAAAGTCATCGGAATTGATGTTATAATTGATATTACGCAATACATCTGCCGAAAAAGCTCTGTATCCTGAATGGTATTCGGATAATTTTTGACCTAACAAGAGATTTTCCGTAAACGTTAAAAATCTGTTCGAAACATATTTTACCATTGGCATACCGCCTTTCAAGGCACCGTTTCCTAAGATACGAGAAGCCAATACCGCGGGGTACAAATCATTGGCAATAATGTAGGCAATAGAATGAATTAATTGCGGAGTGTACTGATAATCAGGATGCAACATGATTACAATATCAGCACCTAATTCTAATGCACGATTATAACAAGTTTTTTGATTTCCACCGTAACCTTTATTTTTTTCGTGTACATTAATTTCTTTGATGCCTAGTTCTTTCGCTTTTTCAATGGTGTGGTCGCTGCTATGGTCATCTGTTAAAATTACCTCATCTACAATATCGAAAGGAATTTCCTTGTATGTCTGTTCTAATGTTTTTTCTGCATTGTAAGCAGGCATTACTACTACAATTTTTTTACCATTTATCATATATTTTGTTATTTTATCAGTTGTTTTTTAGGGTGACGCACTAAAAATGCATATCCGTTTTTTTCATATAGTTTGATGGCATCAGGCACATCAGACATAAATTTATCGACTCGTCCTGTCTTATTTTTTAGAACAAAATAGCATGTTTTGTCAATGTTTCCGTGCATTAAGAATTCTTTGTCTGCACAATTGTTTTTTGCTTGCCTGTCGGAGTAAAAATAATGTGCATACGACCTAGAAATCGGATAGATATAACAATTTTCTCCTTTTTTACTTTCGTAAAATTCGATGGTTGCTCGCTGACTGTATTTTTCTACTTGAGGGACAACAAGTAACATCGTTATCCATGTAAAAAACAATGACCCGATAGTTAAAATGGCAAAAGTTCTAAGTTTTTTAATTTTGTTTATTTGTAAGCAAAATGTAATCGTTGTGGCTATTAATAGTAATCCGATAATTGGTTCAAAGCCAGTCCAAGTTGATGTTGCTTGCATACTTCCTGCTGTATAAGCATCTTTTACGTAAGGAATAAGGTATTGTTTTATTTTATCAAAAAGTGTTACAATGATGGTGGCAATACCAAACAAGACAGCTAATGCAATCAATAAAACCTGCATTGTTTTCGGAAATTTTTTCTTTTCAGTAAGTAATTTATCGCAATACCAAGCTGCAAAAAACGTCAATGGAAAATAGCACATTGATGAGTAATGTACAATTTTAGTTTTTACGATGGTAAATAAGATAAGAACTACCCAGAAAGTAATCATCATCCAACGAAATACATTTTGTGTGTTTGTATCCGTTTCCTGCTTGATGATGGAGCTTCTGAAAGTTGGTAAAGCTAATATTGATGCAGGAAAAACGCCAATAAACAAGATTGCAAAATGGTATAATAAAAAGCCTCCGTGTCCGGCATCTTTTGTTTGAAACAATCGAATTTGATAAACGATAAAGTCTTCTATTATTTTGGAATTTCCCATTAATATTTGTAGCAAAAACCAAAAGCTGCCTACAAAAATTAATATGCTCGAAAATACGGCAACATGTTTCCATGTATAGTTCCATTTGAATTTTGTAGCAATTAGGTAAATGCCGAAACTAAGCAAGAAAATCAGTAATCCGGCAGGTCCTTTCGTTAAAATTGACAAGCCCAAAAAAAGTCCCGAAAACATCAGAAAATTGTATCCGTTTCCTTTCCTTTCGGCACTTGTAAATCGTGCGAAAAAATAAATGCCAAGAAAAATAAATAAGTTAAACCAAGGGTCAATAATTCCCGATTTAAAATAGAAAAAGGGGAAAATGGAACCAACATACAGCAAAACCCATAGAATACCGAAACGATAATTTTTGAGTGTTTTTCCTATGTTAAAAAGTGTCAGCAAGGTTGCTATTCCACAAATAGCATTGGGAAAACGAGCGGCAAATTCATTGATGCCGAAAATTTTCATTGACAAAACCTGGAACCAGATAAATAAAGGAGGTTTTTCCCAAAATGGCTCAAAATTAATCTGAACCGTGAGATAATTCCCCGAATTAATCATTTCTCTAGCAGATTCGGCAAAATTTATTTCATCCCAGTCAAACAGATGAACATTTCCCAATCCCGGGAGGAATAACAGTAATCCCAACAGAATGATTGACAGTTGAGTAATAGTTGTTTTGTTTTTTAGAAAATTGAGCATACGTTTTTTTTAGTCTTCTACAATTCTTACAGCACCTTTATCTGCCGAAGAAACCATGCTGGCATAGGCTTTTAACGATTTAGAAATAACCCTGTCTCGAGTAGGTTTCCAAGCATTTTTGCCTTTTGCCTTTTCGGCTTTACGGCGAGCGTCCAATTCTTGTTTTGTCAAACGGACGTTGATAGAACGGTTCGGGATGTCGATGTCAATAATATCTCCGTCTTGCAATAATCCAATATTACCACCTGCTGCAGCTTCGGGTGAAATATGACCAATGGAAAGTCCTGAAGTGCCTCCTGAAAAACGACCATCAGTAATAAGAGCACATTCCTTACCCAAATGTTTGGATTTAATATAAGAAGTAGGGTATAACATTTCTTGCATTCCCGGACCACCTTTAGGACCTTCATATATAATTACCACCACATCACCTGCCTTGATATTTCCTTTTAGGATGCCTGTACAAGCATCTTCTTGAGAAGTAAATACTTTGGCTGTTCCTGAAAATTTCCAGATACTTTCATCGACACCTGCCGTTTTAATTACGCAACCGTCCAAAGCAATGTTTCCTTTCAAAATACCTAATCCTCCGTCTTTTGTATAAGCATGTTCAATGTCGCGAATACAGCCATTGGCACGGTCGGTGTCCAATTCTTTGTAGTATGTTTCCTGAGAACCCAATACCAAATTGAATTTGCGAGCTGCAGCACTTTTGTATTTTTTGATGGCTTCGTCAGTTGCATTTTTACTTGTAATGCAGAAACTATCAATAGCTTCGTTCAATGTTTTGTTATCAACTCGTTTAACGGATGTATTGATCAAGTTCTTTTTTGCCAATTCAGCTAAAATAGAAATGATGCCTCCGGCACGATTAACATCTTGAATGTGGTATTTTTGCGTGTTAGGAGCAACCTTGCACAAACAAGGGGTCTTGCGAGATAAAGCATCAATATCGTCCATGGTGAAGTTTACTCCTGCTTCTTGGGCAACCGCCAACAAATGTAAAACTGTGTTCGTTGAACCTCCCATAGCAATATCAAGTGTCATGGCATTCAGAAATGCATCACGAGTAGCAATGGAGCGTGGTAAAACGCTCTCGTCTCCATCACGATAGTATTTATAGGTGTTTTCGACGATTAACTTGGCTGCATCTTTGAATAATTGCGTCCTGTTTGCGTGAGTAGCTACAATAGTCCCGTTACCCGGAAGAGCTAAACCAATAGCCTCGTTGAGGCAGTTCATGGAGTTGGCTGTAAACATACCGGAACAGCAACCGCAGGTAGGACAGGCTGCATGTTCAATTTTTTCAATCTGTTCATCAGAAACCGATTCGTCCGCAGACTGAATCATTGCATCAATCAAATCAAGCTGCTTGTCATCTAATTCTCCGGCTTCCATCGGTCCACCAGAAACAAATACAGTAGGTATATTTAACCGCATGGCAGCCATTAGCATACCCGGAGTGATTTTGTCACAGTTGCTAATACAAACCATCGCATCTGCTTTGTGTGCATTAATCATATATTCCACACTGTCTGCAATAATATCACGGCTGGGTAGGGAATATAGCATTCCATCATGACCCATAGCAATACCATCGTCAATGGCAATTGTATCAAATTCGGCAGCAAAGCAACCCTGTTTTTCAATTTCCGCTTTTACCAATTGTCCTATTTCATGTAGATGAACATGTCCGGGAACAAATTGCGTAAAAGAATTTACTATGGCAATAATAGGTTTTCCCAATTGTTCTTCACTCATTCCATTTGCTCTCCATAAAGCTCTAGCTCCGGCCATTCTACGACCTTGTGTGCTAAACGAACTGCGAAGTTGATTTTTCATTTGTGTAAGTTTATTGTTGTGTTAATAATAAGTTATAATCAAAAAAAAAGCCTAACCCACATAGGTGAGAAAGGCTTTATATTGTTGTAAATTTGAACACACACCCATCTCACCTAATGGCACAGACCACTAGAAAAATGATATTGACGATGAGGGTGCTTAGTATTTTCATTACAATTTTTTATAATTTCGAGGAAAACTGTTTGCAAAAGTATGAATATTTTTTTAAATCAAAAGTATTTTTGGCGAAAATAATGCAAATTGTGGCTCTTTTTTTCGGCTCTCTTTTCGTATAATTTCTTTCTCATTACAAAAAAAATCGTATTTTTGCACGGAATAAAAATAAACTAAAATATGGAAAAGGACTTACTTTTACAAGTAAAGGAAAAAGCTCAACGTTGGTTAGATGGCAACTACGATGAGAAAACTAAAGAGCAAGTGAAAGCCATGCTTGCTAATTATGATACTACAGACTTAATAGAATCTTTTTATAAGGACTTGGAATTTGGTACTGGTGGTTTGCGTGGCATTATGGGCGTAGGAACCAACAGAATGAATATTTATACGGTTGGTTCGGCTACTCAGGGTTTGTCTAATTACCTAAAGAAAGAATTTGGAAAAGGCGGCATTCAGATTAAAGTAGTTGTTGGCTATGATTGTCGTAATAACAGTGAACTTTTTGCTAAAACAGCCGCTAATATTTTTTCGGCAAATGGAATTAAAGTTTACCTGTTCAATAGTTTGAGACCTACACCTGAGGTTTCCTTTGCTATTCGTCATTTGCAATGTCAAAGTGGTATTGTCCTTACAGCAAGTCACAACCCTAAGGAATATAACGGATATAAAGCATATTGGAATGATGGGGCTCAGGTAATTGCTCCTCACGATGTAAATATTATTCATGAAGTGAACAATGTAAAAACGGTAGATGATGTGAAATTTACCGGAAATTCTTCTTTGATAGAACTTATCGGAGAAGAAGTTGATGCTGTTTATTTGGATAAAATTAAATCTTTGTCTCTTTCTCCAGAAGCTATTCAGAGAAATAAAGACATGAAAATTGTATATACTCCTATTCATGGTACGGGTGTTCGCTTGATTCCTGCGGCTTTGAAAGCTTATGGTTTTACAAACATTATTAATGTGCCGGAACAGGACGTTACCAGTGGCGATTTCCCTACTGTAGTTTCGCCTAATCCTGAAGAACCTGCCGCTCTTAAAATGGCCGTTGAAAAAGGTGAAAAGGTAAATGCCGATTTGGTAATGGCTTCGGACCCTGATGGTGACCGTTTGGGTATTGCTGTGAAGAATAATGACGGAAAGTTTATTTTGGTAAATGGAAATCAAACAGCTTTGTTATTTACTTATTACATCATTCGTAGGTGGAAAGAACTTGGTAAATTGAAAGGTAAAGAATATGTTGTTAAAACCATTGTTACTACAGAATTGATTACCGATATAGCCAAGAAATTTGGTGTTCGTTTTTTTGATTGCTACACCGGATTTAAGTGGATAGCTGCTGTTATTCGTGAAAACGAAGGTAAACTTCAATATATCGGTGGGGGTGAAGAAAGCTACGGATTTTTAGCTCAAGATTTTGTTCGTGATAAAGATGCTGTTTCTGCCTGTACTTTGATGGCTGAAATTGCTGCTTGGGCAAAAGATAACGGAAAAACATTGTATCAACTTTTACAGGATATTTACTTGGAATTCGGCTATTCAAGAGAAAAAGGCATTTCTGTTGTAAAAAAGGGCAAAACCGGTGCAGAAGAAATAAAAAAAATGATGACAACCTTAAGAAGTCGTCCTCCAAAGGAAATTGCAGGTTCAGCCGTAATCCTCATAAAAGACTTTGCTACTTTGCGTTCAATTGATTTGAGAGCAGGTGAAACGACTACATTAGAAATGCCTGAGACATCTAATGTATTGCAGTTCTTTACACAAGACGGAACGAAAATTTCTGTTCGTCCTTCAGGAACAGAACCCAAAATTAAGTTTTACATTGAAGTGCGTGGCGAATTGAAGTCTCGTGAAGGTTATGATAAAGCGGAACAAGCAGCTGATGAAAAAATAAAAGCTGTTATGGCTTCTTTGAATTTGAATTAGTAAAGTTTCTATTATTAATAATAAAAAAGGTCGGAAAATATTTTCCGACCTTTTTTATTCAAAGTGCTCATTTTATTATAATGCTCTATTTACGTTATGCAGTCAATCAAGTTTTGTTAGTAAGATTTTATCAATTTTGTTGCCGTCAATATCAACAATTTCAATTTTATAACCTAAATAATCGAATTTATCACCTATTTCAGGAATTTTATTAATTTGATTGAACACAAATCCGGCAACCGTAGAATAATCTATTTTTTCGAAATCAATTGTGAAGTCCTCAATAATTTCGAGTAGTGTTTCTATCGGTGCGTCGCCACTTACAAGAACTGTTTTATCATCGCGGACAAACACGTCAGGCTCGTAGGCTTCACCTTCATCGGGAATTTGTCCGACAATGTTTTCGATGATGTCGTGCAATGTTATAATTCCTTCAAATTCACCATACTCATCTACCACAAAACAAATATGAATTTTTTTCTGGCGAAATAAACTTAATACTTTCTTAGCATCGGTGTTTTCGGGAACAATAATGGGCTGAACCAATAAGTTCGAAAGTTTAAATTTATTATCTGCAGCCAACGATTTATAAAAATCTTTCAGGTATATCACTCCTTGAAAGTTATCTAAATTTCCTTTACAGCAAACAATTTTACTGTGTTGAACTTCCAATAAAGCTTGTTTTATTTCATTCTCGGGCTTTTCAATATTTATCCATTCTACTTCTGTTCGGTGTGTCATTACGTGCTTTGCTTTTTTGTCGGAGAAGTAAAATATCCTTTCATGAATGATGTTTTGACCTTTCTCTATAACGCCTTCTGCAGAAGCAATTTTAATCATTTGTCTTAATTCCGATTCTGTTAGATGTTCGTTTTGCTTCTTTATTCCAAGTAAATTCTTGATAAAGTTAGTAGAAATAGACAACAGTTTTACAAATGGATAAAAAGCTCTGCTGAAATGATAGATGATGGGAGCAACTCGTATGGCAATGTTGTCAGGATCGCTCAAAGCAATTGTTTTTGGAACCAATTCACCAACTACAATAGAGATGTAGGTGATAAGTAATATTGTCAATGTCAAGGCGATTTCATGTGCATAGGGTTGAGTAATAGCAAATTTTTCGAAGAAAGGAGAAACCGAATCGGCAATATTGATACCACCATATACCCCAGTAACGATACTTATCAATGTAATGCCCACCTGAATAGCAGACAAGAAATTTTCTGAATTTTTGAGTAAATGCAGAGCTGTTTTTGCTCCTTTGCTTCCTTCCAGTCTTGCTTGTTCTAATCTCGCTGTTTTACTAGATACCAATGCAATTTCAGACAAAGCAAAAAAACCGTTTAAAAGAATTAAAATGCCTAATATTGCTATTTCCATTTTTGTTATTTCATATAATTTTTGGTAACAATTACCAAAAGTACGAGATTATTTTAAATAAAAAATGCTTTTAAGCAAACTCATATAATGATTTGGTAAAAAATGGAGTTTGGTACTCATTATGTCTTTTGGTAGGATTAATGCTCAAAAACCGCTACAGAACTATCGGTTACTACGTTTTTTTTAATGTTTGTATTTAATCTTAGTACATTAAATGTTCTTTTGAGTTTTTTATCCAACCAGCCTGACTTTCGTACTTGACAAAATAAACTTTTAAATCGGCTTGACTTTCAAAATTCACAAAGAATATATTTTTTTTTGCTTGCTTTTCGTATTTTGTAAAATACCATTTTCCGTCATTTTCACCTGCTTGGCTTTCGTATTGCACTTTATAGACTTTTATATCCGCCTGACTTTTGTATTTTACCACATAGACTTTTATATCCGCTTGACTTTCATACTTTACGCAATATACCTTTTGAGCCGCGATGTTATTAAAGGTTAACATCGTGGTAAAAACCAATGATATATATTTCAATTTTATCTTCATTTAAAAAATTCCCCATTTAGCCAAAAATCCGAAGTGCCATAATAGGTAGGCAGCAACCCCTAAAATAATAGTTAAACTTATTAAAATTGGTACAACCGGATTTTTCTTTTTTGCAAAGGGATCAATCAGATTAAGTCTTGAATTTTCAGGCAAAGTTGCCAAGTGAGTTAATGTGTTCCCAAAGGCGATATTGATGGTTGCTTGTGCGTTAATAGCCCAGCCATTGGCATCTAATAGAGGAGCCAAGTTCCTTTTTCTGAGTTTTAGCCATGCCAATATCATGGATGGTCCTGAAATACAAAGCATTATACCAACAATGGCAAGAGGCATTTTCCACCAAACAAGGCTCAAAAATCCTGTGAGAATTGAGGTTAGAACCGATCCAATAGCACCTAGAGCCAAACTAAGGGCTGCAAATATACCAACAAATTTCCCAATGTCAAAGGCTTGATGAGGTGCCGTGGCAGCAGGTTTGGCAGGGATAGTTCCTCCCGTTTCTACTGAGTTTTTTAGACCTTCATCAACTTTGGTCGTTGTTGTTTCTATTTTTGAAGTAGCTGCAGTTTCTACCTCTTTATCTTTTGCAGATGCAAACTTTTCAATTTGAGTAGAAATGAATCGAGAAACTTTTCTGTATGGAGACCAAAATGCTTGTCGAATACTGATGGGATTATCAATTACTTTTATGATCGTGGCATCCCAATCTTCCCCTTGTCTGTCGTAAAAAATAGCATTTCTGCCTACTTCGATATTGTCAAAATCACCATCGGTTAATGCTGCCACAATCGTCATTCTTTCATTTTTTGTTTTAGAATAACATTCACAATAGAGTAAACAAATTCCGCTGGTTTTTGCAATCGTATTGTGTTTGTTCATATCGCTAACCTTTATACACAAGTCGCAACAACGTTGATCGATGTACAGACTTCCTACTTGAAAAATAGCTTTTGATTCTGACGAATAGAAGTCGTGAAAAGTAACATAATTTTTCAGCAGTTTATAAAGATCGCGATAATATCTTGCCAATTTGTCTACTAAAATAATATTGTTAGTATTTGTTTCTAAAGCATTGTCTTGTTCAATTAAGAAGTGCAACGATTCTTTGGTTTTACCTGCAAGCAGTTCACGAATCCTTGATAAACCTAGTTTCTCTACCGCCTCGCCAGCCTTCTCTGCTTGCCAATTTTTATACTCCTCAAATTTTTGGTCAATAGTTTTCCATTCTGCTTCCGTCAAATCGTGTTTGTTTGGAAACTCAGGGTCAATGACTAATTTTTTGAAACTGTTTAACGCATTTTCCCATGCCGGATTAATTCCTTTTGTAAGGGGAAGAGCTTTACCTGCTTCAATTTTTGTGAGAGGAAAATTTGATATTTCGTCAGTACAAGAAGATAAATCTTTGGAACTTATTTCTTCGTATTTGGCGTTGAGCGAATTTAAAATACCAACAGAGTCTTCATCAAATTCGGCTAAACGGCATCTTAAATAAAAATCTTCCATTTTTGATTTGATGGCAGTATAAGAAGCAAATGCTTCGGCTGTTGAATCGCCAAAAGGTAATATCTTTTTTAGATTGACTTCCGCTTTGGCATACCAAGCAGAATAATCTTCGCAATTTTTGTAAAATTCATTGATTAAATCAATAGAAATACCTTCTTTCCCATTTCTGTCGGTAACGGAACCTAAGCAAGAAATGATGTCATTGATGAGTAATTTTATATTGGTATCATCAGTTGAATCTTCCGTGATAATACCGTCTCCGTTGAATCGTGTATTTGCAAAAATTCTAACCGTGTCGGAAGTTTCTTCCACAGAAATTTCGGAGGCATCCGGTTCCCCGATATTGGTTAAAATTTGTTTGGCAGATGCCAATAGATTTCTTCCTTCCTGGGTAGCTGTGTTAATGTGAGAAAGCGGAAGTCCATTGTTCTCTTTAACTAAATCATTCGGATCTTTGACAAGAGAAGTTACCCACTTTACAGCTTCCAAAATTTCCGGAACTCTTATCCTTCCATCATTATCATTATCAATTAATTCAAGCGTTTTTGAGTCAATTTCCATTCCATAAACAGGGCAACTCAAGGCTGTCCAAAGTTTTTGGTCTAAATATTCCAATGAAATCAAATCTTTTCCGGTTTCAATGTTTACTCGATTAACACCTCCTACGCGAGAAAATTGCCAGACGTGAGTGTTATTATTCGCACTGATAATGTTTTTTAAATTACTTACTTTTTCCAAAACTTTTGTCGATTTTGCCATATATCATTCAATTTGTAAAGCGTAATAATAATTAAATTTTTTAACAAAATAAACTATTTTATTTTTTGTTTACCTTAACATGGGGATAATTCCGTGTTTCACAGGGCTAAAAGTATGGTTTCTTTTTATTTTTTCTTGTATCAATAATGATAAATGTATATTTTGTTAGAAAAAATATTTAAAAATACTTTTTTAGTTAGTATTTACTTACTAATATTGCATCATGAAAAAGTTAATTGAAGTAGTATCTGTGCTTTCAAATATGGTTGGGCTAATGGAAGAAAATGCTAAAGAGCAATTCAACCTTTCTAACCTCACACTTACACAGATGCATTATCTTGAAACACTTAATTCACTTGGAAATCCGAGTATGACCGAGTTGGCTATTGCACTAAAGCTGTCGAAACCAACTGTAAAAGTTGCGATTGACAAATTGATTGAGAAAGATTTTGTATTTAAAGTGCAATCTGATGAGGATCGTCGCAGTGCACATCTTCATCTGACTGAAAAAGGAAAACTTATCAATGTTATGCACGATTATGCTCATAAATGCATAGCAGAACATATTTTGAAAAAATTGACCGTTACCGAACAAGAAGAATTTGTCGTTTTATTAAACAAAATAGTAACCAAATAATTTTTTTTGCCTTTCTAGTTAGAATTTACTAACGAATTTTAGTAATCATGGAGAAAACATTTAAAAAAGCAGTTTATCAAGGATTGACCGAGGAACAGGTTGCACAAAAGATTTTAACAGAAGGTTTTAATGAGTTGCCATCGTCAAAGCCAAAAAATGTGTTGCAAATCGCCTTGGGAGTAATCAAAGAACCTATGTTTATCTTATTGGTGGTGTGTGGTAGCTTATATCTTCTTTTGGGTGATATACAAGAAGGATTGATGTTGCTTGGCTTTGTTTTCGTAATCATGGGAATTGAATTTTATCAAGAAAAAAAGACAGAAAATGCCCTTAATGCATTGAAAGATTTAGCAAGTCCCAGAGCATTGGTTATTCGTAATGGTGCTGAACGAAGAATAGCCGGTCGGGAGGTGGTTACGGATGATATTGTTATTCTTCAAGAGGGAGATAGGGTGCCTGCTGATGCAAAAATACTTTCTTGCAACAATATGCTTGTGGATGAATCACTGTTGACAGGGGAATCGGTTCCTGTACGTAAACGTGAATATAAAGAGTCTGATAGTCAGGGAATAACTCCCGGAGGAGATGATAATCCGTGTGTGTATTCCGGTGCAATGATTGTACAAGGAAATGGTATTGTTCAAGTTACATCCGTGGCATCCAATACTGAAATAGGTAAAATTGGGAAAGCACTTGAATCGGTAAAAGAGGAACCAACCAAACTGAAAAAGGAAATGGGAACATTGGTTACCCGTTTGGCTATTATCGGTGTTATCCTTTGTTTATTGGTTATTGTTATTTATTTTATTACC
>RRZU011368101.1_pt1 | contig 16531 bp, 18 predicted proteins | sample 2165561 | NCBI WGS metagenome assembly RRZU01 (sample SAMN10456909, study PRJNA506462) | wastewater metagenome | isolation source: wastewater sludge | place: USA: Moscow, Idaho
ATAACTGTCATTAAAGCTAATAACCCGAATAATTTTTTCATTTAATTTACCTCCACAATATTTTAAATTTTATATCACTTATTTATACCACATAATTCCTCATATGTAAATACTTTTATATAAATTTATACAGTAAGACTACTTAGTAATAGTAGCAACTACACCAGAAGCAACCGTTCTTCCGCCTTCTCTGATGGCGAATCTTAATCCTTCTTCCATTGCTATTGGGTGGATTAATTCTACTGTCATTTCGATGTTATCCCCCGGCATTACCATTTCTATTCCTTCCGGCAGATTTACCATTCCTGTTATATCTGTCGTTCTGAAGTAAAATTGTGGTCTGTATCCTGTAAAGAATGGTGTATGTCTTCCACCTTCTTCTTTTGTCAATACATATACTTCTGATTTGAAGTTTGTATGAGGTGTTATTGATCCTGGTTTCGCCAATACTTGTCCTCTTTCTACATCTTCTTTCTTTGTTCCTCTTAATAATGCTCCTACGTTATCTCCTGCTTGTCCTGAATCTAACAGCTTTCTGAACATTTCTACTCCTGTTACTGTTGTTTTAGTTGTAGGTCTTATTCCTATAATCTCTACTTCTTCACCAACATTAACTTTTCCTCTTTCTACTCTTCCTGTTACTACTGTTCCTCTTCCTGTTATAGTGAATACATCCTCTATTGGTAATAGGAACGGTAAGTCTACCGGTCTTTCAGGTGTCGGTACATATGAATCTACTGCATTCATTAATTCCATTATTGCATCTACCCATTTTTCTTCTCCGTTTAATGCTCCTAATGATGATCCTTTTATTACCGGTATGTCATCTCCTGGGAATCCGTATTCTGTCAGTAATTCTCTTACTTCCATTTCTACTAATTCTAATAATTCTTCGTCATCTACCATGTCTACTTTGTTTAAGTATACTACGATGTAAGGAACTCCAACCTGTCTTGCAAGCAGAATATGTTCTCTTGTCTGCGGCATTGGACCGTCAGCTGCTGATACTACTAAGATAGCACCATCCATCTGAGCTGCTCCTGTGATCATGTTTTTTACATAATCCGCATGGCCTGGACAATCAACGTGTGCATAATGTCTTGCTTCTGTTTCATATTCGATATGTGCTGTGTTGATTGTTATTCCTCTTTCTCTTTCTTCTGGTGCTTGGTCAATGTTTTCAAAATCAACTTTTTGTGCTAATCCTTTTTCTGATAATACTTTTGATATAGCTGCAGTTGTAGTTGTTTTCCCGTGATCTACGTGTCCTATTGTTCCTACGTTTACGTGCGGTTTACTTCTCTCAAATTTAGCTTTTGCCATTTTATCCTCCTAAATTATATTTTTAATTTCATATTTTGTGTAAATTATATCATATTTATTTTTTTTTTGCAAATTTTTACCTTATAAACACTAGTTTTTTCATTATTTTTCTTATCTAATTATCTCCAAAATAATTTATCATATATTTTTTTTCTTGTAGGTTCTCCATTTGTTTTTTTACCATTATTTATCCAATATTTATTTTTTGCTAAATCAAATAATGGTTTATCTGCTACACTATCTGAATAAAATTTTATCATCTCATAATCTAATGATATTGATTTCGCCCATTCATTCAAAACTTTTACTTTTATATCATTTTTACAGTTTTCACCGATTATTTTCGTATCATAATACTCTTTTCCATCTATAACTTTTTTTGCCAATATTGTTCCGAATACATTTGTAAATCCTAATTTTAATGCTAATTTTTCAATAAGAAACAATGGTGTCGCAGAAATCAAAATTATTTTATCTGCTTCCTGTTTATTTCGTTTAATCTCATCATAAAACCAAGAGTATATTTTTTTATCATTCAATCTCCAATATTCTTCAACTAATTTCTCAACAGATTCTAAAGTTTCATGTTCAAGAAATTTATAAAATCTAGATTTCAATTCTGTTAAATTAATTCTTTTTATAATGTATAGAAATAAATCTTTGATATAGAAAATAAAAAATATCATTGATTTAATAAAATTTTTTTTTAAATAAAAAATAAAAAAATCTGTTCCTGTTTCTCCTCCATAAACAGTTTTATCAAAATCATAAACTATTATTTGTTCTTTCAATTCTTGCCTCCTCATTAAAATTATATTTCTCTAATTTATTAACTGTACCTTCTTCAATTTTATTATTTAAATCTTCTTCCATCGTTATGAAATTTAATGATTTTATTTCTTTTTTATAATCGTTTAATATATTATCTTTCTTCAATATATTTACTATGACTTCATCTATTACAAGAACTTCACTTATTACAATTCTTCCTTTTTCATTTTTTTTCACTAATCTCTGTGAAATAACACCTATTAAAGAATCTAATATTATGTATTTGGGTATCCCCATATCTACAAGTCTTGTCAATGTGCTTATTGAATCATTTGTATGAATTGTCGCTATCACTAAATGTCCAGTTAGTGCTGCTCTAATCGCTATCTCTGCTGTTACTGTATCTCTTATTTCTGATATAACAATGACATCTGGATCATTTCTTAAAGAACTTCTTAATACTTCTGGGAATGTTAATCCTATTTTTTCATTAACTTGAACTTGTATTATTCCATTTATTCTATTTTCAACTGGATCTTCAATGGATATTATTTTTCTTTCCCCTGTATTTAAAACATTAACCATAGACATCATTGTCGTGGACTTTCCAGATCCTGTAGGCCCACTTATCAATATAATTCCTGTTTTCATTTTTAACATTTGTAATATTTTTATTTTGTTTTCATGTGAAAATCCTAATTCTTCAAATGTTTTATTTGTCATATTATTATTAAGTATTCTTAAAACAATACTCTCTCCTTCATAACACGGCATTGTAGCAACTCTTATATCATAAGCTTCATTATTAAAAACATAACTAATTTTCCCATCTTGTGGCATTCTTTTTTCTGCTACATTCATATTTGATAATATCTTAATTCTAGAAATAATTTCATTTGAATTTTTATTTATTTGATCTCTTCCAAAGTTAGCGTATATTTCTTCATTTATTAATAATTCTCCATCGACTCTGTATAATATTTCTAATTTATTCCCATTTTGATTGTTAATATGTATATCACTTGCATTTAATATTACACCTGTACTAAGTATACTTTCTAATATTGACGAAACATTTCGTCCGAATAAAACATTAGCTTGAGAACAATTCTCAAGCTTATTTTTTAAATCCATAGTAATCCCCCAATTACCCCCAATTTATTTTTATTTAATTATTTTGCTTTTGCCAATTCTTCCATGAACATTTCATTTTGTTTAAGAAGTGCTGAATAAACAGATTTTTTCATTAAATTAAACCATTTTAACTTGCTTTTCATATCTTTTATACCTTTTATTGTTTCTTTTGTTTGAATTTTTAAAAGATCTAATTCTTCATATGATAAAGCCACATTTTTTACCTTTTCTTTTTTCTTTCCTTTTTCTTGGCTTACTGAGTTTTGTAAATAATTTAAAAAACTAAAAACATTTGGCCATTGTTTTTCTTGTTCTTTCAATTGTTTTTTCATTTCTTCTACTAATTTAAACAAATATTTTTGACTTACATTACTTAATGAAATAGTTACTTTCCTTTTTCCTTTTCCAACTTTTTGCATTAACGTGAGCATTCTCATTTGTTGAGAACTCGTTTGTGATTTAACATTTGCTAATGTCATATCATTCATCATATTTGCACTTGCCATCTTTGATTTCATTACATGAACTCCTTATTATTTAATTATTTATAACTGAATTTATCATTTCTAAAGTTACTCTACCTTCTCTCAATAATTCCAGTTTACCATCAACAAAATATACTACAGTTGATGGTTTATTTCCTTTTTTTTCTTCGAACGAGTAGTAATTACTAACTGTAAAATCTACGTCTGACATTAATTCCCTCGATATCTCATCAAAAATAGTTGGTGCAGGCTCTCCTGAATAATTCGCACTAGTTGTAAATAAAGCTCCCCCACTTTTATTTATTATTTCTCTTGATATATCATTATTAGGTACTCTTAGTCCTATTGTTTCTATATTTCCATCATACAATAATTTAATTTTCTCACTTGCTTTTAAAACAATAGTTAAATCACCTGGCCAAAATTTATTAATAATTTTGTTTAGTTTTTCTATATCTTCTTTTGTTTCATTTGATAAATTTATAAAGTCGTACATTTTATTTACATTAGCAAGTAAAATTATCACTTTTTTAGAATAATCTCTATTCTTAAGTTTATATATTTTGTTTAAAGCTCTAGCAGTTGGAATAACACCTAATCCATATACTGTATCTGTTGGATATATTACAATACCTTCATTTTTCAATACATTAACAGCATTATTGATATCTTCTAATAAAGCTTTTGAAATCATAGTACATCATCGTCATCATATGGTATTTCAAACAAATCACTTATTGCTTCATTACTATATATTCTTTTTATTACTTCCGAAAACATCTTACTCGTTGATAATATAGTAAGGTTTTCAAATTTCTTATCTTCAGGTAATTCTATACTATCTGTTACTATAACTTCTGTAAATGGTGCTTCTTTAAGTCTTTCAATAGCTGGATCTGAAAATACTGCATGTGATGCACAAGCATATACTTCTATTGCTCCCTTTTCTTTTAATGCATGTGCTGCATTACAAATTGTCCCTGCTGTATCTATAATATCATCTATCAAGATTGCTCTTTTTCCTTTTACATCTCCAATTATATTCATTACTTCTGACACATTTGCTTTTGCTCTTCTTTTATCTATAATTGCTAATGGTGCATGCAACCAATTTGCTAATCCTCTAGCTCTTTTCACACCACCTACATCAGGTGATACCACAACTGTATTTCCATCATCAAATTTATTTTTCAATAAATATTTCGCAAGTACAGGTAATGCTTCAATATGGTCAACTGGAATATCAAAAAATCCTTGTATTTGTCTTGCATGTAAGTCCATCGTAACAACTCTTGTTGCTCCTGCTGTCGTAAGTAAATTTGCAACTAATTTTGATGTAATCGGCTCTCTTGGGCTGGCTTTTCTGTCTTGTCTAGCATACCCGTAATAAGGTATTACTGCTATTATTTCTCCTGCTGATGCTCTTTTTAATGAGTCAATAAATATAAGTAAATCCATAATATTTTCATTTACCGGTTTAGATGTTGATTGTATAACAAACACCCTTGATCCTCTAACACTCTCTGCTGTTTTTATAAATGTTTCTCCATCTGCAAATTTTATTAATTCAGCTCCACATAAATCTCTTCCTAAATGTTTAACTATTCTATTTGCTAGATCTTTACTTGAGGTTCCTGCGTAAATTTTAATATCTCCATCATTTGAATGACTGTTTATACTCATTATTTATTCCCTCTTTCTTTATTAATCTGTTTTGCTCTTCCAAAAGCAATATTATTTGCCGGTACTTCTTTTGTTATAACTGAACCTGCTGCAGTTAACACATTATCATTTATTGTTACAGGTGCTACTATAATGGAATCACTTCCTATAAATACATTTTCACCTATTATTGTCTTATGTTTATTTTTACCATCATAATTACAAGTTATTGTTCCTGCTCCTATATTTGTATTTTTACCTATATGAGCATCACCAATATATGTTAAATGACCTGCTTTTACATCTTTTTCTAACACAGCATTTTTTATTTCAACAAAATTTCCTACATGTGCATTTTCTTTTAAATGTGCATTTGGTCGTAAGTGAGCAAATGGACCTACAGTCGCTCCTTCTTCTAATAAAGATTTTTCTACTAACGATGATTCTATTTTAACATTATTCAATATTTTAGAATTTTCTATTCTTGTATTACTTAATATTAAACAATTTTCACCTATTTCTGTTTCTCCTTGAATTATAACATTCGGATAAATAATCGTATCAATTCCTATTTTTACTGTTTCCTCTATATATGTTGACTTTGGATCTATTAGTATAACTCCATCATCCATAAGTTGCTTATTTTTTCTATCTCTCAATATACTCTCTGCTTGCGATAATTGAACTTTGGAATTCACACCTAAAATCTCATCTTCATCATATATTTTAAAACTATCTACATGTGCATTTTGTGCAACTAAATGTTTTATAGCATCTGTTAAATAATATTCTCCTTGTTGATTATTATTATCTATTTTAGATATAACATCAACAAGTTTTTCATATTTAAATATGTACACTCCTGCATTTATTTCTTTTATTTGTTTTATTTCCTCATCTGCTTCTTTTTCTTCTATTATCCCTAAAACTTTTTCATTTTTCTTAATTATTCTTCCATATCCAAATGGATTTTCTACTTCACATGACAGCATTATACAATCAAGATTTTTTTCTTTAAATGTTTCTGTCATCTTTCTTAATGTTTCTTCTGTCAATAACGGTGTATCACCACACGTTATTAAAACATCTTGCTTATACTCTTTGATTTTATCTAAAGATATAAGAACTGCATGTCCTGTTCCTAACTGATCTTTTTGTTCAACATAAACTATATCTTTCATTTCCTCTAATACTACATCTTTTTTATGACCTAATATAAATATGTTCTTCTCTACTCCAATATTTTTTAATACGTTCTCAACTTTTCTAATCATTGGAACTCCATTTACTTTATGAAGAACTTTTGGTAAATCAGACTTCATTCTTGTCCCTTTACCTGCCGCTAAAATTAGTGATATCATAAAACCTCCTCTCAATCTATTTGAAAAATATATAATTAGCTTTATAACATCATAGTTTTAGTATAGCACATTTTAATAAATTTATTCAATGGTATTATTCGTATTTACTTAGTAATTAAAAAGAGATTGTCATAAAGACAATCTCTTTTTAATGCTCTTTCTTAGTTGCGCAAGTTGAGTTACAACTTCCACATTCAGTAGAACAAAAATTTTTATTTTTCTTGAAATCTTTTATTATTATTGAAAATACTTTATAAACAATAAACGTTGTTATAATTAATACTATTATTGTTCTCATTTTATCATCTCCAAAGAGTTTCAAATTTATATAAATAATCTAAATATATTAAAAAATAATACTGATACTACATATGGAACAATCGATAATGCTACTATTTCAAACATCATTAATTTCCATCCATATTCCTGTTTTATAGCCGCTAATGTTACAACACACGGTATAAGCAATAGTACATATAGCATGAACGAATATGCTCTTATTCCTTTCAGTTCATCTGACCATAAGTTTCTAACAGATTTTATAATATCTCCACCTGCTGCTTCATCTAATGTTTCTTCATCTTGTAATTCAAAGGCCCCTATTTTAAATGTTGCAATATTTACAAGCGCTTTACTAGAATCAATAAATGCTCCACCTAATGCAAAGATTTGTTCCTTAAAGTCTTCTTTCATATTATAAATTGGTACTTCTGATTCTACTGTAGGATCTACATTGCTCTCTTCTTTTAATAGTACTTGTCCTAAAAAAGCAACAACTGTCTCTTTTGCTATTACACTTGGAGCTAATGAGGCTACTGGTTCCCATCTATCAGCAAATCCTGTTGGTTTAAAAATAGGTTGAACTATTTGTGCTCCTTTTGCTAAATATGATTTATTTACATCTCCATTTCCTGGAAAATAACTAAATACCCAAATTACTAGTAATATTCCTAATATTATTGTCGTTGCTCTTTTTATATACATCATAGTTTTTGTTACCATGTTATTCCATACTACTTTAAAACTTGGCATTCTATATGGTGGCAATTCAATCAACAATTCTGTATTATCTCCTCTAAAATAATCTAATTTTTTTAAAATTTGTGCAGATAATAATGCAAATCCCACTCCAAAAAAATAGATTGATACTACAACTATTGCAGCATGCTTAGAAAAAAATGCAATTGCTAACATAGAATATACTGGCAATCTTGCCCCACAAGACATAAATGTAGCTATAACTGCCGTAAGTCTTCTTGTCTTCTCATCTTCCAATGTTCTTGTAGAATATATTGCTGGTACTGTACATCCAAATCCTATTAACATAGGGATAAATGCTTTCCCTGAAAGACCTACTCTTGTCATAGCTTTATTCATTATAAATGCAACTCTTGCCATATATCCACTTTCTTCCAATATTGACATAAAAAAATATATAAAGAACATAAGTGGTACAAATGTTAAAACACCTGCTAAACTTCCTAAAATACCATCTAAAATTAGACTATTTAACCATGCTGGAACACCTTCAATTACATGACCCACATATTTTATAATAAAGTTACTAAAAAAACCATCTATCCAATCTTGAAATGGTGCTGCACCATCAAATATCAAAACAAACATTGCATATATAATTAATGCAAATGCTAATCCTCCAAAAAATTTATTTAATAATATATTATCAATTTTGTCAGTTATTTCAAATTTATTTGTTTCTCCTTTTTTCAAATTGGCATTTACTATTCCTCTTATTGCTCCATACCTTGCTCTAGCAATCGCATCTCCTGGTTCTAGATCATATTTTTGTTTTATTGATATTCGTTCAGGTTCTGATACTTTACGTAAATCTACATTATATTTTGTTTTTATTAATGCTAAAAATGAAAAATCTTCTTCTAATGTTTTTATCGTTATCCAATCAATTGGATATTTTTCTAATATTTCATCATATTCATCTGATGAATATATTTTCTTTTTTACACTTCTTATTTCTTCTTCTATCATATTATCAAAACTTAATTTATAAGGTATATGAGATTGATCCTTATGTAATTTTGATAACTCAACTGCTTTTCTAAGTAATTCATTTACCCCAAATCCTGTTCTTCCACTTGTAAAAACAGTTTCCATTCCTATTTGTTTTTCAAAAACTTCTTTTGATAATTTATATCCTAATTTATCAAACTCATCAACAAAGTTTAAAGCCATTATCATTGGTTTTCCTATTTCTTTTAATAATGCTGTAAAATATAAATTCTTTTCTAATGATGTTGAATCAACTACATTTATTATTACATCTATATCTTCTTCTAATAAAAAATCTCTTGATACTTTTTCTTCTGGTGTATTTGCCATCAAACTATATATTCCCGGTAAATCTACCATTTTTACTTCTTCATCGTCTATTTGAAAAAATACTTCCTTTTTCTCTATAGTGACTCCTGCCCAATTCCCCATTTTTAAACTTGCATTAGATATTTGATTTATCAATGCAGTTTTTCCAACATTTGGGTTTCCTATAAATGCTATATTTATCATTATTCTACCTCTATATCAATTTTGCTTGCTAAATTTAAACTTATAACTATTTTTGTTTCTGATGTTTTCACTAAAATATTTCCATTTGCAATATTTTCTATTAAGCAACTATCTCCTCTACAAACACCTAAACTTAACAACTTAGAATCTAAACTCTTTTCTCTTATATTCTTTACTTTAAATTTACTTCCTTTTTTCCCGTCTAGTAATGTCATTATTACCACCCTTCACAATCTATATAAGTTAGTTATACTTTAATTAAGCAATTTAACACAAATAGTTTTGACATACAAATAAATATATACTTTCGCTATCAAACTAATTTTATACTTTTTCGCTCATTATGTCAATATCTTAATGCATTATTTAGATAAAATTCTATTCGCATTAATTATTGCTATCAAAGCTACCCCAACATCTGAAAACACTGCTTCCCACATATTAGCTAATCCTAACGTTCCCAAAAATATAAATAGTAGTTTAACAAAAAGTATAATACCTAAATTTTGATATATTATTTTTTTAGTTTTTCGAGATATATTTATTATATCTATTATTTTATATAAATTATCATCTACAATAACTACATCCGATAATTCTATTGCTGCATCTGATCCTAGTTGTCCCATAGATATTCCTATATCTGATCGTACTAACACTGGTGTATCATTTATTCCATCACCAACATAAGCTGTTTTACTATTATTTGCTTGTTCTAATATGTGTTTTTCTAAAATATTAAGTTTGTCTTCTGGTAATAAATTGGCATAATATTCATCTAATCCAATTGTATCTGATACTTTTCTCGCAACATGTTCAGCATCACCTGTCAACATAATTGTTTTTATATTTAATTGCTTAGTTTTCTCAATAAATTTAATTATTTCTGGTTTAATTGTATCCCCTATTATTACATTTCCTAAATACTTTTCTTTTGTAGCTATATGAATTATTGTTCCTTTACTTTCATCATATTTATTCATATTTTTTATATTATAATCTGTTAATAAATTCATATTACCTACATAATATTCAACATTATCTATTGTAGCAATAATTCCTCTTCCTGCAATTTCCTTTATTTCTTTTATTTTATTTAAATCTTCAAAAATACTGTTATCTTCACAATATTTCAATATTGATTTTGCTATAGGATGATTTGAACTATACTCCATTAAATATAGTATTTTGAAAAACGATTCATTGTGCATATTTGTGCAATTATTATACTCTACTACTTCAAATTTTCCTTTTGTTATAGTCCCTGTCTTATCTAACATTATGCATTTTAATTTATCTATAGGTTCAAATAAATTTGATCCTTTTAATAAAATTCCATTCTTTGCCATTTCTCCTATCCCTAAAAAATATGCTAATGGAATACTTAAAACTAATGCACAAGGACATGAAATAACTAAAAGTACCGTTGCACGTTTTATCCAAATATCAAATCTGTCTCCTAATAAAAATGGCGGAACAACTGCAATTAGCAATGCCATTAATACTACAATTGGTGTATATATTTTGGAAAATTTAGTAATAAATGTTTCTGTTTTAGCTTTTTTATGCGATGCATTTTCAACCATTTCCATTATTCTACTTGTTGTTGAATCTTCAAACTTTCTAGTAACTCTCATTTTGATTGGATTTGATATATTTAAAATCCCTGAAAGTAATTCATCACTTTTAGAATACTTACGTGGCACTGTTTCTCCTGTTAGTGCTGACGTATCCATTTGTGTTTGCCCTTCTTCAAGAACTCCATCTAATGCAACACGTTCACCAGGTTTAATATATATATAGTCGCCTATATTGATAGTTTCTGGATGAACAACTTTTATCTCTTCACTATTAATACCTTTTTCTAAAAAATTAACAGTTTCTGGATTTATGTTAAGTATCGATTTTATCGATTGTCTAGATTTTGATACTGAAATATCTTGTAACAATTCTCCTATACTGTAAAATATCATAACTCCAGCTGCTTCAGAATACTCTCTTATACATATTGCTGCTACTGTTGCTAATGACATTAAAAATAATTCATCAAAGAAATTTTTATTTTTAATATTTCTAATAGCTCCTAACAATACTTTATAACCTATTATTATATAAGTTATAAGGTAGATTAAAGTAGAAAAAAGTTCATTTTTAATCACATATTCTAATATTAAAGCACAAATAAATAGTATTACTGATAATAGAATCTTTATTTTTTCTTTTTTTATATTTTTCAAATGACTGTCATCATTATTATTACTATTTATTTTACTGTTATCTATCATTTCTACTTCTGGTTCACATTGCTTTATTGTATCAATTACTTCATTAATATTATTAGTTTCTATATGCATCGTAAGTGTGCTAAAATCTACACTACAATGTGTTGTTGAACTCAATTTATTGACTTCGTTTTCTATTTTAAGTGCACAATTTGCACAGTCTAAATTTTTCAAAGTATACTTTTGCATATATCCTCCTAAAATAAATAACTAATATTTAGGATCAAAATAATTTTCTTGAAATTGCTTTGCATATTCTAAATATTCAGCTTCTTTATTTATTTCTTTCATCATTTTACCGTAATTTGTTAATGCCTTTTTACTTTTTGCTAATTCAACTGCTTTTTTATAATATTTTTCAGCTTCTACATAATTATTTTCATAATCATATATTACGGCAATTTCATTATACACATATTTATTTTGGAATTCAATAGCTTTAATGTAATTTGATAAAGATTTATCATATTTTTTTCTTTTAGATATATTTTACCTAAATGAAAATATGAATCACCTGTTGTTTCTGTCGGTGCTAGTTCTTCGAATATAATTTTAGCTTCATTTATTTCCCCTAATTTTTCTAACATTGCAGCATAATTATATTTTCCATCTTTATACCCTGCTTCGTAGGCCTTTTTAAAATAATCTTTCGCAATAAAGTATTTTGCTTCATCTGTTTCTCCCATAACGGCATAAATATGACCTAAATGTTCAAGTATTTCTGGCTTTTTAGTTAGTTCATAGGCTTTTTTAAAGCATTCTGCTGATTCTTCTCTTCTCTTCGTTCTTCTATATAGTAAACCTAAGTTGAAATACGTTGCATTATCGTTTTCTTTTGATAAAGATGCTAAATAAAATTTTTCTGCTATTTCATATTGTTTATTATTAGCATAATAAGTTCCCATATCATTTAATGTCTTTCCATGAGATGTATTTATCTCTATCTTTATTTCTTCTTTTTTAGATTCTACACTTTGTTTTTCTATAGAAAAATTTACTGATGCAACTACTAAAAAAGTAAGTAATACAATCTTTTTTTTCATATTTCCTCCTTATATTTTGATTATCAAATGAATATTACTATATTTATTTTATTATGTCAATACTTTTATATTGTCTGTAAATAAAGTGTTTAATTTTAATTTGTTTATCAAATATATTTACATATCAAAGTAAATATGATATACTTCTTTCAAAACTTAGGAGGTTAATATGAAAAAAAATAAATTATTATTTCTATTAAGTGCTATTCTATTATTAGTTTCTACATCTAAATCTACATTAGCAAATGAAAAAAAATCTAAATTCGACAAAATTATTATTACAGTTGAAAAAGAAAGAGAAATTGCATCTCCAAGTGCTGGCTACAGAGGGGCAAACAGAGTTCATAGAACTACTGAAGAATTTAATAAAAACTAAAATAAAAAAGACTTTATCTAAAGTATTTAGAAAAAGTCTTTTTTTAGTTATTTATATTCTAAAATTATTGATTCATATTTATTCTTTTTGATCTTTCATCTACTATTATTGCTAATGCTCCATCTCCTGTTACATTTGTCGCTGTTCCAAAACTATCTTGTGAGAAATGTAATGCTATCATTAATGCTTGTTGAGAGGCATCCATTCCTAACAGCGACTGTAATAATCCTAATGCTGTTACTACCCCTCCTCCAGGTATTCCTGGTGCTGCAACCATTGTCACTCCTAGTAACAATATATATTGTATTCCTAAAATAATAGGTATAGTAACATTTCCTGTTACATATAATATACCAATTGCTCCTAAAACAAGTGTTATAGTATCTCCTGCTAAATGTATATTTGCACACAACGGTATAACAAAATCTTTGACATCTTCAGATATTTCATTTTTTTCAGTAGATGCTAATGTAACTGGTATTGTTGCTGCTGATGATTGTGTGCCTACAGCAGTTAAATATGCCGGTAGCATATTTGCTAATGATTTGAAATATGGTTTTCTTCCATATATGCAAGCTACCGTATATTGAGATAATATGCACAGTATTTGCACTATTATTATTAATAAAAATAATAATGAGAATAACTTTGCAACAGCCAATATTTTGCCTTCGCCTGCCAGTTTTGCAAATAATCCAGCTATATGAAATGGTATAAATGGAATAACTATTTTTGTTAATGTTTTCTCTACTATTTCTTTAAATTCTACTGTTATTTTTTTTAAATTTTCTTCTTTTAAATAAGCTAATCCTAGTCCTAGTACAAATGCAAATGCAATTGCTGTCATTGCTCCCATAATTTGCCCTAAATCTAATGGTACAAGAGAGTCAAATATTGATTTTTTAGTTGTGTCTTCTGCTATTTTTGATAATGTTACTCCTTTTAATATTGCTGGTATTAATGTTATCCCAACTATATATGCAAAAAAACCTGCTATTATTGATGATACATATGATAAAATTGTTGTAAATGTCAACATTTTACTTGCTTTTTTACCTAAATCCGCAATACCTGGAGTTATTAATCCTAGTATTATTAATGGTACTATAAATTTTAAGAAATTCCCAAATAGTGATGTATACGTTCCTATAATACCTGCTATAAATTTAATCAAAAACGAAACATATATGTTATTAATTCCTTTTGTTGCATTAATGATTACACCTATAAAAACACCCACAGCTATACCAATCAATAATCTTGGTAACATTCCTCTTTTCTTCATAAATACCTCCTAAAAAATTTTATCTTTCATTAAACATTATAAACTACTTATTATTACCATTATATCCAAATACGTAATCTAAATTTATATTATTCATTGAATTAAATATACTTTGCTTCACTCCAGTATGATTTTCTTCAAGCATTGCTAATAAATCTTTTACTTCTTTTCTTTTACTCGATGTTTTTCCCGCTTCTATTGTACATCCACAATTCATTGCTAATATACCATTCTTTTTAGTATATTCTATTATATCCTTCTCTTTAATATACACCATCGGACGTATCAATGTCAATTTTCCTGTTTCTGATTTAACATTAGGAATCATTGTTTTAAGTGTCCCTGAATAAAACATATTCATAACAGTTGTCTCAACAACATCATCAAAATGATGACCTAATACTAATTTATTGTATCCTAATTCTTCTAGTCTACTATATAAAATTCCTCTTCTCAATTTTGCACACAAAAAACAAGGATATTCATTTGCTTTTGCATTTGCTATTTCCCAAATATTTGTATCAATAATTGTACAGTCTATATTTAATTTTTCCAAGTTATTTTTAAAATTTGATAAATCACTATCTTTAAAACCAGGATTTAAACTTATAGCTGTAAATTCAAAATTTCTACTTTTATCTTTTTTCAATTGTTGGAATAATTTAACTAATAAAAGACTATCTTTACCTCCAGAAACACCTATTGCTATTTTATCTCCATCATTGACTAATTTATATTCATTTATTGCTTTTAAAAATTTGCTCCATAATGATTTTTTATAAATTGTAACTATACTTTCTTCTATATCTTTTACTGATTTCATCTCACATTCTGGAATTACTGCATCACAATTTAATCCAACCATATTTTATTTTATTTCACCTCTTCTTAAAATTTTTGTTTATTTTTGATTTTTCATATTATAAAAAAATAAAATGTGAAAAATATACACATTTTAATTTTTTGTTATTTTTATTTTTTCTTCTAAATATTTAATTTTATCTAATAATGCTTCATCTCTATCATCTATATTAAGTGCAGCTCTGTATTCTTCTATTGCTCTCTCATGCCTTCCCATATGCTCATATTTCCTTGCAAAATCTATATGTGCTGTATATATATCAAAATCTAAAAATATTGCAAATTCATAGTTATCTATTGCTCTAACTACTTCCCCTCGACGAGAATAAATATTTCCTAATAAAAATAATACAAATGGTTCCATCGGATTTAAATTTAATGATTCATTTAAGCAATATTCTGCTTCTTCCAAACATTCTACTTCATAGTAAAGATATCCTAAAAAAGCCATTGATTCATGATCTTTAGGTTGTAATTCAACTATTTTTTTATAAATGTCTATTGCTTCAATATTTTTTCTTAAAGCATGATAAATTGCTGCTAATCCTTTTAATGATTCTACATCTTCTGGATTTAATTTTAGTTTTTCCTGAAAATTAACAAGAGAATTGTCTATATTTTCATCATATCTAATTTCTCTAAATAATAATGTTCTTAGCATTTTGATTCACTCCATTTTTTATATTAATTGTATTTTACCATAATTAGATGTTTTAGTAAATAAATTTAGAAGCATATATTTTATAATTTTCAAAATTTTTTTATCTTTTCTAAAATATTATCTACTGTAAGTCCACTAAATCTTTCATCATCTATTGATATATTTATCCCTTTTGAGCACATTCCAAAACATGTTTGTGACTCAATATCTAAATTATCATTAATATTTCTTCTTATTTTTTTTGATCCTAGAGCTTGGCATGTTACTCCATTACATATTTTCATTTTTGATTTTATTTTCTTTTCTGTAAAATGACTTGATATGTCTATTGTTTTAGTTATTTCCGCTAAGTTTATATTCATTTTATTAGATATATATTCTTGAACATCAAGTGGTATATATCCTAATTTAGACTGTACAAAATGTAATATCCCAAATAAATCTTCCTTATCTTCTTGTATAGATAAATATTTATCTATCGATATATACAACTCTTCTAATATATAGCTTGATTTCATTCTTTCTCCTTAAATATAAAATTAATTGCATGCTCTCATTATATCATAATTTTTAGTCTCTAGTATATAGGAATCTTTCTTTTTTATAGGCTCTCTGTCAAGAGTGGGGGTCAAAAAAGTTCGATAAACTTAAGCAATTCTAAATTGTATTAGTTTTTTTAAGTTGTCGAATTTTTTTATCCCATATCCTATCCTTTTTATTACTTTTATCTTGTTATTATAGCCTTC
>RRZU010738780.1_pt1 | contig 16526 bp, 11 predicted proteins | sample 2165561 | NCBI WGS metagenome assembly RRZU01 (sample SAMN10456909, study PRJNA506462) | wastewater metagenome | isolation source: wastewater sludge | place: USA: Moscow, Idaho
CATCATAACCTCTTCATTTGATGGGCTTGGGAGGTTCAATATTATTAATTGTACTAGTTTAGTTCACGAGATGCAAGAGATTTTTTTAAAAAAAGAGGAGTGGCTAGGAACATTGCCACGAAAATTTAATACGGGAATTCTAGGAACCTCTATCAATGACTGTAATATTTACGGACAAGATTGCTCTTTTGTAGTAGCAAAAAAAGAAAATATGTTTGGTTTTCATCTTTTTCTTGGTGGAAAAGTTGGGGTTCAAGCTACAGATTGTGGTATTTTTATAGAACAACATGATGTGATAACAGTTTATAAAGCTGTTATACATCTTTTTAAAGAGTTTGGATTTAGAGATAATCGTAATAAAAATCGTCTTCATTTTTTACTTGAGGCTGTTGGGATAGAGGAGTTTGTAAAGGCTATCAAAATATATACAAATATAGATTTTAAAGAGGGTGGTGAGACTTTAGCTACGAATGATTTGCAAATCCAAAATGATTCTCTTGTGAAAATTGACGATAGTTTCACTGCTTATAGTATAACTATTCCTAGTGGTATTTTTAGTGGTAGTGATATGATGGAGGTTGCAAAACTTGCAATGGAATGTGATGGAAGAATTAGGCTTACGGTTGAACAAAGTTTGTATCTTGTATGTGAAGGTTCATTTATACAAACGATACAAAACAGTACCTTAGCAAAAAAATATAACCAATATCAAAATATCTTTTTTAGAAATATGATAGCTTGTGCAGGAACAAAAACTTGCTCTTTTGGGGTAATTGACTCAAAAGATGTAGCTATTGATATGGCAAATTATTTATCTAAAGAGTTCGGAGAACTTGATGGAAAAATACGATTTTATTGGTCAGGATGTCCAAAAGGTTGTGGAATTCATGGGGTTGGTGATATTGGATTTGAGGGGTGCAAAACAAAAGATGAAGCTGGAAATAGGGTTGATGGTGTTCATATATTTATCGGTGGGAAAGCAACACTTGAAGCAAAAGAAGCAAGAGTCTTATACAAAGCACTTCCGATAGATTTAGCAAAAGAAAAGGTAAAAGAGATAGTTAGCAAATACAAAAATGAAAAGTTAGTTGGGGAGAGTTTTGAAGAATTTGAATTGAGAGTAGGGATAGAGGGATAATCGTAACGATTAACTCTCTACATAATTTTTAAGATTTCTACCTACATTTGGATGTTTTAGTTTTTTAATAGCCGAACTTTCTATCTGTCTAACTCTTTCTCTTGTAACATTGAGCTCATTCCCAATCTCTTCAAGAGTTCTGTCACTTTCATCTTCTAATAGTCCAAATCTCATTCTAATAACCGCTTGTTCTCTTTCATTAAGTTGTCCAAGAATTTGATCAATTTGAGATTTTAAATCATCTTTCATGATATCATCTATTGGTGTTGAAGCATTGACATCAGCTACAAAGTCTCCAAATTTACCATCATCTTCAGTTCCTATTGGAGCATCTAAAGATACTGGCTCTTTTGTAATTTTAATAACTTGTTTCACTTTATCAACTGTAAGTCCAACTTCTTTTGCAATTTTTTCAACTGATGGTTCTTTTCCATTTTCTTGGATACCATTTCGTATAATTTTATTGATTCTATTAATAGTTTCAATCATATGAATTGGAATTCTAATAGTTCTTGCTTGATCAGCAATCGCTCTAGAAATCGCTTGTCGTATCCACCAAGTAGCATAAGTTGAAAATTTGTATCCTTTTTTGTATTCAAATTTATCAACAGCTTTCATAAGCCCGATATTTCCCTCTTGAATAAGGTCGAGGAAAGGCAACCCTCTATTTGTATATCTTTTCGCAATAGAAACAACAAGTCTAAGATTTGATTTTGCCATTCTTGTTTTGGCTTCATCCGTTATCTTTTTACCAAGTTTAATTTGCTCCAAGATATCTTTTAATTCTTCTTCTTCAAGGTCAAATCCACCTTTACTAGCTTCTCTAGTTTGGAAAAGTTTTTTTATCTCCATATAAGTTCCAACCATTGTTGCTTCTGGAACCATATTTGTAATCTCCACTTTTGAAAGATTTAAAATATTTTTGAGTAGTTTTTGATGGTTTTCCATTAAAGTATCATTGAATAATGGGAGTTTATATTCTAATCTTTTAAGTTCACTATCAAATCCAGCATCACTTTGTAGCGCAGTTTCCATAGCTTTTACAATTTCAGTAATGAGTTTACTTGTTGGTCCAAGATTTACAAGTGCATCTTTTAAAGTTCGTTTCTTAAAAGCAATTGCAAGGTCAAAAACCATCATTTCAATCTCATCATCACCTTTAGCCTCTTCTTTAGAGATAAATTTCATCCACTCTTTTTTGGCTTTTTCTAATTCTTTAAAAGCTTCTACAATCTTTTCTGCTCTTTTATCAAGTTTTTTATTTTTTTTATTTTTTTTCTCTTCATCTGTATCTTCAATCTCTTCGATTTCTTCCATATCTTCTAAGTCTTCATCGAGATCATCTAAAGATTCATCAAGATCTTCTTCTTCCTCTTCATCATCAAAGCTTTTAAATAACTCTTTTACTTTTCGCTCACGATTAACAAGAGGCTCTTTGTATTCAAGGATAAAATCAATTAAGTATGGTACAGAACAGATCGCATCTAAAATAGCATCTTCACCTTGCTCCATATTTTTACTAATATCAACTTCCTCCTCTTTTGTAAGAAGGTTTACTTTTCCCATCTCTCGCAAGTACATTCTTACAGGGGAGTCAGATCTTGACCATTCGAGTTGCTCTTTATCTTTTAAAAGGTCAAATTGTTCACCATCTGTCGCATTTTTAAGCTTTTCCCTTGCATCAATTCTTCTTTTCGCCTCTTTTTTATTGAGTCTTTTTGCTAATTCTTTTGAACTTATAAGAGTTGTGTTGAATAGTTGAGCTTGTGCTAAAATCTTTTTAACTAAAACCGATGTAGGTGCTTTTGGAAATATTTTAATTAAACTTTCATAAGTTAATATATCATCTTTGTTCTCTTTAATAATTTTTTCGATAGCTTTATTGATATCTTTAACTGCCATTTTCTAACCTTTTTTTGCTTTTGAAATAAGACGTGGATTATACCGAAAATTTCTTATATCTACTATTTTATATTATTTTTTTATGAAGATTTGGCTACAATCCGCGAAAATTAGTTTTTAAGGAAATCATAAAAATGAATAAAATTACAGGAAAAGTTTGGAATTTTGGTAGCAATATTGACACAGATTTAATAATTGCGGCAAGATATCTAAATAGTAGTGATCCTCATCATTTGGCAAAATTTGTTATGGAAGATGCTGATCCAGATTTTGCGAAAAAAGTGCAACCAGGAGATATTATAGTTGCTGGTGAAAACTTTGGTTGTGGTTCATCAAGAGAACATGCTCCAATAGCTCTTAAAGCAGCTGGTGTTGCAGCTGTTGTTGCTCCATCATTTGCAAGAATTTTTTATAGAAATGCTTTTAATATGGGACTTCCAATATTTGAACTTCCAAATGCTCTTGAAATAAAAGAGGGTGAATTAATCTCAATTGATTTAGATAAAGGGACAATTGAGAACATTGATACACAAATAACATACAACTTTACTCCAATTCCTCCATTTATGCAAGAGTTACTTGCTGATGGTGGACTTATGAATTATGCGAAAAAGGAAGCACATGGCAAGTTATAATATCTCAATCATCAAAGGGGATGGAATAGGTCCTGAGATAGTTGATGAAGCTATCAAAGTTTTAAATGTAGTTGGTAAAAAATTTGATATAAATTTTAACTATAAAGAGTACCTGATGGGTGGATGTGCAATAGATGCGACAGGTAATCCTCTACCTCAAGAAACAATTGATGGTGTTTTAAATAGTGATGCTTGTTTGTTTGGAGCAATTGGTGGACAAAAATGGGATAATCTTCCTAGAGAACTTCGACCAGAATCTGGACTTTTACGATTTAGAAAAGAGATGGGTGTTTTTGCAAACTTAAGACCTGCTATGGTATATGATGAGCTTGTAGATGCAAGTAGCTTAAAACCATCTGTAATCAAAGGTGTTGATATTATGGTTGTAAGAGAACTAATTGGTGGAATTTACTTTGGTGAACCAAAAGGTAAAGATGATTTCAAAGGATGGAACACTATGGTTTATACTGTTCCAGAGATTGAAAGAATTGCTCATGTTGCCTTTAAATTAGCACAAAAAAGATCTAAAAAAGTATGCAGTATAGATAAAGCAAATGTTTTAGATGTAAGTCAACTTTGGAGAGATACTGTAACTAGAATTTCTGCAGAGTATCCAGATGTAGCTTTGAGTCATATGTATGTTGATAATTGTGCAATGCAACTTATCGCAAATCCAAGACAATTTGATGTGATTTTAACTGGAAATATTTTTGGAGATATTTTAAGTGATGAAGCTTCTATGCTTAGCGGAAGTATCGGATTGCTTCCAAGTGCATCTACTGGAGAAAAAACAGCTGTGTATGAACCAATCCATGGAAGTGCACCTGATATTGCAGGCAAGGGAATCGCAAATCCAATCGCTACAATTTCAAGTGCTAGCATGATGCTTAGATATTCTTTGAACGAAGTTGAAGCAGCCGATGCTATTGATAATGCAATTAAAAAAGCTATGAGAGATGGTTATAGAACGGGCGATTTAGCTGCTTTTGATGCAAAAGAGGTTGTTAATACAACTAAAATGGGTGATATTATCGCTGGCAATATATAAAAAGAAAGAAAAAAGTGAAAAATGAATCTTTGGTAGAAAATTTTTCACTTACCCTTTCATCTCTTCAAAAAGAAAAAATCAACTTTTTAAAAACCTTTTTTGCCCCTTATACTCAAAATATCTATATTGTTGGTGGAATTTTGCGAGACCAAATTATAGGACTACAAAGTGATGACATTGATATTGAAGTGTATGATGTCGATAAAGAAACTTTTTATACGCTTATGGAAAAATTAGGGGCAAGTGAACTTTCAAAAAACTTTTTCGTTTATAATTATGATGGAATTGATATTTCTCTCCCTAGAATTGAAATCAAAACGGGTGCTGGATATCATGGATTCAGGATGGAAACAACAAATAACCCATTAGAAGCAATCCAAAGACGAGATTTTACCTGCAATACTTTGATGTTTCATATTTATGAAAATAAACTTTATGATTATTGTGGTGGGGTAGGGGACATTGAAAATAAAGTTTTAAGGGTTGTAAATTTTGAGAGGTTTAATGAGGATAGTGTCAGATTTTTAAGAGCTATAAGATTTATGGCATACTATGGTTTTATGCCTGATACTGCTACAAAAGAGATTTTAAAGAGTATGCATTTAGAAGATATTACTAAAACAAAAATAGAGAAAGAGCTCAAAAAACTCTTCCTCTAAGAAATCTTTTAAAATAACTCTAGTGTATCAGTTGGATTTTCCTCATATCTTTTGACTTGATTTCTACCTGATGTTTTTGCTTCATAAAGAGCTAAATCAGCAAATTTCATAACTTTTACTATTGAAGTTGAATCCTGTGGAAACATTGATAATCCAATACTAATTGTTTTTCTCATTGTGCTTCCAGCATAAACATCAATCTCATTTAAAGAGACTTTTTCTCTGATTTTATTTGCAACATCAAGTGCATCTTGCTCACTTTTTACACCAACTAAAAGAACTAAAAATTCTTCTCCACCAAATCTAACTGCAATATCAGAGTCTCTAATATTATCTTGTACAGTTTGGGCAAAAGAGACAAGAACTTTATCACCAATATCATGTCCATATTCATCATTGACTGCTTTAAAATGATCCATATCTAACATTAAAAGCCCAATATTCATATCTTCTCTTTTTGCTTGAGGAATCAGTTTTTTCAAGTGTTCATCTAAAAATCTTCTATTGTATAATCCAGTTAGTCCATCTTTTAAAGCTGATTCTTCGAGAGCTTTAAGCAACCTTTTTACTTCAATTTCTGGAGCAACTTCTTTAATATAGCTTTCAATAAAAAGTTGATTCTTTTTAAAATAGTTCATCTCTTCCTTATCTTTGAGGATGAAATTAAAAACTATTTTAGAATTTTGTCCTATCTCCACATCAATACAAAAATAGAGATACATTTCATTTGAAAAACAAGGGCATGCTTTTTGAAAATCTACAGAAGATACATTATTTGCATTTCTTGAAACTCTACACTCCTTTGGGTCTTCCAAAATAATATTTGTACAAAAATCTAAATCACCAATTTGATACACTTTTTCAGCATTTGTATTGTTGGAAATCTCCACAATATTTACATTTTGTAAATTAAATTGATTTTTGAAGATATCGCACAATCTTCTATAAATTTCCTGTTTTGTTTTGTCTAGTTGTATCTCTTTCTTAAATTGATAGATATAAGATAAATTATTGATAATATGATTTGCTTCTTCAAGGGGATTATTTTGAAGAGTAGAATCAACGGTTTGCCCTACAAATCCTTTTAATTTGTTATCTATATCTGTAAAAGTGTTCATAAGACTATCTGTAAGTAAATTATATTTGTCAATGAGTTCTTTTGTTTCTATTGGAGCATTTTTATCTTTTAAAGTTGTGATGTTCTTAAAGACACCATTTGAAGCAGCATCGATTCGATTTTTAATAATTTCTAATGTCTCTATATAAGGGTTAATGAGTTTACCAATGAAAAAAGCTACTAAAATAACTGTTAATAAAGTTATAAGTACGATAATAAGTGAGTTTTGAATACCATTATCTTTAAAATCAGTTACATCAAGAACAATACTTACAGCTCCGAGTGTATCGTTTGGATTTACATTATGACAATTTAAACAATTAATATTTTGACTTGCAACTGCCTTGTATGGCAATGTAACCCTTAATTCAGCTTTTGCAAAAAAAGTTTCATTTAATTCAAAATACGGATTTCCACTTCTGATAACTTCATCATCAATCGTATCTTTTGGAGCAACAAGTTCATTAGATTCTCCATACTGCTTGATAACATTATTTCCTCTAATAATCCAAATTCTATCTACATTTTTGGTTTGAGCAATAGAGTTTAAAAAAACATTGACTTGATGCATATTTCCATTAATCATATGAGCAGTTAAACCACTTTTAACAACTTCAGCAATAGCATCGGCTTTTTTAAGTCCGCTTTTTATACCTTCTTGTCTTGCATTATATGTTACTATTAAAATTGTAACAAATCCAAAAACTAACATAAGTAAAATCATTCTGATTGTTATTTTATTTTTCATTTGGTTACCTAATATATTTTTACTACCTATTACCGATTTTAACTTACAAATAATTAAGCCAAGCTTTTAAAGAACGCTTTTCATTATCTAAGCTTGTTTTACCACCATGACCTGGGTAGATAGTATAATTTTTTGTAAAAGTAAGCACTCTTTGTAAACTTTTTTTCATATCTTCTTTATTTGAAAAAGGAAAATCGACTCTTCCAATCGAGCCATTAAAAATAAAATCACCACTAAATAAATTATCTCCAATCTCAATAGCACTGCACCCAGGTGTGTGACCTGGAAAATGGTGAAAGATTATGTTTGTGTTTAATAGATTTATGGTTTGATTTGGACTCACTTCAAAATTTGCTTTACTTTTTGGTGTACCGTATGAAAATGGATCATTTTGTAGCATAAAGGCATCGTCTTTTGGGCAATAGATTGGAATATTAAAATATTTTGCTATTTCATTATTGCTCCAAACATGATCAAAATGCCCATGAGTATTTAAAATAGCTACTGGATTTTTTGCATTTTCTTTTACCCAAGAAAATGAACCAACCCCTGGATCGATTATAATTTGCTTTTCATCTATCTCCACTATGTAACAATTCGTCCCATAATCCCCCATTGGTTTTGATTTAATTTTCATTATTCAAACCACTTTTTAACCTTATTGAACATATTGCAAAAAATATCTTCATGTGGTTGACTTTCTAGTCCAAAACTTGTTTGTAATTTATTTAAAAGGTCAATTTGTTCAGCATTAAGTTCTGTTGGATATTGAATTTTAATTTGAACTATAAAATCTCCATAGCCTCTTCCATTTACATTTTTGACACCTTTCCCTTTAAATTTAATTTGCTCCGTATCTTTTGTCCCTTTTGGTATCACTAATTCTAATTCACCTCTGATTCCTGGAATTGTAAGTGTTGTTCCAAGAGCGATTTGTGTGAAAAAGACAGGTAATTCAATATAGATATTATCCTCATGTCGTATAAAATTTGAATCATCTTTTACATGAATATTTAGGTATAAATCACCTCTTGTTCCATCTGGATAAATATTTCCTCTTCCTCCAACTCTAATACGATTTCCTGTATTAATTCCTTCTGGAATATTTACTTCAAAACTATCACTTACCTCTTCATATCCTGTGCTTTTGCATTTTGGGCATTTTTCTCCAGCAGATTCACCACTTCCATGACAAGTTGGACAAGTTTGTGCAAATGTCATAAAACCTTGTCTCATATGCACTTGTCCTTGACCGTTACAAGTTTTACAAGTGGTTAATTTTCCATCTTTAGCTCCAGTACCTTTGCAACTTTCGCAAGCTTTTTTGTATTTGTATTTAATCTCTTTTTTTGTTCCAAATATCGCTTCATTAAAATCAAGAGTAACTGTAACTTCTGTATCTATATTGTATTTATATCTTTTTTGCGATCTTCTTCGTGAACTTCCACCACCAAAACTTCCAAACATATCTTCAAAAATAGAACTTAAATCCTCAAAGCCTCCACTAAAACCAGAACTTCTGCCACCTCCATGACCTTCAAGTCCAGCTTTTCCATATCGATCATAAATCGCTTTTTTCTCATCATCACTAAGAACCTGGTAGGCTTCATTTACATATTTAAATTTTTCTTCAGCCTCTTTGTCTCCTTGGTTTTTATCTGGATGGTATCTCATAGCCATTTGTCGATAGGCTTTTTTAATTGTATTTTTATCAGCATCTCGTGAAATTTCTAGAATTTCATAGTAACACATATTTTCCATATAGTAATCTCCTTGATAAATAAATAAAATGTATAATCTCTAAATTTTAATAAGTCGCGATTTTATCTTGTTTTTGTTATAATAAACCTTATAAATTAGCAATCAAAGGGTTCGAGTGTCAAAAAAAGGTCTTGATAAGTTTTATAATCTAGTGGAGAGTTTTGAAAATTTACCATCGATTGGAAAAAAATCAGCACTTAGGCTTGCTTATCATATTGTGTATGAAAATTCTTATAGCGGATTGAAGTTGGCTCACAGCATAGAAGATGCAATTGCAACTATCAAAAAATGTACACTTTGTAATTCGATGAGTGAGCATGAGATTTGCGAGATTTGTTTAGATAGCGATAGAGTAAAAGAGAGGCTTTGTATCGTTCAATCAGCAAAAGATATTTTCAATATCGAAGATTCAAAACAATACGATGGAACCTATTTTGTATTAGAGCATCTTGATGAGGAAAATCTTGATAAATTAAAAAAGATAATTGAGAAAAATGATACCCAAAATATTTTATTTGCAATTACACCAAGTCTTGCAAATGATGCATTTATTCTTTATATTGAAGATAGGCTAAAACCTTATAATATAAAATTTACAAAAATAGCTCAAGGTGTACCAACTGGGGTTAGTTTGGAAAATGTAGATATTTTATCCCTTTCAAAAGCAATAAAATGCAGTGTAGAGATTTAAGAAAAAATTGGGTAACATCAAACTTTTAAAAAAGAGAATAAAATGAAAAAAGAGAATAAAATGCAATATACACCAAAAGAAGATACAGCTCTCAATACAGTTGTTGAAGATTGTTTGCCACTAGCAAAATTATTAGAGGAGTCTTCTAGTTTTCCATCGAAACTTGAAGAGATGTTTGTACTTCAAAAAACATTGAATGATGAGACAAATGGTGCAAACTGGGAGCTTGGAGTTAACAAATTTGGTAAAGAGATAAATTGGCTAAGATGTATTCATATGGAAGTAGGGGAGCTTATCGAATCTACTCCTTGGAAGCATTGGAAAAATATAGCATCAAATCCAGATTTAGAAAATATTCATATAGAACTTGTGGATATTTGGCATTTTTTGATGAGTTATATTTTACAAGAAACAAATATCCCAAAAGCAGTTGCACTAGTAAATACCCATTGCATTTATGAAGCTGTTAAAACTGAAGATGTTGATATTAAATTATTAGTAAAAGAGGCTGAAAAGCTTTCTTATATATCTCTTGCTATCCAAACTGGAAATATGACAACAAATGGAGCAAATGAAATATTTATTGAACAATTTTTTAGAACTTGTAAAATTGCTGGATTGTCGTTTTCAAATCTACAAAAAATGTATATTGGTAAAAATTGTCTTAATAAATTTAGACAAGATAACGGCTATAAAGAGGGAAGTTATAAAAAAGTTTGGAATGGCAAAGAGGATAATGTCGTAATGATGGAAGTTCTTGAAAGTTGTGAAAATATCTCTTTGGAAAGTGTGTATCAAAAACTAGAAAGAATTTATAAAACTCTATAAACCAATAGGTTTTATTAGTTTATAGTAAGCGATTTTATATCGTAGTGATTTGCTTTATCTTTTACTTTGATTTGAATACTAAGGGGTCTTGTCGAAGTTGCAGATTTTAGTGTTAGAATCCCATTATTCGTAATATTAAATAAGTCTTTATCTGTTCCTAAAACTTCATAAGATAGTGAGAATCCATAAGTACTAGAATCGTCTGTTGTATTAAAAGTAGTTATTGCTGTATTTCCAGTAGGTATCGTAATACTGTTATTTGATGGAAAATTTGTAATTAATGGTTGATCTGTATCATTTAAAATATGTAGCATCAAAGCTTCAGAGATTTTCCCCGTACTATCTACAAAAGTGATATTGAAGTCATCAAAAGTTCCTCTTTTGATAGGTGTATTTAATTCAAAGTCATAGTATCTTCCATCACTATCAAGAGTTAAGTTTGTATCAACTCCATTAAGATATATTTTGGTATTTTTTTCTCCGATAAGTTCAATATATGATTTATCGTTTGAAGTTGCATTGATATCTAATGCGAGTCTTGGTTTGCAAGGCGGAACTGTATCAACATAAAAACCATTATCCTTCAAAACTTCTTCCAAATGTACGATAGCACAAAGTTCAGATAATAAGGTTCTCGTCGGATATTGAAGCGAAAGAATATCTTGTAAAGTAGTTGGAGTAGTACTTGAATTAATAGTTAGCGATGAAGTAATATTATTACTAGCTATAGTGATACCATTTTTTGGATTTTCATCGCTATCAAGTGATTGTAAAAGTCTAGCCAGATTTTTTACATATTGAGTAGTGGTATCTGTTCTACTATTACCAGCAAAATCTGTAATATATAATTTGTAATCACTTGGGATATTCGCAACTGAAATTGTTCCTAAAATAACTTTATTATTCAGTGAAAATGTTATGTTGGCACAAGTATTATCATATGAGAAGCTACCATCTATTCCAGTTGTTTTTAAAACACCACCATTATCACATTGGTAGTGAACTCCTGAAATTTTAGAGTCTAAAAAATAGGCTGTTTTGTTATTCCCAGAAACCGTAAGATCTGCTACAATAGGCGAATATAAAATTATTAGGAATACATATATTTTAAAAATTATTTTTTGTTTCATTTTAGATCCTATGGAAACGTAATATCGATAGTCATTTTATTTGTTGGTGGCGATGTTTCTAAACTAGAATTTGAAATTGAAAAAGGTAAACCTAAATTAGACGGATAAGTTGGATTACCTACATGATATAAGGCTGAACTTTTACCATAACTTAATTTTGTATTAATATCTGTATTATTATCATACTCTATTAAGTCAACTAATTTTGTATTTACCTGATCATTATTCTCATAATTTTCATCTATTTTCCATAGAGCCAGTCCTCCGTTAAATGATGTATTTTCCATCGCAAAAAAACCATCATCGTATCCCACTAAATTAGTTTTTACTCTATTTTCTAAAAGATAATAAATTTTTGCATCATTAGTTGGGATTTTAATGATATTAAACCCATCCACACCTTTATTTGAAGCTATCATTTGGATGTTTTGAGTTGTCTTATCTATAGTTTTTGGGAAAACCCATCCTTGAGAGAGAATACTATAAGCTGATGGATTAACTGGCGTTGTACCTATACTTGAATTACCATCAACACCTCTATATCCGTAACCCATAAGTCCAAAAAAACCTATTCCATAAGATGCCTTTGTTCTGTCATTAAGATATGGAAAATTAAGTGCAGTATTTCCAAGATGATGAGCAATAAGACCAATTGAAGCTAGATTTTCACCATTCTTTTCACCAACAACAACATAGTTTCCTCCACCTGTGGAAGCAATGTTTTTTCCATCTAATGTAAGATTTGTATTTAGTGAACCAGAAGCACTTTGTATACTTAAATTAGTATCGCCATAAGTTCTTTCTCCACCTGCTATCATAAATACCAATTGTAGTTCATTCTTTGAAATATTTCCATCGTTGTTTACATCATAATTACTAAAGTTTACATAAGTATCACTTGCTATTAAAGCATCTCTTATATCTTGTTCAAGACTATTAATATCAGTTTGAGGATGGTTCCTATTTAAGCTAATTTTAATTATACCATCACCCGAACCATAAGTTTCAGTTGCTTTTAAAAATATGAATTTCGTTTTCGAAACTCTATAAAAATAATCGTTTAAAGAACCAAATGCAGGAGGTGTTGGTGGATTTTGAGAAAAAATTTTATTAAAAACATCACTTGTTGTGGTTGTAATATTTATATCATTGTATTCAATCATTGTAATAAGTAAAGGTAAATTTTTTTCTACATCATCGACTATATTGATAGTTACTGTGTGAGTAGAATTTCCAAAACTATTACTAGCATTTATATCAAGGGTATATGTATTCGTTGTTTCATAATCTAAATTATTAGCTATTTGTAAATCAACATATTTTAAATTTGTAGAAGTATCAGTTTTTATACTGCTTAGTGAGAATTTTCCAGCCCCATTCCCTCCAACAATATTAAAGCTATCAACTGTTTTTTTATCTTCTTCAGTACTATTGATTTCAATAGAAGCTATAACTTCTCCAATATCGATATTTTCATGAATATTTAAAGTAGTTGAACCGGTGATACTTGGAGGAGTTTCAATAATGTTATTAATATTAACTGTTAATGATACCGTATTACTAAGTTGTGTAGTTCCATTCCAATTAATATTTGAAGCTTGTACCCCAAGAGTGTAAGAGGTTGTTGTTTCCCAATCTAGTGAGTTTTTTAAAGTAATAATACCAGTGGTAGTATTGATGTCAAATTTATTTTCACTATTTCCAGAAACAATGGAAAAACTTGTTACTGTATTTGTATCATAAGTTGTTCCACTTGTATTAATATCATAGATTTGAGTTCCAATAGTGGTATTCTCATCAAAATTTATAAGTGCTGGAGATAGGGAGATGACAGGAGCATTGTCAATTACATTTGTAATATTAAGATCAAAAGTTATAGGATTACTTGTACCAGTACTTCCATCCCACCAAGTATTAAGTGCTTTGACAGTGATTGTGAAAACCGTATCAATTGTATTTGAAATCGACTCTTCATAATCACTCAAAAGTTGTCTTGATGTTGAAAATACACCAATATTATTAATCGTAAATGGTATAGCACCAGCACTTAACGGAATTCCATTTTTTAAAACAGTATCGATAGTATATGAAGTAGTTACATTTGCATCTTCTATAGTTCCGTTAACGTCGATAGTTGCTATGGTTGTATTGGACGAAGTGCTTTCAGGAAGAGTATTGGTAAGAGTGCTTAAGGCTATAGAAGGAGCATTATCTCTTACATTTGTAATGTTAATTGTTTGATTTACTTCATCATAAGTTACATTTCCATTCCACCAAGTATTCGTAGCTCGTATTGTTAGGGTATACTGAGATTTTATTTCATAATCAAGATGATTATTGGCAATGGTGTAAATTATACCAGTATCAGAATCAATGGTAAAATTTCCGTCATTGCCATTTGTAATTGAAAATGTCATAGTGGTATTTTTATCACTTAAACTAGTATCAATCAAAACTCCACCAATAGGATAATTACTTGTATAACTACTACTTTTTTCAGGTATTGATAAAGAAGATGGAGATATAAGTTTAGGTGCAGTGTCTATTCTATTTGTAATATTTACTGTAAGTGTTGCATGGGTTTTGTTAATATCATTGAGTGGATGGGAATTGTTATTTTCAACACTAACATTTAAATCAATGGTATTTGGTAATTGTTCATAGTCAAACAATCCATTAGTATTGTCTTTGATTGTAATAACTCCAGTGCTTCTATTGATATCAAAAATATCGGTATGATTGTGAAGATTATAATAAATTGGAGATAAAGTAGGGTCATTATCTGGAGCAATTGTGAGATTTTGTTCAAGAGTATCACTTAAATCAAATACAACTGTTCCATTTGAATCTCCTTCCATTAAAGAAGTTGTGTAATAGATTGATGTCAATTTCGGTGGATTATCTAAAACATTTTTTAATCTTACCTGCAACAGGAGATCTGTCATATTTCCAACATAGTCAATTGCTCGTGCAACAACTTGAAAAATAGCATTGATGTTGGTATCAAAGTTAGGTTCAGTTTTAAAAGTTATTGTTCCATTTGTATCTATTGTAAAGAGGTCATAATTTGAACTTCTATTGTCTTCACTGATATTAATTAAATTGTAGCCCATTATCCCACCAGCATCTGTTGCTTGTATATTTCTAAATAATAATTGTTCTTCTAAAACATCTTCAATAATATTACTAGCTTCAACATGAGGAGGAATAACATCTTTCTCAACATCAAGATGAAGGATTTCAGAAGCTACATTATCACTATCGAGAAGTTTAATAAAATAGTGAAAATGGCTAATTGTATCATCATTAAAACCAAGGGTTAGATATCCATTTCTATCACTACCTATTGTTTTATTTGTATCAACAAAAGATAATCCAGTTGTGCTTCCTGTAGAATTGAAAGCTAAAAATATTTTAGTACCTGCTTTCCCTTTGATAATGATATCTTTTGAAATGGTATTTGCTGTTTTGATTGAAGTAAGGGTTGTTGTTCTACCATATTTATCAACTAGATATGGTTTAGGATTTGAAAGATTTATTGTTATATTTGCAGTATTTTTAAGAGTTTCTTGAAAATGTAAAAGAGCTTCATCTTTGCTAACTAAAAGATAATTTGTACTATTTACTGAATTGATAGTATTTATTGTTGTATTTAAATCACTTAGAGTAGTTTTAAAATTTGAAATAAAATCTGAATTGTTGATAAGTGGTGAATTTGTAAGTGTATCTCTTGTTGATGAGCTGATTGCTATTCCATTGGAGAGATTACTATCATTATCAAGGGTTTGTAAGAATACAAGCATATTCTCAACCCTTTCATCTATAGTGGTGTTGTCTAATCCTAAAATAGTAGTTGGATATATTTTACTTGCTGATGAAAGTGAACTTCCTGCGACTGAACCTAGATGAATTTTACCAATTTTAAATTCTACAGTACAATCACTTTGGTATCTAAAGCTACCATTGATATCTTTGTTATTTCCAACTATTCCATCAATATCAGTATCACCTGTAAGACCAGTTATTTTAGTGCCACAACTATATTCAAGTCCATTTACAGCAGAGTCATAAAAATAAGCTGTTTTAACTGGTGTTGTAGAATCTATACCACCACTCGCACTTCCACCTCCACCACAACCGTAGAGGAAAAAAATAAAAAATAATACTAAAAATAGATTCTTTTTCATTTTATAAATTACTTAAATCCTTCAATGTCGCTATGTTTGCAGCTAATTTATTTGTAACTTCTAAAAATTCTAATTCCTCAATACTATCTGCTACAATTCCTGCACCAGCTTGAAAAATAATTGTATTATCTTTAATAAGTGAAGTTCTAATTGTAATCGCACTATCCATATTTCCATCAAATCCAAAATAAGCGATACTTCCACTATAAAAACTTCTCTTAATTCCCTCAAATTCTGCAATTAATTCCATTGCTCTAATCTTTGGAGCTCCTGTCATTGTTCCTGCGGTAAAAACTGAAGCAAAAAGGTCAAACATATCATATTTTTCATCTAGTTCAGATTCTACATCACTTACTAAATGCATTACATGAGAATATCTTTCAACTCTCATTTTATCAGTTACTTTTACTGTACCAACTTTAGAAACTCTCCCTACATCATTTCTTCCAAGGTCAATCAACATTACATGTTCTGCTAATTCTTTTGGGTCATTGAGGAGTTCATTTTCCATCTCCAAATCTTTAATAAGAGTATTGCCTCTTTTTCTTGTACCTGCGATTGGTCGAAGAAGAATTTTATTATCTTTGAGTCTCACCATAACTTCAGGGCTACTACCTGCTATAGCAAAATCTTCATATTCAAGTAAAAAAAGATATGGACTTGGATTTTTACTTCGTAAAGC
>RRZU011945968.1_pt1 | contig 16525 bp, 23 predicted proteins | sample 2165561 | NCBI WGS metagenome assembly RRZU01 (sample SAMN10456909, study PRJNA506462) | wastewater metagenome | isolation source: wastewater sludge | place: USA: Moscow, Idaho
TCAACAGTTTTTGCTGGGCTGACATCTTTGGCTTGAGCAACGCTTGCGCCCATTACTAATGCCGCTGAGATACAGATTGCAGTTAAGGTTTTCATAGGTATGGCCTCGTTTTAAAGTGCTTCAACACAAAGTGTTTTGTGCTGACACGGCATAAGCTACACCCTTTAACTTAACTGAAACTTAAAAAACAACTATTCTTCAATAGTAATCAACACTCAAGCGGCGCACTGAGCGCCAACATTCCTGCTAAACTGCCGCCATTGTGATTAATTAACACGGAAACCGTTGTGGAAATATTTAAAGAGTTCACCTTTGAGTCAGCGCACCGTTTACCTCATGTGCCGGAAGGTCATAAATGCGGGCGCTTGCACGGTCATTCATTTCGCGTCGCGCTTTACCTAAAAGGCCCGGTCGATCCACACACTGGCTGGATTCGTGACTTTAGTGAAATCAAAGCGCTATTTAAACCCACTTACGAGCGTTTGGATCACAACTATCTCAATGATATTCCAGGCCTAGAAAATCCCACCAGTGAAAACTTAGCGCGTTGGATCTGGGACGCAATGAAACCACTCATCCCTGAACTTTCGCGGGTACGTGTGCATGAAACCTGCACCTGTGGCTGTGAATACAGCGGCGAGTAAGTCTTCAGTATCAACGTCTAAGCCATCCTGGCTTGGGCGCTTACTGCGTGTATTCTTATTACTGCTATTACTCCTGATTGCAGCAGCCATGGCGCTGCCGTACGCACTGCCTTGGCTACTGCAAAAACAAGGGATTGATTTCCATTGGCAAAATCCACAGTGGCAATACCATGGTTTTAGCGCGTCACACATTCGACTCAATCTATCCAGCGACCCTGCGCAGCGGCACTATCTGCACATTGACAAGCTGAGAGTTGACTGGGCCTGGCAAGCGTTACCCATCCGAGGTTTACGCATTGCGCGCTTAGAAGCGGCTTGGCCGATCGCAGGCCACGAAAATACCGCAGCGCAGCCAAGCCTGGCCTTATCGGCTGACCTGCTGAAATGGCTGCCACAATATATTGATCTGCAAGACATTGACGCCAAACTGATTGGTCTCGGTCATCTGCAAGGCACTCTCAAACTGCAAGCCAATGCGCAAGGTAAGCTGTGGCAACCCAGTTTTATTGATAGCCAACTGACTTTAAAAGACCTAGACAGCTCTTGGTTAGACAGTATTCCCGCTGAGTTGCAACCGACCCAGCTCAGTGCGCAAATCACCACCCATCCAGATCATCAAAATACTGCAGACGGCCAACAGTTGCTCGCCCTTGACCTGCACAGCCAAGGCCCAGCACGCTTGCAACTCAATGGCCTTTTACACTTACAACAAACACCCGTCTGGCAAGGCAGGCTCAGCAACGCCCAGCTTTATCTGGAGCTAGATGCCTTACAGCAACCTTCCTTTAGTACTCAGCAACTGCGAGCGCAACTGTACTTTTCTGGGCATGCTGACAGTGAGCGTTTCAGTGTTAAAACCGAGCAACACTCCAACCTGAGCACGCAAAAAATACGTTTAGCGGAGATTGGCACTGCCGAACAAATAAGCCTGCAACTGGCCGGATTAAGTCTGCAAGGCCAAAGCCTAGCGCCTTACAACATTGAAGTGGACAGTCCCCTCACGGCACAGATCAAACAACTCAACATAGAGCAATTGCATCCACAAGATTGGGATTTCAAGGGCAGTTTGAGCGGGCAACTGCCACAACTTAACCTGAGCGGCAATCTCAGCGGGCAACAAGGACTGAGCCTCGACAGTCGCATTGATGTTCTCGACAACGCCATCCAAGGCAGCGCCACGTTAAAAGAGATTTTCTTTAAAGCCGGCAATCCCTTAGAGAAAACCTTCAAAGATTGGCCCGAACTGGTGTTATTCAGCAGTGGCCGTTTGCACAGTCAAATCGACTTTACTTTGCCCGCGCAAAAACCACTCAAACTCAGTATTAACGGCAGCGCCAGCGGGCTCAATGGCATTGTCAATCGCAGCACATTGAAAAATTTAGACCTAGAGTTTAACGGCCAACTATCGGGACAATCCCTCAAACTGGGCATCGCCAACTTGACCATCGAACAACTGGATCCCGGGATTCCAATCGGGCCGATTGAGCTGCAAGACGCCCACTATCAAGCCAATCTCGATAACCCTTTACAAGGTGTAGCCAACTGGCAAAGCCTACAAGCCCATTTACTCAAGGGTAAAGTGTGGCTCGATGCCCAGCAGTTTGATCTCAAACGTCCACAGACCTTGCCATTACAGGTGCGCGGTCTGGAACTGCAAGAGTTCCTCAAGGTCTATCCCGCAGAAGGTTTAGCCGGCACTGGCACCATTGACGGCCTGCTACCCATTCATATTGAAAACGGCGAGTTTTATATTGAAGCCGGCCAATTGCAGGCCAGACAACCGGGCGTTTTACAGTTTCAGTCGGATAAGATTCACGCGCTAGGGCAAAGCAATCCCGCCATGCGCTTGGTTGCCGATGCTTTGGAGGACTTTCACTTTAACCTGCTCAGTAGCGCGTTAAGTTACGATCAATCAGGTAAGCTGTTGCTCAATGTTCGGTTAGAGGGACGCAATCCAGATGTTGAAAAAGGCCGCCCTATCCACTTAAACGTGAATTTAGAAGAAGACATTCCCGCACTCTTGGCCAGTATTCAGCTGAGCGGTCAAGTCAGCGAAATTATCCAAAAGCGTGTTCGAGAGCGCCTTGAGAAACGTTAATACAGGAGGTTTCTATGCGTAGCAGTCTAGTTTCAAGTATTTTTGCACTGGCTTTATTCAGTAGCGCCTGCACGCCCACTGTGCAACTGGCAATGCCCAATGAGCCGATCAACATCAATCTGAACGTCAAAATTGAACACGAAATCTATATCAAGGTTGATAAAGAGCTTGATAACCTTTTCGACGAATCCAGCGGTTTATTCTAAGGAGCGCAGCATGACTTTTCGTAAACTTTTAATGCCTTTATTACTGGCCAGCAGCCTCTTCAGCAGCACGGTATTCGCTATGGATTTAAACGATGCCATGAGTCATCTTGGCCCTGCTAAAGCAGCGGGTTTACTGGGCGAGCAACCTAACGGTTATTTAGGTGTGGTGAAAGCGCAAGGCAACGCGGCTGAAATCGCTCGCCTGATCAATGAAGCCCGTCGCGCGGAATATCAGCGCTTAGCCAAAAATAACAACATTCAGTTGGCTGATGTAGAAACCATGGCGGGTAAAAAAGCATTGGAGAAAACCCCTGCTGGTCAATACATCCAACTCAATGGCAAATGGCTAACAAAATAGCCCATAGCCTTTAGGCCAAGACTATTTATTGGCAATAACCTTTCGCAATTCAAATGCTTAGGGTATAGTTTGCATCGTTTTCAAATATCACATGAAAACATCGTCGGGGCGTAGCGCAGCCTGGTAGCGCACTTGCATGGGGTGCAAGGGGTCGAGTGTTCGAATCACTCCGTCCCGACCAAACGCAACAATTAAGCCGTTGATTTCATTAAAGATTTCAGCGGCTTTTTTGTATCTGGCTATTAAGTGTCGGCAAAGTGTCGAAACTGGCTAAAGGGTTTAGCGTTAAAGCTTCAGTTAAGTGATCAGGTGCAAGGTGTGCGTAACGCATAGTCATTACAATAGTTGAATGACCCAAAATCTTTTGCAAAATAAGAATATTACCGCCCTGCTGTACAAAATGACTGGCAAAGGTATGGCGCAAAATATGGGTAGCTTGCCCCTGTGGAAGCGTGAACGTGCAACGTGAAAGAACTCTACGAAAGCTAGACATAGAAGAAGTAAAGCCGCCAAATGTAATCCAATGAGATTTAATCATGCTCACGAGTTCAGGCGAAACAGGAACAGAACGCACCTTACCCGACTTTGTACCCTCAAAAACAACCTTGTCATCATGGAGGTTTTTTGATTGCAAGTTTTCAGCTTCAGACCACCTGCAACCCGTTGAAAGACAGATCAACGTAATTGGGTAAACGTGAGGATTGCCAGAAGTCTGCAAAAGCTCAAGCAGCTCATTAATTTGACCAGGTGAAAGAAAAGACAAACTTTTTTCTTGAAACTTTAAAGGTTTAAGAAGCTTTAGCGGATTCTCATAATCAATCACGGTCAAACTGAAAAGCTCGTTATAAACTGCACGCAAAAAACACAAATCATTGTTTACTGTACGAATTGCAGTACCTGATGAAATCCTAGCTGCTCGATAACGGGCAAAGTCTATGGCAGTTAAATTTTTAGCAACTGGATCACCTAAAGCAGCTGTCATAGCTATAAGCCTTGATTTTCGCTTAGTAGCATCACGCAAGTTTTGCCCGTGCATATCAAACCAGACACTTACAAGCTCAGATAAATGGCGCTTATCACGTTTTGAGTTGCTATCTAATAAGAACTGTTCAAAATTAGCGCGGCAGTGTGCTTCAAAACGTAAAGCTTCGCCTTTGGTCTTTAATGTTTTTCGAAAACGTTTACCCTTGACGGGCTCAACATCCACACGCCAACGGCCATCGGGCAGTTTTACAATAGCCATTAAACAGCAACGCCCCATCGAACAGTTCGTTCGGTTAGCTTGTCGCGTATCCAGTTATAAATATCACGCTCAGATTGCCCTTTGTTCTCGAAATGCTCCTTAATCACTGACCAACACTCCCATTCCTGGAGACGCTGAAAAGCCTTTTTTGCTCCTACTTTCTCCCGTGCAAGTAAAGAAACAAAGTTACCCATAAACAGTTCAACGTTCTTACCACTGAAGCCGCTAGCAGTCTTGTAATAGCGCTTGTACTCGGTTTCATCAATCAATGAGTCAACGCCAGTCTGTACGTGTGGATCAGCTGCAAACAGTGACCAAGCAGCATCATAGACACCTTTTTGCTCTAGTAATTTGAATGAATCGAAGCCGTAGCGCCATAGGCCATCCAAGTGGGGTGCAAACTCTGCAAAAGACCGAGTACCAATAAACTCACCTGTATCAAGATTAATTGAGCCTTCGGCAAATTGTTGAATTACAGAGTGATGAAAACGCAATTCAATGCGCCAAACTGATTGCTCAGGATCATACATTGGCGTATCAAAATCACTGTAAGCTTGGGACCAAAGCGAACGCCAAAAATCTAGCTTATCAGTTGCCCTGGCTTGCTTGGTTTTATCATAAATTGCCAACTGGACACCACCAGCAGAGCCAAACATATAAGTCTCACCGTTGCCGTAAACACTAGCCGTAGCTGCAAAATCAAAGCTATTGATTCCTGAAATATCACGTACACGCTTAGAGCGGCATTGCATACGTGCGACAGTATCAGCCGGAGGCGTCCAGCCCTGTACATCAAGAGCAATATGTATCGCGCACTGGTTTTGCGTGAAGTCATCAAGGACAAGCGCGGCAAGGCTATCCAAGAGAGTTTGAAGATGTTCAGGCGTATAGTTCTCAATGGTATGCGGTGACACTTCAATTTTCAGGTGAGGGCCGTGGTCAGTTTCCTTTACGTTGAAGTTTTTGATTAGCAGAATTATGCCGAGATCCGCATTTTGCAGACGAAATTGATAACCTGAATCACGGCCAATACGACCAGCATGAAACGCATAATTGCCCAGGCTAACCATTCCTGAGACTTCAAACAGTTCTAAAACAGCAGGTTTGATCTTTCCTCGGTACAGTTGTCGAACAGTATCGACTGCACAACGCAATAAACGAACACCAGAAAGGTCAGTAATTCGTGCTGTTTTTGGATTTACAAAAATTCGACCATCTTGAGACTCAAGACCATCATTATTTATTCTGTGCTGGTGAATTGCTTTTGACATAAAGACACCTTATGGCTGTTATTGACCGTTAAACTGGTCTTTTTAATGACGTGTTACAGGGACGTCAGCGCCGCTCAAGTTTTGCCGGTTTTCGTCTGCGCACGCTGGCCGAAAACCGGCAAAACTTATCGCTGGCGTTGCTTATCCAGGTAATAATTTATTTAGTTCAAAGGAAAAGAACGTGAGCTAGGCTCATGCGGTATAACCGTTACTCGTGTTCTCTTGGGTTCTTCAGCTGTTGCGTATTGCGTAACTGGCTGCTGTTGGTGCTCAGGCTGGAAAACTGTAGTAACGGCTCCACTTCCAGACCATGGTGTAATTCGTTCACCATCGACATCACAATAAATATCTATACCACCCTCAAAAAAACTACATTGCGACATTTCAACATAGCGATAACGCGAGCCGTTGACCAAAGCAACGCGCTCATTTAACTCAACATGCTCAACACCAAGCATTTGAGATGCTGTAGCAGAACGCTTGGATGGCGCACGAACATAACCAGCAACCCGCCAAAGGGTTGAGAGTCGTGGCTCTGTAGGTTTTGAAACCACATTTTTATAAACAGATTGAGAAGCGCGTGCTGCTGATGTTTGTTGCTTCTGTGGTTGTAGTGGTTCTGGTTCAACTGACTCGATAGTTTTAGGCGTAAAAAAGCTTTTAATTCCCATAACGCCAACAATGCCACCGATGAGACTGGTGATAATCAAGGCCCAAAGCCCCCAGCTTTTTAGAATGCTTGAGCGGCTATCGGCTTTTGATTCATCACCCACGTTACCCGTTTGTGATTGCGTTGCTGATGAGTAATAGACGTAAACTTCTTTTTTAAATCGGCCTGTTGCTTGACGCAATAAGGCGGACTTAGGAGGCCGTACACCTGTAACAGCACCGTTATAAATGCTAACGACATAAAACTTTTTACTCTTTTTAGATACGCGATAGGTTGACTCGACAAGCACACGCACCCAGTTAGCAATTTGTGATAAATCTTGAGTTACCAGGACGATGCGCATTGAGCGGTTTTCTTTATCGACTCGATGACGGTGCTCAGCCAAAAGTGCCTTGTCTTCAGTGCTAGCCTGATTTGTAAGCATGCCGCTTGGCCAGCGCCGCCAAAGCTCATCAAGTACCAATACACAGCCATTGGTTGCATATTCAGATAAGTCTTTAAGCTCAAACCAATCAACGGGCAGCTGTTGAATAGTACCGCCAAAATCCATTAGAAGCGCATCGGCATTTAAGGGGATATTGGTCACAACATGCCGCCCTTGCTTAAGACTGGGAATGATGACGTGCTCAACTACACCGTAACTTTTGCCATGACCAGGTAAGCCAACATAAGCATCAATAGCCATAATTAATCACCCAAAGATAGGAATGCGGCGGACAATAAAGCGCAATAGATACGCCCCTAAAATCATGGTTACGCCATAACCGATATTGAAAGGCTGGGCAAAATACACAACCTCAGGCGGAATGTTGCCAAATGCATTTGCAGCAGTTGCAAAAAAATCAGGGACAGGAATTGCATTAAAAAACTCAATAAAACCATCGACCAGTTCAGAAAAAACCCACTCGGGAAGCTGTTTAAAGAACTCAATAATTGCATCATAGGCTTCACCCAGCCAATCAAATAGGCGCTGAAATGCGTCCCAAATTGATTTGAAAAAATTGATTATTGTTTCGACTTTTCCACTTATCCATTCCATAAAATCACCTATGCACTAAGGAAAACGCGAACGGCAATAATTGCCCACAGCGCTAGAAAAACAGCTGAAAGAATCGGAGCGATTTGCTGCCAGAAATTACAGTGCTCGGTAAAATCAATAGGTATAGAACCAATACCGATATTTATTGAAGTAGAACCAGTTGGGCATGAACCACCTGTTGGAAACTGGATATTGCCAATTGAATTACCCAGTGGGCTGTTTTTCATGCCGTTCATAGCAGCAGTTAATGAATCAGCAAAAGAACGGACTTCACCACCAAAAGGATCGCCGCGCTCATCACCAAAATCACAACGGCCAGACTCGCAGTTATCAACGCCCTCGCCGGAGCCGCCTGATCCATCTCCGTCACCATCACCTTCGCCACCTGTACCAGAGCCGCCAGTACCATCACCGTTGCCGCTGCCATCACCATCACCGCCGCCGTTTCCGTTTCCATTACCGCCGCCATCGCCGCCATCGCCGCCACCATCGCCGCCGCCGTTGTCGCCACCATCGCCGCCGCCATCATCACCACCATCGCCGCCGCCATTATCACCCCCATCACCGCCGCCATTATCACCGCCACCGTTATCGCCACCGTCTCCACCGCCATCACCCGATGGAATACAGACATTCTTACCATTTAGTTGACCTGGAACTGTTCCAGCTGGGCATGAGTTATCAGGCGTGTCAGGTGTGTATTCACCAGAACATTCAGAGCCGTTTGTTTCAGCTGTGACGCTGCAAAAAACAGCGGGGCCGGATGAGCCATCACCATTTTGATAGGCGTAACAATCGGCATCGGTTGTGCTGGGGTTATAGTCAGGGATGTGTACGCAAGAATTACGACAGAATGAACCTGGCCGACCCGTTGAAGTGCCAGCGCTGCAACCGTTACCACCGTCATAGTTATAGCAATATAGAAACTCAAAGCTGCTGGACTGGCCAGCCTCGCACTGGTTTGAAGCTGGGACACATTCATCGTTAGCGTTTGGCTCTGTACCAGCAGGACACTCTGCAACCTCACACATTCCTTTTGTTATATTAAAGTATGAGCCAAGACAATAAGCGGAGTAACTAATACCACCACCAGCACAGCCGCCTACTGCTGAATACCAGCGCCCATTGGATGAGTTATATGACGGGGTCGAAAACGTTGCACAACTTGCTTGCGACCTGTTTCTAGACTTCCACTCTGAAATACTTGCAGAATGCGCAACAGAAAGAGAATCGAAATCGCCAGTTACTGCGATAATTGAGCTTGTAAATTTATCTGGCTGCACGAAAGCAGCAAAAACTGAAGTGCTAAACAAAGACAAACACAATAATGAAACACGTAAAAAATTAAACATCTTTAAAACCTCGAAAAGGCTGCATAGGCACTGGCCGCGCCTATTACGAAAAATGCAAAGTGCCAAAGATGTTCCATTTCTATCACCGCTCATTTTTGTGAAAAAAAAGGGCAGCTATTAGGCCGCCCTGTGTTGTTGGCCAACAACGGTTTGCATTAAGAGCGTAAGAAGCCCAGCACCACGCGCGCGCCTTTGATGCCTGCATATACAGCAGCTAACATTGCGGCAACGGCTAAAACACCTGTGGCAATGGTTGAGAAATCAACGCCGTCAGTTAGTGTTGAGTAGTTCCAGCCAGCAGCGTGAGATTGAGCAGAAACAGCCATAAGGCCAGCAGAACCGACAGCAATAACGCCGTACTTTTTAACTTGATTCATTAGCTTCATTTGGAACTCCTTTGCGCTTATGCGCGTTTAATAAAGTCTAAAACTGCCTTGGCTCCGATTGAGCCAATCAAAACAGTCGCGACAAGGGTAAAACCGACACCGAAAAATCCACCCAAAACAGCTGGATCTAATTGCTCGATGTCGAATTGTTCAGGCATCGGGACAAGCTCCCATGTACCTGCACAATGGGGGACGCCCTCAAATGAAACTGTTAAATCACCGTTGCAAGAAAGGGCATTAATCATTTAAAACCTCTTACAAATAAGGATTGTTTGCACAATCGCTGCAAGTAAATTGATGCTCTGATTCAGTTGGATAAAATTCAGCGCCACAATCGGAACACTCAAGTAAATCCACATTCTCATCAATCGGCTGCTTTGGCGGATTGCAAAAATCACAAACATGGTCTGACCGTGAATGCTCAGGTTCAAAAGAATCACCACAGTTCATGCAATTTGCTTCAGCCATTATTTAAGTCCTTACTTATCTTTAGCTTGTGCTTGCTGTGCAGCTGGCTGTTGCTGGCCAGTTGGACGCGCTAAGCGTTCAATGCTTTCAATTACGTTCTTAACAGTGTTTTGAGAACCTCGAACCGCTTTAATTGATAAACGAACCTTTTCGCCAAGCTGGATGCCTTGCTCTTGTACGTAACGGAAAATTGATTCTGCGTTTTCTTCTACTAGATTCATGCTAGTCACTGCTGCAATCGCTTCGCTTTTGCCATCCGGTGAGGACGCAACAAAAGCCTTTGCATAGGTGCTGCCATCTACTTTGATTAACTGAACGCTTAATAATTGAGCTTCCATTAACATTTGCATTTTCATTACTCCTATAGCTTTTAAAGCTAGTTCTTCGGTTGATTAGTCAAATGACTGGGTTGGTGTTACTGGTGTTAGTGTGGCTTTACGGGCTCTACTCGCTACGCTCACCAAGCCAAAAAGGTGAAGCGATTTTTTGTCTTGGCCCTGCCGGGTAACGATCCCTAAGCCTCTTGCCGTCCCGGCGCTAAGATCAAAACCAAGGCTCTGCCTTGTTATCCGCTCTTGCCGCAGAGGGCTCGGGGTGCGGGGGGTGAAGCTTTCCCCGCTCCCCGTGCCAAGGCTGCTTTGTCCGGTGTGGTGCAAGTGCTTTCGCGGCATAAAACCCAAACGATGAAGCGCGTTTGGATTTATTCCACGGTCACTTGCACTAGATACATATCCAGTGTTGGCAAAGGGTTTAAAAGCGCTCCCTTCCTCGTTCAGCTCGGGGCAAGGGGTGAAACGCTCTAGCCCTTGGCCGTTTTTCGTGGTCGCGTGAGAATCTGCGGCGGCCATCGATTCGCGGCAAGCGTGAAATGAACCCTTCGGGCGCTTGCCGCTCATCACTGGCCACCGCCGGACGATTCCGCGACCGACGAAAGCGGCGACGGGCAAGGGGTTTCTGATTCGATTGGCGCAAGATTAGGAAAACCCGCTTCAATCCACTGCTGAATCACTAAACCACCCAAGTCCCAAGGGTTTAAACCACGGCGGTAGGCTTCCTTTTGAAGTTCCAGGTGAACAAGAGTGTTTGAATGCACATAAAAGCGCTTTTGCTCAGGCTTAATATCTGCCTTGCGAGACGGAATCATTCTAAACCTCCGACTGGTCTAATATTTGGAAGAAGTTTTGTTGTAGTCGGGAACCAGCCAAGCGATAACGGGCGTCCCGGTCTTTTAATTGCGGCTTTAGAGACTTGACCCAGCACACGGAGCACTGGCAATTCAACTGATGCGGTAGATTCAGATACTTGTGAAGGTTGACTTTCATGGTGTGTCTGCACCTGGATTGAAGAATCAAGCGTTGAATTGACCTTTTCACAGCAATAGGAAATGAAAGTGTCATAAAGTGAATTCAAATGATCTTGAGCATCCTGCAAATCATGAGGAAGCAAGCCAGACTTATGGCCAAAGTTAGTGATCCAAGAAATGCCTTGATCGTATGACTGTTGGAATAAAGTCGAGTTAGGAAAACCGTTTTTGACTTGAAAAGAGCAAATCAAAATACAGTCATCAATACGAGCTGAGATAAATGACTTATCGAAAGTGGCCGTCTGGTTACTCATGGCTTAAACCTCGCCTTCTTCGTTTAAGAGAGACTGGACAAGCTTTACAACGTTAACCATGCGATAACGGCCAATCTTTACCGTTGGCAAGTAGCCACGCTTTATCCAGCTTTCAACAACATCATGGCCATCATTCATGCCGATCCAGTCAGCAAACTCGCGCCATGGCATTACAGGCGGAGCCACTAAAAGAGTTTTAAGATCGAGTTCTAATTCCATGATGATTGCCCTATGATGTAGTCTTTAACGGCCTTTATCGGCCTATGTATTATTTACATATGTTCATTTTACATATGTATCTATAACATACAAGCTTTATCTAAATGAAAAGAATCTATGACAAAAGATATAAACGATAGAGCATTGCTATTGCTAGGAAAGCTAAGCCTTAGTGACCTGGCTGTAACAAACTCAAAAGAATATGTTCGATGGCAGAATATAAAGCGCGGTAGCGCTAGGATCGCTGCGACAGAAATAGAAGAATTAGGAAGAATTTTCCCTAATTATCGTTACTGGCTGATTAGTGGTGAAGTTATGCCTGAATCTGGACAAACAAGCCCAAGCTATGACGAAGCTAATGAAAAATTGGAAAAACCAAACGCGGGTTAAAGATCACGGCCGTTGCAGCTAAGCGCTGGTTTAATAGGGAAAAATAGAGTGAATAAATTGGATTTACGCGCAGACCTGGAAAGCAGAATTTACAAGCCAAAAAAGAAAAACGATGTGCTTAAGTGGATTATTTTTATAGCTATAGCAATTTGTAGTTTCAGCACTTTGCTTTACGTAAATAGAGACATGCCGCAAATCGAAATATCAGAAAAAGAAGCAAGAATTAAGCTAACTAATGGTTCAAAAACACTCTTGGACAAAAGTGAAGAAATTGTTATTAAGCCGAGCGTAAGAAAAGAGCTGCTGCAGGAAGGTGTAAGCATTAGGAAAGCAGAGCCAAGTTCACCTGGTAAAAAACAAACAGTATTCAATGACGAAAACTATCAGCCATTGGGATCTGTAAACTCAATGGTTCCACCTCCAAGCAAATATTATGATGCAGGTGAGGCACGATCAAAAGCACAGGTAAATGAAGTTTACCGATCATTTAATACGCCAGTAACAACACGAACAATTCCATGGCAATGGAAAAGCGAAAAATCATACAGAAAAGGGACTTTTACTTATAAAGAAAGAAACGGAAAAATCGACACTGATGCTGTATGTCTTAATTATAAATATGGTTCATTTGAATACCGAGATTGCCGAAAAGCTGCAAAAAGATATTTTCAAAACGCTTGCTCATCTGAATTCAAAGCGACTTGTGCTGCTGGTGAAATGATTCCCTAAGTGTCGACAAAGTGTCGAAAACATAGGCCAGCGCTGCACAGTAAAGAACGATTAAACCAGCAACATAAGCAACAAAGACGAACACAGAGCAACAAAGAACACCAAGCAATAGTATTCGAATCACTCCGTCCCGACCATATAAATCAATGACTTAGCCCACTTCACAAGAGTGGGCTTTTTCATTTCTGGGCCAAAAGTGGTTTCTGGTAGTGAATTGGTAGTGAAATGGCCGACGCTACCGAATTAAAATTTATAGCCGCTTACAGAGCAAAACAGCATTCAGCAATGCCCATTCTTATCCGTTTCATCTACAGCCCTTCACATCACCTCAGCGCATACCCAAGATCAACCCCACCTTGCAATATCAAACTCTCTTAAAAATCCCGCATAGATCATCACAGAAAGTCGATTCGAAATAATTTCAACAACACATTATTTCCATGACATAAACCTCATGGAGTATAAAACCATGCAATTGAAATGCCCCTCATGCAACTCACCAAAAATCACATCACTTAATCATGCTATGAAAATCGCAGCTGCGATCGGAGCAGTTGGCGGAGCTTCACGTGGAGTCAGCTCTGCCTTATCCGGTGGTAAAGTCGGTGCTTCTATTGGAGCAATGGCAGGACCGTTAGGGATAGCTCTTGGCTCAGTCTCCGGTGTAATCATCGGTGGACTCATAGGAGGCGTTGGCGGCTGCGCGCTTGGCGCACAACTTGGCGACAAACTCGATCGTCATATACTTGCCAACAACCTCTGTCTCATCTGTGGTCACCGTTTCAATCTACCGACCTCAAGACCTATCGCACTTAACTAACTTAATCATCTCTGCCAGTGCTGCGTATACGCAGCGCTTTATGCTGGCTGTACCAAAAGGAATCTCAACCATGGCTCATCTCGTTGAACAAATGGCTTACGTCGGTGATACACCTTGGCATGGCCTAGGCAATCAGCTTTCACCGAAACAATCTCTCGAAGTCTGGCGTCGTGAAGCTGGTATGAACTGGGATATTTTAGAAAGCCCCGTTTACTTCAAATCCAATATGGCAGGTCATCTAGGTAGCATTCACACCTTCCCTGAACAGAAGGTTCTGTATCGTTCTGACACCAAACTGCCTCTGTCCGTGGTATCACAGCGTTATCAAACAGTACAGCCAAAAGACGTTATCGAGTTCTATCGTGATCTAACAGAAGTATCAGGCTATGAATTGGAAACCGCAGGTGTGCTTAAAGGTGGTCGTAAGTTCTGGGCTCTAGCCCGCACCGGTTTAGACTTTACGTTGAAAGGTAAGGATCAGGTGAATAACTACATACTGCTAGCCACCTCGTGTGATGGCACGTTAGCCACTACAGCAACGCCAACGACCGTTCGAGTCGTATGCAACAACACCTTAGCGGTATCGCTGAACGGTGCACCTATGGCTATCAAGGTCCCGCATAGCACTCGATTCAATCCTGATGTAGTCAAGCGCGATCTCGGCATTGCCGTCTCGCAATGGGATGACTTCAAGTACCAGATGAACCTGTTATCTCAGCGCAAGGTGCGCTGGAAGGAAGCCATGGGCTATTTCATGGATGTCATTTGCCAAGTGGATGATGAAGCGCTTGTACCCGACAAGCTACCCAACGAAAGAGGCTTACGCATTGTTCAAGACCTGTATGACGGACATGGACGCGGCAGTGAGCTTGAGTCTGCTAATGGTACAGCGTGGGGCTTACTCTGCGCAGTGACAGAGTTCGTGGACCATCATAAACAGGCTCGCAATAACGACAACCGCTTGGACTCAGCGTGGTTTGGCCAAGGCGCTCAGATCAAACAGCGCGCCCTGGACACAGCCTTACAACTCGTTGCTTAAACTTCAATATATAGAGTTACGTTATATCGTAGCGGAGTATTTATCATGCAATTAACACAATTAAACACAGACGTTAAAACAACTCACAGCCGCCCTGCTCTGCGCCTAGTAAGCACTAAGAACCTTGAGCGTGAAGAGTGGTTGAACATTCGCAAGAAAGGCATTGGTAGTTCTGATGCTGCTGCAGCTGTTGGACTCAATCCTTACAAGTCTCAACTGGAACTATGGATGGAGAAAACAGGCCGTGACGCTGAGCTACCACAACTTGATCCAACCGACGATACCAGCCCTGCATTTTGGGGAACGATCTTGGAGCCGATTGTGGCTTCACACTACACCAACAAAACCGGCAACCGTGTACGCCGCATCAATGCGGTACTGCAGCACTCTGATCCAGAGCTATCTTGGATGCTGGCTAACATCGACCGTGAAGTGATCGGTGCTGAAGATGTACAAATCCTTGAATGCAAGACAGCCGGTATCAATGGCTCTCGTTTATGGAAGGAAGGCGTACCTGAGTACGTGCAGCTGCAAGTTATGCATCAGCTAGCAGTCACTGGTAAGCAAGCTGCAGATGTAGCTGTGCTACTCGGTGGTCAACACTTGGAGGTCTATCGTATCGAGCGTGACGAAACCATGATTGCGCAGCTGATTGAGCTGGAACGGCAATTCTGGAACTACGTTGAAAAAGATACACCACCACCGGCAGATGGCTCAGAGTCTGCTGATACAGCGCTACGTTGTTTGTTCCCTCAAGACCACGGTGAAACGGTTGATTTCACTGTCGATGAAGAGCTCACTGCTGCCTACGAAACATTGAAGCAAGTGCGTGAAACGATTAGTGAACAGGAGAAACAAGAGTCCGCTTTAAAGCAAAAGATCCAACAAGCTATGGGCGATGCTTCGCGTGCTGTGTTTGCCTCGGGCGCAGTGACCTGGAAGAAAGCTAAAGACACAGTCACCGTTGATACCAAAGCGCTACTGCAAGACCTGCCACATCTGCGTGAACAGTACGAAGCATTACGCCAAGGCAGTCGTCGCTTCTTAATCTCATAATCCAAACTAAACACCATAAAGCCCCTAGCTGCATGACGCGGCTAGGGGCTTTATGCGTTTAAGGAGAACACCATGTTAAAGGGTTTAGCTATTACCCCACCGGTACTGGGGCGTATTTCAATTGGCCGCGTTGTCGAAAAGAACGGTAAACGTCTGCCTGAAAAAGATGATCAATTCACCATCACCTCACAAGTTCAAACCCGTGAAGGCTGGTTACTGCATCCACTCAATGATGACTTACGACAGGAGCAAGAAGGCAAGTTACGCAGCATCCCAATTCGCTTACTGTTCAATGAGCCTGAGTTGAACTTCCGTGCTGATTACAGCTTGTTTGATCGCAACACCGGTCGTCCGTTATGCGTGGGTAATGGCGAGACCTGTAAGCGTCAGACGGAAAGCGGTATTCAATCTTTACCCTGCCCATCACCAGATAGTTGCCCACTGGCACAAGGCAATGCTTGCAAGCCTTACGCTCGCTTAAACGTACAGATTGGTGACGATGACAGCATGGGCAGCTTTGTCTTTCGCACCACCGGCTTTAATAGTATTCGTACCTTAACGGCACGCCTGAATTACTTTAAAGCCATCTCGAACGACATGCTTTCATGCTTACCATTGGAGTTACGTCTACGCGGTAAATCCACCCGCATGAGTCGAGGCACACCGATCTTTTACGCTGATATCACCTTGCGTGAAGGCATGAGCATGGAACAGACATTAACAGCAGCTGCAGAGCTGTATGAGCAGCGTGAGCGCTGTGGCTTTAATCAAAAGGCACTCTGTCAATGGCCATTACTTTTGATCCACTTTCGGCCATTAAAATTGACCCACCTACGATCAGGTTTTATTCACTTTCTGCTTCAATCGATAGCTTTCACCTCCAAGCATAAATACGTGTGAGTGATGGATGACGCGGTCGA